>RCUH01000068.1_pt1 | contig 177607 bp, 142 predicted proteins | sample 2166191 | NCBI WGS metagenome assembly RCUH01 (sample SAMN09932848, study PRJNA488358) | compost metagenome | feature: garden; material: soil; isolation source: compost soil in an enriched community after 214 h of incubation | place: Germany: Experimental Botanical Garden Goettingen | collected...
CGACTTAGCAGTTACAATTACAATTAATAATTAACCTTATACGAAAAAAGCCGTTCTTCTTTTCTGAAAAACGGCTTTTTAAGCTGTGGGCCATGATGGGCTCGAACCATCGACCAAAAGATTATGAGTCTTCTACTCTAACCAACTGAGCTAATGGCCCGCGAAAATCTGTTTGATTTTGCGAGTGCAATGTTACATATTTACATTCAAATTTGAAACACTTTTATGCAAAAAATTAAAAATATTATATTCGATTACGGCAATGTTATTTTCGAAATAGACTTCAAAAGGACACAAGACGCTCTATTACAACTAGGTATTACAAACAGCACAGAATTTTTCGCACATAAAAGTCACCACAATCTTTTTAGCGATTTTGAGACCGCCGCCATTACTCCTGCCCAATTTAGAGTAGGAATTCGTGAAGCCGCAGGAAATAATAATCTAACGGACGAAGAAATTGATGCTGCATGGAACAGTTTATTAATTGGCGTGCCTCCCGGAATTCACGATGTATTGCTGAAAGTAAAAGAAAAATACCGCACTTTTTTATTGAGTAATAACAACGAAACCCATTACAACTACATTGTAGACTATCTGAAAAGAGAGTTTAACATGCCCGACAATAGCGGTCTGTTTGAAAAGGCTTACTATTCTCAACACATGTTTCTGCGTAAGCCACACGTAGAAATATTTGAACAGGTAATCCGCGAGAATAACCTAAATCCTGCCGAGACTTTATTTATAGATGATAGTCCACAACATATTGAAGGCGCCAAGCTAGCAGGATTAAATACACTACTCATGACCAAACACCCTAAAGAATTAGAAAAGGTATTGATCGAGCATCAAATCTTATAAAACAGTATAGAGAATTCAAAAAAAAGGCAGCTGATGATATCTCAGCTGCCTTTTCTATGATAAAGATTAAACCTTTATTTTAATCTTCTACGTTGCTTCTCTTTCACGATTAAACCAAGCTCTCTGCTTGTTTGACCTGCTACTGAAGTATTCTCCTGCGCTCGTCTAAACAAGTACGGCATAACGGCTTCAATTGGACCATATGGAACATACTTGGTCACATTATAACCTGCATCAGACAAATTGAAACTTAAATTATCACTCATCCCCAACAATTGAGCAAAATAAACGTGTGGATGATTGTGAGCTATTCCATGTTTGTCTAGTAATTGAGCCAAAACGCGACAGCTATTTTCATTGTGCGTTCCACAAACAATAGCAATCTCATTAATATGCTCCATGCAGTAATTTAAAGAAGCATCATAATCACGATCAGAAGCTGCTTTATCAGGCTGTATCGGTGATGGGTAACCCATTTCCTCTGCCCTTTTACGTTCTTTCTCCATGTAAGCACCACGCACCATTTTCACACCTAAAATAAAGCCAGAAGCTTTAGCAATCAAGTGATCCGCTTTCATATCAGCCAACTTATCATGACGGTACATTTGATAAGTATTGTATACGATGATGCTTTTTTGGTTAAATAAACGCATCATATCTATAGCCAATTCATCAATCGTATCCTGAATCCAGGTCTCCTCAGCATCAACCATGATTGGGACATTTTTATCATAGGCCATTCTGCAGATTCTCTCGCAACGCGCTTTCACCTTTTCAAATTCTGCCTGTTCAGCAGTTGTCAATTCTTTTTTCGCATCCAATTTCTCCAGCAAACCAAAGCGGCCAATACCTGTAACTTTAAATACGGTAACAGGAATCCGCTTGTCCCCGGCAGCGCGCTCAATCGTTCTTATAATTTCGGCACATGTAAAATCAAAAACAGCCTCTTCCTCTTCTCCTTCTACAGAATAATCTAAAATGGTCCCAACCTGGCCAATTGCAAGCTGTTCGATGGTATGCTCGCACTCTGCAATAGTTTCACCACCGCAGAAGTGTTTAAATATAGTAGCTTTAATTACCCCTTTAATTGGTAAGCCTATGTTAAAGAAAAAATTAGTGATTGGAGGGCCGATTTTTGTTAAAAAGTTACTGCTAATCAACTTGAATAACCAATAGGCAGCATTTAATTCATTATTTGATTTATTGCGGAAAGCAATTTCAGTATCATCAAAATTCAATGATTTTTTGGGGGATAGTTCCATTTACGAATGTCAGTTAGTCATTTTGCTTGCAAAAGTATAAATTCCCATGCTATTGGTGGTAAAACACTTTATAATTAATTGTAAGTTTGCCTTGCGATGATAAAATTTAAATTAGAAGGCGAATTTATTCCCCTTATTCAATTATTAAAAGCAACAGGACTGGTTCAGAGTGGCGGAGAAGCGCAGACCGTTGTTGAAGATGGTTTGGTAAAATACAACGGAGAAGTTGATTACCGTAAAAGATTAAAAGTTCGCGTTGGCGATGTAATTGATTTTATGGGACAAAAAATAACAGTAGTTTAATGAATAAATTAGATAGCGCAGGCCATACGATTCATTTCGAAACACAGTTGGCGCCTCTTGCAGAGATACTAGAATCGGGAAAATACAGTAAGATATTTGTATTTGCCGACAGCACCACTTCGGAAGTTTGTTTACCCCTATTCCAGGAAATGCTGGATGATTATAATGGCTTTGACCTCATAGAGACCGATCCAGGTGAAGAAAATAAGAATATAGATTTCTGTATCGGCATCTGGAAAACATTACTTGATTTTGGTGCAGACCGTAAATGCTTAATGATTAACCTCGGTGGTGGCGTAATTACTGATATGGGTGGATTTGTAGCTTCAACCTATAAGAGAGGAATCGACTTCATTAATATCCCAACTACCCTACTTTCGCAGGTTGATGCTTCTGTAGGTGGTAAAACGGGTATCGATGTAGACAATGTTAAAAATATGGTAGGAACCTTTACCCTACCACAAGCCGTTTTCATTGAAACAGCCTTTTTAAAAACATTGCCACAAAGGGAATTGCTATCAGGCTTTGCTGAAATGATTAAACATGGTTTAATTGTAGACCGCAATTATTACAATGAGCTAAAAAACAGTGATTACCAGAACATTGAATCTCAAGCCATTTACCGTTCGGTAGAGATAAAGAACGAAGTCGTTACCGAAGATCCACATGAAAAAGGATTAAGAAAGATCCTGAACTTTGGACATACCATCGGGCACGCTGTGGAGACTTATGCCTTGATTAACGATGAAAAGCCATTAACACATGGGGAAGCCATTGCTATAGGAATGATTTGCGAGGCTTTCTTATCCAGCAAAAACAATACGCTAAGCGCGGATGACCTGGAAGATGTGACCAGCTATATCAGCAAGCTCTACCCTGCGTACCACATCAAAGAAGATAGTTTTAAGGATCTGATGGAGTTTATGCAGAGTGATAAGAAGAATGAAAATGGTCAAATCATGTTTTCATTGCTAAGCAGCATTGGTAAATGTGATTATAACTGTAGAGTATCGGAAAATGACATATTAGCAAGTTTTGCTTACTTTAATGCCATTCAGGGTTAATAGATATCGCTAAAGTTTTGACTACCACGATAGCGCACATGTGCAACAAAAAAATATTTTTTTTAATTAACTATTGACAAATAAAATTTTGTTTGTACATTTGACAAAACGACAAAAAGAAAAGATGAATAATATCACTACATATTGGTTTGGTTACTTCTACTATTTTAGTAAGAGCCGGGACTAATATGCACTGATATCAACACGATAAATGTATACGAAAGTCCCGGCCAAACGCCGGGACTTTTTTTTGTTTTAACGCAACCAGAAACCAATAAAAAAAGGCAAAAACTAATCCAATGAAGCAAGCAACAAGAGTAGCAATTCAAGGCATCAAGGCATCTTTTCACGAAGAGGCTGCATTCAAATTTTTCGGAAAGGACATTCAAACTATTGAATGTAACTCATTTAAGCAGACTTGCGAGAGTTTAGAAAAAAGGGAATCAGACTTTGTTGTCATGGCCATCGAAAACTCTATCGCAGGCAGTCTATTGCCGAATTACACCTTAATCCGTGAATACAATTTTGCAGTAGTAGGCGAAGTATACCTGCCTATACAATTGCATTTGATGGCTTTGCCTGGTGTAAAATTTGAAGATGTAAAATTTGCTACCTCCCACCCCATTGCGATTCGCCAGTGTGTAGATTTCTTTTACGATTACCCACATATTCAGGTAATTGAAGGCAACGATACTGCTGCTTGTGCTAAAAAAATCAAAGAAGAGCAATTAACGGATACCGTTGCGATTGCCAACACGCTTGCAGCAGAATTATACGGCTTAAACATCATCGAAAGACGAATTGAATCGAACAAAAAGAACTATACCCGTTTTCTGATTCTTAAACTAGACAAAACTGCCGAAATGGAAGATAGTAATAAAGCCTCCATCTGTTTCCAGGTTGGCAATCATGTAGGCGCCTTATCTAAAGTCCTTAACATATTTGCTGAGCAACAGGTAAACTTAACTAAGATCCAAAGTATGCCGGTTTTAGGAAAACGCAACGAGTATTACTTCTATGTAGACATGGAGTGGACCAGCACGGAAAATTATGACAAGGCCATCCGTCAGGCATTAAAATACACAGTAAACTTTAACATCATGGGCGAATACAAGAAGAACGATCAAGTATAGTCTTCAAAAAACAGTCCTTCGTAAAATACAAAAACAACAATTTAAACCCCAAAAAAATGAAACTACAATTAAACATCCAGCCATTAAATACTTGGCTTGACACGAAAAACGAACCACTAATCATTTCTGGACCATGTAGTGCAGAAACTGAAGAACAATTGTTAACCACTGCACATTTATTGGCTGCAACAGGTAAAGTATCTGTTTTAAGAGCTGGTATCTGGAAACCACGTACTCGTCCGGGAGAATTTGAAGGAATTGGTAGCATAGGATTAGAGTGGTTAAAAAGAGCAAAATTAGAAACTGGATTGCCTACAGCAGTGGAAGTAGCTAACGCAAAACACGTTGAAGAAGCATTGGCAGCAGGTGTGGATATCCTTTGGATTGGTGCACGTTCTACTGTAAACCCATTCTGTGTTCAGGAAATTGCTGATGCTTTAAGAGGTGTTGACGTTCCTGTATTGGTTAAAAATCCGGTTAACCCTGATCTTCAACTATGGATTGGTGCTCTAGAACGCCTTAACGGTGCTGGTATCACTAAATTAGGAGCTATTCACCGTGGTTTCTCTTCATTCGAGAAAAGCTCATTCCGTAACGAACCAATGTGGGAACTGGCTATTCAATTGAAAACTTTATGTCCTGATCTTCCAATCATCAACGATCCAAGTCATATCTGCGGTAACCGCGAATTGATCCCTTACATTTCTCAGAAAGCATTGGATTTAGATATGCAAGGCTTAATGATCGAGTCGCACGTAGATCCTTCGGTAGCATGGACTGATGCTAAACAACAAGTTACTCCTGCTGCACTTGGTGAACTGGCTGAACGCTTAACTGTTCGTGAACCAGAATCTAAAAACGAAGCTTTTATAGATCAATTGGCTGACTTACGTAAGCAAATCGACAAAATTGACGACCTTTTATTGCAAAAATTAGGTGAGCGTATGGCTATTGTTGGTAAAATCGGTGAATTTAAACGCGATAACCAGGTAACCATTTTACAAGTAAACCGTTGGGATGCCATCATTCAAAAAGGCGCTGCATTTGCTAAAGCTTTAAAACTAGATTTAAACTTTACTGAGAAGTTCCTGGAATTGGTTCACGGAGAATCTATTCGTAAACAAACTGAAATTATGAATGCTGGTAAAGCTGAAAAAGGCATTGCAGCAGAAGCACACGCAGAAGTTAAAGCTTAACAATGAGTAAAAACGCAATTGTTTCTTTTAAAGGGATTAAAGATATAAATGCTGAAATTGCCTTAACCGGTTCTAAAAGCGAAAGCAATAGGGCGCTGATCATCAGCGCCCTGTCAAAAGGAATCGTTGAGGTCAATAATTTATCTGATGCGGTGGATACAGTGACCTTGAATAATATACTTAATCAGGTAAAAGCACACAATGGAGATGCCTACATGACAGTAAATGTAGGCCATGCAGGTACAGCAATGCGTTTTTTAACCGCTTACCTCTCCATTGCAAACGGTACATATCACCTGACAGGTTCTGGCAGGATGAAAGAACGACCAATAAAACTATTGGTTGAAGCTTTACAAAAACTTGGCGCTGGTATTAGTTATGCCGGGCAGGATGGCTTCCCTCCGCTCGACATCAGCAATAATTTCAGGCAAATCAATAGAACTGTTAAAATTCAGGGGAACATTAGCAGTCAATATTTGTCTGCACTTTTAATGATCGCCCCTTCTTTGCCACTGGGCTTATCTTTAGAAATTGAAGGTGAGTTAACTTCGAGACCATATTTGGAAATGACCTTAAGTATGCTCGAAGAAGCAGGAATTAAACACTCCTGGGATAACAATACCATCCATATCGACAACCAACCTTTCAAACCCTGCAAGTTAACTGTAGAGCCAGATTGGAGCGCTGCCTCTTATTGGTACAGCATTGTTGCATTGGCAGATCAAGGTAGCATCGCTTTACCACATCTAAAGGAGAAAAGTCTACAAGGCGATAGTAAGATCAGGGATATTATGATTCCTTTTGGCGTACGCAGTTCGCAAACTGCCAATGGAATTGCATTAAAATCGGGGACTTCTATTGTTATAACAGAAGTATTGAATTTAAAGGACTGTCCGGATTTAGCACAAACTATTATCGTTTGTGCCGCAGCAAAGGGCTTAAATCTTTCCTTCACCGGATTAGAAACCTTAAAAATAAAGGAAACCAACCGTGTACTTGCTTTACAGCAGGAACTAGCTAAAATTGGTGTTTCCCTGATAGAGGATAATGAAGTGTATACTTTGAATTGCGACAACCTAAGCTTCCCTAAAAAGGTACAATTCCACACCTACGACGATCACCGGATGGCCATGGCTTTTGCGCCATTAAGTCTGTTTATCGATGAAGTAGAAATGGAGGATTACCAGGTGGTGGAGAAGTCATATCCTGATTTCTGGAAAGATTTGGAGAAAGCTGGTTTTACAGTAACAGAAGTTTAATTTTAACAAAATATTAAATAATTCTAAAATGGCAGGTAATACATTCGGTCAATTATTTCGCATTACAACCTTTGGTGAATCTCATGGAGTAGCCATAGGTGTTATCCTTGATGGTTGTCCGGCACAGCTACCTATAGATCTGGAATTTATCCAGTCAGAATTGGATAAGCGCAGACCTGGACAATCAAAAATCACGACACAGCGTAAAGAAAGCGACACTGTTCAGATCTTATCCGGAACATTTGAAGGTAAAAGTACAGGTACACCAATAGCCATGCTGATCCCTAATGAAGATCAGCGTAGTAAAGATTACAGTCATAATACCGATGTTTATCGTCCTTCTCATGCAGATTACACTTATGATGCCAAATACGGGATCAGAGATCATCGCGGTGGCGGCCGTTCTTCAGCAAGAGAAACCGCAGCTCGTGTAGCTGCAGGAGCGATTGCCAAATTGCTACTAAAGCATCATGGCATTGAGATTTTTGCACACGTATCTGCTGTCGGAAAAATTGATGCGCCTAATTTAGAGGGCAGCAATATTGCTGAATTATTGGCAACCAGAGAAGACAACATTGTTCGTTGTGCTGATCCGGCTACAGCTAACCAGATGATCGAGTTTATTGATAGCGTAAGAAAAGATGGTGATACTGTTGGCGGAAAGGTAAGCTGTATCGTAAAAAACTGTCCGGTTGGATTAGGAGATCCTGTATTTGACAAACTACATGCAGATCTTGGCAAAGCGATGTTGAGCATTAATGCCGTACATGGCTTTGAATATGGATCTGGCTTTATGGGTAGTGAAATGAGAGGATCAGAACACAACGATATTTTTCTAGCGAATGAAGGTCAGCCGAAAACATTGACTAATTTTTCTGGTGGTATACAAGGTGGCATTTCTAATGGAATGGAAATCAACTTTACTGTTGCTTTTAAACCTGTTGCTACGATTATGCATAACCAACAAACCATTAATGCTGCTGGCGAAGCCGCGGAAATTAAGGGGAAAGGCAGACATGATCCATGTGTTGTACCAAGAGCGGTAGTTATTGTGGAGGCAATGGCTGCACTGGTACTTGCAGATCATTTGCTTAGAAACAAAACGAGCAAGCTTTAATAGCTTGCTCGTTTTGTTTTATTTATACGTCACATCCTTTAAAAAATAGCTGGAAACTTACCAGGGTTACTTTCATTCATCATACTATAAATGGTTTCAATCACGTCATCCACAGATGGTTTGCTGAAATAATCACCATCAGATCCATAAGGCGGACGGTGTGCTTTTGCACTCAGCGTCTTAGGCTGTCCATCTAAATGATAATAACCTTTTTGCTCTTCCAGAATCTGTTGCAATAAGAAAGCTGTTCCACCACCTGGCACATCTTCATCAACCACCAATAACTTATTTGTTTTGGCTAAGGATTGTGCACAAATTTGATCTGTATCAAATGGCAATAGCGTTTGAGGATCGACAATTTCAATAGATATACCCAATTGTGCCAACTCTTCAGCTGCTTCTTCTACGATTCTTAAAGTAGAACCATAAGAAACCACAGTAATATCAGTTCCTTCTTTAATCACCTCGGCTTTTCCAAGTGGAACAGTATACTCACCTACATTTTCAGGTAATTTCTCTTTCAAACGGTAACCATTCAAACATTCGATCACTAATGCAGGCTCGTCAGATCTGAATAAGGTATTGTACATACCGGCCGCTTGCGTCATGTTGCGCGGTACACATATATGTAAGCCTCTAAGCGAGCCAAGGATCATGCCCATTGGCGAACCTGAGTGCCATACTCCTTCTAATCTATGTCCACGTGTCCTGACAATTACAGGCGCTTTTTGTCCTGCCTTAGTACGGTATGACAAACTTGCCAAATCATCGCTTAACACATTAAGCGCGAACAACAAATAATCAAGATATTGGATTTCGGCAATAGGGCGTAAACCACGCATAGCCAAGCCGATTCCCTGCCCTACTATCGTCATTTCTCTGATACCTGTATCAGTAATTCTTAAATCACCATATTTAGCTTGTAACCCTGCAAAACCTTGATTTACATCACCAATGGCGCCTAAATCTTCACCGAAGGCTACCAATCGCTGGTCGCGTGCAAAGTTTGAGTCAAAACAGGCGTTTAACAATTCGCGCCCGTCAACCATTTTACTTTCCTCGTTAAATACTGGTTTCAGTTCATTTACTAAAAATGGACTATCAACCCCTTCTGTAAACAATTTAGAATTATATCTGTCCTCGTTTAGTCCAATTTGAGCGTCGTACCAGGTTAAAAGGTTTTGTCTTGCTGTAGAAGAATCTTTTACAGTTAGACGCAATGCCTTTCTTGCCGAAGAGATCACTTCTCTTCTTTGAGCGTCTGGAGTATTGGCTAATAGACTTGAAATTTTTACAATCGCAGGATCGCCATTGGCCATACCATTAATTAACTCAATCACCTGATCTTTTTCGGCCTTTATAGAACCTAAAAATTCGTTCCAGGCTTCTTTCTGGGTTTCACGAACCATTTTTTTAGCCGTGTTTTCGAGTTCTACGATTTCTTCTTCCGTTATGATTGCTGATTCCAGCATCCATTTACGCATCTGAACAATACAGTCAAACTCTTTCTCCCACTCTAATCTTGCTTTATCCTTATAACGTTCGTGAGAACCAGAGGTAGAATGGCCTTGCGGCTGTGTCACTTCGGTGACGTGAATCAATACAGGAACATGTTCATCCCTACATACATCTATTGCACGCTGATACGTTTCGCATAATGCAGGGTAATCCCAGCCTTTTACTTTAAATATTTCGTAACCAGCGGCATTTTCATCACGCTGAAAACCTTTCAATATTTCAGAAATATCTTCTTTTGTTGTTTGATATTTTGCTGGAACCGAAATTCCGTAGCCATCATCCCAAACAGACATTGCCATAGGCACCTGCAAAACGCCTGCTGCATTAATGGCTTCAAAAAATACACCTTCAGATGTAGATGCATTTCCTATTGTACCAAATGCGACTTCATTCCCATTTACAGAGAAATTCTTTAAATATTCCAGTTCTGGATTCTGTCTGTATAATTTAGAAGCATAGGCCAGTCCAACTAACCTTGCCATTTGTCCACCTGTAGGCGCAATATCTGAAGAACAATTCTTCATCTCTGTTAAATCTTTCCAACTACCGTCTTCGTTGATTGAGCGGGTTGCAAAGTGACAGTTCATTTGTCTTCCAGCGGACGCAGGATCTGCTTCAACGCTTGGATTAGCGTATAACTGCGCAAAAAATTCTTTTATTGTACAAATACCGGCTGCAAAGGCGAATGTCTGATCCCTGTAATAGCCAGAGCGCCAATCGCCATTTTTAAAGGCTTTTGCCATGGCGATCTGAGGAAGCTCCTTGCCATCACCAAAAATCCCAAATTTAGCCTTGCCGGTCAACACTTCCTTTCGTCCCAATAAACTAGCCTGTCTACTTTCAAAAGCTATTTTATAGTCGTTTACGACTATAGTTTTGAAGTCATCAAAACTTAACTCCGAGGCGTCTATTGGATTTGTGGTAAGTTTACTATTTGGCATCATAAGCAAATCAATTATGCGGCAAAGATACATAAAATCTAAAGTATGACTTAACAGTGAATGGTAATTTATATCATGGAATACTTTTTGTATTCTAAATGAAAACATTAAATTTGTTCTAAAACTACATTAAAATGAGAAAAATAATTCTGCTATTCACGTTAATCCTTGGTATAAGTGTGGCTACTCATGCTCAGTCTAAACCTGCTGAATTCAAGTTTGACAAAGAAAGTCATGACTTCGGAAAAATCCCAGTGAACAAGCCGGCTACGGTTGAATTTAAGTTCACAAATATTGGAGATCAGCCTTTGATTATTACTAAAGTTGAGACTACATGTGGCTGTACCGTTCCTGAGTATACACAAACACCAATTAAAAAAGGTGATTCGGGTGTAATTAAAGTTACTTACAATCCAACTGGTGCAGCACTTCCATTTAGCAAAAGCATTACCATTACTTCTAATGCAAAAACTACAACTAAAGTATTGTACATTAAAGGTGAAACAGTAGCGGCGGCCAGCAAATAGAATTCAAAAAGATACATTTGATTAAAACCTCGTTAATCAACGAGGTTTTTTTTATTTTTGTACCCATAAAAAAACTAACTTATTATTACGGGACTTTATTTTCCACCATGCCAAATATTTCAGAAAAAGGGCTACAAATGCCTGCTTCGCCTATAAGAAAACTAACTCCATTTGCTGATCAGGCAAAAAAGGAAGGTAAAAAAGTGTACCATTTAAATATCGGTCAACCAGACATTGCGACTCCTGAGGGCATGTTGAATGCCATTAAAAACATTGACTTTAATGTTTGGGCCTATACCCCATCCGAAGGAACTTTAAGCTACAGGACAAAACTTACTGAATACTACAATAAATTAGGGTATAACATTACACCCGAAGATATCCTGGTAACGGTTGGTGGTTCTGAAGCCATTACTATTGCCATGCAAACTTGTGTGAATGAAGGTGATGAAATCATCATTCCTGAACCTTTCTATGCCAACTACAATGGTTTTGCGTGTATGAGTAATGTGGTTGTAAAACCAATTTTATCTCATATTGAAAATGGTTTTGCATTGCCTCCAATTGCAGAATTTGAAAAGCTGATCACTGATCGCACAAAAGCAATCATCATTTGTAATCCAAATAACCCTACTGGCTATTTATATTCAAAAGAAGAACTGGAAGCTTTAAAAGCTTTGTGCCTAAAATACGATCTGTTCTTGTTATCTGACGAAGCTTATCGTGAGTTTTGCTATGACGGCAGAGAATTTATCTCGCCTATGCACATGGATGGTCTGGACGAAAATGTAGTCGTTCTGGATACTGTATCTAAACGTTACAGTGCTTGTGGTGCAAGGTTAGGTTGCTTAATCACTAAAAATAAAGAGATCATTAAATCAGGATTAAAATTTGCACAAGCAAGATTAAGCCCGGGAATGGTTGAACAAATCGCTGGAACAGCTGCTGTTGATACACCAGATAGTTATTTCGAGGCAGTAAACAAAGAATACACTTTACGTAGAGATACCCTTGTAAAAAGGTTAAATGCGATGGAAGGTGTATTTTGTCCTAATCCAGGTGGCGCATTTTATGTAGTTGCTAAATTGCCTATTGATGATGCCGATCAGTTTTGTCAATGGATGCTGGAAAGTTTCAACAACAATGGGGAGACCGTTATGATGGCTCCGGCAACCGGCTTCTACTCTACTGAAGGTTCCGGAAAAAACCAGGTAAGGATGGCCTATGTGCTGAATACCGACGATTTGAATAAAGCTATGGATTGTCTGGATATTGCATTAAAACGGTATCCTGGTAGAACTATGGTATAATTTTTCGTATATTTGTGTCCTGATGGTCGGAAAGGAGTAGTTAACCACCCACCATCAGGGCATTACTGGGGTCGTATGGATTTGACAGGGTGAAGCTAAGTATGTTAGCATGCAGTGCGTTGTACGGAGAGCACTTAAAAGAGAACGTTCACACTATAATTGGCGAAAATAACTACGCCTTAGCTGCTTAATTTAGAATTAAATAGCTTTTGTCCCTCTGACTGCTGCGATGTTAGGTTAGAATATGGGGCATCGAAATAACAACGCTGGCAATTGTAAGGTACGGTACAGTTGCGAGATAAAGTACCTAAGGTGAACGGTTAGGTCGGTTTCCAGCCCGCCAGATCCCTACAATTAATTGGAAAATAAGCATGTAGAAGGCATAATTTATCACACAACTGGACAAGGGTTCGAAACCCTTCGACTCCACCCAGAGGGGAATCACTTATGATTCCCCTTTTTTTTTCATAAAAAACAAGTATTTCCCACTCATTATCGATAAATTAAGGTCAAACATTTATAACATGGCGGGTGTTCGACATAAAGCACTTGTTTGTGTTATTCTAAAAGATATTTTGCAAAATACTTCCTAAGCCGCCGTTGAAAATAGGTTTTATAAGGTTCTTCGTAAGTATGGCTTTGGCCAGGTAGAACCAGTAAATCAAAATCTTTATTGGCTTTGATCAATGCATCGACCATTCTGTAAGTACCGGCGGGATTAACATTTTGATCTGATTCTCCCGTAACCAATAATAAATGCCCTTTTAGATTTTTAGCGAGCCCCTGGTTCAGGGCAACAGGCTTATCAAAGCCCTGGTAAGTTTCTCCCCAGGTACGGTTGTAAATTGTATTGTCGTGGTTTCCAGAAGAAGAAACTGCTACCTTATAAAAATCAGGGTACGTACATAGGGCTGCGGTAGACATCATGCCACCCCCTGAATGTCCGAAGATGCCCACCTTGCTTAGGTCAATAAAATTGTATTTTGTTCCAAGTTGTTCCAATCCGTATTTATCATCCTCCAAAGCGTAATCTCTTAAGTTGCCATAACCGAATTTATAGTAGTCGGCGTTGCGATAAGGTGAACTTCCACGATGGCCCATCACAACGACGATAAAACCTGTTTGTGCAAGTGAAGTGTTGTTGTAGCGGTCGATGACCGTAAACTCGGTCCATACGGTTTCGGTAAAAGGACCTGGATATACCTGTGATATGATTGGATATTTTTTATTCGAATCGAAATTAAAAGGCTTCCACATCAATCCGTAAAGGTCTGTTACCCCATCTTTGGCCTTCACGGTAAACATCTCGGGCTTTTTCCAGCCGTAGGCATAGAGCTGACTGAAATCAGGTTTTAACACCTCCTGAATATATTTTCCTTCGGTATTTCTAACGACGGTTACGGGCTCAAGGTCTATCCGGGAATAGCGGTCGACGATGTAATTCTTTGCCGGAGAGATAAAAACGGAATGTGTGGCATCTTCAGGCGTTAGCAATTGCAGCTTACTGCCATCAAAGCCAACTTTATATAGACACGCATAATTGGGATTGCGTCCTTTTTCCTTACCGTAGCCGTAAAAATAGATCAAACGCTTAACAGAATCTGTTGCCACAATTTTACCTGCGGTCCAGTCTCCCTTGGTAACGGTGTTTAACAACTTTCCATTGCGGTCATAATGATAGTAATGGCCCCAGCCGGTGCGGTCACTCCACCAAAGAATATCTTTGCAGCTATTGTTTAGGCTTACATTGAATAGGTCGGTATTGATGAAAGGCTTGCTCATCTCATTGATGACCACCCTCAACACGCCTGTATTCAAGTCCACCGCACAAAGTTCCATTTCATCGCGACTTCTCTTCTTGCGAAGCAGGAATACTTCTTCGTTGTCATTTTGGTTGCGCAGTACTTCCACTTCCTGATCTGGCCAGCGGTCGATATTTACCTTTTTTAAGGTATGCGCCGCCGCATTACCGACGTAAAAATCATATTGCGCAACATCTTTGTCGCCGGGAAGTTCATATTTATAACTCGTGGCATTGGGCCTGTTGAAATTACCAGCCGAACTGACCACCGTTAACGTTTTCACTTTCCTGGTATCTTTACGCAACACATAAAACAGCTTTGAATTTGGCGTCCAAACAGCATCTGTTACGCTGTTTTTAGTTGCAAACTCATCCAAATTATTAATTGAAAACGAATGGTATTCTGCACCGTCTGTAGTCAATACGTACTCGCTAGTGTCTCCTGAAATGCTCTTGATGTACAGATTATGTTGCCTGGCATACAGCAGCCATTTCTTATCCGGGGAAGTATTCCCCATATAGTATACGGCCTTTTTCTGGACGGCCTTTTTACCTTGCTTAACCAGCGTTTTTGTGGTGTAGTTGTAGTCGTAGTTTTCGCCGTTATACGCTACCTGTACCGTTTGCTCATCATCTGAAAAATTGGGATTATAGGTTACAGGCGTGCGGCTGGGCTCGCCTTTTGTTAATGCGGCCAATTTACGGGAAATCGCAACCTTATCAAACAATTCGATTTTTTGCTTCTTATCCGGATCAACAAGGTAATAGTTGTTTTTGTTTAATTCGAAACTGGTTACAGACTTTGGAGCGGAGCTGACTAAATCTACAGTAACGACATCATAACCTTCCGCATTTTGTTCAGCCAGGCCCTTAAGTCGCCCACTTTCATTTAACAGTTTCGCACTGGAAGCCGGGCCATTTGCCCTAAACCAGAACTTATTACTTTTCTTTAGAAAAAATGGAACGATCTGTGTATTCCCCACCAGTTTTTCCAGGTTGGGGGCATCAAACCTTTCTGCAGCTTTATAATCTGCCACTTGCCCAAGAGTGGCAAGTGGCAGAAGTAAACATAAAAACAGGAATAGCTTATTCATTAGTTGCAGGTTTTGAAACAGCCGGTCTTTTTATATACGCCTCTAAATGGCTAATTAAAAATTGATTTTTAGAGGTTTTAACCACTTTCTCATAGATTTCCTTTATATAGGGATAATTTCGGTCTAAGGATGCGCAGAAATTGGTATAATCAAATACCACGCTCATATTTTTCTGCGTGAACTTATCAACATTTTCGGCAAGCAATTTACCAGCTGCCTTTACATTTTTCTCCCCCGCGGCAATGGCAATGTCAACCAGGACAATGAGTTGCTTTTTATCTGGAAACTGGCTGGCATTGATTTGCTTTTTGAACCCTTCAAATTCTGCCCTATTGTAAGGCTGGTTTTTAAAGTAATAACCAGCCATTGCATTGCCGGCAAGCTTTTTAAAAGTGGCGTTGATTTTATTGTCGACAATTTCCTTACCGTTTTTGGCAACAAAGTCTTTATAATGCGCCAGCAGGTAATTAAAATTTGTACTTCCAATGTCTGAAATAAACTGCGAATCAAAGCCTTCGCCGAAAAGGAACCAATTTTCTCGATTTACTTTTTCTGCAGGGCTCATCAACCCAAAATATTCTGCGGTAAGTGCCTGGCCGATTTTTGATTCCTTTTGTTTAAATTTCTGCTTAATGAGTTCTCTTAACAGCGCATGATCGCGATCACCCGCAGCATAACGGGTATCTCTGGTCGCGATGTCATTTTTAGGATTCATACCTATCCTAATTTTTGCCATAAACTCATTGGCAGGCATGCCGCCCACAAATTTATAGATTTGCTTACCCTCCTCATCAAACAATAAATACGTTGGAAATGCACCCACATCGTAGGTTTTTAATGCTTCGGGCCCTTCTCCTTTCTCCATATCTAATTTTACATTGATAAAGTGGCTGTTAAAAAAGTCGGCGACACTGTCTTGCGTAAAAACCAGTTTCTCCATTCCTTTGCAGGGCACACACCATACGGTGTAACAATCGACAAAGATCATCCTGCGCTGCTCCTTAGCCAGTTTAAATGCCTCCTTTAGAGATGCAGTTGTAAAGTTTATCGATCTGTTTTGTGCGGAGGATGCGGTGCACCACAAGAGTGCAACCGCTAACATCATCTTTTTCATAGTTTTAATTTACTTTCTGACTAAAATCACGCTCGATTTTCTGTTTGATCATTTGATAACGCTCGCGGGCATTAAGGTCCTGATGTTTGGTCGCGAGCTCTGCAAGCTGTTTCATTGTTCTAATGAAATACAGATGTAGAACCTGGCTAGACTCACTCAATCCTCCGCTGATGTCGTTTTTCTTCACTGCAGCAGTAAGGTCATAAATAAAATTCATCTGCATCAGCATCCTGTTTTCATTCACTTTATCTGTTGTATTAAAATCCCTGAAAATGTAGTGGTCAATGTCGCCGAACAGGTCACTAACCGTATAGGCCTCTTTTCCTAGTGCATATTCTGCCTGGATGAGGTTATTAAGCAGTTCAGGAGTAATAAATTTACGCAAAGCGTCCTGAGCACTTCTGCCCATTTTCATTGTTTCCGACTCCTCGCTCAACAGGTTCATCCTTTTGCTCTGCATCCAATCCGGAGCACCTTCAAAAAGCCAGTTATTTAAGAGCGCCATTGCCTTCTTCTGATCCATCTTAGATGGAAATACTATGGCCTGCTCATTGTAATTCCTGATTACCGGCCGTACAGATTTTCCGCCAATATAGCTCAGCACGTTATCTGTGTACAATTGATAACTGATCTGAAAGGCTTTAGCGATCAGTTTAAAACTCTTCCATTCGTCGTCCCGATCGTTCATCGCTTCTGTGAGCTGTTCCAGTTGCGGGTAATAGCGCTGGACGTTCTTCATACCAAGTTCAGAAGCTGTTAACTGATCATCAGATAAATCGCCCTTGCGGGTAAAAGGATCGCTGGTATTTTCATCCAGAAACAGCAATTCCGGGTTGTTGATTTTCAATACAGCTAAAGCCTTCTTTTCTGCTGAACGGTCTGAAAAAATCCGGTAAGCCCAACCAATGGCCATTTTATCGTAAGCACCAACGCGAGGCATCAGCGCTTTCGTTTGCACTTTATCCTCTGGTTGTACAACAAAGTTAAATTGAGTATCATCGGTTACTGAAGCGCTGAAGCTGTTCGTACTAAGCCAGCTGCCAGAGCGGAGCTGGTTTGGACTATAGGCCGCACTACCCCGAAGGTTGGGTACCATTCCCAGCAATTCACCTAATCCTTGCGCCACTTTCCATTCCATAATTTCTCCTCTGACTTCGGGATTGTACAGGTCTTTCATGATTCGGGGATCTTTAAAGCCACACTTCGCGAAATAGGAAGCCAGCAATTCATCGCTGACGTTCACATCTATATTTATCTTTCCGGCAAGGATCTCTCCAGTCCTTGGGTCGTTAACTGTATTCGTGACTACGCCCCTCTGTGCATTTCCCCAGCTGATCAAAATTTTTCCATAAGACAACCAGTTTTCCTGGTCACCGGAGGTTACAACCAGCGCATTGTTGAATCCCGCAGCCTGAAAGGCTACATTCCATTGCTGAACGGCTTTTTTAAGGTAAGGAACAAAAACCGGAGGTGTTGCAGGATCTATATATACCTGAATTGGTTTTATAGGATCTACCAGTTTCCCTGAAGCATATTTTTTGTAATCAGCACTTTTAGGCTCCAGGTTCCATTTGGTAATGACCTTTACATTCCTTACTCCATAAGGGCTTTTTCCAAAATCGTTGTAATTCACATTGTTGAAGCCAATCCTCGGATCGGCTTCACGCACAGCCATCGCCTTGGAGGGCAAGCGCTGGATAAGCAGATTCAGCTCATAAGCCACTGCCCTATCTATGGCTTTGCTGCCGTTTACACTTTGTCCGGGCATGGTCTGGGTACGCAGTACACTAAATACAACCGCATCAGCAGAGGACCTTACTTTTTGAACACCCGAACGTGAGAGATCGGGGTTGCTCATGCTGCTCACATCTTTAAAAGAGAAAAAATCATTTCCGTCCATCAATTGTTTAGTAATATCGATGAGATAACTGCCTTTTGCTTTCCCTAAAGCTATGATCGGAACAACAAAACTGATCGGTTCAAGATTCGACTTTTGTACCAGTTCTTCGATGCCGCCGTTAAAGTCGGGTGAGCTTGCTTCTTTGTAAACTGCTCTGGTTACATTGAGGAGGTTGCCACTGCCCATGCTAAAACGGATCACGCCCGAAGATTTGGAAATGTTATTGGCATAGCCACGGGCAACATCGCCAAGAATCAATAGATCACTGTTCAATACGGAAGGTGAAATCTCCAGAAAGTATTTATTTTCATCCTGATAAACCGGAAAGATTCCTGGTGTAACCTTCATGGATGACTTAAAAAATTTATCGAAAGGCTTCGGCTCATCTGTCCGAGCATTCTCCGCAGCAATAGGAACTGAGGGAGCTACAGCTTTAGCTGTCTTGGTTTGTACCTGTGCTTGGCTAGTAGTAAAGGCTAGCAAATGGGCCAGCAATATAGGGAATACGTATTTCGTCATTGTGCTTTATTTAGTTAAGTAAGCATCAGTCATCCCGGTGTTCCATACCTTGATGATGTCCGCCAGTGAGATCAGGTGACTTTTGGAAATAAAATCAGTTTGCTTTAGGGCTCCTGCCTCTGCCTGCTTCGCTGTGAGATCCAAAATTTTCGTCATCGTAAAGGCCACATTATTGGGAAATGTAGCCGGTTTGAAGGCATGCATCAACAGGCTTGTTAAAAACGTCCGCTGTAACATCCTGTCGTACCGGGATATCGGTTGCCCGCTTTCAATATTTTTGAAAATAGCTTTCTGTATATCGGTTAAAAACTCATTGGCACTATAGTCGTCACTACCCGTGATATTTTCGGCATTAACCATTTGGGCATATTTCGCAGTGATTATCCGTAGCAAGTCGCTATACCCGTCTTCCACTTCAGTCTCGAAGCTGGCTTTGGTCTTAGCCATAATGTCTTCCGGGTACAACCATTTTGGTTCGGTAAACATGTACTTGATTAAATAATCCACAGCCTCCTTTTGCTGTGCCCGGCTTACCGGCACATAGTTACTTTTGTTTTCACTGCGCAAAGGGAGGTCAACAGCTACTCCTCCAATATTTCGGACTACATGCTGCAAATACTGGTAATACCTACCTTTAACCGCGCGATACATTGACCTTAAGGTCGAATAATCCTCATCTTCTGCTTCCCCCCAGGTGTTCAGATTGGCCATGGTTATTTTTAAGTTTTCCACACCCAATTCACTTGCCTTCATACTATTGTCGCCGACATCCTCGCTTTGCACTCTGGGATCGTGTTTTTGCCCCTCATCCACGTATAAAAATCTGGGGTCTTTTCTCTTTTCAGAAACCCAATTACTAAGTTCTGCGGCAACGTCTTTAGGAGATTTTTCAGGCATATATTTATATCCCCATTCTATGGCGTAATCGTCATATACGCCCACTGTGGGCTGTAAGTCTCCCGGTGCCATTTTGTCTTGCGGCTGTGCGACATAGTTGTAGCGCATATAATCCATGATAGATGGGCCAAAACTGTTCTTCCGCACGAAATCTCTCTTACGTATGCTATCTATCGGATAAGATGAACTTCCTATAAAATTATGTCTAAGGCCCAGGGTATGTCCTACTTCATGGGTGACCACATTTTTCATCAGGGTACCCATCAGCGATTGGCTCATCGGTAGCTTGCGTGCTTTAGGATCAGTCACCGAACACATGGAGAAGTACCAGCGCTGTAGCAGGTCCATAATGTTGTGAAAAACGGCAATATGAGAACTAATGATTTCTCCCGAACGCGGGTCTACAACTTGAGGTCCATAGGCGTTAGCCATTTCGGAAGGTTTGTAGGAAATGTAAGAATACCTTGCGTCTTCCACACTGAAATCAGGATCTTCGGCGGCGGTAGGCTCCAGTTTACCCGTAATCGCATTTTTAAAACCGATCTTCTCAAAACTTTTACGCCATGCATTTACACCTTCAATGAAATAAGGAATCAGGTATGCAGGCGTATTGCGGTCGATGTAAAATACAATCGGCTTCGCCGGCTCAACAAGTTCCCCGTTTTTAAAACGTTGCAGATCTTCCGGCTTAGGCTCGAGGCGCCAGCGGTTGGCCAGCGTCAGAAACTCATTACCTTCGGGATTGAAATCATAATTTTTAAGGCCGGTAAGGAAATAACCGATTCTTTTGTCTCCATAACGATGCGCCATGGGAACTTCCGGCAGTAAGAACCAGGAAGATCCGACTTCCCACATCGTGGGATTCGATTCCTCCTTTTTTGGTATGGGTGATCCTGGTGCCGGAGCCGGCCCTGGTGCGGCAGCACCTTCCGCATAGCTTTTTATAGAGCGGAATACGATGTTGTTGTCAAATGTACGGACACCCAGAATTTTTGATTTCTGAGGCTCATAAGCACCTAACTTTAGTTCCACTGCGGCTCCTTTTAAAGAGAAGAAATCATTATCACCGGCAAACATCGCCGTAATGTCGATCACAGAACTGGAATTTCCGGTAGCTACAATGTCAAATGCGAAAAGGCTGGGCGTCAATTTGGATTTAATCATGTTAAAATACATACCTGTGGTATCTGCGGCCTGCATAAATTCAGGAATAAGCAGATTTAACTTCCCATTGATATCCTTGACGAACCGGATAACCCTGTCGTTTACTGCATCTCCTGCATAGCCATAGCGCATGGCAGGATTTCTCTTGCGCTGTGCGGATCCGCTGATGATGGTAATGCTGGTGAGGATGTCACGTCCAAGCAACTGATCCGGAATTTCGATGAAATACTTCTCATCTTGTATAAGGACATTAAACATGCCCTTGTATTGTTTTGAATTGGGTTTAGTAAAGGTGCCGATTGACGGCACCTTTACTTCTGTTTGTGCATGCGCACAAAACATCCCTGTTGCCATCAGTCCGAGGCTAAGGAACGTCATCTTCATAAATCTCATTTGTCTGTGTTTTCTATAGTCCTCTTGTGGCGTTTCCAATAACTTGCAAGTCTACACCATACTCATTAATGTAATAGTTTCTGACAACATTGTAGCGCCTTTTGATCTGACCACTGGTATCCTTGGTTGCGTTGAGTATACCTGCTGCAGTACCATCTGTGATCGGAACAGAAGCATTCAGCTGAACGGTGGAATACGTAACCATTGCGCTAACATAAGCATTCCAATCCAGCTGAGCCGTTGGGCTGTATGGACCAATGATGATTCCTTTACCGTAGGCCTGCGTGGATGTAGTCATCGCGGTGCTGTAGTCTGCGCTGTTCACAAATTCTGAGGCAGGAACCAGGAGGCCCCGGCCAATTATACTTTGTATAAAGGTCAGGTTTGCCTTGTATATAAATAACCGTTGATCCGCAACCGTCATGTTATTTACTGTTGCGTCTCCATAATTCACCGCTATGTTATCATAGTTGTAATATGCGCCAACTTTTTTAGTGCCCTTAGCCGTAGAAAAAACCGGAGTAAACACAAAGGCAGTATAAACAGAATCTACTTTACTGCACAGCAAGATCTTGGTAGGCAGAAACTCCTTTAGAAACTTATCTGTATAAAAACTAAACCATTTGCTTTGAATTAGGTTGAGCTGGGCCTGAACATAGTCCGGTTCAGCAGGTGTAACCTCCCCGCCAGCCTGGTATAAACCGCTGGGCAACTGCACTGGTTTTTTTGATCCTGTTGGTGTCCAATAGGCATCTTTTTCAGAAAACTTATAAAGCAGATAGGTACCGTATTTCTTATAATAATCCACAATGGTTTGATCATAAGCGCTGTTTCCCTGGGGCACGGTGTAGGTATCGTCTATACCGGAAGGGGTTAATACTGCATCTGATTTTTTGCAGGCACTTAATGTTAGTATCGCACTGAACATAAGAATGCTTAAAATATGTAGTTTCATTGTTATCTAAATTTAAATTGGAACGAATAGCTTATCTAGGGTTCTGAATCAAATCAGGATTGTTGTTAAGCGCAGTATATGGAATTGGCAAGGCATACAACGGACTATTTGCCGGAAGCGTATAGGTTGTGGTCACCCCATCAGCCCCAATAAAAACGTGTGTAACCGGAATGCTCCATCTTCGAATGTCCTGCCATCTGTGCCTGTCTTCAAGGTTCAGTTCCCTTCTGCGCTCTTGCTGATAAAAAGTAAAAAGAGCCTGACCGTCTGTGATAGAAATTGGCACATAAGCCGTGTTTCTTGTATCGTAACGATTGCTCCTTATGTAGTTTAGATCAGCAAGGGCCTGGGTACCGTCTGCCGCATCACCATTTTTAATAAAACGGAGAATAAGTGCTTCAGCACGGTTTAAGTAAACTTCAGACACTCTAAAACCTTTGGCACCTGAGGTATTAGGAGTGGTGTTTACCTTTCCTGAAGTATAAGGGAACTGGCCATTATTCACATATTTGGAAAAATACATCTGGTAACGCAGATCCCCGTAGTTTGTATTGCCGGTTCCTTTGTCATATAAAGAAAGTAAGCTGCTTGACGCAGTGAAAGGAGGAGTTGTATTGGTTGTTAAGGCTGGAAAATAGTTGGTCTCGACACCACCAAATGTCCATAGCACCTCTGTGTTGCCTATATCAAAAATACCCTTTCCTGTATTTACATTATTTCCGATCACAAATGTGCTTAAGGAAGTCAATGTATTTCGAAGCTCTAAGGCTTTATTGGCATAAGCAATCACCTGATCTACATCCGAATCCAGGCCCCTGTATAAATAAAAACGGGATAAACAAGCATATGCAGCAGCTGCGCCCACCCGGAATACACTGGTAGGCGTGTAGTTGGCTTTTAACAAATCTGCAGATTGAAGCAAGTCTTTCTCAACTTGATCGTAAGTTTGTTTGAGGCTTGGTCTGCTAAGGCCACCATCACGTACCTGGCTCGACAGGATCAATGGTATGCCGAGGGTGGTTTCGGGATTAACCCCTGCCCCGCGATAAGGCAGCGCATAAAGACTGACCAATTTGAAGTGGTAAAAAGCCCTTAGGAATAAACATTGTCCCAAAATGGCATTTTTCGCCTGTTCAGTCCCTTGCACATTAGCCAACTGATCCAGAATTACATTACATCCCTTAATCTTAGCGTAATAGATTTCGTATAAATTTACACCAGAAGGAATTGGGTTATTGCCATCAAACATGGTTGGATCATAGGTAAATACCGGTGTCCCGTTGGCCATAGCGGTAACATAAGAGGCTACCGGAACATTATTTTGAACGGCCAGTCCATTGCTTTGCACATCATCTGTAAGCAGATCAATATTATCCATTGAGCTCAGGTAAGGATAAGCGTCACTGTACATCAATGCAGCAAGGTCATCCGTACTGCCGGGTCTCATTTCATCCTGGCTATATTCGGCAAGAAATTTTTTGCAGGAGCCTAATACCATAGTGGATAGTACCAGGCAAAATATCATAATTTTTCTCATATCCTTTTATAAACTTAAATTTAAATTGATGGTATATGTTCTGGTTCTGGGTTGCTGACCAGTTGCTACTTCTGCATCCAGTCCTCTAAAATCTTTACTGTTGATGGCAAATATGTTGCTTGCCCCTGCGCCAACAAAAATGTTTTTACATCTTAGCTTTTTGACCAGTGATTCAGAAAGGGAATAACTTAGGTTAAGACTGTTACAGCGCAAAGTAGAAGCACTGACCACGCGGGCTGTACTATAATTGTACAAGTCAAAAGCCGTTGGGGCTACACCAGATGGATTTGGCAAAGTGACCACTGGCACAGAACTGTCCGGTAATCGAGGTACGGTGCCCGAAGGATTCTCTGCAGTCCAACGGTCTAGCAATTCCCTCGACAGGTTTTGGTATTCTGTAGGGAGATTTCTGGACAGGTTATATAAAGGGGAAAGAAATTTTTTACCGCCCATCTGTAAATAAAAGCTGGAGGATAAGGTGAGCATTTTATACCGAAAGTTCATTCCTAAGCCGGAAGTGAAATCCGGGTCCAGTTTACCAACATAGGTCATAAAACTGGTAGGATCCTTTGGATCTGCACCTGGCGCTACCGACAAATCAAAAGTCGGATAACCAGTCGTTGCGTCTATTCCTGTATATTTAAAAGCATAAAAACTTGAAGTTGGCTGACCTAACACACTTAAAGAGCCACTTGCTGCTGTTTTCCAGTTTACCAGTTGCGGACTTGTCTTGGTGACGGTATTGTTATTTTTTGAGGTATTGATACTTACATTCCAACTGAAATTCCTGGTACGGATGGGTACAAAGCTGGCGGAGGCCTCATAGCCACGGTTGACCATAGCACCACCATTAACCAACATGTTGGGTAGGCCGTACTCCAGCGGAACCGTTAAACTGGTAATCAGTTCACGCCCCCGTTTCTCATAATATTGAAGTGATCCGGACACTTTACTATTGAACAAACTAAAATCCAGCCCTAAATTCATACTGGAATTTTGCTCCCAACGCAAGTCACCATAAGGCAAGGAACTAATTGTCAGCAAATTATCACCTGTATAGGAATCTATATTGCCGGATGAAGAACCTGTAGGGATCTTGATGATCAGATCCGGACTTACGTTTGTCGCGATATTTCTTTGGTAACCAAAGGTCCCGCTCAAACTTAAATTAGACAGCCAATAGGTTTTGGTAAACCATTTTTCATTAGCCACATTCCACTTTAGTCCACCAGCCCAAACCGGGTTAAACTTCTCATTTGTAAACTGACCAAAGCGGTTAGACCTGTCGTTACGTACGCTCATGTTCACCACATAACGGCTATCATAACTATAGCTTGAAGTTAAATAAAGACCCATTGTATTGGCCAGACGGTCAGTAACTTTAGGCACATATTTAGTGGGGTAATTGCTTACAGATGTAATGGTACCTGTAACAGTAGTGGTTGGAAGGGTAGCAAACGATTTGCCACGGTCCCTTAAATAGCCAAGCGTAGTACTTGAGTACCCTGTATATTTTGTACTGTTGATTTCCTGACCAAACATAAAGGAAACCGCATGTTTTTGATTAAATAATTTGGTATACGATAAACTGTTCCGCCAATTCCAGACATAACTATTGTTCTGGTCTAGATTATATTCACCACCAACAGGCATTTTGCTTTGTTTATAACCAGCATCTACCGCCTTGTAGATTCCATAATCATAAAACCTGTACTCACGGGCTATGTATTCTGAACGCTCTGTTGCATAGGATTCTCCAACAGTTGAGGTTGCATTGTAGCTTAGCAAGCTTTGGAGATTCAGTCCATCTATAATTTTATAATTTGCATTAATTGCAGTATTGGCAGATAATACCTTGTTTACGTTTCCTGTATTATCGCGTTCATTAATAATATTGTATAAATATCCTGATGGATTGGGATAAAAATTTAAGGTACCATCCGTGTTATATAAGCCAATAGCACGATTTGTGTTTCTCGCATAGGTGTAGGCATCAACATTGTAAAATCCATTGGTTTGATTTTTCGAGGCTGACAACCTTAAACCAATGTTGAATTTAGGAGAAATCTGTGTGGTGACAGATAAATTTCCTGTAAAACCATTAACATCGTTACCTATAGCGGTTCCTTTGTTGTTATTGTACCCAAATGAGCTGTAGTAACGCGTGTTCGCATTTCCACCCGATATACTCAGGTTATGACTGCTACTAACAGGCGCACGGAAAAGCATGGAAAACCAATCTGTATTTACAGTTTCCATATAACGCACGCGCTCATTAAATTCATCTGCAGTAATCGATTTCTTAACGAGATACTCATTCAAGGCACCTGCATAGCCAATTGTACTGTTTACAAATGATGAAGTTAAGCCTCCGGTATAAATTTCCCTGGAGACCCCCACACGTTCTTTTGAATTCATTAAATTCAATTTATCGGCAGTCACTTTCTCTGTTGTACTAAAATTGGTAGAGTAGCTAATGGCAGGCGGACCTATGTTTCCTTTTTTAGTGGTAATCACAATCACCCCATTTCCTGCCCTGATGCCATAAATCGCCGTTGCAGAAGCATCTTTTAGTACGGTAATGTCCTCAATGTCCATAGGATTTAACCAACGGATGGAGTTGCCCACAAAATTTCTGATGTAATCAAAATTATCCGGGGTAATTTCTCCATTTGTATTCAATGCCTGCATTTTAAACGGTAATGGATCCTCCTGGATCACACCATCCACGACCCATATTGGCTCCTGAGAACCCGCTAAGGTAGAGGTTCCCCGGACACGTACCGTTTGCCTGGTTCCTGTTAAGCCACTGGTATTGGTGACGACTACACCAGCCAGTTTGCCTTGTAAAGCCTGCTCTATCGTATTTACACCATTTAGGTACAGTTCCTTTGCATTTATCGTAGCGGTAGATCCAACGACATCACTCTTTTTTAGTATCTGGTACCCGGTAATGACCATTTCCTCCATTTCTTTTACGGCATCTTGAAGCGTCACATCCAATAGAGATTCCCCTTTATAACTGACCTCTTTGGTCACCATACCAATGTACGAGAAGATTAATGTTGCAGGAGTCTGATCCGATACATCTATTCGATAGCGTCCTTCCTTGTCTGTGGTGGTTCTAACATTCAGTTCTTTAGACAGTACATTTACACCTGGAATAGGTCGTTTATTTTGATCACGTACGGTACCCGTCACCAGGCGGGCAATTAATTTAACTGCTGAGCTTTTATCTGAAGCCATCGGATCTGTTTTTCGCTTCACGATGATCATTTTATTTTTCAGCGCATAATTGAGCGGCTGCCCCTTGAAACATATCGCCAGCACTTCATTTAAGGGCACTTTTTTCACATTGATGCTGATCGGCTTTGCATCTTTGATTTGCGAAGAAGTATACACAAAATCGTAGCCTGTCTGTGACCTGATTTCCGTAAAAATGTCTATCAGACTGGCATTAGATCTTGAAATGGTTACCACCTGCCCAAAGGTGGTCGCCTTTACCTGGAAAACGAACAGAGCGAGCAGAATAAATGTCAGTTTCATTATTCGAACTATTGGACTTAGGGGATACGCACATAGCCTATCCCTTGAGAATATGGAATATTTCATATATTTGAGAAGCATGCACCATGCCTTTAAAAGCACGAGCATGTAAGTTTGGGTTAGTGGTTAAGTTGATTCAAGCAATTATATCTATAATTTGGCCCAATACTTTCGACCGGGGGTGCTTCGACTCACTCCCGGTTTCTATGTTTAGGCCATCATGTGTAGCATTATGGCATAATCATCACCCTCCTCCCTTCAATTTTAAATTTAACATATCCGGTTTCCTCCAGTGATGCAAGCACCTCCGAAATTGGTTTTGATCTTGAAATTGTCCCACCGAATTTCTCTTTAGTAATCGTACCCTGGTATTCAATATCAACATCATACCAGCGACTTATGGCCCGCATCACGTTTTCAATATTTTCATCATTAAACTGGAAGTTTCCATTCTTCCAGGCCACCGCATCACTCACATTCACGCGGAAGACTTCAATTCCTTTACCATTACTAAAAGTTTGTTGCCCCGGAGCAATAATTATGTGATCACTACCAGTCATCACTTTAACACTACCTTCAAGCAAAGTGGTGCGCACACCAGGTTCATCCGCATAGTTTTTTACGTTAAAATGGGTACCCAGAACCTCAATCTCCTGATTATTGGCGACAACAATAAAAGCGCGTCGCTGAGCATGCCCCTTGGTCATTCCATAAGATTTTTCTACTTCGAAATATGCTTCTCCTTTCAGTTCTACCTTTCTATTTGTCAGACCATCAAAACTTGAAGGAAAAGTAAGGCTACTTGCGGCATTCAACCAGACTTTAGACCCGTCTGGCAGGCTAACCTGATAAGTTCCGCCCCTCGGGGTACTCACAGTCATTTTTGTGTTAGGATCGGAATGTACATCGGCCTCATTCAGGTTAGTACCATCATTATAGGTTAATTTAGCTGCATCTATTACTACCCCATTTTTTCGATCACTAAGTGTAATTACCTTGCCATCAGACAGCTTTAAGATTGCTGTGTTTTTACCTGGGCTGATTACAGGCGCTGGCCCAGACAAGCGATTAAATACCAGCAAGCCGGTCAACATCAGCACCAGTACAGCAGCAATGCTGTACCACTTCGACCATGAATTCATTTTCTGCGGTTTCCGCTCATCACGATCAATGCGATGCATGACTTTAGTATATAGCCGTGCTGCCAGCTGTTCCTGATGCTCAGCTGTAGGGTTTTCAACGAACAACTCTTCATCATTAAATGAAGCATACCATTGTTCATAGTGAGCCTTTTCTTCGGTCGTGATTGTTCCTCTTTGCCATTTATCAGCAAGTTCAGGTATAGAATATATAGGTTTTTGATGATTCACAGTTAGGACATTTACTATATAGTCACAACAAAAAGACTTGACCCTACATTTGTATTAAAAAAAATGCAATTATTTTTTTAATAGATATAAAATCAGGGGTATGCTTATTTCCAGCTTATTTTTCAAGGTATTTATAGCCCTTGTGATATGAGCTTCTACATTTTTCTCAGAAACGCCCAATTCTTTAGCAATTTCAGCATTGCTTTTATACGATTCCCTGCTCATTTTAAAAATGATTCGGCATTTTTCCGGCAATTTGTCGATATGATGATCGAGTTGTTGTTTCAATTCTTTTTCAGAGAACCATAACTGGGTACTGTCTATTCCTTCTTCGGAAGATTTGACATGCATATGGGAAGAAATTTCCGCTGCTTTTCTGTACTGCCGCGTTTGTCTGTTGATGATTTGGTATTTTACCGCTGCGCTTAAGTAAGTATTAAGGCTATGTTGTATTTCCAAACTTTCCTTTCTTTTCCACACACTGAAAAAAACATCCTGAACCACTTCCTCAGCCTCCACTTCATTATCCAGACGATGGCAAGCCACCACATAAATCTTATCCCAGAATCGTTTATAGATTTCAGTAAACGCAGCATGATCATGCGCCCTTAAAAGAACCACAAGTTCTTGTTCAGAAAGTGAGTCATAGCCAATCATGATATCTTTACCCTATGTAAGAAGATTTATAATACAAGATTAACCAATTATTAATAAAAAGAGAAATAGGGAATAAAATGGTTCAACTTAAATCTTCCGCTTTCTTTATGATTTCTCTGACAATGGAATCCAACTCTCCGGCCGAACGTATAAGATGCTCCAAAGATTCCCTCTTAGCACTCTCGTCTTCATTATTATCCAACAGGATTTTTGATAGACCCATAACACATGCTAAAGGGGCTCTTACTTCATGTGCCTGCATCCAGGCAATTTCCCGCAAACGGTCAATACCATCCTGGGTTTTGAGTTCTTCTTCTATTCGCTGGGTTACATCTCTTGAATTGGCCACGATACCAGCGACAACCGGATCATCTGTCATATCAGTAATGATCGTCTCTATCCAATGATAATGATCATCAACACCCTTAAAACGGAAAGCCATAATTTTAACTCTTTTTTGTTCATTTAGCAAACCAAAATCACTGATGACCTTTTCTTTGTCATCTTTATGAATAAAGTCGAATACATTTTTTCCTATAAGCTGTTCAGGATCTATTCCTAAAATAGACTTCGAGGTAGGGCTAACATATTTATAGTTACCATTAGGATCTAATATAGCTACTAAATCAGATCCATCCTGTACAAGGGCTTTAAACCGTTGCTCACTTGCAGCCAGGGCATCTTCAGACTTCAATTTTTCCGTATAATCAATTGCCAGTACCAGCATAGCAGCCTTACCTTCAAAAGTTACCGCATTAGCCTCTACACAAACGTGCATGAGTTCTCCGGATTTTTTTCGGTGCCTTACCATTCTCGCCCGGAAAGTCCCCGTCTTAAACGTCTCTTTCAGTATTTCATCTAACTCTTTAACATCTGTTGCCGGCCTGATGTCTTTTATGGTCATCTCAAGAAATTCGTCTTTACTATAACCATAGTGTTTAACTGCAGCATTATTCACATCTAAAAACTGAAGGGTTTCCGCATCAAATACCCATTGGGGCAATGGACTTAAATTAAACAGATCAAGATATTTTTCCTTTTCCTGCTGCAGCTGTTCTTCCCCATGCTTTCTTTCCGTGATATCCCTAAAATAAAGCGACAGACCTTCATCAGAAGGAAATGCAGATACCTCAATCCAAATATTTAAGCGTGAAAAATATTCATCGAACCTTACTGAAATATTTTCATCAACTGCCCTGTGATACTCAGAATAAAACTTTGTTGGTATGGCATCCTCATACACCTCCCAGATATTTTTTCCTATCATATACTCTCGCGGCATGAGTAATAGTCGCTCTGCCTCCTTATTCCAATAGGTCACTATCCAATCTCTATCCAAGGCCATAAAGCCATCCGTAATACTTTCCAGAATGTCCGATATCCTATAATGGTAATCGTCCAATTGTTTTTGTTTCTGTGTAATAACAGTGATGTCTTTAGCGATCACATGTACGCCAATTACCTCCTGGTTAATCACGATAGGAAGATTGGTCACATTCACCATTCGATGCGTACCTTTTGCACTGATTGTCCAAATATCGAAATTCTGGAGTTCGCCATGGATGGTCTTTTTGAAATGATCATGCGCTTTTTCAACATCTTCAGGTGCTACAAAGGGTGTAAAGGAGAGCTTAAATAGCTCTTCCTCCCCACATTCTGTCAAATCAATTAACGCTTTGTTAGCACTAAGGAAATTTCCTTTCGGATCAAGGGTAAAAACTGCGTCAGGATAGTCGTCGAAAAGAGGGTGTTGGAAACTATTTTTAATCAGAAGCGTGTTATTTAACGCTATTTGTTGATTATCGTTGCTTGTCGCTGGAGTGGTTAACATATTTATAGTTCCTGATCACCGTGAAAATAATTTGCGCTGGCTTAATTAATCTCTTGTTAAAAGGAGTGATTAATTGTTACGGGCTCTTGATGTTCATTTTAGGGGAGATGACTGGTGAAGGCAACTCCCTGATCATTACATGCAAGGATGGTGCCATCATGTATCGGGGTACTTCACAATGTGAAGTCTGGGAGTTTTATTTTAATACCGCCTTCCATCGCACTTTCGTGAGCAAGTATACCTACACAGGTAATATTTGCCGACTGCCTGGCATCTGGGAAAGGTGCACGCTCCTGTGTCAATGCCGAGATAAACTCATGCACCAGGTGAGGATGAGATCCTCCGTGCCCGGATCCCTGAATAAATGACAAGTGCTGATTGTCATCTCCATCATATACACCACCGGTAGTAAAGTGTTGGATCCCTTCTGGAAGCAAATGTGCATAATCAGGGATAGTTACTTTTTCAGGGGTTTCACCAGTATGGATCACAGAATGCTCGTGCTCTATCAAAGTCCACTCGAAACTCTTTTTAGAACCATATACATCAAAACTTTCCCGGTATTGCCTTGCGGTATTGAACAGGGACCTGGTTACTTCGGCAGACAGATCTGAGTCTTTAAATTTAATGTGGCAACTTTCTACAGCAAAAGGAGATCCATATTTAGGGATCAGATGTGCATCAATTGTTCCTGAACCAAAGCAAGATACATATTCGGCATCGGCTTTGGCTAGTGCCAGAACAGGGGCAACACAGTGTGTAGCATAATGCATTGGAGGCAAACCTTCCCAATACCCCGGCCACCCAGCCATTTCCTGCTGGTGTGACGCCCGTAGAAATTGTAGTTTGCCTAGCTCACCACTTTCATAAAGCTCCTTTACAAATAAAAATTCGCGACTGTAAATCACCGTTTCCATCATCATATATGTTAGTCCGGTTTCTTGAACCGCTGCTACAATTTGTCTGCACTCTTCTATAGTTGTGGCCATAGGAACAGTACAGGCTACATGTTTACCAGCTCTAAGTGCTTTCAACGACTGCTCAGCATGATTTTGAATTGGCGTATTGATATGTACCGCATCTATATCAGGATCTTTCAGTAGTTCATCATAGTCGGTATACCTTTTAGCAATTCCAAAGGCATCCCCAATATTGTTTAGTTTCTCAATGTCTCTTTGACAAATGGCATACATGTTAGCGTTGGGATGTTTCTGATAAATCGGTATGAACTCCGCACCGAAACCGAGGCCTATTATGGCAATATTTATTTTTCTTTGCTCCATTATTTATTGAAATGTGATTTTAAAAATTCAAGTCCTTCTCTGGCAAAATCATCCTGACTATTAGCAAATGGACGCCAGATACATACGGCTGCTGCTAAATCCTGATTAGCTGGCGTAAAACTTTCTATCGAGACTATGCCCTGGTAGTTTATAGCTTCTAGTCCCGCCCTATAGGCATCCCATGGTGTTTGCCCTGTTCCAGGTGATCCCCTGTAATTCTCAGAGACCTGCAAGTGCAACAGCTGATCACCAGCCAACCTAATCGCACTTTCTATATTCCTTTCCTCTATTGCCATGTGAAATCCGTCAAGCAATATTCCAGCGGAAGGATGGTTAATATCCTTTACCAGGCGCACTACATCTTCGGCAGTGTTTACCAGATCCGACTCAAATCGGTTAAGCGGTTCTATGGCAAGGTATACTCCCCTACGCTCGGCCATTTCAGATGCAATTTGCAGGTTAGCAACTGCTAGCTTCCATTCCCTTTCTCGTTGTTCCGGCGGCACCATCCTGGCTTTCCCTACGGCAGAATACATTGGTCCAGCGAAAATGGAAACACCCCAGGAGACGCATAAATCCAGGCAGGTTTCAATGTACTTAAGGCAGTTTCGCTGGACATCAGAATCTTCACTGGTCAGATCACGAGCAGTACTAAAAGCACCACAAACAACTGCCTTTAACTTATATTTTTGAAGCGATAAACGTACCGTCTCTACGTCAATAATGGATGGATCTTCGACCGCAATCTCTACCGCATCAAATCCGAGCGCCGAAATTTTAGAAAATAGTTCTTCGACAGACGAGGTCTGGAATGGAGAAGTCCACAACCAGGTACTTGCTCCATATTTTATATTTATTGACATACTTAATTCTCCTGTGTCGTTCGATTTTCTAATAGAACAACCTTATATCCTCCTTTTGACCTAAAATACAGCATCAACAAAAGATAGCTAGCTAACATGATTAACGGAAAGATGACAATGTAGCGAAGGGCTTCTTTCTTTGCACCATCACGTATGGCAGTTACAGCGTGCTGATCTTCAGGACTTGCTCCTGAAAGCTTAGTTTGGTCCAACCCTTCATAGTCGCCAAATAAACTGGTTTTCTTTTCTGTTACATAGGTATTATGGATAACCGTGTTGTTTACGACATCATATTGTGCAATTTTCCGATCAACAGATTTATCCTGGATAAAACCAAGAATTCCTGCACCGATTACGCCTGCTGCAATCATTCCTAGTCCACCGGTAATATTTAAGGTCAGCGCCCCCCCTTTAGGAAATTGTTCTGAAACGAGTCCCAACATGGTAGGCCAAAAGAAAGATTTAGCTAATCCGTAAATGGTTGCAGCTATGAGTATCATAATTCCTGTAGATGCAGAAAGCATATATAAGCCAATTACAGCAACTCCGGAGCATAATGACAACAAGCCCAATGAGGAAATTTTATGGACGAGTGGACCGGCAAAAAACCTCAATACAAACATGATTGCTGAGGTATAGACGAGTACCCAACCAGCTTGAAGTCCGATTTTGGTCATTTCCGGAGTCATCAGATCAGTAATCCAACTATCTGTACCCAATTCTGTAGTAGCCAGTGGAATCATCACCAACAGTAGAATGATAAACAAAGGACGGCCGAAGCTTCTGGTGTAATACCAAAATCCTCCCGTAATCAACAGGGTAATTATTACATTGGTAGGAATAGACCAACCGAATACGGCACCAAGTTGAAAGATAATCAGTGCGACAATAATCAGTGCTCCACCTGCCCCTACTTCCTGAAGCATCTCTTTATAAGACACGCCAGCCTGAACCCTCTCATTTAAAGGAAACTTACGGCCAAGTGTCATTATACCATAGATGAGTGTCGGGATTAAGATCAGGGCAATTTTGTATTCCCATCTAGTATCAACACCTAAAGTCAATGCCATTACACCTCCCAAGACTAAGCCACCTGCCCATCCTGCGTGAAGGATGCTAAGCCATTTGATCTTTTGTTTGGGAAACATGGTAGCCACTACCGGATTGGCTACCGCTTCAACAGTACCATTACCAATTGCCACAATGAAAGAGCCCAGATACAACATCCAGTATCCATTAGCAAATATGGTCAGAAATGCTGAGGATATATGACATACCACAGCAAATATCATGGCAGTTTTATAGCCTATTTTATCTATGACTAAACTAAAAAGCACGATACTGATGGCAAAAGGCCACAAACCCACCCCGGCTATTTCCCCTAGCTGAGTTTGGGTTAAATTGAAGTCGATACCCCATTGAGGTAAAATCAATGCTCTCAGGATAAATCCAAATGCGGTGGTGACCAATGATATAAAACATACATAAAAGAGTTTCATATCCGGAACAGGCTGATTCCCTGCACTTTCATAACTAACTTTTGACATGGTGAGTTGGTTAGGTTATATTTTGGTTATTTTATTACTTTCATTACGCCATTCATAATTCTCCAGTGCCCCGGAAAGGAGCAGATATATGGGTAATCGCCCAGTACATCCGGCACTTTAAACCTCAATTTGAACTTCGCCTCCGGATTTACCAATGGTGTGTAGAACAATACTTCAGGCATTTTAGGTACATATTGCATTGCTGCACCTTTAGGGTCCTGTGCCATTTTATCTGCGGCTGCACCTACTTTGTCCATGCTTCCTTTTTTAAGGATGAGCAAATTGTGCTGCATAAAATCAATATTATCGAACACCAGCTCAACTGTCGTCCCGGCTTTTACAGTAAAGGTTTTTTTATCAAACTTCATTGCATTTACAATAGGTTTTATAATAACTACCTGATCTGCTTTCGCTTTAACCACAGGTTTTGCAATTGGCATTTTGGACGTATTAGTAGCTCTAACATGTTTTGAAATTGCAATTTTAAGCGCTTCTTTAATCCATCTATCGCCATTGTTTATCGAATCCTTTTGTGCAGCGATCAGCTCGTTTGCAAGTGATGGCGATAATGGCAGATCAGCGACTCTTAAAAATGCAGCCAGACGTGTATTTAGATTTCTATCCTTTAACAGGCCTGCTCCGTGAATCGCAGCCAGCGTAGCAGAATTGTTAGGGAGTACCTGTAATGCTGCTTTTCGAACTCCCGCGGAAGGATGATGTAAGGCATGTACTGCAACTAGAAAAGCTTCAGATGTGGCATACATACCCAAGCCATATAATGTCCATAAGGCATGTATAGCTGGCGCATTAATACCCAATTCGTCTACTTTAGCATCTCCAATCATTTTGTACAGATCTGGAGCCAACGTTTTATCACCTTTCTCAACAATCAACCTTTGCGCAGTCATACGCCAGAATAAATTATCGCTTTGCAAACCATTCAATAGGGATTTCGAATCATTTTTGTCAAGCGATTTTATTGTCGACGGCTTGGCCTTCTTATACACTACTTTGTAGATTCGTCCATGTACGCGATCTCTCAGTGGATTGACGTAAGCGTTTCCTTTACCATTTTCAAAACCGGGAGGAGTTGGATTGTGCTGGATGATGAAGTTGTACCAATCAAGAACCCAAACAGCGCCATCGGGACCAACCTCAGTTTGCACAGGGCCAAACCATTCATCTGCACTAGCTACCAGGTTCCAGCCGTCCTTTTCTTTAAATCCTGATCCTGAAGGTTCCAGTATTGCCTGGTGAACAACACGTCCGGTTGGTTCATTCACGAAAGCAATCCGGTTCCAGTAAGCTTTAGGAAAGTTCCTGGCCGTATAGAGGTTATGTCCTGCCGCAGCGGTAAATCCGTTGAAAACATCTACCTGACGTAGGTTTTTGGTCACAACATGCATAGCATAGTGCCCATCTATCTTATCAGTTGCCTCGTTAACCGGAGCACCAATTTTATTAAGGTAAGTGCTCGGAATACCTAAAAAAGCACTATGGGTATTGTTTGCTGTAGAGAGGAATACATCATTGTTTTCAGAGAATCCCAGTCCCCAGGTGTTGTTACTGGTACCACCCAGATACTCTAGGTTTTTTCCGTCACTATCAAAACGGAAGGCTCCCTGACCAAATTTTGTTGCTTTACCGCCAACGGTTCCATTATACCCTGAGTAGCCTACTGTACCCCAGATTTTATTATCAAATCCATAATGCAGACTTGAAGGACCGGCATGAGTATCAAATGTACCCCACCCACTTATAATCGTTTCCCTTATATCAGCCTTGTCGTCCCCATCCGTATCTTTCAGGAAAATGAAATTAGGTGCCTGAGCAACAATGACGCCTCCCTTAGCGAAAACAATACCAGTCGGGATATTTAACTTGTCTGCAAAAATGGTAAATTTATCAGCCTTGCCATCTCCATCTGTATCCTCGCAAATTTTGATCCTATCATGCCCTTCGCCCTTAACATCTCTAACGGTATTCGGATAGTCAACTGTCTCTACGATCCATAACCTACCACGCTCGTCCCAAGCCATGGCAATTGGTTTCAATATATCAGGCTCCGAAGCAAATAACTCTAACTTAAAGTCGACCGGGACCTGGGTCATCAATTGAGATTCCGCAGGATTCAGGGCTGCCTGTAATTTAAAGCCACCAGGTCTTTTTTCATAATTTGGAAGTTTAGCATCCGTGTATTCCGGAGCAGGTTTAGATATTTTTTCCCATTCCTTTTTTGCCTCATCATTTACTGCCCATAGTACTCCATTTTCCAGTAATTTAAGGAAGGATGGATTTTTCCAGCTGCGTTCGTCATGGCCATAAGCGGTATAAAATACTTTGCCTTTACCATAGTTCTTAACCCAGGTATAAGGCTCATGAAGATCCCCTTCTACTCTCTCCGTAAGTACATGAATATCTTTGGCAATCTTATCGTGTACATAAGTTTCGTCCCAGGTACTAAACGACGTTATGCCTTCCATAACGGGATGTTGGGCATCTACAATTGTTGCAGAAAAATCACCTGTTTTATGGGTTTTAAATTGTCCACCTACCATATCAATATAAGCGGCAGAGTTTTGGAAACAAAAGGATGCACAATGCACAGGAATAAATCCTTTACCACCTTTCACATAATCCAAAAGGGCCTTTTCCTGCGCCGCTGTAATTTGCTCATGGTTTGAATAGATCATTAGGCCGTCGTATTTAGACAGGTTTTCTGCATTCAAATCATTTACATTCGTTGTATAGGAAATATTAATTCCATTTTTAAAGAATTCCTGAGAAATGATTTCAGCAAATTTCTCGGAATTATGATGTTGGCTGTCATGACCCAGGAGCAAGATTTCCAGTCGTCGTGATTGTGTATCTTTTATCAAACTAGCTCTTAAGCTGAACAACGCGGCCAGACAAATAATGCCTATCGCAAAGTACTTATTCATTGTGTGTGTTTATTTTGGTTAGCATTCAAAAGCTAATCTCTAGAAATAAGCTTACAATGCCTTCTACTTTTTTGCCCAATACTGACTGTATTTTATCAATCGATTTATTACATTTAACGATTAGCATGTCAACAAAAAGGATTTACTACTATTATTGTGTCGAATATGAAAGCAGCTATTCAAAAATCTACTATCCCGGAAACACAAATGTTTATCATCAAAAAACTGGAGGACAAACATTTTGATCCAGTTTGGCATTCGCATTGCGAGTACCAGTTATTTGTGGTTTTAGAAGGTACAGGGACTAGATTTATCGGCGATAGTATTAAATCATTCGAACATGGAGACCTGGTATTCACAGGTGCAAATCTGCCACATCTTTGGCGAAGTGATGAGGCTTATTTCAAAAAGGATAGCCAATTGAGTATTCAAGGGATTGTTATCTACTTGCAGGAAAACTTTATGGGTGAACAGATGATGCAAAAGGAAGAAATGCTGCTAGTCAAAAAGCTATTTAAAAAATCGGCCAGAGGATTGGAGTTCTACGGGGAGTGCAAAGACCTGGTGACTCGTATGATGAAGGAGCTCATGCTTATGAATGGATTAGAGAGCTTAATCCAACTACTCAAGATCCTCCAGGTATTGGCAAATTCGAAAACCTATCATTACATCTCACATACAGAATATAGCGACCCTGTTAATGAGAATGAGACCGACCGCATGAACAAAGTCTACGAATATGCACTGGCAAACTTTAGGAGCAAAATTTTCTTGCCGGAACTGGCAGAAATGTTGTGCATGACTTCTTCTTCGTTCAGCAGGTATTTTTCGATGAGGAATAACAGGACATTTTCCAAGTTTATTATGGAGTTACGTATCAAGTACGCCTGTAAACTATTGATAGAAACTGACATGCCTGTATCTTTAATTTCCTATGAGTCTGGATTTACTACACTGTCCAATTTCAACAAACAGTTTAAGGAAGTTATGAACAAAAGACCATCGGAATATAAAAATCAGTTCTCAAGTATTTGATAAATTGGCAGCTTCATCCATCAATAAAGTTCATTGTTTTATTCTGTTTCCGATACGCACCTGGCGTTAGCCCGGTTATACGTTTAAAAATTCTGGAAAAATAATCTGTATTGAGACCTGCCTGATCTGTCTTAGGGATCAGGTAATCAAAACACCATTCTCTTTTTTTATCTTTGCAGTATGCACAATCAACTTATCCATCTTATTACACAAAGTGTAGCACTTTCTGATTTAGAAAAGGATTTGTGCGTGCAATATTTTGAACCAGTTTTATACCCTAAAAATCGGGTGATTGAAGAAGAAGGAAAAATACCTGGCTATCTGTATTTTGTAGTTTCAGGTTTTGTCCGTCTATTCCATTATAATGATAAGGGCGATGAGGTGACAACACACATAAATTGTCCACCTGGTTTCATTACTTCCTATTCTAATTTTGCCAATCAGAAGAAATCTGATGAAAATTTGGAATGTATTACCGAATGTGAACTATTGCGGATTACGAAATCTGATCTTGATACAATAATCGGACAAAGCCCCGCTTTTAAAGATTTCAGTATCCTGGTATTCCAACAGTCTTTATCCTATAATGAAACCCGTGCAAAAGAACTAGCTACTCTCAATGCAGAACAACGGTATTTAAAACTGATGGAAGAATATCCTGAAGTTCTCCGGAATGTTCCTATGCAATACATCTCCTCTTTTCTTGGTATGAATCCTAAAAGTCTGAGCCGCATCCGCAAACAGATTATTAGGTAACATTTGTGAAGTGGTTTTGAATGAGCAAGGCCGAACTTTGGCGTATCATTTAAAATCAAAGGATATGACACATAAAAATTTAGCACTCGTATCGGGTGCCAATGGACATTTGGGTAATAATTTAGTTAGATTACTGCTTAAAAAAGGAATTCCAGTACGGGCTTCCGTCCGAAACGTCAAAAACGCAGCATGTCTCAAAGATTTAGGTTGTGAGGTAGTTCAAGCAGATATTACGGACAGTGCTTCCTTTAAAAGAGCCTTGCAAGGTATTGATACATTTTATGCCGTTGGTGCAGCTTTCAAATTGTGGGCTAAAGATCCCAAAAAGGAAATTTACGACGTGAATATGCAGGGAACACGTAACACGATAGAAGCAGCGGCCGAGGCAGGTGTAAAAAGAATTGTCTATGTGAGTTCTATCGCTGCTTTGGATTATACCAATTTACCTACAAAAGAAAGCTATGGTTACAATCCCGACCGCAGGGATATGTATTACAATTCTAAAAATGATGGTGAAAAGCTCGCTTTTCAACTGGCTAAAGAATCAGGAATTGAATTGGTATCCGTTATGCCGGGCGCAATGATAGGAAGCGAAGCCTTTCACCCTTTGAGTGTTTCTTATGGTATACTGAAACTGATTTTGAATAAACAAATTCCGCTGGATACCAAAATTGCCTTGAACTGGATTGATGTGAAAGACGTTGCTGAAGGATGCTTTTTGGCTGCACAAAAAGGTCGTTCTGGCGAACGGTATATTCTCGCCAACGAAAAATGTATGACCATTACCGATACAACTAAATTAGCTCAAAAGCTTTATCCCGAACTGAAACTAAAAATACCTGGATCTGCACCAAAATTTATATTGTATGCTATTGCAGGTCTTATGGAATTTTCGGCTAAGATAAGTGGAAAGCCCCCTTTACTGACCACGAAAGACATTGCTATGTTTTCAGGATTACAACAGGATTTTGATATTTCTAAGTCAAGAAATGAATTAGGATTTAATCCGAAAAATAATGAGCAAGCAGTAAAAGAAGCACTGGCCTACCTCATGGAGCAGGGCTATCTGGATAGATAGCCTTTAATTTTTTATCCCCCTAGCTCAAAGCATCATGAAAGATTATCCCCAAAGTATGTCGTACACCAGAACGCACTTCACTTACCCCATGTTTCATATTCACCCGATAATAGCCCTTACTACCTTTAACAGGTCGAAAGTTAGTTGTAAAAATCAATAGATCTCCCCTATCGGGATTTAATACTATAGCTTTTGATTGTGCTCTTGGCGTTTGTTCGGTTAATACAAACTCGCCCCCTGTAAAATCCTGGTTTGGTTCGTTTAAAAATAAAACAGTCTGAATTGGGAAATACACATCTCCGTACAAATCCTGGTGTAAGGTGTTGTGTCCACCTTTACCATATTTCAAAATCAAGGCTGTTGCTTTTGTTTGGTTATTTTCCTTGCACTGTTCTAAAAGCGCTTCATGCGTTTCAGGAAAGGTTGCAGCAATATTTAGTACTTTCATCCAGATATTTGCAATTGGAGCAAGGTATGGATATATGTTTTCTCTAATGCTTTGTATAAGATTTGGCAATGGATATTGGTAATATTTATATTCACCTAAACCGAAACGATGGCGCTCCATCACTACCCTTTTTCTGTATGCGACAGGATTTTCATAATTATCTATCAACTCCCTGCATTGTTCATTTGATATTAATTTTGGAACAATAGCATAACCATTTTCATGCATTTCTTCAACGATGTTTTCCCAATTGATAGACGCTATTTTTTCTTTCATAAATCCAATGCTTGCCAACTTAAAATTCCAAATGTCTTTTTGCGCCTTCCCAACCAATAATGGCTGTTTTTCTTGTATTACCCCACATATAACCACCAAACATTCCAGTAGATTGAATTACCCGATGACAAGGAATTAAGAAAGCGACAGGATTGTGACCAATCGCGGTGCCTACGGCTCGCGATGCCTTGGGACTTTCAATCCGATCAGCAATCGCCCCATAAGTTGTAAGTTGGCCCAAAGGGATTTTTAAAAGTGTTTGCCACACTTTTAATTGAAAATCTGTTCCTTTTAAATGCAGTTTGATTTGGTTAAGTTTCGACCAATCCTGACTGAAAATATAGAGCGCGTTTTGCTGAATTAAATCAGTGTCTTGTTTGAAATTAGCATTCGGAAAATGGTTTTGCAGTACTGAAAAAGCATCGGCTTCATCATCGGAGAAGGCCATATAACAAATTCCTTTTTCGGTAGATGCCACCAGAATATCTCCAAAAGGACTTTCTGCAAAACTGTAATTAATAGTCAGCGCTTTTCCACCGTTTTTGTATTCGGCCGGTGTCATGCCTTCTATGTTGATAAACAAATCGTGTAATCGTCCGGTCCCTGAAAGTCCTGCCTCATAAGTAGTTTCAAACAATGTCGCTTGATTTTCTTTCAAAAGCATTTTAGCGTATTCGACAGTAGTATATTGTAGGAATTTCTTCGGACTTGTTCCCACCCATTCGCTGAAAAGTCTTTGGAAATGAAATGGACTTAAATTAACTTCCTTTGCAACCTCCTCAAGATTGGGTTGAGCTTTAAAATTCTCTTTGATATATGCAATTGCCTCTGCAATTCGCTTATAATTGATATTTTCTTGTTCAGTCATATATCATAATTCTTATAACCCAAAGGTCGAAAGAAATTTTTGTTATAAACACCCGAAACTTGCTGATCTATTGCCCTACTATGGTTCGGTCAGGCTCTAAGGCAAACAGGTACTTTCTAGGTACCTCACACCGACCTCACAGGTACATGATAGGTATAAACACCTTCCATGGACGAACCAAGTACCCATGAAGTACGAATGATCTACCTGGTAGTATTAGGCCCTGCTCATCCTTCCAATTACCAGGCAAAAAGATCGCCATTAACCAAAAAACATCGTTATAATGATGAGTTTTGCACAAGTTTTGCGATTATATGAGTTTAAATATTTAACCTTGCGTACGCATTGACTAAACTAAGCAAGGATAATAATAATCATGGAAGCCTACAGCGCATTTACTGATCAACAGTTGCTGGATCTCCTTAAAAAAGGTGATCAAAAGGCTTTCAATGAAATTTATGACAGACATGCTCCCAAAGTATTTTATCAGGTAAACCAAATGCTCCGCGATCGAGAGGCATCCAAAGATGTAGTTCAAGATCTTTTTATTACAATTTGGGACAAGTGCCAAAACATCAGGACGGAAAGTAGTTTAGCAGGTTATTTATATATAGCTGCCCAAAACAACGTATTAAAGTTCATAAGAAAAGGTCGCCTTAAAAGCGACTATCTAAATTCCCTGGCCCAGTTTCAGCATGAAATCATTGAAGAACAGGGACCTGATTATGATATTGAAATGCTTTACAGCCTTATTGAAAAGGAAATTAGTCAACTTCCCGGAAAAATGAGAGTCATCTTTGAACTCAGTCGCCAAAGAGACTTATCTTACAAAGATATTGCTGCACAGCTTGGTATTGCCGAGAATACAGTCAGAAAACAAGTAAGTAATGCACTCAAGATCATTCGCGGCAATGTAGATAAGTATGGACATACGGGGCTTATTCTTCTCGCCCTAACACGTCGTTAAAAATTATTTTATTTTTTTTCTACTACTTTTTGAAGTCTGTGGGTAATACTTATAAATCGGCAAACAAAAGCCACACAGAAATAGCATGAATACCAAAAAAGCGACAAGTCTTTTAGATAAATATTTACAGGGTAAGGTTAATGAGGAGGAGGAAGCATTAGTGCAATACTGGTTATTGCGCGAAACTGAAAAAACTGAATCGGAAGAAGAAGATCCGAACTATCCACAAAACCACATTGAAATGTGGGATACCATTTCCAAAACCATAAATACTAAGAGAATCAGACTTTGGCCACGCATTTCTGTTGCCATTGCAGCTATGGCTTTGCTTTCAATGGGTGTCTGGCTTTATACCTCTCGCCAGGAGATCGTAGAACCTAGTATTCAACTCGCACATCAAAGCGACATTGCCCCTGGGACCAATAAGGCGACCCTTACACTAAGTAACGGTAAGACGATACAATTGAGCAATGCCAAAACTGGAGTAATTATTGGTGCAGATTTAAGATATAATGACAATACTTCTCTCGCTTCGGTACCGAACAGCAAGGAGAATGAATTCACAACTGTGAGTACACCCCGAGGTGGTACTTACCAAATCCAATTGGCAGATGGTACAAAAGTATGGCTCAATGCTGCCAGTAGTTTAAAATTCCCTTCAACATTTGCCAATACAGCTGAACGTAAAGTTGAGCTAATCGGTGAAGGCTATTTTGAAGTAGCAAAGGATAAAAAACATCCTTTTATTGTTAAAAATGCCGGACAGGATATAAAAGTATTAGGTACACATTTTAACATCAATGCCTATGAAGATGAAGCAAGCATAAAAACAACCCTATTAGAAGGAAGTATTTATGTAGTCAATTCATTAGGGAAAACCGGTAAAAAGCTTATTCCTGGTCAACAATCAATTATTTCAGGTAATACCATTTCCATTAATAACAAGGTAGACCTTGAAGAGGTTGTGGCCTGGAAAAATGGGTATTTTAATTTCAATGAGAGTCTGGAGAGCATAATGAATAAGGTATCCAGATGGTACGATGTTGACGTGATCTATGAAGTAAAACCAGCATCAGATCCATTTATAGCGAAAATTTCTAGGAAAAAAACCCTTTCTGCCCTATTAAATATTATAGAAAAAACCGGAGATGTTCATTTCAAAATTGAAGGAAGGAGGATAATCGTGACGAAATAGCTACCTAAACGACGAAAGGCTAAAATGCTAAAAAGCCAGAGGTGCTGCAAACACTCCTGGCCAATGATTGGCATTTAGTCAACAATATTTTCTACAACAGTATCAACTTTATAACCAAATCAAATGTATAAAATATATACCAAAAAACCGGGTATACCTTCGGGCTATATCCATAAACTCCTGCTCATTATGCGACTAACCACCGTTTTATTAATAGCAACCGTAATGCAAGTCAGTGCCTCTAGCTTTGCACAAAAAATAACAATCAATAAAAAGAACGCCTCTCTTGATATGGTTATAAATGACATTCGTCAGCAAAGTGGTTTCGATTTTATTTACAAGCTAGACCTATTAAAGAAAGCAAAACCTGTGACTATAAATGTTAAAAATATCGATCTGATTGATGTTTTAAAACAGTGTTTTAAAGACCAACCATTTACCTTTTCTCTTGTAGACAAAACCGTTATCCTAAGAGAAAATGAACGCGAAAAGGCGGCGGTAAATATCACTGTAGAAGGGAAAGTAACCGATACTCTAGGGCACCCTATTCCTGGTGCGACAATTAAAGTGATGCAAAGCGAATTATTTACCAAAACAGATAGCCAGGGAAAATTTAGATTGGCATCAGTTCCTATAGATGCGGTCTTGTTGATCTCTTATGTCGGTTATAATTCCAAAAGAGTTGCCATTAATAGCTTAAAAAAGCCAATTACAATCATCCTTTCTGAAGGTTTAACCCGTCTAGAAGAGGCTGTGATTATAAGTACTGGTTTACAGCACCTAAGCAAAAATGTCGCTGTTGGTTCTGTTGCGGTTGCTACAGCAAAGGATCTAGAGAATTCTGGAATAACCACATTCGATAAAGCCCTGGCAGGAAAGCTTCCAGGCGTTTACGTGAGAAGTGTAACTGGTCGTCCAGGAGAAACCGGACAAATTATCATCAGAGGGGTAAATACACTTACTGGTAACGTTGAGCCATTATATGTGCTTGATGGAATGCCTTTGCAAGAAGGAGAAGTTTCCGGTGGGATGAACTCCCTGATTTCAAATGGTATTGGAAATATCCCTCCAGAAAACATAGAAACAATCACCATTCTTAAAGATGCCACTGCCGCTGCGATCTATGGATCCAGAGCTGCGAATGGGGTAATTGTAATTACCACAAAAACAGGTAAAGCAGGTAGTGATTATATCAACTACTCCGGTAAATTCGGTATTACAGAAAAGCCTGCAAACAAGTTCAAATTCATGAACAGTCAGGAAAAGATTGGTTTCGAACGCGACTTGTATAACAATTTTCATACCTCCTACGAGCGAAGCGGCCGCGTTGGTCAGCTGTTAAATCTAGTCGAGAATGGTTCTATGACATCAGCTGCCGCAGAACAGCAAATTGCGCAGCTTGGTCAAACCAATACCAATTGGATTGATGAGTTGTATAGAAACGCCTTTAGTCAGTCGCACAACATTAGTATGAGCGGTGGAAATACAAAAACCACCTATTTTACCTCAGTTAACTACCAAAAATCACAAGGTAGTTTGATCGAGAATCAGTTTCAAACTGCAGGCTTTAATATGAAGCTATCCAGGTTTATTACCAATAAATTATTGGTTAACCTGAACCTGTATTCTACCATAAAAAAAAATGTTGAAGGCAGGGCGAACGTACCAGGTGGCTCGGGTCTGACTGGTATTGACCCATTCAAGTACGCAATTTTTGCCAATCCTTACGAGAAACCATATAATGACGATGGCTCTTATGCTTCAGATATGTCTTATAGAGAGATCCCTGTTACAGTAGGAAGCGCCCCTTCATTATATTATTCTAATTTTAATATCATTCGGGAATTAAAAGAGAATAGGTTGACCAACAACTATGGCAATGTGCGTGGGCAATTCGCTCTTGAATACAGCTTTTTGAGAGGATTTAAATATACAGGAAACGTTGTCGGATCTTATACCAGCGTGCATGATAAAGACGAATCTTATGCAGGAACCTATAGGTCCTGGGTAGGCAACTGGTTAAATAGATCTTCCGCAGCTGGCAATATTTTACCAGACTATAACCGTGGTTTTCTGGAAGAATCTACTGGACGTACCATGGATTATACTGTTCGAAACACACTTGAATACTCAAAAAGGATAAACAAGCATTTTGTCCAGGCCTTTACCGCTTTTGAATTTGGTGGCGTAACCAACGACCGATTCAATCATTATAATCCTATTTATTTACAGCAATATGGTATTGCTGGCTATCCAAGCTGGGATTTGGTGCCAGATACCAGATTTATGAATCTTGATCTTTCCAGATTAGGTGGTACATCGACCCGCGAAAATAGGAATGCTTCTTATATTGGTTCGTTGGTCTATTCATATAATGACCGTTATGTATTTAATGGTAACCTAAGGTATGATGGTGTAGATATTGTTGGTTCAGCGAATCAATTCTCCCCACTTTGGTCTGCAGGGGTTAAATGGAATGCACACAATGAGAGCTTCTTCGAAAAATACAATTCTGTAATCAGCCGACTTGTACTTTCAGCTGGATTTGGCTATCGTGGAAGTATCAATAGAAGTGTATTGCCTTTCCATACCTATACTGTAGGTACAGATGTTTACAATAACATATCTACAGCAAGTGCCTTTGCTTACGGAAATCCCGTGATTAGATGGGAAAAGAAACAAGAGACCAATTTAGGAGCCGAAGTTTCTTTGTTTAACGGAAGAATCAATACCGAATTCAGATACTTTAATGAAAAGGTTAAAGATTTATTAGACAATAACATTACCCCTCCTTCTGTAGGCAGAGCATCTGCAATTGTAAACATTGGCTCAATGAGTAATAAAGGTTTTGAGATTTCAGCCAGATTTGAAGCCATTAAAACCAAAGATTTACTTTGGGAAGTAAGTGGAAACATTACACAAGTGAAAAATAATTTGGATAATGTTTATAACAAAGCAGTTCCAAATGTAGCTGGCTCAACAACCGCAAATATCCAGGGTTATCCAGTAAATGGTTGGTATGGTTATAAGTTTGCCAATGTTGATCCAATTACCGGAAGTTTAATGGTTTATGCCCAAAGGAAAAAAACAGAACTGGTAGGTACTGAGGTGGTGACCACTTATAAGGAAGAATTGGTAGATTTAAGCAAAACCACAAATGCGGTTCTTCAATCAGATTACGTTACCTCTTATTTGGGGCACAGAGATCCAGAGCTTTATGGTGGATTTAGTACCCGTTTTGTTTATAAGTCTCTTGAATTTGCATCGACTTTCGTATTGGCTACAGGAAACCAGATTTTAGGCTTCAGAGATAGACGTGAGGGACCTACGCTGAATCCTGATGATGTTACCGCAAGTAGAACCAACAGGCTTAAAGAAAACCTTAATCGTTGGACTCAGGCTGGAGACATCACCAATATTCCACTCTATCAAAACAGTGTATCGAGTTATACACAATACTTGATCTCTACTGACCTTGAAAAGGGAAGTTATTTAAAATGTAACGAAATGTCATTCTCCTGGAGAGCACCAAAAAGCATTTTAAAACAAACAGCGCTTAAAACGCTGAAGGCTACATTGGTGGCTAACAATTTATTCATGGTAAGTAGCTATAGCGGTACTGATCCGGAAACTCAAACCACTTTTGGGTATCCAAACACTAAAGCATACACCCTTTCATTAACTGTTGGATTTTAAAATTGGAAATCATGAAACATAAAATAGTTATTACATATTTGATCCTGATTTTTGGACTGTCTACAGGTTGTAAGAAATTCCTGGATCTTCCGGCTAAAAATCAACGTACTGTAACTACGGTTACAGATGTGAAATCCCTTTTGGGTGCCCACCTGCGTGTCCTTGTTACCCCAAGAATTACTAAACCTTTATTTGGCCAACCAGTCCCTGCATGTCCAATACTTGCAGCAACAATGTTTGGAGCCTATTCAGATGATATCGATTTCGAAAATGCACTTCCGAATTGCTATCTGGCATCTAATACACTGATCAAAACTCCGGAAAAAACTTATGCTGATATGCTGTTATGGAATCAGCAAGCTACTTCAGCTTTGTTGTGGTCGCACCATTATGACATTACTGGTTTTTTAAACAGTTTAATAGATCAACTTGGCACCATAAAGGATGTAAGTAATACAGATCAGGATCAATTACTTGGCGAAATGTATGCCAATCGTGCCTATTCTTTGTTTAAGCTGCTACAATATTACGGCATATACAATAATGCAGATATGGGAATTCCAATTTATTTGCATACTGGAGAAGGTGTATTGGGCATCAAACCAAAGCGTGAGACGCATGCAAATTCATATAAAATAATTTTAGAAGATCTGAATAAAGCATTGGAAATGGTAAATCGTACCAGTCCGGCGGTTGGATATAATGTGCTGTACAATAAACGTTATATCAATCATTTATTAGCTCAGGTATACTGGTATAAAGCTGAATCTCCAGCTAAGGAAGCAAGTGATTATGCGAATGTTAAAACACATAGTCTTGCAGCACTTGAGGCGGTTGATGCATTAATCCCTACTACGGCAGTGGCACGCATCGCCGCATATGGTGGGAAAGACCCTAATTATCCTGTTATAGTTCAGCAGGCTTCTTCAAGTGCTGATGTATCTGGACTTTATGGAGGAGCCTATCAATATATAGGATTTGGCCCAATGAACATCCCTTTAAATGCTGAATTTGCGGCTTTATTTACCAGTACGGATATTCGTGTAGCAAATTATTTTAGTGCAGCTGGAGTAGCCGGAAAGACCTTAAGTGCCGTCTGGCCTTCTGATGGTACACCAAGTGGAAGTGATAAATCAGGACAAACGGTTATGTTTAAACCTGAAGAAGCTTATTTGATGTTGATCGAAGCACAATACCGACTAGGCGCTGAAGGAGATGCGTTAATTACCTTAAATAAGTTCCGTGCTTTTAGAAATGCGGGAAATTTTACTGGCTTAAGTGGCACCGCCTTATTAACAGAAATCATCAACGAAAGAAGAAGGGAGCTCTTTGGTGATACGGATAAACGTTGGTTGGATTTAAAAAGATATGCCAATAAAACCATAATCAGGAACATCAAATTTTTCAACAAACAGTACAACATTACCGTTCCACCAAACGACTATCGTTATGCATTACCAATACCCTTGGTAGAAATACAGCAAAATAATAACATGGTACCGAACCCAGGCTGGGCATCAATTCAATACTAATTTTTATTTCAAATAACGATGAAGATGAATATTAAAAATTTTATTATAAGCGCAATCATAGGCTCCGCAGCATGTTTTTCGGGCTGTAAACAGAGTGAATTTGATTATAAAATGGTAGAAGTTAGTGCCGAGGATGTAAGCGCAATAAACTTTTACACAGGCAGCGACATACTGATTGCAGATGGTAAGGCTACCTTAAAATTTATTGTAGAAACCTCAAAAGCTATTAAGAATGCTGATGGTACTGCAGGGTCTCAAGTGTTTGACTATAGAGAACTGCCTGCTGGAACCGTCAAAATTTATGAGCAGACAACGAACAAAGAGGTTGGATTTACCTATAACACTTCAACCGCAGTCGCAGGATCAAAGCTTAGGTTTTATGCTCAGGTGGGCAACATCAAATCGCCCGTAAAGGAAGTAACCATTAGGGCTACTCCACCCGTTTTACCAACCCTATATGTTGATGTAATCTTCCATGTCTGGGAATTAAACCCTACCAATGCAGCTTACGATCCTTCTTCCTTTCAACCTACAAATTATGCTGATATAGTGAATGGATTGAAAATCATGAATGATATCATTAACAATAAAGTAGGAAATGCACCAAATGGCGCTGCCGCAAACATTGTGTTTAGATTGGCTACTAAAAATGTGGCAGGACAAACCCTGCAATACCCAGGTTATGACAGGATTGTTTACAGCGATGAGGTTAAAAACAATCCTTTGGTGCTTGCAATTAATCCAAATGATTTTACTGGTTTCATCAATAAAACCCCGGCTAATGTGGCTAAGTATATCTGGAATCCTAAAACATACTTAAACATCCATTTACTTCCATTTGGTTCAGGAACTAGCTTGGGAGGCTTATCACCAGCAAAACAGCTAGCTCCAGGTCCCGGTGAAGTGTTAATTCCTGGGATTGCAGGAATTGCTGCCAATGATGATGATTTTGTAACAGCCACTCCAGCTCAATCTACAACTACCCTCATGCCATATTCTGTATTCAGACCCGGTTTCGAGCGTAGAATAGAAATCTTTAATGCTATTGGTGGCTTTTATGGTTTATATGGAACATCATATAATGCTAGCCGACAATATTCAGATTTTTGTCAAGATACACCCGAGTTTACGTCTGCTAATCAAAACCTTACAACTACTATTCAAACCGCAATAAATGGAGAAAAGTTCTTTCTTGAGAATATAATGGATGATAACCGCTACCCTAGTAGTCGCAATTCGATCACACTTGATCAGGTGAATAGAATGCGCTCGGTGCTATTAAAATGTCCTGGACGGATGAATTCTAAAACACAATAATTATGAAAAACGGACTATTGACATTAGCACTAAGCCTCGGTATGATAACCGGGGCAACTGCTCAAAACCGCGAGATATCTTTTAAAGAGGCCGACTGGAAAACTCAGCTGGCCGCTGCAAAAAAAGAGAAAAAGATTATCTTTTTTGATGCTTACACCTCATGGTGCGGCCCATGCAAAATGATGGCAAAAGATGTTTTTACCAAAGACAATGTGGCCGATCTGTTTAACCAAACTTTCCTGAACGTGAAGTACGATATGGAAAAAGGTGAAGGTCCAGCATTAAAAGACAAATACGGAGTAAGCGCTTACCCTACTTACCTGTTTGTTAATGGTGATGGAGAAGTAGTACACAAAATTGTAGGTAGTATGTCTGCTCCTGAATTTATGGAGGAAGCGAAAAAAGCTTTAAACCCAGAAAGCACTGCATTTGGACTAGCCAAGAAATTCAATGGTGGTGACCATTCTGAAGCTACCGCTATAGCTTACATGGAAGCTTTGGAGAAAGCTTACGAGTCGGATAAGATGGGTACAGTAGCAAAGGTATATTTTGATGGGCTGCCAAAAGCAAGTTTGATGGAAGAACACAACTGGAACCTTGTTTTAAAATATCTGAACAACCCCGCTGCTCAATCTTTTGCTTATTTATATAGCAATAAAGCCGAGCTGGAAAAGAAGTATGGCACTGAAAAAGTAAACACATATTTCCAGAGAACAATGAGCTCATCTGTATACTCCATAAAAAGAGCCTACGAAAAGAAGATTGATTTAAAGGCTGCAGCCGAAAAAGGTACGGCTATGAGGAAGTTGTTAAGCAACGGAACTGATTATTCAAAACCAATGCTTGCTCAGCTGGATCTTATTGAATTTGCAGCTGCAAACAAATGGGATAAGTTTATAGCAAATGTAGAGGCTATTCAAGCTGATGCTGATTTTAAAAACAAAACAAATTTTGTAATTGGTGCGGCCAATGATTTAGCAACCGCAGCTCCTGCACAATATTATAAACATGCCTTAAGCTGGGCAGATCAGATAGAGCGTACCAACCCTAATCTATTTGCCAACATCCAATTGGCCGATCTCAGAAAAAGAACACTTAAAAAACAAGGTAAAACTGCTGAAGCCGAAGTGATGGCGACTAAAGCACAAGACCTGAGGAAAGAAGCTTCCCAAAAAGGACAGATGACGCCTCCAATGATGAAAGATTAAAAATTAACTTAAATACATAATACAAAACACCATGATTAAAAAAGGTTTAACACTGGCAATTGCCGCGTTGTTAATGGTAAGCAGTAGCTTTGCCCAAAAAGGAAAAACTGTAACTTTTACCGGGACAGTTAAGTTTCCGGATACAGAAAACAAATACCCTATCTACCTGGGTAAATATGAAGGAGAAGGTTTTAAAAGAGCTTTCAAAGCTATCGATAGTACTAAAGTTGATGCCAACAACAATTTCTCTTTTAAAGTACCTGCAGATAAACCGGACTTTTACCAGGTTCGCGTATATTATATGGATCGCATTGATTTCTGGGCAGATAAGGACAATATCCATGTGAATGTAAGGGGTATTGATACCGCTAAAATGAAGATCAAAAATCCTCCATACATCTATATGGAAAACACTTCAGCCGATAATGACCTGATCAATGATATGAACCTTGTCAACTACCTTAACTATCAGCAGATGATTGCTGTTGGTCAGGAGCAATACAGAGCAGGCCTTTCTAAAGACACACTTTGGATTAATTATATGAAGGATGGTTTCGACCGTATCAATAAAGAGGCAAATATCCGTACCAAATACATCATCAATAAATACAAAGACCAGCCTGCGGTTCTTTACGCTTTGAATAGTATAAGCTGGAAAAGAGATGGTGAATTGTTAATGTCAACATTAGATAACTTGACAAAGAAATACCCTTGGTTAACCCAAGCTAAACAAAAGAAACAGGAAATTCTTGACAACATGGCTCAAACTGCTAAAATTGCTGATGGTCAAAAAGCACCTGACTTTTCTTTCCCAGATATAAACGGTAAAAAAATGAGTCCTAAAGATTTTAAAGGCAAATACCTGATTATCGATTTCTGGGCATCATGGTGCGGTCCTTGTCGCCAGGAAATTCCTCACTTGAAAGAAGTTTACAAAAAATACAAAGATAAAGGTTTGGAGATTTTATCTGTATCAGTTGACGCAAAACCTGCTGACTGGAAAAAAGCAATGGCTGAAGAGAGAATGACATGGCCACAGATCAATGCAGTAGAATCTAAACCAGTAATGGCATCTTACTTATTCAGTGGTATCCCTTACCTTGTTGTTGTAGATAAAGAAGGAAAAATTGTAGAGAAAAATGTTCGTGGAGAGTCACTAGATAAAGCCATGAAAAAAATATTTGGAATGTAATTATGAAGAAGATCATATTATCATTATTGCTGCTAACGGGTTTATCGACCATCAAAGCTAATGCTCAAATGGCTGCAGCAACAAAAGTTAAATGGGACGTAGAAAAAGACGTGCTCATCGATATGGAAATGGATAATGTATGGGAAGTTTTTAGTAACAATGAGTTGCTTAAAAAAGCATCAAATGGCTATGTAACCGCTATAGAGGCTACAAATCCTAATATGCCCGTATCCAGAAAAATTGTCTTTTCAAATGGCGCTAGTCGTGAAGAAAATATCACTCAGAGTGAGGCACACAATAAACTGATTGCCATAAGTTTTTCTGACACCAGCTTACCTAAAGGAATTAAATCGGCAGAATATGCCATATTTATCAAAGCCAAGGAGAGCAAAACGGCTGTGATATGGAGAGCCAAAATCAATGGTAATGAAGAAGCCAAAAAAGCTTTAATTGCACAATTAACGGCAGAATTCGACAGCTATGCTGTGGGCTTGGATAAGATGACAAAAAAGTCTATTCCTGCAGCTCGCATGAATTAATCCGCAATTTAATTAGGGGCTGATCATCCCCATCATATCCACAAAAGGGAAATCATAACGATTTCCCTTTTGTGTTTTCGAGCATTAAAAAATCGAAAAGCATATCGTTCAAACTTAACGCGCTTTATCATGTTATATCCATCTAGCAATGTTACGCTGTAACCTAAAGATTGATATCATGAAGCCTGAAGCGATCCATAAGAAAAAAACAAAAAAGGTAGCCGTTATTGTGGCACATCCTGACGATGAAGTTTTATGGGCCGGCGGAACCTTACTAGCCCACCAAGAATGGCAGTGTTTTATCGCTTGTCTGTGCAGAAAATCTGATCCAGACAGGGCACCAAAATTCCACAAGGCCTTAACAGTTTTCGACTCAAAGGGGGCTATGGGCGATTTAGATGATGGCCCAAGACAAATTCCACAGGATAAACAAGAAATCACACGAGTACTGTTCGAACTACTCCCAAATATAAATTACGACCTGATCATTACTCATAATCCTACTGGCGAGTACACCAGACATTTGCGCCATGAAGAAATTGGAACGACGGTCTTGAGTCTATGGTATGAAGGTAAATTATCCAGCAAGGAAATCTGGGTATTTGCTTACGAAGATGGCAACAGAATGTATTTCCCAAGAGCTCTAAAAACAACCGGCCTTTATTTTGATCTGCCTAACTACCTCTGGAATTTAAAATACGAGCTAGTAACAAATGTATATGGTTTTGAACAAGATAGCTGGGAGGCCCAATCGACGCCTAAAGCCGAGGCCTTTTGGAAATTGATCCATAAAGAAGATGCCTTGAAATGGCTGGAAAGGGGCCAAACGTCATGAAAGTTCTTGTATTATATGATTACCCGCCAACTCCTGGTGGATTGGCTACACAAGGCGACCTGCTATACAAAGGTTTATTGGCAAATGGTGTAGATGCCCATGCTGCTCATGTAGATTCTATGCTAGAGAAAGAATGGTACTACAAATGGTTTAAACCTGATATTGTTGTCGGAACAGGTTACTGGGGGCATACTCCGCAACTTGTGCTCCATCCACATCAGCATGGCATAAAAGGTGTCCCATGGCTTGTAGCTGATGGATATATTGCCAATTATCAGGATGTTTTAAATAAACTACCCCTGATTTTGGTTACCTCTAATTGGGTAAAAGAAATGTATGTTCGGGATGGTATCAAAGGAGAAAATATTGAAGTACTCCCTGTGGGCTGTGACACCGATAATTTTAAACCCTATCCTAAAAACCATCCAAAAGTACTGGCTGTGCGAGAAGCCTTAGGGATAGATCCTGGGCAGCTAATGATCCTAACTATTGGTGGAGACGCTGCCTCTAAAGGCGGAAGAGAAGTGATGGAAGCACTCGCCTCAATGGAATTCCCATTAGTAGATTGGAAATACGTTTGCAAGGTATGGCCGCAACCAAGAACGATCATTCAAAACCGCTTAGATATGGAGCTTGCCGAACAACTCGGAATCGGTAAAAATGTCTCCTTCCCTACTAGTATTATATCCAGAGATTTTGTGCCTTTTCTTTTAGGTGCTTGCGACATCTACGCAGCTCCCTCCCGTCTGGAAGGCTTTGGAATGCTTCAGGTTGAAGCCGGGTCATGTGCTAAACCAGTAATTGGGATTAACGCAATGGGCATGTTAGACACACTGGTAGATGGGGAAACAGCTTTTATGGCTGGCGTAAATCAAAAAATACTGGCTAATGAAGTCACCCTTGGGATAGAATCTGGTTTTGAAGAAACCAGACGGATAGTTTTTGATGAACCAAGGACAGTAGATTACCGTGCTAACGTGAATGACATTAGAGAGAGTCTGATCAAATTGATGACCCATCCAGGCCTGCGAAAACAAATGGGAGAAGCGGGCAGACAAAGAGTTTTAAGTCATTTCGATTACCGGATGGTTGCAAAACGCTTCATAGAAATCATAAATAAAAGACTAGACATATATTAATTATTTTGATCATGAACGCAAAAAAATGGCAGGAAATAGAGAAGGCAAAAGACGCAGCTTTAGCAGTGCTGCTTCACAATTCAAAAGGACCATATCATGGTCTTCCACGAACAGCAGGCTGGGGATATCCCGAACCTTATACAAGGGACCTGATGCTATCTATATTTGGAATAGCGGTTTCGGACAATGCGCAATTAACGGCATCCATCAGAAAAACACTGGAAACATTATCGAAAAACCAGTCCTTAAGAGGCCATATTCCATCAATGGTACATGATCCTGAAAACCGTGGTGCAAGTGATACAACACCATTATTTTTACTGGCAGTAGGTATTTTCAGGAAATATACCGGAGAAAGAGATTTCCTGGAAGTCGAAGTTCAAAAGGCATTAACATGGATGGAATACCAAAGTCCGAGTGATGATTATCTAATTGCACAGCAACCAACCAGCGACTGGCGTGATGAGCAATGGGTACTTGGTTTCGGCCTTTTTGTAAACGCAACAGCATTCGCTTATCTAAGCATGTTGGGCTATCACGAACGTGCACATAAACTAAAAATCGCTATGGAGCATTTTACCATTACCGAAGGGGTTAATCCACATCACCGTCACGAAGGGATGGTGGTAAAGCGTAAACCCTACTATGCATTATGGTCTTACAAAATATACAGCAGCGAAAGGTTCGATCTTTTAGGAAACAGTATAGCCATCTTGTCTGGTCTTACCTCAAGAACCAGAGCAGAACACATGGTCTCCTGGATAGAAGAACAATGTAGTCTAATGAGTGATATCGGCGATTTAGCCCTTCCCCTCTCCCCTAATTTCTTTCCCTTTATTTTGCCTGGTGATGCGGACTGGATTTCACGTTATGAAATATATAACAATCCTGGAGACTATCACAATGGTGGGATATGGCCTTTCATTTCTGGACTCCACATTGCAGCTTTGGTAGCGGCCGGCAAGCATCATCTGGCAAAAGAGAAGCTTTTCGTGCTTACTGACCTGATCAAAAAATCCAATAACAAAGAATTGGAATATGGCTTTAATGAATGGTATAGAGCCCAAACCGGAGAGCCAATGGGACAAGACTGGCAAACCTGGTCGGCAGCACTTTACTTATATGCAGCTAAATGTGTAGAAGAAAACACCACCCCATTCTTTATCTACTGATTTAGCCTATCTCTATCGCGGTATCTTTTTTAAGTTCTTTAAGTACAAAATTGCTACTCAGGTTAGAGATATTCGCAATAGATGATATTTGTTCAATTACAAACGTATGATAAGTATTTACGTCTTCAACGGCTATTTTTAGGATGTAATCGCTACTTCCGGCAATACACATCACTTCCAATACCTCTTTAAATTTAATGATAGACTGCTCAAATTCCTTTAAAGCAGCAATTGATTGTTCTTTAAGCGTAACGGTACAAATTACCATCAAATGCTTGCCTAGCTTCTCCCGGTTTACCAAGGCAACATACTTATCTATAAAGCCCTCATTTTCTAGTTTTTTAATACGCTCATAGGTGGGCGATTGGCTCAATCCTATCCTTGCTGCAATCTCTTTTACATGCAGAGAGGAGTCTCTTTGCAGGAGATTTAAGATTTTAGTGTCCATCAGGTCTAATGCAGTTGCCATAGTATTTCCTTTAAATGAAGTTTTAAACGACAAAATAAGTTATTTGATCTGACAAAGTATCCATAAAAAGAAATATTTACTGATTTTTTCCTATCAATAGATAATTAATCTACAATTCATCAATTTTGCAATACCAAATCATAAAGAACAATGTTAAAAAAACCTGATAATGAAAGATTAATGGCCTATATGGAAAAGGCCAAAGAACGTGCTGAATACTTTATCGGCTATCCTATAGCCCAGGATTTTGACTATTCTGAGCTTTACCCATTATTAAAGCTTCCTTTAAACAATGTTGGTGATCCACAGGTAGAATCAACTTACGACCTAAACTCTAGATCTCTTGAGCAAGAAGTACTTAGTTTTTTTGCGGATCTATTTCACGCACCGGCCGACAATTGGTGGGGGTATGTAACCAATGGTGGTTCGGAAGGAAATCTCTATGGTCTTTATGTAGCGAGAGAACTTTATCCAAACGGTGTAGTTTACTATTCGGAGGCCACCCATTACAGTGTGCAAAAAAACATTCAATTGCTAAATTGCCAGAGCATCGTGATCCGTAAACAGGAAAATGGTGAAATGGATTATGAGGATCTGCGCCAAATGGTGCAAATGAACCGCGATAAGCCTGTCATCATTTTAGCCAATATTGGTACTACGATGACTGAGGCAAAAGACGATTTAAGCCGTATCAAACAAACACTGGCCTCTTTAGCTGTAAAGAACCATTACATTCATTGTGATGCTGCACTAGCTGGAACTTACAGTGCTTTGTTAAATCTAGAACCTGGTTTTGATTTCGCACATGGCTGCGATAGTTTAGCGATCAGCGGGCACAAATTTATCGGCTCGCCTATACCTTGTGGTGTAGTTTTGGTGAAGAAAAATTATAAGGAACGTATTGGTAAAGCTATACCGTACATCGGTACAGTAGATACCACAATTACTGGAAGCCGGAATGGCCATAGTCCAATTTTTATGTGGTATGCCATTAAAAAATTAGGTCTCGAAGGTTTAAAACAACGTGCAATTGAAAGTCTGGAGACTGCGCAATATGTACTAAACCGATTCAGAGAAATGGGTGTTAATGCCTGGTGCAATCCATCTGCTTTAACGGTAGTATTCCCAGCGCCTTCGTTAGCTTTAAAGGTAAAATGGCAGCTTGCTACCGAAGATGGTATGAGTCATGTGATCTGCATGCCTGGAATAGGCAGAGCGAAGTTTGATGAATTCTTCGCAGATTACGCATTATACCTATCAGCAGAAAAAGTACTCGTATAAATGCTTAACCGCCATTTCTGAGAGATTAGAAATGGCGGTTTTATTTATTCGTTTCAAATATTTCGAAAGTATTATTTTTGCAACACAAGAGATTTGGCCTGTAAATTGGTTAGCTTAAAACATGGTTAAAATATTAAAAGTATTAGCAATTCTGGCTGTTCTCGTATTTATTGGCTGGTTTGTGGCAACAAAATTCACCTTAAAAACTACAGTAGAAAGTAATCATCAGCTTTTAGTGGAGCGGGTAGAATCAATGGGAAAACTGGAATTGGTGAAATACCGCATCAGCGATGTGTTAGAGCATAAAAACAAAACTCCATTTTTGCCAGATGCAAGTGTATTGTTGATCATTAAAGCCGATGTTGTTGGTTGCATTGACCTGGCAAAGGTTAAAGCAGAACATATCCAAGTTTATGGTGATTCGGCTGTTTTAAAACTACCTCAGCCCGAGATTTGCTACATAAAGATAGACCATAAATCATCAAAGGTTTATGATACAAAAATGGCCTTTTTCAGAGAGGCTGACTTGGTTGATGAGGCTTATAAAAGTGCAGAAAAACAAATCGATGAGGAAGTTCGTAAGTCCGACATACTCCAACAAACCCGCGTAAATGCTTTAAACATTCTAAAGCCTATTCTAACCGGTTTGGGTTATAGCAAAATGAGCTTATCGTTTGAATAGGGTTACTGAGGAAGATAACTATTTATCGTCCTTTACTCCCTCATTATCTTCTAATGCCTGATTGTAGCCTTGTGTATATTTAATACTTCCCCAGGCTGTTAACATCAGCACAATATCTTCGTCTTTTAAGGGGCCAGAAACCTGACCTTGGCAGTATACTAAAAATTCGTTTTCTGTCATAATGGGTGCAATTTAATCAAAAACGCGTTAACCCCAGGGAGATAATCTATAACCAAGTTTTTAATTACGTCGAATTCGACGCAATTAAAATCATAAAGGATTAAATAAAATAGCTAAATTCTAACCAACGAAACCATCTAATGGTATAGACTTGCATCTATTAATTTTATATGACAATAATTATGCAAGCCAACCAAACTCATGATTACCAAACCATCAGCTACCATTCAAATATTGATAAAGTAATGATAATTCGGATTAATTCCGAAGTTTATACTTATATTTGTTTATAGATATGAGGCTTACTCGAAAGGAAGTATTGCTGAAACTAAAGTTAAAAAATCAAGGAAATCTAAAATTATGCAAAGCCATAGACCAACTGATTTTAACTATTGAAAAGAAAAATTGGAAAACTAAAGAAGAAATAAAAACTGATAGGCCGGATGCCGACCAGATACATACAGATGGTTTTTATTTTTTTGATATTAATGTGCATCGTACGCTAGTCTTAATTCAATTGAATGATAATGAAGCTACCGTTGTATGGGCGGGCACGCATGATGATTACGAAAGGATTTTTAAAAACACAAAAAATACAGTTAAGAAGTATTTGAGTGATAACTGTTGGATTTAAAACATATAAAGATGGATATACAAATTGGTTTAAAAAAAATACTAAAAAAAGGTTTTCTTAGCTCAGAGCTTGATTTTGAAAGAGCCTCAATCATCGACCGCAAGCTAAGAGTACTCATTAAAGAACACCCAGAATTAACTAAAGAAAGAGATCGACTACGTGACATACTAGTAGCTTATGAGGATAAGCATTGGGTTAATGCTGAAATCACAGAACAACAAGTTGAGGAAAGTGATTTGGCGGAACAAATTGCTGAATGTGAAAATAAGTTTAACCTATCCCGCAAACAATCCATCAAAGCCAAACTTAAAGAGAAGGGGCTTACCCAAAAACAGTTGGGAATTATTTTAGGTCATACCAGTGAGACTTATATATCCGAACTTATTAATGGAATAAATCCTTTTACTCTAAATGATCTGATTCTTATTCATAAACTTTTAGGCATAAGCATGGAGCAACTCGTGCCAATAACCCTAAATGCACAAACAATCATCAAGGTAAAAAATGCTGTGGCTAAACTGAATAATCCCAAACTTCAAATAAAAATAGAAGATTTAGTCGAAGTATAAGCTTTGCCCCCTACACCTTTTCACCCCATGGCTCCAAATATCCAAGATGGTCTCCAATAATTTGATACGGCAGATAATATACCTCCAGTGACATGACCAAAAGATAATATTTTTTTGATCAAAGGTCTTCATAGATGAGACAATTCAAAAGGTTTTTTATATTTGATTTCATCAAACTAATAAACAAACCAAAATTACGTATCATGAGTGTTATTATGGCAATATTACGACCACACACCTCGATAAAATTTCAATCATGATTGCAAAACGACTCGATGGGATTAGTGAATACTACTTCTCCCAAAAACTGAGGGAGATTGATTCCCTAAATAAAGAAGGCAAAAACATCATTAACTTAGGTATTGGCAGTCCGGATCTTCCACCTCATCCTGATGTGATCAAGACCTTACAAGAAGAAGCAGCGAAGCCCGGAGTTCACGGTTATCAAGGCTACAAAGGTATACCTGCATTACGACAGGCTTTTACAGATTGGTATCAACGCTGGTACCAGGTAGCTCTGGATCCTGACACTGAAGTATTACCATTAATGGGTTCCAAAGAAGGCATCATGCATATCTGTATGACCTATCTGAATGAAGGTGATGAAGCATTGATTCCTGATCCAGGTTATCCCACCTATAGTAGTGCCGTTAAACTGGCAGGCGGCAAACCGGTAAACTACCTTTTAAAGGAGGAGCTAAACTGGTATCCTGATTTCGAAGCGTTGGCAGCAATGGATCTGAGCAAGGTAAAACTGATGTTCGTCAATTACCCACATATGCCCACAGGTCAGCAAATGGCCCCAGGTTTGTTTGAAAACCTAATACGCTTTGCAAAGGAGAATCAGATCCTATTGGTGCATGATAATCCTTATAGCTTTATCTTAAATGACAATCCGGTCAGTCTTTTGAAAGCACCTGGAGCTAAAGAAGTAGTTCTGGAACTGAATTCTCTAAGTAAATCGCACAATATGGCCGGCTGGCGAATAGGCATGCTTTGCGGAGCCAAAGAACGGATTGAAGAAGTACTAAGGTTCAAGAGTAATATGGACAGTGGGATGTTCCAGCCCCTACAAATGGCGGCAGCAAAGGCCTTAAGTCTAGGCCCTGAATGGTACAGTCACATCAATAGTATTTATGCTGAAAGAAGAGCGCAAGTTTACCGTATACTCGATATCCTTGGTTGCAGCTATTCGCTTGAACAAGTTGGTTTATTTGTCTGGGCAAAAATTCCAGATCATTATAACGATGCCTATGCCCTTAGCGACGAAATCCTTTATGGATCAAACGTTTTCCTAACCCCAGGAGGCATATTCGGAAGCCAAGGCAATCGATACATTAGAATCAGTCTCTGCGGCGACCTCTCGAGGTTTGAACAGGCAATAAGTCGAATTAGTAAATAACATAAAAGAACGCTTACATTAATAATTATATTTAAACAATGAAGATAGCAGTAGTCGGCCTCGGACTTATTGGTGGTTCCATGGCTTTGGTGTTAAAGCAAAAAGGCTTTGCCACAAAAGTATTTGGTGTGGACAACCAAGAGGCGCATACGCAGAAGGCATTGGAACTTGGGATTGTAGATGAAATAACCGACCTCAATAGCGCAATAGCTAATAGCGACCTCATTATACTAAGCGCCCCTGTAAGTGCATGTGCAACACTATTACCCTTGGTACTGGATCAAATAAAACACCAGATCGTATTGGATACAGGTTCCACTAAAATGTCCTTATTGGATGCAGTAAAAGGACATGCCAAAAGAGGCAGATACATTGCCACACACCCAATGTGGGGTACAGAATTCAGTGGACCGGAAGCTGCAACCGAAGATGCCTTCGATGGTCGCGCGAATGTGATCTGTAATGCTACAGAAAGCGATAAGGATGCATTAACAACAGTAGAACAATTATATACTTTATTAGGCATGTACAATGTCTATATGGAAGGAAAAGATCATGATGTCCATGTGGCCTATGTCAGTCATATCTCCCATATTACCTCCTTTGCTTTAGCCAATACCGTACTGGAAAAAGAGAAAGAAGAAAATGCCATATTTGAACTGGCCAGTGCGGGTTTCGAAAGTACTGTAAGGTTGGCGAAAAGTAGCCCTGCGATGTGGATGCCCATATTTAAACAGAACAAAGAAAATGTTCTCGATGTATTAAATGAACACATAACCCAGCTTAGAAAATTCAAATCTTGTATTGAAAAAGAAAACTGGGCTTATCTTACTGAATTGATGGAGAATGCCAACAAGATCAAGCATGTGTTGGACCGAGAAGAATAATTAAATTTAAATCACAATGATTTTGGTTTGCTTATCTTTAAAAAAATCAGCAGCACAAGGCTTATGAAAAACGAAAAGGATTTGAAACTCGCCGTATTGATCGATGCAGACAACGTCCCTTATGCCAACGTTAAGGAGATGTTTGAGGAAATCGCCAAATACGGCACCCCAACGTTCAAAAGGATCTATGCTGACTGGACCAAACCAACAGTTTCGGGATGGAAAAAAGTACTGCTGGAAAATGCGATCACTCCGATTCAGCAGTACAGTTATTCCAGTGGCAAAAATGCAAGCGACAGCGCGCTGATTATTGATGCCATGGATATCCTCTATACGGGAAAAGTTGACGGTTTTTGCATCGTTTCCAGCGATAGTGATTTTACCAGATTAGCGACCAGGCTTAGAGAAGCGGGCATGAAAGTAATTGGTATCGGCGAAAAGAAAACACTAACTCCTTTTATCACTGCCTGCGATAAATTCATATACATTGAAATTCTAAAACCAAAACAGCTACCCGCAGAAGATAGCAGCACAATACCGACCGCTGCAAGTACTAAAACTCCAGAAACACAGCCATTGAGCAAAGTTGACCCTGGAATTATTAGACTTTTCGCAGATAGCATTACTGACCTTGCAGATGAAGATGGATGGGCCTATCTGGGAGATTTTGGCAATCTGATGATGAAGAAAAAGCCAGATTTTGACTCTCGAAATTATGGTTTTTCTAAATTGCTACCGCTCATAAAAAGCACCAACCGCTTTGAAGTTGATGAAAGAGAGAGTGGGAAAGCGAATGTCAAGCACATCTATATCAGAAAACTCACTCAGCCTGTACCTGCACCTTCTGTTAAGAAGACCAATCATAAGAAAAAAGTGACTGAGGTTACTAGTCCTCGTGGGACTCGAAACGCCCGGTCACCTCGGTAATCCTTATTCGATAGACGATAAGATTATTATGCTGCTCGATATCAATACCGTGAGATGTCTCTTCTGAATGCTTATTAGCAAGTGGCATAATCCTATAGATAATGCCCTGCATAGCCTGTTGCCTGTCTACTCCATTGAGTTCTTCAAAAGTCCCCCACAAAATTACACTTTGCCAACTAAATGTATCTTTAATTTCATCCACCTGAAAACATACTTTGGGATTCTGACGCATCATCTCAATTTTCTTACCATTACCCGAATGGGCATAGATGGAATCATTATTGTAAATATAATTAATTGGGACAATATAAGTCTCACCATTGACATGGCATCCCACCCGTCCAATAACCTGCCGGTGTAGGAGATCTATAATCTGCTTTTTACCTAAGTCTCCGAGCATATCCTATTTGTTATTATACTTTTGATATCAAAGTTAGGAATTTAAAAAACTCCATCAAATGACCTTGGTCATAATAATGGATGATTATATACCAATTCCATTGACGTCAGTTGTCAGTACTTCGCTCATGTAGTCCAAAAACGGACGCATATTTTTAAAGGTCTGGCTTGCCTCCTTTAGAAAATTCGGACTTAAAACGGCTTCATCAGAAAACTTTCGAATCAGCAGAAATTGTTTATAGCGCAAAAGATCAATAGCTTCAGAATTCGCATCAAAGCCTTTGGGAGTGGTCTTTAATTGCTCCCCTTTTAACTTTTCAAAAGATGAAATAAATGACTCGCTGTTTAAGATTTTTCTCATAGGCGCCGAATCAAATGAAATATCTTCTCTAATCAGTTTCAGATCATTAGCATTTGGACCCCAAAAACCACCACCAATAAAACTGTTGCCCGGTTCGATATGAAAGTAATAACCTCCCCTACGGTATTTGGTGGCACGCTTAAAACTTCCACTCCAATACGTTTTATAAGGCGTCTTGTCTTTAGAAAAGCGGGTATCCCTATAAATGCGATACACACTCTTTGCACCGGAAGGCGTTTCTATCACATCGTGCTTATTGAGTTCTTGTAATAATGCATCTGCAAAGGCCGTAACCATTTGCTGCTCCTGTTGGAATTCTTCCTTATTGGCATTAAACCAATCCCTGTCATTATGATTTCTGAGCTTATTTAAAAAAGCAAGATTTGATGGGAATAGTTGCGGTTGCTTTGTTGATAACGGCGCCATTTAATTCCCTCTCTTATATTTCTTTAATATCCAGTAATTTTATCCAGCCCCCATTGCCATTGGCCAATACAATCTTTGCCCAATCATTATCTTGTTCCAGAATACTCACTTTTGTACCCTCATGGATCACGAACAACGTTTTCTGCTTTCCATCAGGACCGCTTTTCACGTCGACAGCGCCACTAAAAACAATCCCCTGCTGATATGCATTCAGGTAATGTGATTGTACTGCAGACATCACTAAAAAGATCAATCCTAATGAAAGCACAGTTATTCCCGTATAAAAAGCCATCTTTTTCGGCCAAACGGAAATCAAGAACAGATAGGCGATCAGCAAAATAAAGCCTACAATAAAGCACACAATTGTAAATACAGATAAGGTACTCAGAGAAAAGAATAAGATAAATCCTTTCCACCATTTGCTCAGAAAAAATTCAGGTATTTCTTCTATCCTATCCGTTATTTTAAGATTAGCCAACTGTAAGTTCTGTTTAATATCCGCATCACCAGGGGCCAGCTTCAATGCCTTCTCATAGTGTAAAATTGCCGCAGGCATTTCGGCTAACTTATATTGCGCATTACCCAGGTTAAAGTAGACCGCTGCCGATTCATAACCAGCATCCAATACCTGCTGATAAGCCGCTGCTGCTTCCGCAAATTGATTTTTAGCATAAGCAGCATTGCCCTGTTTTAGTAAAGCATCAGCATCAATTACCTTTGCCGAGGTGAATAAAGGCATAGCAAATAGCAACAGCCATGCACATAAATTATATTTCAAAAAGTTACGCATGCTCTTCAATGTCATTAATGATATTTTTAGCTTTATCAAATACTTCCTGATCTGAAATTCCAGAAACAGGAGCATACCGCGCCATTTCGCACAAATCCAGTGTCTCTGTGAGTTGGTTGATTAATGGTGTCGCAATCCCTGCAGCACTTAACTGTTCACTGATATTTTCCTTGTTCAATTCCGCAGCAGGAATATTAAATTTATCACTCAGGTATTGGTAAAGTCCTTTATAAACGTCTTGATAAAACAACTTTTTATCTCCGTTCAACAATTGTTTTTTTGCACTCGCCAAGTGTTTAGCCGCAATTTTATTTGCATTTCTGCCCCTTACCTTCACCTGATCTCTGTTATTCTCCCTGTATTGTTTACGATATGCAAATGCGCCAAAAAACAACAAAGGACCTAAACAAAGTAAAAGATAATAAGCCGCCGATCCATAAAAAGAACTCCCCTTTTTATGTAAACCTGATGCATTTGTCTTAACGTAAGCAATATCTTTTGCCAGCATTTTTATGTCCTTCTGATTACCTGAAGCATAAGCCGTAACATTAGAACCCGGTGCTCCTTTAGCTACTTTTAAATTAAAAGGTCCGGCAGTTAATGTCACATACTTTTGGGTCGATGGATTAAAATAAGAGAATTTTAACGGCTCAATGGTATAATTACCCTCATGTCTTGGAATAAGCAAATAACTAAATTCTCTGCTTCCAGAAACACCATTCAAGCTTTCAGTAAGGTGATCAGTAATTTTCGGATCATACTTTTCCAGGTCGGCAGGAAAGTTCACCGTTGGGGCTTTCAATAGTTTTAGATTACCCGAGCCCGATATTTTGAGTGTATAATTAATGGCCTCATTTGCCTTAACCGATGATTTATCAATCGCAGCACCAATTGCAAAAGTCCCTACAGCACCTTCAAAACCTTCAGGCTTACCAGCATCTGGCAAGGCCTTAACATTAATGGTTACGGGTGCACTTTTCACTTTATATTTTACATCCTCATAAGAGCCACCACCAAAAAACTGCTCAATAGGATCACTAGATGGTACATTTTTACGGACCACAAAATTCATAATCAAAGGATCAAGCGTCAACTTCCCAAAACGTTCCGGGAATAAAATGATCTCTTTCAATACGCCAACATGATACCTTGTCCCGTTATAAACTTCCTCTTTCCATTCTACACTCTGACTGCCATTTTTAATTTCCTGACTCCAAAACCCATTAAAATCAGGCAATTTCTCTGGCTCATTACCTACAATCGCAATGTTAGCATATAGCTTATAAGTAACGGCTATTTGCTCGCCTTGATAAACATTCGTTTTACTGGCTATTGCCCGCAAAAACAAGCGCTTCGAAAGATCAGCTGAATTACCTGTAGGTACCCCAGCACCCTGACCTCCTTGAGCTGATTGTCCAGATTGCTGAGGAACAGACCTACCTTTTGTTACTTTTATTTTTACAGCATTAGATTTATAGGCCTTACCATTAACGACCATTGTTGCAGGTCCAATAGCATACTCCCCTTCTTTTACACCAATCAACACATACCCCACAGAAATGCTTGCCGTTGTCGTCCCGTTAATAGAACTGAAACTGGACGACTGATTAGGCCCACCAACTACCTGAAACCCGTTAAATGCAGGTGGATCGAATGATTCTGGATTCCCAGTAGTTGAAAAAGTAATTTCAAACTGCTCACCAGTAGCCACCTGATTAGAACTTACTGATGCAGTAACCTTTATCTGGCCTAAACCAATGGCAGACCAGAAAAGCAGTACCGACAATAAATAATATCTCATTTTCATTATATAATAACCCCTTTTACCAGTCTTTAACAATACGTCCCTTTACCCCTTTTGCTTTTTTGTTTTTCAACTTATCCTGGGTATTTTTCTCTTCATTTTTCAAAGCATCCAGCATCCTTTCTGCATCCTCTTTAGACAACTTATCTGGCTGAGGCTGTTGCCCCTGCTGATCTTTTTTATCCTGATCCTTTTTGTCTTTATCCTTTTTATCCTTGTCCTTTTGATCTTTATCCTGGTCCTTTTTATCCTGGTCTTTCTTATCCTTATCCTGCTTATCTTTGTCCTTCTGATCTTTATTCTGGTCCTTCTTATTCTGATCTTTCTTGTCTTTATTCTTATCCTTATTGTTCTTATCCTGCTGTTGTTGTTGTTGCTTCAGCTTTTCCTGAGCATAAGCCAGATTATACCTCGTCTGATCATCTTTAGGATTATTGATCAAAGATTTTTTATAGGCCTCAATACTCTCTTCTAACTTTTTACTTTCCAGCAAAGAGTTACCCAAATTATGGTAAGCTTGCGCCTTTACTGCTTTGTTTTCTGATGAGGCAGCAATCTCCGTAAATTTTTGAGCAGCATTATCAAATTTCTTCTGCTTGTATAATGCATCACCCAGATTAAAATTACCCGCTACGGATTCCTTTGTTTTTTCTACTGACTGGCGATAGCTGGCCTCAGCTTCTGCATATTTCTGTTGCTGATAAAGCTTATTGCCATTGTGGATGTATTTCTTCTCCTTCTGTGCAAAAACTACAGCCCCTTGTAATACAATATATATAATAATGATCAATTGCTTCATAACTACCTCACTTCAAACAAATTCAATTCACTTAATTTCAAGTTTCTACGATTAGAAATAAAAAACTCCAGCAGCAATAGTAACATGGATAAACCAAGGAAAAACTGGAACCTGTCTTCGTAATTTTTAAATGACTTACTATCGTAAGTTTTCTTTTCCATTTTATTTACCTGGTCCATCACGATGTTTAAACCACTATTCGCATTACTAGCCCTTACATATACTCCATTACCAGCTTCCGAAATCTCCTTACACATCTCTTCGTTCAATTTACTAACCACAGTTTTTCCAGCCTCATCCGTATGAAAGCCTACTGGCTTCCCATTCTTGTAAATAGGTACAGGCGCGCCCTCTTGCGAGCCCAGTCCAATCACATGTATGGCCACATCTTTAGCCCGAGCATTTTTAGCTGCCGAAACCGCATCATCCTCATGGTTTTCACCATCAGTCATCAAAATCATAGCCTTACTCGTACCGTTCACAAAATTAAAGGACTTCATCCCCATATCAATGGCAGCGCCAATCGCTGTACCCTGTGTCGGCACAATGTCAGTAGTAATGTTGTTCAGGAATAGCTTAGCGGCAGAGTAATCTGTAGTAATAGGCAATTGGACATAAGCCTCACCAGCAAAAATGATGATCCCTATTCGGTCGTTATGTAAATTATCAATTAACTGAGAAATGGCCCGTTTGGCATTCTCCAATCTATTAGGAGCCAAATCACCCGCCAGCATACTGTTGGAAACATCCAATAAAATCATCAAATCAGCACCATCACGTTTCGCCTCTTCCATTTTAGTTCCTATTTGTGGATTGGCGATACCCACTACCAAAGAAGCATAAGCCAGTATGTACAATACAAACTTTAAGCCTGGTCTGCTCAACGAGACTTCAGGCATCATCCTTCTTACCGTATGTGGATCACCAAAAGCCAATAACGCTTTTCTTTTCCATCTGCGCACCCATAAGAAGATCAGGATGAGTAATGGAATCGCGGCTAAGCCCCATAAAAATTCTATATGTTCAAAACGTAGCATCTCTTTAAGTTAAGGCTCCTTTAAAAATTGTATTTCTCAATAAAAATTCAGCCAGCAGTAATACCAAAGCGATTAAAGCAAAAGGCAAAAAGCGCTCGGTCTTTTTATTATACTGGGTAACCGCAATCTTAGCTTTTTCCAGTTGATCTATTTGCTGATAAATCTGTTTCAACTTTTCGTTATTGGTAGCACGGAAATACTTTCCACCCGTAATGTTAGCGATCTTAGTCAACACATCTTCATCGATAGTAACCGGAACCTGCTGATATTCGATCCCAAATGGCGTTTTTACCGGATACGGTGCATAACCTTTTGTACCTACACCAACAGTATAAACCCTTACCTTCATTTGTTTCGCAATTTCTGCAGCAGTAATTGGCGGAATAGAGCCTGTAGTATTCGAACCATCAGTCAGTAAAATCACGACTTTACTCTTAGCCTCACTGTCTTTTAGGCGATTCACAGCTGTTGCCAGTCCCATTCCGATAGCTGTTCCATCTTCAATCATTCCATTGTTAACATCCTTAAACAAGTTAATCAACACATCATGATCAATGGTAAGTGGACATTGGGTAAAGCTCTCTCCACTAAAAATAACTAGGCCTATACGGTCTTCCGGACGGTCCTTTATAAAGTCTATCGCAATATTTTTCCCAGCTTCCAGACGATTCGGTTTCAAGTCTTCAGCAAGCATACTACCCGAGATATCGGTCGCAATTACAATATCAATCCCTTCTGTTGTCGAGTTTTGCCAGCTAAACGCAGATTGTGGCCTCGCGAGTGCGATAATTAAAGCAATTAACGCCAATACCCTTAAAACGATCCCATAATGCCTTAAAATAGCATAGCTGCTCTTTTTACCGGAGGAAAAACCTTTTAAAGCCGACATCCGTAAACTTCCCTGAAGTTTGGTATTTCTCCAAATGTACCAGCCAATCATTAAAGGAATGATGATCAGGAGCCAGAAAAAGCCCTTATTGGCAAATTCAATTCCGCTAAACAGATTCATTATCGTTATTTTGTACTTTATTTTCAGTCAATGGAGCAGCAACCGCTTTGGTGTTCATTACAAAACTGATTGCATTTTCCATACTTTGTTCATTATCAGTATTCAATGGTGTTGCTTTGGCAAACTTCACCAAATCTGCAAGTAGCAGCATCTGCCTCAACTTATTTGTATTTTGTTCAGAAAGATCAAGATGACGTAAGCCCGCAAAAATCTCTTCAGAGGTTTGCTCCAAAGCATTGATTTCATATCTTTTTTCCAGGTACTCTCTAATGATATCGGTTAGCTCGCTATGGTATTGCTTAATCTGGCCTTGTTCCCATAACTTTTCATTTTTCAAAGCTTTTAGCTTATCTAAAGCAATGGTATGCAAAGGAACAATTGCTTTAGGAGGTTCAACTTTAGCCGGTTTATTTTTGCTTTTTTTAATGAAATACCAAACCAATCCGACAATTACCAAAATACCTAATGCCACAATTAACACCAGTTTCCAGTTATCCCTAAGCCAGTCCATAAAAGAATAAGACACCGCTAAGGGCTCCTTAATATCATATATAGCTTTCGTCGTATCCACCTTTACGGCCGTTACCTCCAAAGGAAGTGCAGCCGTATTAAAGCTACCCGACTTACTACCAAATGTATATGCAGGAATCATATGCAAGCCTGCATCAAAAGAGGTAATGGTATAGTGCCTGCTGATGGTTTTTACACCTGGATTGTTTTGATCAGCAATGGTATCCGTCTTACCCATTTCAACAATTTGTATTTTTGATGAAATGGTATCCGCCAGCACCGGAAAATCTACATGTGAATTGGCGGGCAGATGAACAATCAAATGCAGTTTGGTCTGATCCCCAAGTGCTATAGTGGTCTTGTCTAGCTTAGCCTCTACCCGAATGTCCTGCGCTTTTGCCGAGTAAGTAAAACCGGCTAAAGCCAGCATTAAGCACCAGCTAAAATTAAAATATTGTCTCATACCCTTATCTTCTGGCTTCTCTTTTCTTAAACAATGTCATTAATGGCTTGATATAGGATTGATGAGTTCCGATTTTGGTGAAATCTACCCCTGATTTTCTAAACATATCCTCCAGCTTTCCATTTCTTTCCAAAGCCGCAGCTTTAAATGAATTACGTACAGCCTTACTACTGGTATTAATCCATTCAATTTCGCCACTTTCTTCATCCTTCACTGGTATCAATCCCAAATCAGGGAATTCTTCTTCATGAATATCATATAACCTTAAAGCAACCAGGTCGTGTTTACGATTGGCAATTTTTAGCTCATTTTCAAAAGGACTGCTCATGAAATCAGAGATCAGAAAAGCCGTGCATCTTTTCTTAATAGCACTTGTAAAATACCTTAAGCCTTCGGCCACATTGGTACCTTTATTTTGCGGTTTAAAATCTATCAGCTCTCTGATGATCATCAGGATATGACTGCGACCTTTTTTAGGTGGAATAAACTTCTCTACCTTATCGCTAAAAAAGAGCAGCCCAACTTTATCGTTATTTTGTATGGCAGAAAAAGAAAGTACCGCACACAACTCTGTGGCCAGTTCTTGTTTCAACTGAACCTGTGTTCCAAAGTTTTTAGACCCACTCACATCCACCAGCAACATCACCGTCATTTCCCTTTCCTCATCAAATACTTTCACATAAGGATGGTTAAAACGGGCAGTTACATTCCAGTCGATGGTACGAATCTCATCCCCCACCTGATATTCTCGCACCTCGCTAAAGGCCATACCACGACCTTTAAATGCCGATTGGTATTCGCCCGAGAAGATCTGGTTACTTAAACCGCGAGTTTTAATCTCAATCTTCCTTACTTTTTTTAAGAGGTCTTTGGTATCCATAATACTAAGGAACTTCTACTGCATTTAGTATTCCAGTTATGATTGTCTCCGTATTGATATCTTCAGCTTCGGCCTCATAAGTAAGTCCGATACGATGTCTCAATACATCATGACAAACCGCCCTAACATCTTCCGGAATTACATAACCTCTTCTTTTAATAAAAGCGTATGCCTTGGCTGCTAAAGCGAGGTTGATACTTGCACGTGGTGATGCACCAAAACTAATCAGGTTCTTATAATCAGCTAATTTATAGTCGGCAGGGAAACGCGTCGCGAAAACGATATCAATAATATATTGTTCGATTTTCTCGTCCATATATACTTCTCTAACCGCTTTTCTTGCTCTCAAAATATCATCTGTATGAATAACGACATTAGCCTTAGGCATACCCTGAGGCGCAATGTTGGCCCGCATAATCTTTTTCTCGTCCTCCTTTTTAGGATAACCGATCACCACCTTCAACATAAACCTGTCTACCTGTGCTTCAGGCAGAGGATAAGTACCTTCTTGTTCAATTGGATTTTGAGTAGCGAGCACCAGAAAAGGCTTAGGCAATGGGAAAGTATTATCCCCAATGGTTACCTGACGCTCTTGCATCGCTTCCAATAAAGCACTCTGTACTTTAGCCGGCGCACGGTTAATCTCATCCGCCAAAATAAAATTAGAAAACAATGGCCCTTTTCTAACAATAAATTCTTCTTTCTTCTGGTTGTAGATCATTGTTCCCAGCAAATCCGCTGGTAAAAGATCTGGTGTAAATTGAATTCTGCTGAAACCTGCATCGATGGCTTTCGACAGGGTGTTAATAGCCAATGTTTTTGCCAGTCCTGGTACACCTTCCAAAAGGATATGTCCATCAGCCAGCAAACCTATCATCAGGCGCTCTACCATATACCTCTGCCCAACAATTACCTTATCCATTTCCATAAAAAGGAGATCGATAAATGCACTTTCTTTTTGAATCATTTCATTCAGTGCACGGATATCAGTTCCATACGATGAATGCTCAGTAATATTAGTTACTTCTTCCATTTATACCCATTTTTTTATTCGTTGCGAAAATTACAACAAACGTTAATTTTTTCACAGCGTTAAAAGGGGGTATAATGTTAAAATATGTTAAAAAGGGGGAATTTTGGTTGAACTTCACGAACTGGAATAAGTTTTTTCTTCTTTAGGAAGAAAAAAATGAACCGAGCTTGCGAGCTCAACGAATCCATTTAAAAACAATTAACGCTATGAGTTAATCCTAGGTTCGTTCTGAGCAACCAAAATTCCGCGTCACAAACTCAGGGATTGAGTTTCACGAAGGACCCTTTGTAAGGTGCTTTATTCCTGAAAATTTTATTCGATATATCCTTAACCCTTTAAGGCAACGATTTGCTCATAGGCACCGTCCCAAAGTTCAATACGTTTTTTTAAGGATTCGATAGTTGCTGCCTCAGCTGCTTTCCAATGTGATTCGTTATCAGCACAAAGTTCTGAGGTCATGGCCAAAGCAAGATGACTGTGATGGTCACCATCAACTTCAATGTGTCTGTCCAGGTAATATTTGAAAAGCGAAATCTGATCTGGGAATTTTGTATTGAGATCATTTACTATAGTCAGGAACATATTTGGAATCAAATCCTCTCTCCCAAATGTAAAAGTGCTGGCCTGTAGATGTGCTTCCCCGCTATTAATGATTTTAAAAGTATAATCAACAAAACTTCTAGCTGCCGCTGGTGTACCTGAAAAAGTATAGGCCTTCTCAAAATCACCGGTAGCTTTTAACGTCTCTGTAAACCTATTAATCTGTGTCGTATCTGCTCCACATTGTTGCATCGCATCCAGATACATTTCAAAATGGCTTTTCTTATCTCCATTTGCATCCACGTCAGACTCTTCTCCTGCAACGATTTCATTGATCAAAGCCCGCGTATTGCCCGAGCCAACAGGAAACCAGGGAACCTGAGTACAAGTCAAGTTAATCTGCAAAGACTTTAATAGAGACATAAAATCCCAAACCGCGTAAACATGATATTCCATAAAGATCCTCAAATCTTCCAGATCCTCAATTACGGCATAAACCTTATGGTTAATAATTTCTGCTCTTAATGAAGCTATTGATGCTTGAATGTTTTCCAAAGGTTTGTTCATTGCCTTACCGTTTTTATAATTGGCCGCAAATGTAAAAGGAAATTTTGGTTGACTCTTCGAGGACTGGAATAAATTGTTTTTTCTTGACAAAAAACAAATGAACCGAGCTTGCAAGCTCAACGAATCCGTTAAAACCAATTAACGCTATGAGTTAATCCTAGGTCCTCTCTGAGCAACCAAAATTTCTGGAAAAGAACGAACGACTGTGCAGAGACTGAAATAAAACTACAAAATTTCCTTAAAGCCAGCAGAGATTCAAGGACACCAATTCAAATCATTATTTCAAATAAACACAACAAACGACATAATATTCTTAATCAAGTCTATTTATTAATATTTAATTTCATTAAGCATATTTTTGCAGTACAAAACGACCAAACAATGCATACAAATTCCTTATCAACAGGCGAAAAACAGATACTTGAAAAATTACTAGAAGAAGTAAAAACGAATACTGATTACTTCATGGGATATCCTGTATCTAAAGACTTTAACTATACCGAGCTAATGCCCTTTATGGAATACCCTATGAATAATCTGGGTGATCCATTTGTCCCATCCACTTACGCGGTTGGTTCACGTGAAATTGAAAAAGAGGTCGTACAATTTTTTGCTGAGCTATTTAGAGCAGAGCCACACGATTGGTGGGGTTATGTAACTAATGGCGGTTCGGAAGGTAATCTTTACGGCCTATACCTTGCCAGAGAACTCCACCCTAAAGGTATGGTCTACTACTCTGAGGCTACACACTATAGCGTACAAAAGAATCTACACCTCTTAAACATGTCCAACATTGTAATCAGCACTCAGGATAATGGTGAAATTGATTACGAAGATCTGGAAAACACCATCCGCATGAACAGGCACATGCCTGTGATCATTATGGCCAATATAGGTACCACTATGACCGAAGCGCGTGATGACATCAGTAAAATCAAACTGATTTTAAAAAAGCTAGCTATCAAACATTATTATATCCATGCAGACGGTGCCCTATCTGGTAGTTATAGCGCACTAATAGAACCCCGCCCTGCCTTTGATTTTGTTGATGGTGCCGATAGCATAGCCATAAGCGGCCACAAGTTTATTGGCTCTCCAATGCCATGCGGTGTAGTCATAGCTAAAAAATCAAATAGAGATAGAATTGCACGTTCCGTAGCTTACATCGGAAGTATGGATACCACCATTTCTGGCTCCAGAAACGGACATAGCCCCCTATTCTTGTGGTACACCATAAAAAAACTAGGTATTGCTGGTCTAAAAGAACGTGCTAAACATTGCCTTGAAACTGCCAGTTACGCTGAACAAAAGCTTAAAGAAATAGGCATCCCAGCCTGGAGAAATGCAAATGCCATTACTGTAAACTTCCCTGAACCAGATTTAAAAATCAGGCAGAAATGGCAGCTCGCTGCCGAAGGCGGCTGGTCGCATATTATCTGTATGCCCAACATCACCAAAATACAAATCGATCAGTTGATACAGGAAATCATCAGCTCAAAAGTAGCCACACCAACCTTATAACCAACCAAGCAAATAAAAAAACGCTTATTTGATACCAACCATAAACAAACTAGGTACCTTACAATAAGGCGCCCAGCTTGACAAAAAAATTACCTTCTCCGTAAAGGCCTAAGAATTTTGCCTCCTTCAGGCAAAGGTTCCAGCCTTCGAGGAGAACGGTTATTTTTTACTTTTCAAAAAAAGCGACTTTATCCTTTTAGAATTCTTATCCGCAACCAAATACATACATGGAACCAAAACCAGCGTTAAGAAAGTGGCAAAACTCAACCCAAAGATGATTGTCCACGATAATGGCCCCCAGAATGCAACGTTATCCCCCCCAAAGTAAAGATGCGGATGCAATTCAGTAAACATGGTCACAAAATCTATATTTAAGCCTACAGCCAATGGCACCAATCCAAGCATTGTCGCCGTTGCAGTGAGCAATACAGGTGTCATCCTGGTCCGACCAGCCTCAATAACAGCCTCTCGCACCTCCATCCCCTGACTCACCATCAGATCCGCAAATTCAACCAGTAATATCCCGTTGCGTACCACAATACCAGCAAGTGCTACGATTCCCAAACCAGTCATAACGATCGACAATTCCATACGGAAGATTGTTATTCCTAGTAAAACACCAATTACACTAAACAGAATCTCACTTAAAATAACGATAGGTTTACTGATAGAGTTAAACTGCAATACGAGGATAATTAAAATGATAAACAATGCGCTAATCATGGCTGTACCTAAAAATGCCGCGGTCTCCATTTGCTCTTCCTGCTCGCCGGCCATCTTGATCACTACCCCATCAGGCGCCTTAAACTCGTTGATCTCACTCTGAATATTGGCAACCACCTCATTGGCATTATACTCCGACAATACGTTCGAAGAAAGAATAATAATCCTTTTCTGCTGTTTACGCTTAATACCACCATAAGTATTCACATAATCTACATCAGCAAAAGCAGATATTGGCACTTGCCTGATGATCCCATTCATTCCCATATCCCTATAAGTAATCTTCATATTTCTTAAAGCTTCCAGGTTATTCCTTTGGTCCTCCTTTGCACGTACATTAATTTCATAATCATCATTTACATCCCTAAACTTTGAAACTTCGTAACCGTACAATGCAGCTCTTAAAGAATTACCGATATCCTGTGTGGAAACCCCCTCACGATTGGCCCTTTCTCTATTTATATTAAAAATAATTTCCGGCTTATTGTTCTGAAAGTCTGTCTTCAATTCCTCTACACCAGCAATCTGTTTGTTATCCAGAAATTTCTTCAATCGATCTGCCGTTACCGCAATGGAATCCAAATCATCACCAGTAATTTCAATACTGATCGGTTTTGCTGTTGGCGGACCACCCTGCTCTTGAGCAACCGTAATTTCTGCTCCGGGAATCCCCTTTACTGCCTGACGAATCTTATCCAGGTAATTAATAGTACGTTCACCCTTACGTTTACCATAAGCCACAAAAGCAACCGTTACCTTACCCTTATTGGTATACTCGCCCTGATCTTCACCCTGAGGATCCGTAACCCCAACTGTAACATTCGAAATGATGGAAGAAACATCAGGGTTATTACGGCCTACAACCTTCGTCACCTGCGCTTCAACCTTTTCCACCACCTTACTCGTATACGCCTGGTCGGTACCCACAGGCAACTCAATATAGACATATGCAAAATTAGGATCAGCAGCAGGAAAAAAAACAATTCTCGGTGGCACCACGCCAACCAGGATCACTGTAAAGAAAAACAAGCCTACAGTACCCCATATCATAGTACGTGGACGTTTTAAAGCCCACACCAATAAGCTGTGATAGCCATTTACCACCTTAGGCCAGGTTACCGTCTGGAATTTTTTGATCATTCCAGTCAGCACAAAATGGTTTAGCAAATAAAGCAAAGCCAGTAATACTACGAAATTTCCTAAGCCAAAATTCACCAGATAACCAATTATGGCCAGGACTGTAAAGACCACTATCGTACGCTTAACCGCCTTATTAAAAGTAGGCCGCTGACCTTCATCATCATGATGCGGTTTCATAAAATCAACTGCAAAGACCGGGTTAATGATATAAGCTACAATCAACGAAGCTGATAGCGTAACAATCAATGTAACCGGCAAGAAATACATAAATTCACCAATAATTCCAGGCCAAAACAACAAAGGGAAGAAAGGCGCCAATGTGGTTAAAGTACCTGACAACACCGGTAAAAACACTTCCCCAGTAGCTACTTTAGCAGCCTGTACAATAGGAACTTTACCATTGTCAAAAATCCGGTGCGTATTCTCTATTACCACAATTGCATCATCCACCACAATCCCTAGTCCCAGTAAAAAAGAAAACAGTACCATCATGTTCATGGTAAAATTAAAATCGAATACGCCACCCAACACTGGCATCAAAAGAAAAGCAATAAACATAGATAGCGGCACAGACATCGCTACAAATAGCGCATTGGTTACCCCCATAAAAAACATCAGAATCAGTGTTACCAGAATAAAACCAATAATGATGGTATTGATCAGATCATGAAGTGTAACCCGCGTCTGATCGCTCTGATCACCCGTAATCGTAATGTTCAGCTTCTCAGGAATCACCTTCCCCTTCATCTCCTTCAATAGTGCATTGATCTTATCCGAGGCCTCAATCAGGTTTTCGCCACTTCGCTTTCTCACATTTAGGGTAATTACATTTTTCCCGTACAATCGGGCGTAACTATTTTGCTCCTTAAATGAATCCTTTACTTCGGCAATATCCTTTAAATAAACAGAACCGCCCGAAGGCGTTTTAACAATCAGGTTACCAATCTCTTCAGCATCTTTAAACTCTTTCTTAACATTTAAAGTCCGCAGCATCCCGTCCATCTTCACCGACCCCCCAGATATCGTTTTATTCTCTTTACTTACCGCCATAGCGATATCATTGAATGAGATATGCGCAGCCTCCATCTTACGTAAATCAACATTGATCTGTATTTCAGGTTCCAGCGCGCCCACAATATCCACTCCGGCAATCTCTTTCAAACCTTCAACCCGATCTTGAATATCATCAGCATATTCCTTTAATTTCTTTAGGTCATAATCACCCGAGATATTGATATACATAATTGGCAGATCAGAAAGATTGATATCCATGATCACCGGATCAGCCGGTAAATCAGATGGAAGATCTGTCCTGGCCTTATCTACAGCATCCTTTACCCGTTGTTTGGCATCTTTTATATCTACCCCAGTATTAAACTCTGCAGTAATGAAAGAGAAATCCTGGTACGAATTGGAAGTGATTTTTTTCAATCCCAATGTCCCTCGAATTTCCTTTTCCAGCTGCTTGGTCACCAGGTTTTCTATATTAGCAGGCGAAGTACCTGGATATACCGTTTGCACAAATATCTTTGGGATAATCACCTCCGGAAAATTCTCTTTTGGCAGGCTGTGGTAGGAAAAATAGCCGGCAATCATCAGTAAACACGTAAATACGTATATAGCCGTTCTGTTATCTATCGCCCAACTAGACGGTCCAAACTCTTTATTAACATCCTTCATATCCTATTATGAATAATTAATTTACAACTTAACCGAATCCCCGTCGTTCAGGTCCTGAAAACCGGTAACGATGACCTTATCCCCTACCTTTAAACCGGATAAAACCTCTGCTTTTCCATCCGAAACCTTTCCAGACTTAATGTTTACCTTTTTCGCTTTACCATCTACGGCTATGAAAACATATTCACTGCTTTCCGATTTTTGTATCGCATTTACAGGAACCACCAGTGCCTTATCATTGCTATAGTCTATAATTTTTAAGATGGCCACCATATTAGGCCGATATTTCTTGTTTGAAGGCAATTTCACTTCCACATTAAATCCCCTCGAAACCGGATCAATCATCTTAGCGGCAAAGGATACCTTCGCATTCAGATTCTCTGGCACATCTGGTAAAGAGATCGTCACCTCATCACCTTGATTTACTTTTCCTCCATAATTCTCAGAAACCAGCGCTTTTACTTTCAGTCTGTCGGCATTTACTACCCTTATCCCCATTGGTGATCCAGGTGCCACAGATTGTCCCAACTTCAGTTCCATCGCATCCACAGTTCCAGAAACCGGACTTTTCACCTTACTCATCGAGGCCTGCGATTTTAATCCTGCAAGTTGTCGTTCCAGTCCCTCTTTCTGGCTCTTTGCTGTTAAATATTGAACCTCGGTACCTATTTTTTGATCCCACAAATTTTTCTGACGGTCAAAAACAGTCCTCGCCAGATCTAACTGAGTTTGCAGTTGAGCAACATTCTGTTTCAACACCTTATCGTCTAGCTGAACCAATACCTGCCCCTTATTAACATGTTGTCCCGCCTTTACATAAATGGCAGTCACCGTACCCGGCACCTCAGGCATAATATCTACATTCTCTTCCGCATCAACCCGCCCCTGTACTTCTACATAATTCCGAAAATGTGTTTCCGCTAATTCCGTTACAGCAACATCTTTAAAATCAACTTTCTTCTTGTTCTGACCTAATTCCGACTCAAGCTTTTCTATTTTCCCATTCAATGCCGTGCGCTCTTTTTTAAGCTTTTCCAATGTTGCCTTTTTGTCCTTAGGATTATCTGATGAACAGGAAGCCAAGAGAAGGGCCAGTGCGATTGTATATAATGGTCTTTTCATCGTTATCTAGTATTTTGAGGTTAATAATTGATTCTTCCTGCAGCCTTATCTAAATCTACTTTATTAACCAGCAGATCATATAGTGCTTTGATATAATTGTTCTGAGCTTCTTTTAAAGAGGTTTCGGCGATAGTCACTTCCAAACTAGAACCAACGCCTTGTTCATATTTGATACGGCTAACTCTAAGGATTTCGGCCGAAAGACTAAGGTTTCGTTGTTGGTTTTCAACCGAGCGTAGACTGCTGAGGTATGCTTTTTGACCATTTGAAATCTCCAATGAAATGCCATTCCTTAAATTCAACATGTCGTTTTCCGACTTCTGAACCGTCAGTTTCGCGTTGCGGACCTGATAAATACGTTGCCCACCATTAATGATATTCCAGGAAAGTGTAAGCCCAATTACTGAAGTTGGAAAACTCTGCCCGAAATGTTTTGGAAGATCATCTGATTGAAAACTCTTAGATGCGCTCGCAAAACCTGACAGTGTAGGCAGGAACATACTTTTTTGTCGTCTTAAATCTAACTCGTTTAATTTTTTCTGTGTTTCAAGTAAAGAGTACTCTATTCTCCCCTTATAGGCTGTAGTGTCGGAAACCTGTAAAGCAACAGGCTCAGCCCTTACATCACTGATTTTATCCGTAAGCACAAGGCTAACTTGTATGGGCATCCCCATTTGAAATTTAAGCAAATCAACATTAATATCGAATAACCGTACTACGTTCTCCCGATCAGTTTCCAGATTATTCTTCAGCACCTGAAGCCGATCCACATCAATCTTTTCCGAAAAGCCATTCTTAAACATCGCTTCGGTATCATTTAACGATTTTGTGAGTTGCACAAGGTTCGCATCAATTAAAACCAATTGTTCCTTACTCACTAATGCAGAATAATAAGCTTTTGTTACTGCAACTGCTGTTTCTATCCTTGTACGTGTACTATTTCTTACCGACAATTCTTTATAGGTTTTTGAAGCCTGTAAGCCTACAATATAGCTCCCATCAAACAACAACTGATTTAATTGGATGCCTAAGGTAGAGCTGTATTTTGTACCAAACGTAACCGGAATAGGTGTACTGGAGGGTGGAGAAGCAAATTCACCGGGCAATAGCGTAGTTGGCAACTTCAGGAAATCCTGAAAATTAAAGGAAGTAGATACGTGTGGCAAACCAATACCAACAGTTTGCTTTACCGTATTGCGGGCAATTTCCTCATCAACGGATGCATTTAAAACGGCTGTTTGGTGGGTTAAGGCAAAATCAATCGCTGATTTGAGGCTAAATTTATAGTTTAAGGAGTCTTTTCCTTGGGCTTTAACTGCAATGTTTATACAAAGCAGCATCATAATCAAATAAATTTTATGTACCATTGCCATCATAAATATTAATTACTTTCAGTAAAAATAATATAATATATCATACAACTTCATTTCCTTTCATTATTTTTACTACCAAAAAAAAGAGTGCTTCATTTATTTAGATATAGAATTCCGAAAAAGTATTCCAGTGAGTTTATGGATACTTATAGCTACATTAACACCAAACAAGTCACCATTTTAGGTACATTCTTGCTGATCGTTGCACTTGCGGTAAGGACGACCTCTGTCTTTTACCAGGATGCATTAGTATCTATGCCTAACCTGAATCTGTACAATACCCTTAACTGGGTTCAAATTGCTGGTTCTTCTTTGTTTATACTTCTTAGTAGTTACGCTTTAAGATCCAAACATTGGAAAACAGCTGGTAGAAATGTACTGATCGTGCTATTTTGCCTATTTCTCTTAACTACATCTTTTACGGTAAGTTACCTTTTCTCCTTGTTTAATCCGAAGAACACGCTGACTATATTTCTTACTGGAATAGTTGCTGTGAGTGTTTTCTTTGCACTTGAGTTTAAACAAATCGTTATCATCTCTATTTACATCGTATGCCTGTTTATTGCCGCTATGCTGATACCCAACATTAGTAGTCAGCAAAAACTACTCAACGTCATCATGTCTGGTGTACTCGCATTTTTCCTTTATGCCTGCTCCAGATATGGTTATTACTTTAAAGCCGAACAATTTGTAAAAGTTAAACAGCTGGAAGAAAAGAATATGGAAGTTCAACTCCTTAATCATCAAAAAGGTGAAATCCTTGGATTTGTAGCGCATGATCTTAGAAACCCTCTAAATAATATAGAGGCATTAACCCGAATTGCTTTAGAAGAAGACCCCAATAAAAATAGTATGGAAATGCAACTGATCCTTACCTCTACGCGTCAGGCAAAAAGCATTATTAACGATTTGATTGAAGTCGCACAAAATGACAGGGCCCCCTTCCAGCTTCAAACCACCAATATGATCGCTTTCATGAATGGAATTTGCGACAACTGGCAAAAAAATGTAAACAAGGAAAGAATTATAAATTTTAGTCCTGACGACCCTGCACTTACCGCAGCAGTTAACCCATCTAAACTAACCAGAGTTATAGACAATCTTATCGGAAACGGATTAAAGTTCTCCAAACCAGAGACACCGATCAATATTGAACTTTCCAGGTCAGCAGATAAATGCATCATCCGGATTACAGATTTTGGAATTGGCATCCCAGATAACCTACAGGAAATACTCTTTGATCAGTTCTCTAAGGCAGGCCGGCCGGGACTTAAAGGTGAAAAATCAATAGGCTTAGGGCTGCACATCTCCAGGCAAATTATTGAACGTCACGGCGGATCGATTACTGTTAACAGTAAAGAAAATGAAGGCACAACCTTTCAAATTACCATACCATTAGTAGCTGCTTAATTCAGATTAAACTTCTCGTTATTGATCTTTACCACATTAGAAGTAAATACAATTCCCACAATTAGAATACCTATAACAATAGCCAAAACCACCTGAAAACTAGAATATAGCTTATTACCAGAAACCATAAAGGCAGAATCTTTGATCAATTCCTCTCCAATTTGTTTCTGAATACTCATCAGCTCGGATAATTTTTTTATGGTCTTGTTTGAAGAATCTCTTCCCTCGTTGTTATAGAGCTTTCTCGCTTCTTCTACGCCTTGAGTAGACGCGATAGCCAAAATCCTATTCTCTACCCCTACTGTACTTTCAAGACCTTTTTTAAGTTCCTCCAACTGCTCCTTCTCAAGTTTTACCAGGAAGGTTTTACCATACTTATTAATCAACGAATCGATTGAAACGTTTAGCTTAGCCAACTTCGACTTTAAGCTTTCCGCATCAAAAGCCTGATCTGCTCCGTACAAAGCGTCTTCAAACAAAGATTTTTTTAAATAAGCATTCTCTGCCACATAAAACAAATCAGTAGCAGGAATCAATCTGTCATTGTACATGGATACAAATGACTCGTTCATGCTCTTTACACTTTTATCCTCCAAAAAACGAATCAAAAGGGTGCAGGCCATGATGCAGAACAACAACACTGCTATTTTCATTTTTTGTTTAATAGAATATGCAAATCTCATAATTACATTTTTTAAATTTAAAATTGATCCTCAGCAGGAGCTAAAAATAAGTTAGGAGCAAAATTTACTAAAAATAATTCTCTTTTCGCTCTTGTCACACCTGTATATAGCCATCTTAAAAAATCCATGTCTACCATTTCATCCGTTAAATAGCCCTGGTCAACAAAAACAGCATCCCATTGTCCACCCTGAGCTTTATGACAAGTCACCGCATAGGCGAACTTAATTTGTAAGGCATTAAAATAAGGATCCTCTTTGATGGCATTGAATCGATCCCGCTTATTTTTGATATGCTCGTAATCTATATTCAACTGTTCAAATAGCTTATTTCCTTGTTCATAGGATAAATTTGGCGCTTCTACAGTGAGCGTATCCAACATTACTTTGCAGGTAACCAGTCCCACATCCGGAAAATCCATAAACTCCAATTGTACCTCCGAAAAACGAAAGCCATAACGTTCCTCCGTTTTCCTTACCCTTACCACCTTGGCCATATCGCCATTGGCAATAAAAGCTGCAGCTTCATTTTCGGGCAACCAAAAATAATTATTCCTGACTACCATAATCTGGTCACCACCGGTCAGCTCTTCCTCTCGGTAAAGCAACCTTGCCCTAATCTGTTGATTGTACACATTGGCAGATTTATTAGACCTGCAAACAACCAGAGAATTCTCTATACCAAACTTACTATAAGCATATTCTAAACCCTCTACCAGCTTTAAGCCCGTCATCCTAAAAATATCTTTATAGTTTTTAGTGATAAATTTAGGCAACACTACCTCCCCATCACTTTTGGCTTCCAGATCGTTGATCAGCTTACGCAGCATGGTCGCATTGGCCAATATCCCCGATTTCTTTTCCTGCCGCACAACCTCTTTCAGCTCAACACTTTTAACTAGAACGCCAAAATTAGCTGCGATATAAGCCGCGTTTAAAGCCGGGCTATCAATGCTACCAACCGGCGGCAACTGAGCTGTATCCCCCACAAATAAAGCAGCGCAGTTTTTTCCATTGTATACAAATTGCATAAGATCCTTTAAAAAAGAAGAACCAGTATGTGTAATCCATTCATCGGCAACCATCGAAGCCTCATCGATGATAAAAAGTGTATGCTCAGCCAAATTAGGCGCCAGCTGAAAGGATAGTTCAGTCGAAACCGCCGACTTTTTTCTGTATATTTTTTTATGAATAGTTAATGCTTTTTTACCCGTGTAATTGCTCATTACCTTTGCCGCCCTTCCTGTGGGTGCCATTAATACCGAGCGAATTTTAAATTTTGCCAAAGCCTTTACCAAAGCCCCTACTGAAGTAGTTTTACCCGTCCCTGCATACCCTCTTAGTATAAAACACTGATTATCCATATCCTGCGACAAAAAGGAAGCCATTTCTTTACAAAAAGAAAGCTGTTCGGCAGTCGGAGTAAATTCATAAGATTGGGCAATAATTGCTGCTTTATCCATTTAACAAATATGCGATGGTGATCTTATAGAAAAAAGGATTAATTTTGCTAATATGGATAATAAAAACAGCATACTATTAGTTGATCCTGAATTTGACCTAAATACGGCTGCAGATTGCGACCTGTTGTTAAAAATAACACCAGATAGCTTCTCTTATGCCATCATAGATAAGGGCAGCAGACAACTTAAAGCAGTTTACGATGAGCAGGAATGTGAGCATGTACCAGCAATGCTGGCGAACAAACTAAAAAATGATGTTTACTTAACCTTAGCTTTTAAAGAAATTAAAGCAGCTGTATATACAGAGAATTCCATTAATATCCCTAATGAACTGTTTGATCCAAAACAGCTCAATCAATACGCTAAATTCTTTACCGAAGCACAATCAAACACCTTATATACCAGGCCATTTAAAACTTTTGGTTTTACCTCAATCTTTACCCTTCAGCAATTTACTGAAGAAACATTGGCAACATCCCTGAACAATTGCAAATTGTATGCACAAAATGCCCCTGTACTGGCCCTTGCAGCTCAGCATAACAAGACTAGCTTGGTACTCGATTTTACTGCATCTTCGTTCAACGCTTTGTATAGTACTGCTGAAAAGTTGATCTTTCAGAATTATTACCAGACCGATAACGCTGAAGAATTTAACTACTATCTTTTATTGATCATTAACCAGCTTAATATCAATACAGCTGACACAGAAGTACAGTTAAGTGGTATTATACATTCTGGAGATGATTATTACCAATGTATCACAAAGTACTTTAGCAATATCAATTTCAGTTTGCCTCCTGCTAAAGAAATAGACCACAAAATATTAGATGATATGCCTGCTCATTATTACAGCAGCTTACTAGCACTTGATTTATGCGAATAATAGGTGGAAGATTAAAAGGCATTCGCCTTAATGCTCCAGAAAGCTTACCGGTTAGGCCAACTACGGATATGGCCAAAGAAGCTCTTTTTAATATCCTGTATAATACTTACGATTTTGAAGAGTGCCGTGCACTTGATCTATTTTGCGGAACAGGCAACGTTAGCATCGAATTTGCATCGAGAGGAATAAAGCACGTTACTTCGGTAGACAAGCATTCGGGTTGTGTATTTTGGGTAAAATCAGTGATTAAAAAATTCGATCTGCCAGAAATAGATGTCCAAAAGGCCGATGTTTTTAAATTTTTGGAAGGTCATCAGGATACTTATCAGATCATTTTTGCAGATCCGCCTTACGACTTACCAACCATTCCATTGATACCGCAGTTGGTGTTAAAGAACAATTTACTTACTGATAATGGCTTATTAATAGTAGAACACCCATCTTTACTAAAGATGAAAGACCAACCGGGTTATAAAGAAACCCGAAGGTATGGAAATTCCTCTTTCAGTTTCTTTGAAAAAATTTAACCTTATGAAGATTGCACTTTTCCCTGGTTCATTCGACCCTATAACCATCGCTCACGTAGATATACTAAAGCGTGCACTGCCTTTATTTGATAAAATCGTAGTTGGCATTGGACTAAACAGTTCAAAACAAAGCTTTTTATCTGCAGAACAGCGTGAAGAAATTGTAAAAACCGTATTTGCCGACACTGCACAGGTTGAGGTACAGCTTTATGAAGGCTTAACGGTAGATTTTTGCAGAAAAATAAATGCAAAATACATGGTCAGGGGAATTCGCTCTGTTGGGGATTTCGAGTATGAAAGAGCAATTGCACAAATCAACCAAACGATGATGCCTGAAATGGAAACCATCTTTATATTGAGCAAGCCAGAATATTCTGCGATCAGCTCAACCATTGTCCGCGATATCTTACGCAACAATGGGGATGTAAGTCAATTTTTACCACAAGAGGCACTTCCTTTTTTATAAGGAACTGCCTCTTGTGCATATTTTACAAGCCTAAGAGTACAATATCCCCAACTTCCAATACCTGTACAATAGAAGGATAAGTATTTTTCAACACAGGCGCTAATTCGGCTCTACCTAACCAACATGCTTTAGTAATCCCCTCTTCTTTTTGAGGAATCAGTTTAGGAACCCCTTTAACCGTCATACTGTACCAATTGGTTTTCTTTAAAACTATTTTAGCCCCCAATGTATACACATGGTAAGTTTTGCAAAGCTTTTCATCATTGGTGAAGATCTTTACGCCACATTCTTCTTCCACTTCACGCAATGCAGCCTCTTTCATTTTCTCGCCGGTTTCAACCTTTCCTTTTGGCAAATCCCATTTTTTATTCCTAAAAATAAAAAGGTAATTCCCTTTAGCGTTAGCAACCAATCCACCGGCTGCTTTAATGATTAGGCAGCTACTTTTAATTCTTTTAAACAGAGCTTTTGGGTCTGAATCTAGTAACAAGTACGATTTACCAGATAAGCCAGCTACTTGCTTGTAAAATGTCGAAAAATCAAAGCCTACAACACTTAAACGTTCAACTTCTGGAGATAAATCTGGAACATTGTCAGTTATATATAGTGTATTATCGTTGATATAAATCCTGTAAGTCTTCATAATTCGTAGCCAATATTTTAAAAATGATTGTTCAAGCACGCCCCAATGCGTATTTCCGCAATGAAAATCATTTTTTAAAAGTACAGAATTACCACGAAAAAAATAATGTCCTACTACAGATATTGCAGCATCATTTTTACCTCTTTCATTTCACGTAATTTAAACAGTGCTTTCTGCTTTGCCCTCCGGATGGTTTCGGAACTCAGTCCCAATAAATTACTGATGTCTTCATTTGGCAATGGTCTGCCTCCCCCCATTCCATAGGCCAGTCGAAGAATATGTTGGTCACGTGGGCTAAGCACATTCATGATCCGCTGAATATTGATTTGAAACGCCTCCTGTTCCAGGTTAGCATCAGGCGACATTGCCATTGGATCGGTCATCATAGCCATTCTTGGCGTGTCCTCCGCATCTTCCAATGGCAAGTCCAATGAAAAAACATCAGCGGAGTTTGATAAATAATCCCGCAGACGGTCGTCAGGAAGTCCCATAAATTCTGTCAACTCCTCCAAAGTAGGCGAACGCTGCAGTCGCTGTTCCAGCAAACCTTCAGATTTCCAGAGGTCCATTATCCCGCACACCTGATTCATAGGTAACCTTATCATCCGCTTATGAATTCCAATACTATACATAATCGCTTGCCTAATCCACCAAACGGCATAAGAAATAAATTTAAAACCTCTGCTTTCATCAAAACGCTTCGCCGCTTTTACCAAGCCTATATTCCCTTCCGAAATCAGATCAACCAAAGGCATGCCCTCTATTTCATATTTTTTAGCAACCGACACTACAAAACGTAAGTTACAATTCACCAGTTTTTCCAATGCGGCCTTATCCCCTGTACTGATTTTTTTTGCCAATATCACTTCCTCTTCTACTTTAAGCAATGGAAACCTGGATATCTCCTGTAGGTAGCGCGCCAACGAATCCTCGCCGCGCCTGGTAATAGATCTTTCTATCTTAATGTCCTTCATATAAAACGCTATCTTTTGTGTGACCAGAAGACAAAGTTCCATAGACATATCCGAAAAGACTAGCCTAGCATAAACAACCGAGGTTTCCACCAAAAAATGACCGATTTACAGAATGAAATTTTATACAAGGTGAAAATAACACCCCTCACCCAAATTTAATTCCAATAAATTCTTTATTACATTGATTATCAACAAAAGCCAAAAAATAACTTTTACCGGCAGTTTTAATTAACGATATTTGGGCCTATAGGAATTAATTATTTAACCGAGCATTTTCTTCAATTGTCTATACTCCTTAATCACATAAGTTTAGGGTAGTACTAACACAAATTGTAAAGAAATCCGTATTTTTGCGCCATGTATAATAAAAGTGATATTGAATTAAAGGTAGCTGAATTTTTATTACAAATAAAAGCAATAAAGTTACAACCAAACAACCCATTTACATGGGCTTCAGGTTGGAAATCTCCTATTTATTGTGACAATAGGATCACCCTTTCCCATCCATCTGTTAGGACTTACATCAGACAAAAACTTACACAATTAATCCAGGAAGAATTTGGTTCTGTGGATCTGATTGCCGGAGTTGCCACTGCAGGTATCCCTCAAGGTGCTTTAGTAGCCCAGGAACTAGGATTACCATTTGCTTATGTAAGAGCTAAAGCAAAAGAACACGGAACAGGAAGCCTGATCGAAGGTGAAATTATTGAAGGACAAAGAGTAGTAGTTATAGAAGATCTGATTTCGACTGGTAAAAGCAGTCTGCAAGCTGTTGATGCATTGAGAAAAGCGGGATTATCTGTTGCCGGATTAGTTGCCATATTCACTTATGGTTTTGATCAGGCTGATGAAAACTTTGCCGCAGCAAAATGCCGTTATGCAACACTATCAAACTACAATACATTAATTGATTATGCTGCAGAGCATAGTTTTATTGCACAAAAAGACGTAGATCTTTTAACTAAATGGCGTAGAAACCCAGCAGAATGGGCTAACGAATTAGAAAAACTAACCTAATTATAATGACTGTTATTGAAAGTACTACTGAAGTAAATTTACCTGTAGAAAAAGTATATGCCTTTTTAGCAGATATGAATAATCATCAGCAGTTGATGCCCGAGAATATTTATAACTGGTCATCTACGGAAGACGAAGCAAGCTTTACCATACAGAACATGGCGAAATTGGCTATCAAAATAACCAATCGTGTAGAGAACAAAGAGCTAACAGCTGTTCCAACAGAAAAAGCTCCTTTTGATCTTGAATTAAAATGGACAGTAGCAGATAACGGGAAAGGCGGCACTACAGCTTCGCACATTATATCGGCTGATTTGAACATGATGATGAAAATGTTAGCTGCAGGTCCACTACAAAAACTGGCAGATCATCAAACTTCGAGATTAGCTGAGCTACTGAAGTAACAGTTTAAAAATTTATAACGAAGAGGTGCCCCAAAAGGCACCTTTTCTCGTTCATCGATATTGTAGGGTATATTCAAAATCTATAAAAGGCAACAATGTACCTGTCTGTATGTTCGACATACTTTCACTTTGCAGGGGGTCAAGATCATCGCTAAAAAATCCATGGTTTAAAACAATAGGGCCTTGTTTAACGGGATAAAGTGATCCACCTTCATTGCTACTCAGCCAACCTACACAATCTGTCAGCTCATCTCCACCGTTTACATAAGTACGCGTAATGTAATAGACAACTCCGGGATGTATATTGATGGGATATTTTAAAGAGAAAAATTCAATTTCCTGTGTGTTTGCCGGACTGATATATCGTGTACTTAAGGGCTTATCAACACCTATCTGCCACAAGGATATGCGATAAGTAATCCCCACTTTCCAGGCTCTATAGCCAACCTTGGTGATCGCAATAGGTTTTTCAGTGCTAAATGTGTAGGCATGAGTTTTCATGTCCATCGCTAAAAGGCTTTTATAACCGTTTTGAAATACAAAAAATGACAGCACCGTTTTTAAGGCATAAAAGCACATGGGCGCTTCAGGAAATTGCTGTGCTATTACAGAAAATGGAATATTAGCAAGACTAGAGATGAGCTTTTTCATAACATATGGGATTAGGTCTACAGCTATATCAACCCAAGCCCAAAATTGTTACCTCAAAAATCTGATAATCGCATCTTTTTCATCACAATAAGAAATCCAGCTGCTGTCAGCAACAATGTTATAGCCGTTCCATACCATAAAACTTCGAAACCATAAATTGCAGCAACTCGTGTTCCGACAAAGGGCGAGAATATGTGTGCTACCGAAAAAGACAAGGCATTAATTCCCATATACGCACCCCTTTTCTTTAGCGAAGAGCGCTGTAAAGTTACAGTAGCCATAAATGGCATAGCTAGAATCTCAGCAATACAGAGTACGAACATGGATACATATAAGATCCACATGCCAGTTGCAAGATTTAAAATTAAAAAAGACAATCCACAAAGTAAAACTCCCCATACAATTGTAGCTCTGGCGGTCATCCTTTTCTCAGCAATATGCACCAGTAACATTTCCAGCAAAAATACCACCAATCCACTAAAGGCCAGGATGACACCAATATTTGCTTCGGTAAGCTTATAAACAGTCCTATAATATAATGGCAGCGTGTTCAACAACTGCAAAAAACAAATAGCAAATACACAGCTGAGTAGACTAAAAAGCACAAAAAGCGTGTCTTTGTAGGGCGATCTCCCACCCATTGGATCGAGTTCTTCCTCATGAGCAACAACCTTTCTTTCATTACCTTTACGATTACGGAAATAAAGAAAAAACAATATCGCTGATAAAAAGGCTCCAATCGCGTTTCCATAAAACAGAAAGGTATAAGAAACTGCAGCTAAAAAACCACCTAAAGCAGGGCCAATAGAGAAGCCCAGATTCATGGCCATTCTATTTAAGGAAAAAGACCTGATGATGTTATCCGGCTTTGAATAATAAGCGATAGAAACTGAATTCGCGGGTCTGAAAGTCTCCGATATGATGCTTAACATAAAAACACCAAGCCCAAGTTTTACAACCGTATCCAACTCAGGCAGCAGAAAAAACACAGGAACTGTTAAAATCAAACTGATCAGCTGTACCCTGAAGTGCCCAACTTTATCGGTTAACCATCCGCCTAAAAAAGATCCACCAACAGCCCCCACACCAAAACAGCTTAAAACAGTACCTGTATCCTCCAGGTCAAAGTGTAAATGGTTCACCATATAAACCCCTAGAAAAGGAATAACCATTGCCCCACTCCTGTTAATCAACATCACAAGCGCCAACATCCATGCCGGTGTTGACAGCCCTTTGTAAGCGTCTAAATATAATCGTATAAATTCTCTCATTGGATACCTGCAAAGGACGGGAATTTTATTCCAAATCATAAACCTCTGTTTCTATTTACCAGAAAAGAGACATTATTTCATACAAGTTTTACATTTATCGGTAAAATAGTCACCACAATTCTCAAAATGCCGACAAAATTTCCGGTATTTTTAAAAAAAACAAGGCGGCATATACTTTGTTTATAGACTGATATGAACTTCAACAACTTCACTATAAAAGCACAGGAAGCGATTCAACAGGCTTCCGAAATAGCCCAAGGCAATCAGCAACAGGCTATTGAGACAGCACATATCCTAAAAGGTTTGCTTACTGTTGATGACAATGTAGTTTCTTATGTTTTGAAGAAGCTCAACGTGAATCTAAATGTTTTAAATCAACAATTAGATGCAGAGATTGAGCGCTTCCCTAAAGTTACGGGTAGTAGTCCGTATTTGACTTCAGGAAGTAATTCGGCTTTACAAAAAGCTCAATCTTATTTAAAAGAGTTTAAAGACGAGTTTGTTTCAGTTGAGCACCTGTTGCTTGGCTTACTTTCTGTAAATGACAATACAGCTAAATACCTGAAAGATCAGGGCGTAACTGAGAAAGACCTTAAAAAAGCGATTATTGCTTTAAGGGGAGATAATCATGTTACCGGACAAAATGCAGAAGCCACTTACAATGCATTAAATAAATATGCACGTAACTTAAACGAATATGCCGAATCAGGCAAACTAGACCCTATCATTGGTCGCGATGAAGAAATCAGGCGGGTAATTCAAATTCTTTCCAGAAGAACTAAAAACAACCCGATATTGATTGGTGAGCCTGGTGTGGGTAAAACGGCAATTGCCGAGGGTATTGCTTTCAGAATTATTAAAGGCGATGTGCCTGCCAACCTGAAAACGAAAACCGTTTACTCTCTGGATATGGGCTCACTGATTGCAGGTGCGAAATATAAGGGCGAGTTTGAGGAGCGTCTTAAAGCCGTAATCAAAGAAGTCACTCAAAGTGATGGCGATATCATCTTGTTTATTGATGAGATCCATACTTTGGTAGGTGCCGGAGGTGGCGAAGGTGCAATGGACGCTGCAAACATCCTAAAACCTGCCTTGGCCCGCGGTGAATTACGTGCAATCGGCGCGACCACTCTGGATGAATACCAGAAATATATAGAAAAAGATAAAGCATTAGAACGCCGTTTCCAAAAGGTGTTCGTCGACGAACCAGATACGCAAGATGCAATCTCCATCCTTCGTGGATTAAAAGAGCGCTATGAAACGCACCACAAGGTGCGGATTAAAGATGAGGCTATTATTGCCGCTGTAGAGATGTCGCAAAGGTATATTGCCGACCGCTTTTTACCGGATAAAGCCATCGACTTAATGGATGAAGCTGCAGCCAAGCTTCGCATGGAAATGGACAGCGTACCAGAGAAAGTGGATGAGATGAACCGTAAGATTATGCAATTAGAGATCGAACGGGAGGCCATTAAACGCGAAAATGACAGTAAAAAAGTTAAGGCCTTAGGCGAAGAGATCGCTAACCTATCTGCTGAAAGGGATGAAATAAAAGCAAAATGGCAGGGCGAAAAAGACCTGGTTGACAACATTAACAATGAACTGGAACTGGTTGAGAACTACAAACAGGAAGCCAGTCAAGCCGAGCGTGCTGGTGATTACGGAAAAGTAGCCGAACTACGCTATGGCAAGATAAAAGAAGCCCAGGATAAAGTTGAAACGCTAAAAGCGCAATTGGAAAGTCAGCAGATTGAAGGCCGAATGCTAAAAGAAGAAGTCACAGCGGATGACATTGCAGGTGTAGTAGCCCGCTCTACCGGCATACCAGTAACCAAGTTGATTTCTAGCGAACGCGAGAAATTACTGCACCTTGAAACGGAATTACACAAACGTGTTGCCGGCCAACATGAAGCTATTGAAGCGATATCTGATGCGATCCGTCGCTCGCGTGCCGGATTACAAGACAAACGTAAACCAATTGGCTCGTTTATATTCCTGGGTACAACTGGTGTGGGTAAAACTGAGCTGGCAAAGGCCTTAGCAGAATTCCTGTTTAACGATGAAAATGCGATGACTCGTATTGACATGAGTGAGTATCAGGAACGACATGCGGTTTCGCGCTTAATTGGTGCCCCTCCGGGATATGTAGGTTATGAAGAAGGCGGACAGCTTACTGAAGCAGTACGTCGCAAACCTTATTCGGTTGTATTGTTAGATGAGATCGAGAAAGCGCATCCAGATGTATTTAACATCTTATTGCAGGTCTTGGATGATGGCCGCTTAACGGATAATAAAGGCCGTGTGGTAAACTTTAAAAACACGATCATCATTATGACATCAAACATCGGCTCGCACCTTATACAGGATAATTTCAAAGCGCTCAATGATGAAAACCGTGATGAGGTAATTGCAAAAACCAAAAACGAATTGTTTGAACTGTTGAAACAGACCATTCGCCCTGAATTTTTAAACAGGATTGATGAGTTGATTATGTTTACTCCACTTGATCGAAATGAGCTTAGGGATATTGTAAGCCTACAGTTCAAACATGTTCAGGACACACTTGCCGAAATGGGTATTGAAATGGAAGCAACTCCTGAAGCGTTGGACTGGTTAGCTGAACTAGGGTACGACCCACAGTTTGGAGCGCGACCATTGAAACGTGTGATACAAAAACGCATTTTAAATGAGTTGTCTAAGGAGATTTTAGCTGGAAAAGTAGATAAAGACAGTAAAATCAAGTTAGATATGTTCGATCACAAATTTGTGTTTTTAAACAATAAATAAGGTCAATTTACCCTTTTAAAGCCAGTAATATGCTAACCTTTATGGTCAGCACATTACTGGTTTTTCTTTTTTTGAAACATTTTCGTTGCAGTAGTACAATACTCTTTTTATTAACTAATATTGGTTAACACAAAACACACAAATGAAAATGAAAAGCAAACTATTCATCATGGCCGCGCTATGCGCCATCGCGTTCAAGACCAACGCACAAACAGAAAAAGGAAACTTCTTATTAGGAGGGGCAGTAAATTTCAGTACTTCTAAAAACGAAAGTCAAAGTCCGGAAAAGAAAACCGCTTTTGGGGTACTACCCAGAATGGGCTACTTTGTAAGCGACAACTGGGCTGTCGGTACCTCCTTAAGCTATTCCATAGCAAAATCAAAAGGATATATTACTGCATCAGCGGGAGAAATTAATTTTGGCAGTCAGCAAAGCAATTATGGCATATCTCCGTTTGTCAGGTATTATACAAGAATTGCGGATAACTTTAAGTTTTTTGGAGATTTTAATGTAAGTGCCTCCCGGGGAATTCGAAAAAATGTGGATGAGCATGGAAAAGCCGGAAACACCACAAGTAAATCTACAACCTACGGTACAGCAATCAGTCCTGGACTTGCGTTTTTCCCAGCTAAAAAATGGGCTATTGAATTTCAATTTCCTTTAGTAGGTTATGTTCATCAAAAAGATACCCCAGAAATAGCTGGACAAATACCATATAAGTATGACAGCTTATCCTTTGGCTTCAGCTCTTTTAGTCCAGCCATTGGTGTGAATTATCATTTTTAATTCTGCGTTTGATTAATCACTCAAGAAAAACAACATGAAAAACAAATTAGTTTTCGCAGCATTGTTATGTCTTTTCACCATTCAGGCGAATGCTCAAACAGAAAAAGGAAAGGTAATGTTAGGTGGATATGCTTCCTTCAACACTTATAAATTTGAGGGACAATCTGCTCAAAAATCAAATTATTTTAGTACTTCTTTAAGGTCGGCTTATTTTATCAACGATAATTTGGCGATTGGTATTGGCTTATTGTATAATTATTATAAGGACACACAGAGCGATCTGAACGACCAAACCCCATTGAGCAGACAGACAAGCAGAAGTTATGGACTAGCACCATTTGTCAGGTATTACTTCAACATCAATGAAAAATTTAAAATTTTTAATGAACTAGCTATAAACGGCAATATAGGCAAGTCGAAATATAACAATGAGACAAGTCCATTTTTCTCAAGTGAGAATAAATTCAAACAATTTGGAGCAAATATTAAACCTGGCCTGGCTTACTTTCCAATAAAAAAAATTGCTATTGAATTTTCATTTCCGATGCTGAGTTACCAAAAAAGTTTTAATGAAGCAAAATATATGGAAAATCCTGAAGCCTTTAAAACCGACGGTGAAGAGTTTCAATTTGGAATAGATACTTTTACACCGACAATTGGAGTAAACTTTCATTTTTAGTACTTTATTAAATCATTTCAAGGAGGTTGTATCATCTTATCAATGATACAACCTCTTTTGCATTCCCGTGTACTTGTCTGAATAGTCCATTTCTAATTCTTGCCATGATTTCTATTTTTTAAGTGCGAATTGATATTTTTTTTGATTTTTTTTCAGGCCCTTTGCAGGCTGGATAGCACTGCTTAATATGCCTTTACTACTCCTCGTCTGGGGGAGCTCTTTCAATTGGATTTTTCCGAACCAGGTCCGAACCAGGTCCGAACAAAAGCCGACTTAATAACGACTTTGTAAAGAGCCAGAACACCGCCATCCTATAAGGGTAATACAGACCCGAAAATGATCCTAAAAATTTGTTGAAGGTTTGTTTTTTTGCTTTCATAAACTAAATATAATGCGAATAAAAATAGTGCTTGTCGCGAAATGACGCTTTTGTCGCATTTGTACGCATTTGTCGCATTTCTACGGATTTATCAGAAAATGACGTTTCTCTTTAAAGGATTCATCAGGAGACCTTGCAGCATTTTACCTATAATCAGGATTATGTAAATAAACCAACTATTTAGAACAATTCAATTGAAGAACTGTTAATACCGTACAAAGACCCCTCAATCCATATGAAAATTGCTTATATATCCACCTATCCACCACGTGAATGCGGCATCGCTACGTTTAACCATAACCTACTTCGGGCAATTGGTTACGACAAATCGACCGTTTCGGATGATAGTTATGTAGTTGCACTGAATGATTCTGAACACATAGATACTTACGAGTATCCCCCTGAAGTTAAATATAAAATCCGACAGGAAAATCAAAAGGACTATATCCGTGCAGCTGATTACATCAATACCAGCTTGGTAGATGCCTGTATTATGGAGCATGAATTTGGCATTTATGGAGGTAAAGATGGGGTTTATATCCTTCCGTTAATTGCTAGATTACAAAAACCGCTGGTAACCATTCTACATACGGTATTAAAAGATCCGAGCTATATGCAATTAACTATTATCAGGGAAATCGCAAAACATTCCTCACGGATAGTAGTGATGAGCTACCGGGCTGTTGGTTTCTTAACCAGTATATACGGAATTTCATTCAACAAAATTCAACTGATTGAACATGGTGTTCCTGACCTGGAAGCCGAAATAGATAATCCAGTTAAAAACGCCTTCCCTTTTAAAAATAAAAAAGTACTGTTTACTTTCGGATTGATTAGTAGAAACAAAGGTCTGGAGACGGTTATTGAAGCCCTACCCCAGATAGTTGCCCAAAATCCTGATGTAATGTATGTGATTCTGGGGACTACGCACCCGGGAGTAATACGGAGTTCGGGAGAAGAATATCGAGATAGTTTGAAAAGGCTAGCCCGAAAACTCAACGTTGAAGAGCACCTTACTTTTATCAATAAATTTGTGTCAGAAAAACAGCTGTTTGATTATTTAACAGCCTGCGGCATGTATATCACCCCTTACTTAAACGAAGCCCAGATTACCAGTGGAACATTATCGTATGCCGTAGGTGCAGGTGCCGCTGTAATCTCCACCCCCTACTGGCATGCCCAGGAGCTACTGGCGGATAACAGAGGTCGGTTATTTGATTTTAAAGACGCCGATGCCCTTGCCACAATTGTAAATGAATTGTTTAAAGATGAGGACAAGCTCAGTCAGCTTAAAGCAAATGCCTACGAATATGGACTGAACTTACGCTGGCCAGCTATTGGAAGAATTTTTGTTGAAGTGTTGGACGAAGCCATCCTTAAATCACTTTCTGAAAAAGAAGATACCGAACAAATCATAGATCCAGATGCCATGCCGTCCTTTAACCTTGCTCATGTACGACGGTTGACAGATGATACCGGCATTGTACAACATGCCAAGTATGGGATTCCAAACCTTAAAGAGGGCTATTGTCTGGACGATAATGCCAGAGCGCTGATTATGGCGATTCTGGCCTACCAACAAAATAAGAGTAAAGTCGCTTTAGAACTATTGCCTGTTTATTTAAGCTACATTCAATATATGCAATGTGACGATGGCAGTTTCAGAAATTTCTTAAGCTTTACCAGAGAATACCTGGACGAAGTAGGCTCAGAAGATTCTTTCGGACGTACCATTTGGTCGCTCGGCTACCTGATCAATAATGCTCCCAATAACTCGTACCGGGAGTTTGCAAGAGAGTTATTTAACAAATCTGTACCACATTTTAAAAACCTGAAGCACCTAAGAGGGATAGGCAATACCATGATCGGCTTATCTGATTACCTGAAAGGCCATCCCGGCGACGACCCCATCAGAGAGCAATTTGACCAACTCGCAGAGCCGCTTAAAGAAGCTTATCGGGTAAATAGTCATGGCCATTGGCATTGGTTTGAGGATAAAATGACCTACGACAATGCCATACTCCCACTAGCTTTGCTTTGCTATTATCAAACGAGCAAGGATGCCGAATCATTGGGCATTGCGCTGGAAAGCATGAATTTTTTAACCCAGAAAACCTTATCTCAGGGCTATTTAAATCCAGTTGGCAACGACGGCTGGCTTTACAAAGACGGCCCGGAGATGGCGATGTACGACCAACAAGCTATTGAAACAATGGCCATGGTGCTCATGTACTTTAAAGCGTATGAAATTACCCACGATATCACCTATATTAAACAGATGTACTTGTGCTATCAATGGTTTTTAGGGGAAAACAGTTTACACCTTCCATTATTTGATCATGAAACCAAAGGCTGTGGCGACGGCTTACAACCGCATGGTGTAAACCGAAACCAAGGCGCAGAGAGTACCCTTGCTTATTGGATCTCTCATTTGGTAGTATTAAAAGCACTTGAATTTGAATCTATTCAAATCAGCGATTTGGTTGCTGCAGAGAAACAGGTGTTAAATTAATCCGCAGAAAGCTGTTCTTCAGTTTCCACAGTAGCCTCACGACTAACTGCACAGTTTGAACTCTTTAGTTTATGTAGTAAGAGATTAAGGTTAACAGTTGCAAAGGAAGAACAGTAATCTGAAAGGCCGTAAGGGATAATCAATTCACCATTGTGAATGATTGAGCCACAAGAGTAAAGCACGTTTGGTACATATCCTTCGCGTTCGTCAGTATTGGGAATTACCAGCGGTTCGTTTAAACGACCAATCTCAACAGAGGGATCTTCTAAATCGAATAAACTGGCACCTAAAACATAGCGTCGCATTGGCCCTACCCCATGCGTGATCAGCAACCAACCTGCTTCAGTCTCTATGGGTGAACCACAATTGCCAATTTGTATAAACTCCCAGGGGAATACAGGTGACTGCAGTTTCACTGGATTGTCCCACACCGTCAATTTGTCCGAATACATTAAATAATTATTCCATCCGTCAATCCGCGACATCATAGCATACTTACCTTTAATTTTACGCGGAAACAAGGCCAGGTTCTTATTTTGAGCACCTACGCCATGCAATGGACTGATTTTAAAATCATAAAAATCAGTGGTCTGCAGCAATTTAGGCATGATCATAGCTCCATCAAAGGCCGTGTAAGTAGCATAAAAAATCACACTACCATCCTCCTTCACAAAACGCACAAATCTGGCATCCTCAATCCCTTTACGTTCAAATTCTGAAATAGGAAAGATCACCCTATCCGAGATATCCGTATCCCGGGAGAAACTGATCTCGTGATAAGTATCAGATAACCAGAGAATCTTATCGTACTCCAACTTCTTCATGTTATCTTCCTGCAGCCCCTTCCCATCTAGAATCACCTTTCTTAATGTGGCATAATCAAACTTATCATTCAGTTTGTTGCCCATCTCATCTAAAATTTCTATATCAATCCTCGAATCTGCAGCCTTTTTAAGAAAGAGTTTCTTGTTGTAAATGGCATTTTTAATGATCTCAGCTTCATCAATATAATTCCCTGCTGGTAGAACTGTAATATTGTGATCGCGATCTATCAGCGCACGTCTAAACACTACTGAGGAGATGTGACCTTCGCCTACCGCCCTAAAACTGATGATCAAGCGCCTTTCGCCCTCTACGAGGTCAGATTGATCTGGATCCTCGACTACTGAAGGATTAAAAAAGGCAGCTGATTCTATGGAATACTCATGCGTGAAATAAGAACCCAGCAAAAGTTTTTCGTATTTATCCAGCGAGTCGAACTCGTAACCCGCCTTCTCTATACATGGCTTTATCTTTTTGCAATGGCGCGTTAGTATTTTGGTGATATTACGGTGCCGTTTGGAATATTCCTGCAATAAAGGAGAAATTAAGTTAAACACCTCTTTGGATGAAAGCCCCATTACCTGCTTAACAACTTCCATTGCCCGCTCCTCTCCATTAAAAAAGAATCGGGCTATTACCCGCTTAGGATCAGGATACACTTTTATCGGTTTTCTTTCTATTTGCAATCTCATAACCCTATAACACATTAAAGGAGCACAATGATTTATGAATTTAATGTTTTTTAAAAAGAAAATTAATTCGGACTGAGTGTTTTTGTTAACATGTCGCCTAAAACAGACAACAAAATAACTGACAATACAACTAAAAAAGTCAGAATGAATCATTTTATCAGGAGCAGATTTGTCATAATTTAAGTTGAATTGTCATTACAAAATAATAAACCCCAGAACAAAAAACCTTATTCCGTTACAAACTAGCAAGTTACATAAATCCCTATTTAATAGACGATGAGAGGGACATTTAGTTTGGCATACACATTGACTATATAACGTAAATGGTCAGGATATAAAAACTTAAATGACCAGATTATAAATTAAAAAATAAGAAGATGAAAAAATTATTATTATCATTAGTTGCAGTTTCTGCATTCGCATTTAGTACTCAAGCTCAAACTGAAAAAGGAAAAATTATGGTAGGTGGTAGTGTTGGATTCAGCTCAGAAAAAGTTGATGGTGCCAACAAATCAGATTTCAGCTTTAATGTTGTTCCAAGTGCGGGATATTTTATCAGCGATAATTTTGCGATCGGTACAGGGGTAGGTTATACTTATAATAAAGAAGTAAGTGATTTAAAATTAAACGAGGCTTTTAAAGTTGCTCCTTTTGGACGTTACTATGTTGGTTTATCTGATCAGTTTAAATTCTTTGGTCAGTTATCAGTTCCTATGTCATTTGGTACAGAAAAAGCATTAGACGCAGACGGAAATACAGGTGCAAAAAAAGGCACTACAACTGATATAGGTGTAAATATCGCTCCAGGATTTGCTTTCTTCCCTACTAAAAGAATTGGTATCGAATTCTCAGTTAACGGGTTAGGTTATAACAACAATTCATTTAAAGATGAATTAACTGGAATTAAAACTAAAACCAATGCATTTGGTTTAGAAGCCGATACTTTTGCCCCAAAATTGGGTGTGCAGTTCCATTTTTAAGATAGCTACTTACAAAACAGTTTATTTTGGTTTGAAAAAGGCCCTTTGCAATTGCAAGGGCTTTTTTTATGGCCATTTTCATAAAAACTCATGATGGTTTGCTATTTTTGAAAAACTAGCTCATTAAAAATGAAGAAAAACATATTATTTGCAATTGCATTTGGGTTTGCTTTATCTGCACAAGCACAAAGTCAGACATTAAAACCTGTTAAAGAAAACCTTGCCACCTCAGTTAAAAATCAAGGTCAGTCAGGCACTTGCTGGAACTATTCAACCACTTCCCTTATCGAATCAGAAGGACTGCGTAAAGGTTTAGGAGAACTGAACATATCAGAAATGTTTACCGCACGGAATGTGTATATAGAAAAAGCCAAGAACTATATTTTACGTCAGGGCAAAGCACAGTTTGGAGAAGGAGGTCTTGGCCATGATCTTATCAGGTCAATATCGCTTTATGGCGCAATGCCTCAAGAAGCTTTTCAAGGCCTTAGTGGCGAAATACCTAACCACGCTGGATTGGAAACTGCTTTAAAAACATATCTTGATGCTGTACTTAAAAAACGTCCGCTTGATAATGATTGGCTAAAAGGCTACGTAGAGATTCTTGATCAAAAAATTGGAGTTCCTCCAACTAATTTTGAATATAAAAGCAAAAGTTATACTGCAAAAACCTTTGCTCAGGAGGTATTGAAGTTTGATGCAAATGATTATGTAAACATCACTTCATTTACCCACCACCCTTATTATAGTCAGTTTGTTTTAGAGGCACCTGATAATTTTGCAAACGGCTCATTTTACAACCTACCACTAGCTGAAATGCTATCTTTAACCACCACTGCTGTTAAAAATGGTTACACCATTATGTGGGATGCTGACGTAAGCAACAAAAATTTCCAACAGCAAAAAGGTTATGCAATGTTATTTGCAGATACTGCTGATGTAAAACAGAAAGAGCTAAACCCTGAGGTGAAAGAAATTGCATATTCACCTGAGTTACGTCAACAACTATATGAGAATTTGACAACTCAGGATGATCACTTGATGCACCTTATTGGTCTAGAGCAATCAGCAAATGGAAAGCTATTCTTTAAGGTAAAAAACTCATGGGGAGCTGTTGGACCTTTTAAAGGTTACATACAAGTATCAGAGCCTTATTTCGCAATTAATACAGTGAGTTTAGTTGTACCAAAAGCAGCACTTTCAAAAGAATTAAAAAACAAATTAGGCTTAAAATAAGCCGGTTTTATGATAAAAATAGGGGATGATGTTTCATCCCCTATTCTTTTATTTCTTCTGTTCCACTTCCCTATCCATCTCTACAATATTTGCCTGACCGACTTGTGAAAAATCACCGATCAGGTATTTGTTAAAGTGATCAGCAAGCTTCCAGAAAGTATATTCTGTGAGGTCACCAAATCCATGTCGCTGTCCTGGAACGATAACCAATTCAAATCTTTTACCCGCTTTCATCAGCGCATTGGCCACTCTAATTGTATTTGCCGGGTGTACATTATTGTCCACATCTCCGGTCATCAACAATAAATTCCCCTTTAGGTTTTTAGCCAAATCAGGATTCTTATCAATGTTATAAGTGAATGTGGTATCTCCTTTTGCAGACACAACTTCCTTTACGCCATGGTGTTTTTCACTCCACCAGCGGTTATAAATACTATTGTCATGATTCCCTGCATTAGATACCGCAGCTTTAAAGAAATCAGGATAAACCAGCATTGCAGCAGTAGACATAAAGCCCCCGCCCGAATGGCCTGTAATTCCCACTCTACTCGCATCAATAAATGAATACCTATCCGCAAGCTGCTCTACTGCAGCTTTTTTATCGGCTAAACCATAGTCTCTTAAATTCCCATAACCATAGGTATGGTACCATTTAGACCTGGCAGGATTTCCGCCACGATTACCTACAGTAACCACGATATAACCAAATTGAGCCAATCTGTCAGTCCTGTCCATGCTTTTCGTAAATGATTTATTTACGGCCTCTGTTTGTGGACCAGGATAAACATATTCAATCACAGGATACTTCTTATTGGGATCAAAATCAAAAGGCTTATACATTACGCCATAGATATCCGTAATTCCATCGTCAGCCTTTACCTTAAAAGGATCAGGAAATTTATAGCCGGTTGCCATCAATAGCGACAAATCAGCAGTTTCCAAATTCATCACTACCCTGCCATTGTTATCCATTAGCACAGATTTAGGAACAGTATTGACTCTGGAGAAGTTATCGACAAAGAATTTAGCTTCATCATTCATACTGATGGCATGATCGAAATCGCCAGCATTTAATAACTTAAGTCCCGATCCATCAAAATTAATACGATACAGATGTACATAATAAGGGTCTTCTTTAGCCTCCCTGCCATTCGCGGTAAAGTAAAGCACCCTATTTTTTTCATCTATGTTTATAATTTCCTCACAATGGAAAGCACCTTTGGTGATCTGATTTTTCAATTTACCATTGCCATCAAACAAGTAAAAGTGAGCCCAACCATCACGCTCCGACCAATGAATTAATTCCTTGCCATCATTGACTAAACCAGGTCTGTTCACTTCTACATAAGTATTAAAACGCTCATCGATCAATGGCGTCACTACCCCTGTATGAATATCAATCATACATACATCTATACGCTTTAAATCTCGACTAGTACGCTGGAAGTACACCTTATCGTTATTACCCAACCAAATCGACGGCCTAAATTCATTGTCCCGATCCTTATTGAGTAAAGGCGCAGCCCATACAGATACCGTTTGGTCTTTAAAAGCAGCAGTGTTCAGTTTCTTATAACTTTTTGCAGCAAAATCGAAAAGCAGAATTTCACTTATAGGTGCTTCCTTTTCACCCGGCATCTGGTATTTATAAGTCTCCAGTGTTGGTCGACCTGCTGCCACATTGTTGATTACCCAAAGGTCCTTTACCTTACGGGAATCAGTTCTATTCAGCACAAAATGCTTAGAATCTGGTGACCACATTACATACGCAGCTCTTCTTTTTTTATTGTTCTTTTCGTTTTCCTCGTTGTTCTCACCATCACCATTAGCCCCATAAGGATAGAACTTAACACCATCTTTAGTCAGCTGATGCTCTACAATGGTGCTATCCTCTTCGTTCTTCACTGCCTTTTTGTAATTCTCTTTATCCATCCAGTACAGGTTAAAGTTTTTCGAAAAAACAATTGCCGAAGAATCAGGCGCTACAGATCCCCAACTTGGCTTAGCCTTTGGCTTCGTATAATTGGGAATTTCGGTTACTTTGGATTTACTGATCTCGTAGTTAAAATAAAAGATCTTCTTTTGCATAGAGTCCGCCGCCTTCTTATCCTTACGGTCCTTCTTTAATTCGTCTATCGTACTTTTCACTTCAAATGTGATGTGTTTCTCGTCAGCAGAGAACTTTAGATTTTCTAAAGGCAGGTGTTGCGCATCAAAAGGATCTCGGATAACGGTTGTTATTGCAGCAGCAAGAGCCGCATTATCGAATATCTTGCGTTTGTTTTTACTTACAGGATCAATCAGGTACCATTCTTTACCGGCCGGCGTTTCATACTCATACCAAAAACGCTTACTTAGCTTAAGCCAATGTGGATCAACAGCGGTAGTATAAATCAGCTTTTTCAGCTTATTAGGCGAATATCTGGAAGCCAATTGATAATTTGCTTTGGGAGCAGATTGCAGCGTTTCGGTAATCGTAAATGTTTTGGTTTGTGCATTTACACTCAAATCAATAGAGAGCATAGTAAGCACTGCAGCCAGTGGCAGGTAAAGTTTGTTCATTATGAATTAGTTTATACCGATAAAAATATTGATTAATCCCATTACGAGGGTTAAATTTCTTTGTAATAAATGCGATAGCTATCTTTTATTAAGTTTGATTTTTTAGTTTTGTATCAAATAAAGAACCTATGAATAAGCATTTTTTAACCTTTATCGCGGCAGCTGTAATTCTTGCTGCCGGCTGCCAGTCTAAATCGCAATCTAGTACAGGTGGAACAGATAAAACCGCCGTAGCTGCAGAAGAGACGACAACAGCTAATACCCCAACCAATTCAGAAACTGAGCAAACCCCTGCTGTTGATGTTTCAAAAATAAAAGTTGCGGATGCAAAGAGCATTTTAGCCCGCAAACAGGTTCCTATTTTGTGTTACCACCAGGTGCGCAACTGGAAACCTACAGACGGAAAAGTAGGTAAAGATTACATTGTTGAGATTCAGAACTTCAAAGATCAGGTTAAAATGCTGGCCGATAGCGGTTATCATTCTATTTTACCTGATCAGTTATATGCTTATTTAAATACTGGCGCCCCACTTCCTTCTAAACCGATCATGTTTACTTTCGACGATACAGACATGGATCAGTTTACAGTTGCTGCACCAACACTTAAAAAATATGGCTATAAAGCTGTGTATTTTATCATGACGGTTTCTATTGGCAAAAAAGGCAAGTTTGTAGATTACATGACCAAAGAGCAGATCAAACAACTTTCTGATGAAGGCAACGTGATTGGTAGTCATACTTATGATCATAAAAACTTTAAAAAATATCAAGGTAAGGACTGGGAAGAGCAACTAGATAAGCCAACAAAGAAACTAGAAGAAATTACAGGTAAGAAAATGACAGAGTTCGCTTATCCATTTGGATTATGGAATGCTGAAGGCATCCCTGAGCTTAAAAAGCGAGGTTTCAGGATGGCTTTCTCATTGGCTGACAAACGTGACCAGAACGATCCACTATTTACAGTTAGAAGAATTATCGCAAGTGGATACTGGAGTCCTAAAACACTACACAACAGCATCGTTAAAAGCTTTTAAAAGCTTGCAAAACACAAAAAAGCGCCTGTCTCATACATTCATGATGCAGGCGCTTCTGCGTTAAGCCAGATCTTCGATTACGTATTTTTTGCCGTTAAAATCGAAGCTGTCTTTCTTTTGTTTGCCCAACATCAGTTTGCCAATTGGCGAAGCTGCTGAAATAGCAAATACCGTTTTACCTTCGGACAACAGCTGACCGGCACTGATGCTAATGTAAAAGATGCCCTGATTGGTATATACCAAACTGCCACCTCTAATACTATCAGTTACCGCTGCATGTCCAATTGATTCCAGCACTTTTCTATTGTCTTCTGCATCAATCAATAGTCGTTTATTACGATCAATATCCTGTTGCATCATTTCTCTGCTGGTTTCATATTTATCGCCCGCGCTGCTCTTCGTATCATCATTGCTGGCCTCACGAGCCTGTTTCAATGCTGTTTCAGCAGTCTCGATTCTTTGTTCTATAAACTTTAAACAAAGCTGGTACAGATTTTCTTTATTCATATACTACGACTCTACCCATTTAATTTTCTCTTCTATTGCTCCACGCTTTGCTGCTCTAGGTTCTTCATTATGATAACCCATATAAAAGAGGCCAAAACATTTTTCCGTGTTACCTAAGTTAAGATAATCTTTCAAATCTGCAATCATACCCGGCGAACTCCAATAAGCGCCAACCTTCAGCGCTTCGGCAGTAAGTGCCATATTTTGTACCGCACAAGCCAAAGCGGCCAACTCTTCCCATTCAGGAACTTTATCTGAATTTAATTGGGCATTTAAGGTGATGATGCAACGGGACTGTTGTGCCTTTTCTATGATACTGTCGTATTTTTTCTGCAAAAACTGATGTGCAGGAGTAGTTTCTTTATATAGACGTGCCAATTCCTGACCAAGTTTTAGTTTCCCCTCATTTCTAAATACGATGAAACGCCAAGGCTCAGTAAGCTTATGTGTTGGTGCATAATTCGCACTTTCCAGGATCTGTTTAATTATTGCTACAGGGATTTCCTCTTTGGTGTAGCTTACAGGAAATATACTTCTCCTGCGTTGTATAATATTGGTTAAAACCGTTATTTCTTCTTCCATAATTCATCTGATCGAGCGCCTCTTTGCTACAAAAATATAATTTCTATTCAGTCAAAGTGTATAAGTGATGTAATACTTTTGATCAATAGACGATAGCATTATTTCTCCACACCTTTTTTCAATTGCTTTTTGACCATTTTAGCTCTTGCAAAAAAGGCAATGCTCTCTATTCCCATTAAATAATCAACGGTTTCCAGTAAATCTTCCTTAATCCAATCGTACTGTGGTGTAAGATTTGCGAGTGCCTGCATACAATGGACTTTAGTTGCAACAAGCGTTTCAGGATCAACCAGCCAGATAAACATGACTTCAATTACCGGCTCTATATTCAACCTGCTCAAGGCCTCTTTATACAATAAGCTCGACTTTCGTTCCGTCATTAAGGCCAAAATTTTCGCATAATGGCGCATGGCTGAAGGATTTTTCTGACTGGGGAACAACAATAAGAACCCTTCTATCCCTTCATAAAACTGCATAGGATGATGGGTAACAATATATTCTAACATCCATGCAGCCCTAAAAGCAATCTCTTTCTTTTTATGAAAAGTGACCTCAAGCAAATCTTCAATATTTATTTCGTTGCCTTCAACAATAGCTGTGCAATCAGCTACCATCTGGAATTTAACGGATTCCAGCCTTGCAATTAATTCTTCTTTATCCACAAATGTAAAATCTAAATGTCAAAACAAATATACGCTCATGAAAACCATTTTATAAATTATGACTACCTTTGCGGCTTATTTTTCAACAATATGATTTCAGTTTCTAATTTATCACTCCGTTACGGAAAGAGAACTTTATTTGAGGATGTTAACTTAAAATTTAACCAGGGCAACTGCTATGGCGTAATTGGAGCTAATGGCGCAGGTAAATCCACTTTCCTTAAAATTTTATCTGGTGAAGTGAACCAAACTTCTGGTACCGTAGCTTTTACACCTGGAGAACGCATGGCGGTTTTAAAACAAAACCATTATGAATTTGATGAATTTACCGTAATCGAAACTGTAATGATGGGTCACAAGGAATTGTACGACATCATGAAAGAGAAAGATGCTATCTATTTGAAAGAAGATTTTTCTGATAAAGATGGTGAACGTGCAGGCGAACTGGAAAACAGATTTGCTGAAATGGACGGCTGGAACATGGAGAGCAATGCAGCGACCATGTTAAGCAACTTGGGTATAAAAGAAGAACACCATTATAAACAACTAAAAGAATTAGATGGTAACCAAAAGGTACGTGTGTTATTGGCACAAGCCCTGTTTGGTAACCCTGATATCTTATTACTGGATGAGCCAACCAACGACTTGGACATTGATACCATCGCCTGGTTAGAAAATTTCCTTGCGGATTATCAAAGCATCGTATTGGTTGTATCTCACGATAGGCACTTTTTAGATGCAGTTTGTACGCATATTGTTGACATTGACTTCAGCAAAATGAGTATTTATTCTGGTAACTATAGCTTCTGGTATGAGTCAAGTCAATTGGCTTTAAAACAACGTGGCGACCAAAACAAAAAACTGGAAGAGAAAGTTAAAGAGTTACAGGAGTTTATTCAGCGATTTAGTGCCAATGCTTCTAAATCTAAACAGGCTACTTCCCGTAAAAAGGCTTTGGATAAAATTGATATTTCTGAGATTAAGGCTTCAAGTCGCAAATACCCTGCTATCCTATTCAACAATTTAGGTAGAGAAGCTGGTGATCAGATTTTACAGGTAGAGAATCTTTCTTGTACGCTAAATGGTGAAGTGATGTTTAAGGATGTCAACTTCATGGTTAATAAAGGTGATAAGATTGCTGTTCTGTCTCAGAATAGTTTAGCCACTACAGCATTCTACAATGTGCTTACTGGACGTGAAAAGAATTATACTGGTGAATTTAAGTTTGGTGTAACCATTAATACAGCCGACATCCCGAACGACAACTCTCCTTATTTTGAAGGTAAAGATGAAAACTTGGTTGACTGGTTGCGCGAGTATTCTGGTACAGATCAGGATGAGCAATTTGTAAGAAGCTTTTTAGGTAGAATGCTTTTCTCTGGTGAAGAGGTATTGAAAAATGTAAAGGTATTATCAGGTGGTGAGAAAATGCGTTGTATGTTCTCTCAAATGATGTTGAAACATGCTAACTTGTTAATGTTTGACGAGCCAACGAATCACCTGGATCTGGAGTCGATCACCGCTTTAAACAATGGTATGAAAGATTTTAGAGGAACAGCATTATTTACTTCACGAGATCATGCCTTGACGGAATCTGTTGCTACACGTGTTATCGAATTGACACCTAAAGGTGCGATTGATAAAATGATGACATATGACGAGTATATTACTAGTCCGGATGTTGCGGAGTTAAGAGCAAAAATGTACTCAAAATAAGCCATTCTATTCACAGACTGGAACCTTTTGCCCGGAAGAAGGGCAAAACTTTCCTAGGCCTGTTCACAGAAGGCATATTTTGTTTGAATAGCATGATGGCTTTGCAAAAGCCAATGAAATTAAAGGAGGGTCTAAATAAGATCCTCCTTTTTTTGTAATACAGCAGTAGCAAATACTTTACACGAATAGTACATGCAATTTAATTGCATATACTATTTTTGTGTAGAACACACATCGTATGAACAGGAAATTATTTTTAGGCGCATTACTAGTATTTGTAAGCATGATCAACCCAGGTTGCAAGCATGGTAAAATGAACAGCACAAAGCATGCTGTAAAGTGTACAACTAGCCATACCAATAAATAGTATTATGATTTTATTAAAATCGGTTTCGCACAATTACCAGGGCGGACATCGTATTGCTTTCAAAGACTGGCAAACAAATAAGGGAGATCAGTGGTTACTGCTAGGCGAATCTGGCAGTGGAAAAACTACCCTATTGCATATACTCACAGGTATACTTAAACCATCGGCGGGAGAAGTTGTAATTAATGGAACTTCCATTTATGGATTATCTTCTAAAGCCCTGGATCAATTTAGAGGTCGAAATATTGGGATTATCTTTCAACGTCCACATTTGATTAAGAGTTTAAGTATTTCAGACAATCTGGTATTGGCACAGAGCTTTGCGGGACTGCCAACTGACTTAGATCGGGTAAATGAAGTTTTAACATCCTTAGGGATTGCAGACAAGAAAAAAGCCTATCCAAATGAGCTGAGTCAGGGGCAATTACAACGTGTTTCTATTGCAAGAGCTGTGATTAATAAACCGGAACTAGTCATTGCAGATGAGCCTACATCTAGTCTGGACGATAAAAATGCGACGGCGGTGTTAGAACTTTTGCTACAGCAATCGGCTATCAACCAGGCTACTTTAGTGATAGCTACCCACGACAAAAGAGTTAAAGATGCATTTACAAATACTTACGAATTAGCATGAGTCCATTAAAAATCAGCTGGAAAAGCTTATGGTCTAAACCCCTATCTTCGGCATTAAATATCATGCTTATTGCCTTTGGAACGGGAATTTTAACCATCCTGCTATTGGCATCTACACAGATTAGTGAGAAACTAGACAACAACTCAAAAGATATTGATTTGGTTGTAGGCGCCAAAGGCAGCCCGCTGCAATTGATTTTAAGCAGTATTTATTACATAGATTTTCCAACGGGAAATATCCCTTTAAAACAAGCGATGGAGCTGGCGCATAGCCCTTTCGTAAAGCGCGCTGTGCCACTGGCATTAGGCGACAATTACAATGGTACACGCATCGTTGGTACCGACAGCAATTTTGTAAGTCTTTATAAACTAAAAACTGCCCAGGGTAAATTCTGGCAAAAAGACTTTGAAGCCGCTATTGGTGCTACAGTCGCTAAAAGCCAAAACCTGAAAATTGGAGATACTTTTTTTGGTGCACATGGTTTAACCAGTAACAGTGATGTCCACAAGAGTCATCCTTATGTGGTATCTGGCATTCTAGCCCCACAGGGCAATGTAACCGACAATCTGATCTTGACCAATGTGGCCAGCGTTTGGAAAATGCATGATGAGCATGAAGACCATGAGCATAAAGCAGATGAGGATCATGCGGGACATGACCACAAAGCACACGAAGGACATGACCATGAGACAGAAGATCAGTCCAATGATGAATCGCGCGAATTAACCTCCCTATTGATTCAATATCGCTCGCCCATGTCAGTAGCCATGTTCCCACGATTGGTCAACGAAACCACTAATATGCAGGCAGCTTCTCCAGCACAAGAAAGCACCCGCCTGTTCTCGCTAATTGGCGTCGGCGTAGACACCCTTCAGTGGTTCGCTATACTCATCATGTTCATCGCAGCCATAAGTGTGTTCGTAAATCTTTATAACTCTTTAAAAGAGCGGAATTACGATCTGGCTATTATACGTACTCTTGGCGCTTCGAGAACAAAGCTATTCCTGATCATTATTGCGGAAGGCATTATGTTGACGTTGGCAGGTACCGTAATTGGAATCATCCTGGGACACCTGGTTTTGGAATTTATAGGCAGCAATCAAGAGAGCAGTCAGGCTCAGCTTACGGGCTTTGTTTTACTTTACAATGAAATATACCTATTTGTTGCCGGACTTGCTATTGGTATATTTGCTGCTATAATCCCTGCAATACAGGCTTACAAGTCTAACATTTCGAAGATATTAGCTAAGAACTAGAAATTTATTATAAAATAGATACGATGATGATAAAGAGAATGATATTGGTTGTTTTACTTTTTACAAGCTTTGCTGTTAAAGCACAACACAATCCAAACGACCAGATTAACTCGGACAACTGGGATATTGTAGGCGGTGTAGACTTTAAGATTGTTAAAGACACCGAAATGCAGGCGATTTTTTCACCTGAAATAAAAAAGTACGCCAATAAAGCATTTGAATTGGAAGGCTACATTGTACCCATTAAAGATGGGATGAAACAAACCAAGTTCATGCTATCTACCCTACCTATCAATCAATGTTTCTATTGCGGAAAAAATGGAGTACCCATTATGGTGCTGGTAGAAATGAGCGAACCAATCAAGTTTACTTACAAAACAGTAACGATCAAGGGCACATTAAAATTAAATTCGGGCAATGCAATGGACAATCCGCCGATTGCATTAATTGCCGCTAAAATCATATAATCATGAATATCAATCCGGTAAGCATACTAAAAGAGCATGATTTAAAACACACCAAACAGCGGGTACGTGTTTTAGAAGAGATTGCTTTAGATTCAGTAGCCATTTCACAACCCGATCTGGAGAAAAAACTAGGTAAGGAGATTGATCGGGTAACGTTGTACCGGATACTAAATACTTATCAGGAGAAGGGAATCCTACACAGGATTATGGATATGAATGGAACAGCCAATTATGCAGTTTGTACCTCTTCCTGTTCAGAAGATCACCACCATGATGAACATGTACATTTCAACTGTACGAATTGTAATAAGATTTACTGTTTAGAAGTAGAGGCGCCTAGAATTAAGATGCCTAAAGGATTTACCGCAAAGACCGTAAGCTCTATTGCTTACGGCATTTGCGAAAAATGTAATGCTATTTAATGACTAGTGACCTGAATGGCCATCAGCACCATGTGCATGTCCATGAGCTAACTCGTCTTGAGTAGCTTCACGCACTGCTAATATCTCACCAGCAAAAATCAAGTCTTTACCAGCCATTGGGTGGTTCAAATCCACGTTAACTACATCCTCATGGATAGCAGTAACACCAGCTCTGAAATGATTTCCTTGGTTATCTTGCAAAGGAATTACATCACCTACAGCAGGTAAACCAGCTTCTTTAAACATATCGATTGGCAAATCAGCAAATGCTCCTGGATCAATTTCTCCGTAACCATCAGCAGCAGAAAGTTCGAAACCATAAGAATCACCAACATTTAAACCAGCCAAATGCTCTTCAAATTTTGGAAGCATCATTCCTGTACCATATAAAAAAACTAATGGATTTTCTTTATCCGTTTTTTCTACAAAAACTTGCTGTCCTTCTTCATTAGTCGTATGCAATTCGTACGTTAATGATACTACTGTATTGGGTTTAATACTCATTGTGATGTTTTTTAATTTATCAATTTTAATGCTTCATCAACAGTAGCTACTGGCAACTGGCATACTTTATTTCGGCAAATATAGATTTTTGTTTCGTTGCTTTCCTTATCTTTTAACAAAGGAAGTTCAGAATTTGTTCCCCCTAATGTAATTTTATTGGGAATATAATGTTTATTGATCTCAGATTTCACTTTTTCGATATGCTTACCCGTTAACGCAATTTCATTTATACCAAATACTTCTTCCAAAACTTGTATAGCCCAGTTGGAATAAGCAGAACCATAAGTCTTAATTTGAGGGAGTACCGCAGCAAGCATACCCTCTGCTTTAAGCGTATACAGATCATCATCAAAAAACAAGCCCAGCTTATGCAGATTTTGCGCCATTACCGAGTTTGATGCGGGAATTACATTATCCATAATCTCGTGTTTACGGGCGATTAAAACCTCCCCTGTTCCAGATGTATAAAACAACATCGGACTGGCGGCATCTTCAAAATTCAGCAATACATAATCCGTCAAACGCCTAGCCTCCGATAACCAACGCTCATCAAAATCATATTGATATAGCGTGATTAGGGCTTCTATAAAGAAAGCATAATCATCGAGGAAACCTGCAATAGTAGCCTTACCATTTTTATAATTACGGTATAAACCACCATCAGCAGTATTTAAATTTTCCAGGATAAATGAAGCCGCTCTTTTTGCGAGTCCATAATAATGTGGGTTACCAAATATACCCGCACTTTCCGCCAAGCCTCTTATGGCCATCGCATTCCATGCCGTTAAACATTTATCATCCAAACCTGGACGCACTCTTTTGCTACGTTCCTCAAGCAACTTTAACTTCGCCTCTTTTATTTTCTCGAGCAGGCTTATTATGGAAACACCTTTAACCTCGGCATAATCCTCTTCCGTAAATTTCCGGAGTAAAATATTTGTTTGCTCCTCTTCCCAATTCCCTTCCTCAGTCACATTAAAATAATCAGCAAGTAAATCAGCATCAGCACCAAGTACAGCATCAAATGCTGATTTATCCCATACATAAAACTTACCTTCTACCCCTTCACTATCCGCATCTAGCGCAGAATAGAACAATCCTTCTGGCGATGTCATTTCTCTCTCCAACCAGGCAATGGTTTCTTCGGCGATCTCCTTAAACAACATCGATTTCGAGTACTGATGAGCCTCAGCATATAAACTGATCAATTGGCCATTGTCGTACAACATTTTCTCGAAATGCGGAACATGCCAGGCTCCATCAACAGAATAACGGGCAAAGCCACCCCCCACATAATCATAAATACCACCCATCGCCATTTTCTCGAGAGTAAGTAGAGCTGAAACATGGGTACCATCATCTTCCATCAGGTGACTATAACGTAGCATAAACTGCCAGTTGTTGGGTAATGGAAACTTAGGCGCACGGTTATAGCCCCCCTCAGACATGTCAAAATAACGTTTCCAAGGCTCTATAATCTCTTTTAAATGCGTTGTGGTATACTCATCAACCTTTATATTCGGAATGATCTTCTCTGCATTTTTAATGCCATCGGTTAACCTATCGGCATACTGTTTAGCCTTGTCAGGTTCATTTGCCCACATATCTGCAACGCTCGACAATACATTAATCCAGTCCGCCTTTTTAAAATAGGTACCACCATAGATCGGTCGTTGATCGGGTAAGCAAATACAGTTTAAAGGCCAGCCACCGCTACCAGTCATTAGTTGTATAGCCAACATATAAATCTGGTCAATATCAGGGCGTTCTTCCCTATCCACCTTTATGCAAACAAAACTCCGGTTCATCACTTCAGCAACCTCATGATTTTCGAAACTTTCACGTTCCATTACATGGCACCAGTGACAAGCCGAATAACCTATACTCACCAATATCAATTTATTTTCATCTTTCGCTTTTTGCAAAGCCTCCTCGCCCCATTCGTACCAGTTTACCGGATTATAAGCATGTTGCAGTAAATATGGCGATGACGCGTTGATTAAATTGTTGGATTCTTTATTTATATTAGACATGAGATTGAAATATGTGTTGTGAGATAAGTAGTACCAAATTTGAAACCATAAAGCTATCAATTAATATACTCAAACCATAAGAAATGAAGATTACCCATACCGAAATTTACCGTTTCAGCATCCCTATTGAGCCATTTGTGATTGCAACAGGAACCATGCATTTTGCTCAGAATGTGTTCATTAGGATATACACTGATGCTGGTATTTATGGTGTAGGCGAATGCTCTGCATTTCCAATGATTGTTGGCGAAACACAGGAAACTTGTCTGGCTGTAGCCAAAGACTTGGCGAAGATCCTTATAGGTAAAGATCCGCTTGACATCCCCGAAAGGATGAACGACTTGTTGGGCTACATAGATCATAATGGTACCATTAAAAGTGCTTTTGACATGGCTTTGTTTGATATTTCGGCAAAAAATAAGAATATGCCTTTATATCAGTTTTTAGGTGGACAGAAACAAAGTATCGAAACCGACATGACCATTGGCATTGGCAGTCCTGAAAACATGGCGATTTTAGCCCTAAAATACCAGAAACAGGGTTGCAGGATGATAAAAATAAAGCTAGGTAAAGATGTACATGAAGACATTGAGCGGGTAAAACAGATCAGAAAGGCTGTCGGTGACGACATGATCTTAAGATTGGATGCCAATCAGGGATGGGATTTTGATGATGCACTTTTTGCATTAGGTGAAATGGCACCACTTAACATTCAATTTTGTGAACAGCCCATGCGAACCTGGTATGATGATCGCTTGCCGGAACTCAGTCTAAATTCAGCCATTAAAATCATGGCCGATGAGAGCTGTTATAACCACCATGATGCCAGAAAACTGATCAACAGCAAATCATGCGATTACCTGAACATTAAATTTTGCAAATCAGGGGGGATTTTAGAAGCACAAAAAATTCATGAGGTTGCCCTGCAAACCGGCATTAAATGTATGATCGGTGGTATGCTCGAAAGCAGACTTGCGGTAACCGCTAACCTACATTTTGCACTGGCAAGTCCAAATGTAGTTTTCCACGATCTTGATAGTTGTCTGTTAGGACATCTTATCGATCCAATTATTGGCGGTTTAACTTATAATGGCTATATCCTGGATGTTCCAGATACACCAGGTATTGGTGCAGATGCAGACCCAATGTTTCTAAAAGATTGTGATAAATGGGTGATATAACCTTATAGCCTATCGCTTAATGACAATGGTTCGGCCGGTAACCAAATGAAAGGTATAAATCCGGTATAAACCATCATCAGAAGTCTCAATACTTTCAACCAAGCCAGTCTTACTAAAGGTATCCGTTACCAGATCCCCCTTCTTAACTTCCTGAAGTACTTCTGATGGCGTTTCATTATTCAATCTAATCATGGTCTGTTTTCTTGGCAATGATACAACTTATTTTTAATGAATTACCCTATTTCTCTATTTCAAGGTAGGCCCATGCACTACAAGTTTACCATCTTTAGTAACCTCCATCCTATCTATAAATACCAATCTTTGGTGCTCTGTTGCTTCTGTGCGTCCATGATATACGCAGAGCATTTCCTTACCATCCGCGGTATATGTGATGCTATTGTGCCCGGTTCCACTTACCTTTCCTTTTTTCTGTAAAACAGGATTATTGTCTGCCTTTTTAAATGGACCTAATGGGCTTTTTGAGGTCGCATAGCCTACCGCATAGTTTTGCCCGTCGAAATTATTTGCCGAGTACATCATGTAATAAGTACCCTCTTTTTTGAAGATAAAGGAACCTTCAGTCCATCGCCTGTTTACCTCTTTAGAGGTTACTGAACGGCTTTCCCAGTCATCTTTTAGGTCCCCCATTTTAACTGGCGGTCGGAGTAAAAGAACGGGATCTCCTATTACACCCGAAAAATCAGGCTTCAGCTCTACACCATATACCCAACTTTCCTCCACCTGATCATACCATCCCTTTTTCCTTGCCCACTGTGCTACTTCACTTTTTACCGGATGTTTATAGCAGCATCTCGAGTAGTATAAATAGACCTTACCATTTTCGAACCACAGATTAGCGTCTATGATAGGATATCCCGGATCAAAAATAGGGCTGTTGTGCATATCGATAAAGGGGCCTGTAGGTTTATCTGAAACTGCTACCCCAATTTTAAAATTTTCTTTTTCGTTTCCAGGATTATGCTTCCACTGTGCACTGTAGAACATATAATACTTACCATCTTTCTTGTAAACTTCTGGAGCCCAGAAAGAATGTATACCCCAACCATTCTGGTTGTCATGGTGGTAAACCTGCCCTTCAAACTTCCAGTCTTTTAAATTGCTTGATGAATAAGCTCCAAACCCATTTTTAACATCTCCACCGGTGCCATACATATAGTATTTTCCGTTATCATGCATTACATAAGGATCCCCAAAAGGTATAGATAATGGGTTTCCGATGGATATCTGGGCCTTCGAACTAAAAACAGCAAGAAATAGAAAAATTAAAAAAAATAATCTCGAGAATGTCTTCTTCATAATAATTTATAAAATTTAATTTGTATCCTCATCGGCTACTGCATCCTGCCATTTGGTCCAGATCTCCAGGCCTGCATCATATCCGCTATAACCTGAATTTTGGCGCAATTTGCGGTATAGATTGGAGTTAATTGCAGTTTGAGGAATAGGCCAGTAGATGTTGTATGCCGCGATGGTATAATTTCTATTCCTTACGCTGACCTTATTTTTATTGTAATAATCATTATAATGCTGAATACGCTGATACCAATAGCTATTATTTTCCAGCGTATTTACATTATAAGTATTACCCCATTCATCGGTTTTCCCACTTAAAGCCAGACTGTAAGAAATTCTGCTCAATTCCATGTGCCGCCATTCTTCCATATACAACTCACGGGCACGTTCATTAACAATATCGCCAATGTTTACGCTTGTGTAAAGCTGGCTACACTGAGCTCTTCTTCTTACCGCATTTACATCGTCTGTAGCTGCTCCAACATTACCTTTATAAAATTGTGCTTCAGCCCTCAACAAATAGGTTTCTGCCAAACGATAGCAATACCAGTCGGCCGCTCCCCCATCGTTTCTATTCGAGGTAGGTGTAGCCAGAAAAACAGGATCTTCTATATATATTTTATAATGCGGCCAGTTAAACCAGCTGCGTATGGTATCTGTACACAAAAGCGTATTACCATTGTAGAGCCTCAGGTTCTGACCGTAGAAAGAATCCGTCGGATCGTTATACTTCAGCATTTCCATAGTGGCCCAGTTTCCTACGGCACTGTTATGGCGCAGATCTGTAGCATCGTTTTGCCCGTTTACGGACCAAAGGCCGAACTGGGCAAAATAGGTAGGTCTAATCATAGCTATACCTCGCCCCACGGAGCCATTAATGTCATTGTCAGCTCTATATTTTGCATCTGTTTTACCCACCGACAGGAGCACCTTTCCGCTGGGTGATTTTAATGCTGCCTGGTTCCACATTGGTCCCCAGTTGCGCATAGATTTATATCTGATGGTCGCATCGGTGCCCTCACGATTAGGCATAACCAGAATCGCTTCTTTATTGGCGGTAATCGCTTTATTTACCGGGCGATGCAAATCCCAGATGACGTTACGGGTCACGGGCCAGTTAACCGGAGAAGGATTATCAAATGTACCAAAGCTGTTGTTCATCAAAGCGTAGCCAGATTGGTTAATCAGCGTATCGGCTTGGGCAATGGCTTTATCCCACTGGCCGGTCGCCAGATAGCACTTTGTCAGCAGCTGGCGACAAGCTCCTTTGTTGATCATTCCGATATAAGCCATTTTCGATTGTTCGGGTACCCATGCTACTGCCTTTTCCATATCGGCGGTAATCATTTCCAAAATTGCCTCACGGCTGGTAGTTTTATAATTTTGTTTGGGTGCAGTTAATATTTTGGTGACCAATGGCACATCCTTAAACTGAAAGCAAAGCGCCAGATAGCGAAAAGATCTGTGAAAATAAGCCCGGCCAAGAAACTCTTGTTTGGTGGCTTGATCCAGACCTGCTACATTGTCAATCAAGCTAGTAATGGTATTGGCATATTTAATCCCGTTATAGGTTTCGCCCCAAAAGAAAGAAATCATGTTTACGTCATTATCAAAGATACCATCTGTAGGCGTAAGGCGTGTGGCCACGTCGGCAAAGATATTCCCATCGTCGGTTTTACTTGAAACAGCTACATCCGACAGCATATACTCTGTACCAATTGGCACAGAAATATCCCTTGTATTCAAATGGCTCCAATAGGTACGTAAGTGCCTATCCAGCATCGCAGTTGTTGCTTCAAGACCTGCACGACTTGAAAATGTAATATCAGGTTCGTAAAAAGAGAGTGGATCCGGTTTTAAAAAATCCTTCTTGCAGCCTGAAATGAAAGTAACAGACACTAGGCCAATTACCAAAAGAACCGATGTATAAAAGTTATTATTTTTCATCCTTAATTCGTTTAAAAACTTAGATTTAACCCAAGTGTATATATTCTAGGTGTAGGTCCCATTTGTGAATCTTCAAGTTCAATATCCCAATAACGCCAGTTCTTATCTTTATTCCATACGGCCAGGTTGCGTACTGAACCAAAAACTTTTAAATTTTCAATATGGGCAGCCGAAGTCAGTTTTTTGGGCAATGTATAGCCCAGGGTTACATTATCTAGCCGGATAAAAGAGCGGTCAAATACCCGCTGCGGCGCGTTAAGACCTGAAGGGCCTTTTGATTCTAAGCGAGCCCAGAAATCGCTTGGAGCCTCAAGTGTCCAGTATGGTTTCTCATAGGTATTGGCAAGGCCCTGGCTAATGGTCGAAGTGCCATTATCCTGGTTCAGATAAGCCCCGTTAAGTCGCTTATGCCCCCAGTAGGAATAGATGTTAAAGGAAAAATTGAAGTTTTTATAGGTGAAGTCATTTCTCAAAGACCACATGATGGGTGCCTGCTTTTGTCCCAGAAACTCCTTGTCGTTATCATTATAAACAGGCGTAATTCTTCCATTGGCATCAACTTTATCATCTGCAGTATAATTGTTGGCTACTTTCGGATCCCCCGGACGCTGTCCGTGTCGGGCTGCTTCATCAATTTCATTGACCTGCCAAATACCTGTTACCCTATAATCCCAGATGGAGCTAATAGGCTGCCCAATGAACCACTTATTTCCAATATCATCAACCTCTTTACTCGATACCACATTACCACTTGCATCCAGTACATCTACAAACTGGTAATAAAGATGTTTAATCTTGTTGCTGTATTTAGAGAATCCGAGGGTAGTGTTCCAGCTAAAGTCTTTCGCTTTGATATTCTGCGAGTTGAATGATATTTCAAATCCTCTGTTCTGCACCTCACCCAAATTGGTGGTGATGCTGCTAAACCCTGAGAAACCAGGCAATGACTGGTTCATGATCATATCGGTAGTAGACATCTGGAAATAATCCAATGTTGTTGAAATGCGATTATCCAAAAAGCCCAGATCTAAACCAACATTGAAAGAGGCTGTTTTTTCCCATTGCAGATTTTTATTGGCCATGCGATCTAATCGCAGATATTGGAATTGTACATATTTGCCAGTTGCATCTATATAACCTTGTGTACCCGTACCATTGGCAAGATTGGCCAATGCAACATAGGGGTCGTCAAGCGAGCGGTTTCCATTTTGCCCATAAGACAAGCGCAGCTTACCATTGTTCAATGGTGTCCACTTAAAGAAATTTTCGTTGGTAAAGGTCCAGCCTAAAGCAACAGAAAGGAACGTGGCGCGTGGATTAGATGTACCAAATGCAGAGTAGCCATCACGACGTACAGAAGTGGTCAGCATATACCTGTCATCATAAGAATAGAAGAGACGAGCCAACATACCATCTGCCGTTTGGCGGCTATCATCGGTATCGAACTCGCTCAATAACTTGTCGCCACCCTGGGTTTCATGAAAACCTAAGGCGTCAGTAGGCGAGATGTCCCAAGCCTGAATATTGTCTCTCCAGGACTGGCGTTCTTCTGCTTCCTGCACCAACGTCACATTTACACGGTGTTTTGTGGCAAAGGTATGCTCCCAGTTAATGGTATTGTTAAGGGACCAGTCAAAACGTTTACTATTGTCGCGGTTGACCCCTGCTTTCTTGGTCCCTGGTTTCCAATCCGGATGTAGAGATGATGCAAAATAGCGCCTATAAAACCATTGATACCGGGGCGAAATATTAAATGAATAGTTGATATTAAAAGGCAGTTTCACTTTTGTCGTAAAAATAGAATTTACCACCGTAAAACCACTTTCAAGCTCCTGAAACTGCCTATTGTAATCGTAATTATATCCTCTTACAAGACCCGTAAGCGTTGAGCCTTGCGGATAGATCTCCAGATTTCCGCTATCATCCCTATAGGAAGCAAATGGACTGTTAAAGATAATTGCACTACCCCAGTCTGTCACGATATTCCCGTCTGACCGATCCTGAAAATTAACATTAGCACCAATGTTTAGCCAGTCTGTTACTTTGCCCTCAACTTTAAGGTTAGATCGTATGGCCTTATAATTATCGCCTACAATAACCCCTTCGTTTGAGAGGTACCCAGCAGACATATAATAATTTATCTTATCGCTGGCACCCGAAACGCTGAGGTTATAATCCTGGTTAGTCCCATTACGGAAACTATGGTCGTACCAATCGAAAGTTTTGCCGGCAAGGTAATTGGTCAACACGGTATGTCCCATTCCGATACGTGTTGCGTAGATTCGGTCATCAGAGTCGTCCGCACCGGTCGGAGAATAGGCTCTCCAGGTGGCCTCAGTGATGCCATACTTAGCAAACATATCCGGAGTTGGTTTTTCGTAGTAACCCGGTTTATTTTTGGCGGCTACTGCGTCAATACTGCCTGACATATATGGCTCATAATTACCTGTAACTGTATTAACGTCGTATGAACCGGCCATGTACCAGTCCTCTCTATATTTTAAATAACCTTCAGCTCCCCAAACCGGCCTATTGGCTCCCATGGTTGAAAACCCCAGATTCGAGGTAAAATTAATCTTAGGCTTACCGTGTTTTCCCCTTTTGGTGCTAATAATAATTACTCCGTTGGCAGACTGTGCACCATAAATGGCCGCAGCCGAAGCGTCTTTGAGTATATCCATCTGTTCAATATCATCAGGATTAATTTCGGATAGCTCACCATAGAAGATCATCCCGTCCAGAATAAGCAATGGAGAATTGTGGCTACCTTTAGTATAAACGGAACGCTGTCCACGTATATTGATAGATCCCCCATTCTTCGCAGACGCATCCAGTCCAATAGTCAAACCCGGCGTACCTCTTAGAATATCCTGAACTGTGCGTGGATTTTCATCGGCAATTTTGTCGGGCTTAATCTGCGTAATCGCACCCGTCAAATCTTTCTTCTTGGCGGTGCCATAACCGATGACCACCACTTCATTTAGATCATCAATGGTCCGCGTCAATTTAATAATTCCCATATCCGCTGCCACATTAACTTCCATCTGCTCATAGCCGATATAGCTGATCACCAATTTATCCCGCTCGTCTACATTGGTCAGAAAAAAGGCCCCATTCTGATCAGTCTTTACCGATTTGCCTTTCCCCTTTATTCCTACAGTAGCACCAACCATTGGTTGGCCGTTCTCATCCAGGATCGTACCCTTGACATCAATTGCAAGAAACTTAACAATGAGATTATCCAGAAAGGAAGTTTCCTTCTTCTTAATGGTTACATTATGATCAACAATCACATAAGTAAAAGGCAAATCCTTCAGCACAGCCCTTAATGCCTCATCAACTGTCGCATTATTCAGTTTTACATCTTTCAGTTCCTGTTTAGAAATAATCCCGCCCTCATAATAAAAATCATAACCACTCTGTTTTCTGATTTCTTTAAAGACAGATTTTAATGTGATGCGGTTCTCTTTAATGGTAATCCGCTGGCCCAAAGTAGCAGCACTGACTTGCATTAGGGACGCTATTAGTATGACGGTGGTTAATCGCATAATTAGCCATATTTTAGGGTATAACGTGCTCGTTACACTAGGTTTAGTATAAATTTGATACATTTGGTTAGTCTTGGTTCTAAAGCAGTCTGCCTCCGGCGGTCGAAAACTGTAGGCTCTGCGTTAATACTTTTTTAGTTTTAATATTTGTTCCAAACGCAACCAGGAGTGCTACACTTCTGGTTTGCTTATTTTATTAATCTTCTACTTCCTGATATTTGCTCATTTCCTTTCCATTTTAAAGCTTTAAAATCTTGTTAATTCTATTTGGCTACATATACTTTTCGTCCTTCAACTTTAAATCTTACCTGTCCGGATGATTCAATATGCCTTAACACTGCCGAGAGGCTCCTATTTCTGGAAATCCAGCCTCCGGATTTAATGTTCTCCGGTACAGAAGCCTCGTAAACAACATCTACGTTATACCAGCGGGCTATTTTTCGCATCGCTACCCTGAAATCAAGTTCGTCCAGATTGAAATCACCATTTTTCCAATCTATTACGCTCTCTGGACTCATATCTATTACTTTTATGCTATTGCCATTATTTACTGCCTGTTCACCAGGTTTAATCATCTGTTTGATATTGCCCGAAATCACACTAACCGAACCTTCTATCAGTGTAGTAGCCACGATGGCTTCATTAGGATAACTGTTGATATTGAAATGCGTACCCAAAACTTCCACATTCTGTTTGTCAGTAGTCACTACAAATGGATGGGATTTATCTTTAGCAATTTCAAAATAACCTTCTCCCTGGAGTTTTACAGTACGTTTCCCATGTTCAACAAGCCTTGAAGAGTAGGTTAAACTTGAAGCTGAGTTCAGCCAAACATAGGAGCCGTCAGGCAAACGAAGCTTATAAGTTTCCCCGTTTGCCGTAGATAATGTATTCAGTTTGCCTAGTTCACCTGAATTCCCCTCCACTTCATAAACAACTTCCCCATTCTCAGATTTGGTGATCAGCACGCCTGCTTCCTTAGCCACTTCGCCATTTTGCGCATCGCTTAACCTTATTTTCTTCCCGTTAGAAAGTGTTAAGGTAGCTCCGGATATTCCGGGATCAACATCATTTTTGTAAACAAGCTGATCGGGTTGTTTTTGATGAATACCAGGGTAATAAAATAGTAGAGCTCCAAAAATGATCGTAGCCAGGGCAACCGCAACCGCTATACGTGGCCATAATCGAACCTGCTTTGGCGTTTTAGTTTTATGTTCGGCTACTATAGCCTGGAAAATCCTTTCCTTCGCATCAGCAGTTAAACTGTTGAGTACTTCAGGATGCTCGTAATTGTCGGAAATCAGTTCCTCAATAAATTCAGCATAAGCTGGATTCTGCACATAAGTCAAAAATTCATGCCGCTCTTCTTCGGTGATGTCTTTAGATAAATATTTACTACAAAGTTGGGCAAGGCGATTTTGGACGTTCGTCATGTGTCTATTTGGTTAAATCTTATAAGGTTATTTTTAACCTTACTTTATAATTGACACTTCAGGAACGTTAAGGGGTAGTCGTTTTTGAAATTAATTTAAAAAAATCAAGAATAGCCCCGGGTAGACCAACGCATACCGCTTAAAATGTGCACGAATCGTTGCCAGTGCCAGTTTCATGTGGTAATGCACCGTATCAGAAGAAATATTCAATTGAACGGCCACCTCATCATATTTCAAGCCCTCAAGATGGCACAATGTGTAAACCCGACGTTGCTGCTCAGGCAGTCGGCTCAGTACTTCATCCAAAAGTTCCTTAGTTTCCTTATAGTCCAGTGTCTGTTGTGTACCAAGATCATTATCGCTACTGTTTAATCCCATTTCAGCTTTCACCTTATTGACTATCGCCTCATGGCGAAGCAGATTTAAAGCGTGATTGCGCACCAACCTGTTCAGATAAGCACCAAAATTCTCAATTGTCAGCAATTGATCACGGCTAAACCAGACTTTTAAAAAAATATCCTGTACTATTTCCTCTGCATCAGAACTCGAGTGCGTAATTTTTTGAGCAAAAGTGAATACATACTGTTGATAATGGTCAAAAACTTCTCTGAACGCATGTTCGTCTCCCCTGGCCGTTCTCGCCAGCAAAGCAGTCTCGTTCAATAGGTTTTTATCCCTCATTTTATCGCTCTTGCTTATAATATTAATAAAAAACTAGAACCAATGATAAGTAAAATTTGCCATTTTCCTATTAAACAGCGAAAAAGGTCTCCGACTATGAGATTAAACCATTGTTATTTCTTTAGCTTACATGATCGAGAACATATTATTAAAAAATAATTGAGTATTATTGACTTGTAATAGGAGTAATTAGTTTTAACAACGAAAAGGATGGCCGTTATACCTCTTCATGAAGAACGGGAGCTGCTGGGTAAGACTGCAGAACGCGACCAACGCGCATTTAAAATTTTGTACGATAAGTTTAGTCCAAAAGTATATGCCCATGCATTTCACTTATTGCATACCGAACAACTGGCCGAAGAAATGGTGCAGGAAGTATTTTTTAAAATTTGGCGTATGGATTCAGGTTTACTGGAGATCAATAACCTGGATGCCTATTTAAAAACAACCACCCGGAACCGTTGCTTAAATGTAATCAGGCGTCTAATGCTGGATGGAAAAGCAGACAAAGCACTAACAGAGAATTATATAGAAGCGCACAATGAAACCGAAGAAGCTATTATCTTAAACGATACCAGGAATATAATCAATCAGGCACTGGATCTTTTGCCTCCCCAACAGAAAGAAGTATATCGCTTATGTCACCAGGAAGGGCTTAAGTATGAAGAAGTGGCCACTAAGCTGAACATATCTATCAATACTGTTCAGACTCACATGAGCAGGGCATTAAAATTTCTTCGCAACCATCTGAAAAACAATTCAGATATAGCTGCTGTACTGATCGTTATGAAATTATTTTAATTTTTTTCATTTTCTTGTCACTGTAAGCCATCCAATTTAGTGTCTATAATTAAAAAGGGTGACTATGAATACCAATAACATCAAATTCCTGTATAAACAATACCTGAAATGCAGGCTCAGTCCCTCTGAGTTGATGGAGTTAAAACAATTACTTGCGAATGAAGACAAACAATCGGTTTTTAATGAATTGATTGATCGTGATTGGGACAAATTAGACGAAGAACTCTCCACTCCTTTCCCGGAAGAGAGAAAAGCACATATATTTAATACCATCGTTTCAAAAACTGAAGTTACCAAATCTCCAATGAGACTTTGGAAATATATCGCAGCAGCGGCCGCTATTGTGATCATTCTAACAGGGGCTTACTTTATAAATCAGCACATCAGGTATAAAAATGAGCAGGATCTTTTTGCAAGTAAAATTACCCCAGGAACAAGCGGCGGTACATTGACACTTCCCAATGGTAAAATTATAACCCTCGCAGAAGCTATAAACGGAGAACTCCTGGAAGAAGACGGTGTAACAGTTACTAAAACTTCTGCCGGGGAGTTGATCTATGGCGCTTCGCAGCAAAGCGCTTCTATTGAAAGCGGAACAGATCCGAATAAAATGAATAAACTCCAGACTGCTAAAGGGCAAACTTATATTTTAACCTTACCGGACAAATCAAAAGTCTGGCTAAATGCTGAATCAAGTATTCATTTTCCTTCAAAATTCTCAGATAAAAACCGAAAGGTTAATCTGGTCGGAGAAGCATACTTTGAGATCTTTAAAGATGCACAACATCCATTTTTAGTGGAAAGTGGTGAACAAACAGTGGAAGTGTTGGGTACACATTTTAACATCAGTGCTTACCACGATGAAGGAAGTATAAAAACAACCTTATTGGAAGGAGCCGTTAAAGTGAGCTCAGCAACAGGAAAAACACAGACCCTAAAACCTGATCAGCAGGCTGTTTATGATGGCAAATCCATTGTTATCTCCCCGGCAGACACGGAAACGGTCGTTGATTGGAAAAATGGTTATTTTATCTTTAAAGATGAGGATTTTAAAACTGCCATGCGAAAAATCGCACGCTGGTACGATGTGGAGATCGTCTACGATACTGACATTCCCATTGATCTTGAACCTGGAGGCTGGATCTCAAGAAAGAGCGACATCAGAACTATATTAAATAGAATTGAGGCAACAAGTGGTATTCATTTTAAATTGGAAGAAGGGAGGATTACGGTGACTAAATAACTACTACACAAAAGATTGCCAAAAAAATAGTCAGAAGTGCTGAAACACCCCTGACCAAAAGTCGGCAATAGTTTATAAAATTTCGGATAATATCAACTTTAACCAACTAAACAAATGTACAAAATTTATATCCATAAATTATGGCTGATTATGCGCCTAACCACCGTTATACTTATCGCTACATTCATGCAGGTCAGTGCAGCTGGTTTTGCTCAGCGGATAACGCTTAGCAAAAAACAGATTGCACTCGAAGCCGTATTAAAGGAGATTCATAACCAAAGTGGGTATGATTTCTTTTTTGATCGTAAACTAATCGATAAAATGAAACTAGTTAGCATTACTGTAAAAAATGCAACCCTTGATGAGACCATGAAAATCGCGCTGAATGGCCTAGCACTCAGCTACAACATTGATGGCAAGATTATCATCATTAAAAAGAAGGAACCTTCTTTACTGGGCCAACTGAGCGACTATTTCGATAATATCAATGTGGCAGGAAAGGTTAAAGATGAAAACGGAATACCTTTGGCTGGCGCTTATATCAGAGCTTTAAACACAGCTGGCGTTTCCTACATAACGGGTAAAGACGGGGAATTTTACTTTAAAAATTTATTCGAAAAGGAACAACTGGTGATATCCTATATAGGTTATAAAACAGATACGATAGCCATAAATGGTCGCACGCGTCTGGAGATTACCATGAAACCTCAGGCAAACATCATTAGTGAAGTCCAGATTGTTTCTACGGGTTATCAGAATTTACCTAAGGAGCGCGCCACAGGTTCCTTCGGCATTGTTACTGCAGAAGAAATGAACAAGTATCCAGTCGTGAGCGTACTGGAACGCTTGCAGGGATTGGTTCCAGGTGTCAATATTTCGACGAAAACCGTGGCTGGCAAAAGTCGAAACGCAACCGTTAACATAAGGGGGATTTCTACCCTGGTGAGCAGTTATACGAAAGTAAGTACCGACCCTCTATTGGTTATAGACGGATTTCCTTCTCAACAGTCCATTACGAACGGCGCCTTCGATTTCCTCAATCCAGATGATATTGAACAGGTCACATTTTTGAAGGATGCTGCCGCAGCTTCCATCTGGGGTATCCAGGCAGCCAATGGAGTGATTGTGATCACCACAAAAAAAGGTACGAGAAACAGTAAGACCGTTGTTAATTTCTCTGCTACCCTGGGTACAAGTAAAAGACCAAAGGCCAATTATGGCAAATTGATGTCCATGCCCGATTACATCTCGCTGGAAAAAGAACTGATTGACAAAGGAATATTGTCAGATCCCGTTTTAAGTACATCTACATTTTTCCCTGAAAATAACAGTCAGGCCCAGGCCATCGTCTTCGCTGCGAAGCGCGGAGCGATCACTGTGGATCAGCGCGACCAGCAACTCGCTGCACTTGGCGCCAATGACAATAGCGATCAGGTATCGAAACTGTTATTGCAATCCCCTACAACACGGCAGTACAACCTCTCAGTTTCAGGCGGCGGGCCCAACAGTTCTCATTTCATATCCGGATATTTCTATGACGAGGACAGAGCTTATAAAAGTAATACCAACAAAGGCTATTCGCTAAAAGCAAGTAATGTTTCAAACTTATTGAACGGACGTGTTACACTAAGCTCCGACCTTACATTTGGCAATACCCGCGACAAAATCAATGGAGCTGCGGTACGTGCAATGGGGATCAATTTAGGTGGCTTACGTCCGTATGATATGCTGCAAGATGCAAATGGTAACAATATATATTATGATCTGGCGGCTACACCACAGAAGGCACGAAACCTTGAAAGCAAAGGTTACCTTCCTTTTAGTTATTCTCCTGTGGATGAGCTGAACTACTCCAACACCTATAATAACAATAACAATCTCAACTTAAACCTTGCTGCTAACGGTAAAATTACTCCATGGTTGAATTTGAATGTTTCGGGTAACCTGGGACGCTCTTTTTCAGACCGGGAAATCTACTGGGAACCGGGGAGCTATGAAGCCCGTATGCTGGTCAACAATGGCACCAGCATTAACTCCGCTGGATCTAAAGTCTACGGGGTGCCCCAGGGCGGTAGATTAGATTTAAACAACTCCTTAGGCAGAACATATAGTCTTCGCGGACAGCTGAATGTCGATAAAAACTGGAATGGAAAACACCAGCTAAATGTAGTACTGGGTAACGAAATCAGGGAGCAATTTAGCAGGGAAAGCGGTGAACTCCGCTATGGTGCAGATAAATCTATCAACGCCTTCCGCTCTGTTAATCCTGGCGCAGCCTATCTAGACATGCGTGGTAATAGCCAGACCATCGGCGCGACGTCCAGACTGGTTGTAGAAAAAACCACTCGTTCTTTGTCTTATTATGCCAATGGTTCATACACCTTCGACAATAGGTATACCGTTTCGGCAAGTGGGCGTTTTGATGATTATAACCTATTAGGTGTGGATCGTCGCGATAGAGCTAAGCCACTTTGGTCTGCCGGTTTGAAATGGAATGCTAAAAATGAAGAATTCTTAAAAGGTATAACCTGGTTGAACCAGCTTTCTATGAGGGCTACTTATGGCTTTAGTGGAAATGCACCTCAAGGTTATGCGCCTGTGGCTGTGATCAACCTGCTGGGCAATGACTTTTATACGGGCTATCCTTATGGATTAATTGCTACGCCTGCCGTAGATAACCTGGGTTGGGAAACCACACGCATGATCAACTACGGCCTTGACTTCTCTTTGTTCAACAACCGTGTATCTGGTTCAGTTGAATACTATCAGAAGAAATCCACAGATATCATTTGGAATATGCCCATTAATGGTGCCTATGGTTATAACAACACACTATTCAATACGGCAATCTTAGATGGAAAAGGGGTAGATATCGGACTTAGTGTAGTCTCGCTAAAAAATCAAGATTTTAGATTGAGTACAACGCTGAATGTGTCCTACAATACCAATGTCATCAAGGATGTTCGCTTTGATGTGCCAACAATTTCCTTCTCGCCTGAAAATTTGTATAGTGGCTACCCAAGCGACTACTTATTTTCATATGTATGGGGAGGATTAGATCAGACTGGGCAGTCCGTGATTAAAGACCCTAAAATAGCGGGTAAAACCTATTCTGTTATGGAATTTCCATTTCAAGACATCCGCGAATATTCTGGTCGGACTACCTCACCATGGTACGGTAGTTTTTCAAACAGTTTTCAATACAAGCAATGGGAACTGAATGTTCAGTTTATGTATGCACTAGGTGGCGTGTTTCGTAAACCTTCCATAGTTTCCATTGGTTTTAGTAATACGACCAATGTTGGTCGGTCAGGTGATCTGGATCAAAGATGGAGACAGCCAGGAGATGAGGCATTTACAAATGTTCCAGGATTGGTATTTGGTGCCAATACTAGTTACAACCAAAGCGTTCTTCGCTACAATGAATCCAACTACCTCATCAGAAGCCGAAGCAATGTTAAACTGCAGCAAATTATGTTGACTTATAGTGTGCCAACCAAACTACTGGCAAAAATTGGGGTTAGAGGGCTTAATTTTTCTGCTGTAGCCCGTAACCTGGGTATGGTATGGGCTGCCAACAAGGAAAAGATGGATCCCGACTATCTCTATACTACTGGGAACAATTATCAACTGGCTCCAGTGCCTAGTTTTTCTTTCAGAACAGGCTTGAATTTCTAACCCTTAAATAATCGAATTATGCGTTTCTATAATAAAAAATGTCTTTTCTTATTCTTCTCATTAAGCCTGTTGGCTTGTAGAAAATATGTAGAAAATGTTCCTATTCAAGGACAACGGGTGATTGAATATACGGATGATTACCGCATGCTCATGAACTATACCGATATGCTGCAGGTTGCGTTTGGCATGCCTCCTATTCTTAGCTGTGATGACCTCGATTTTACCGATATTGTACTACAGAACGATATAAAAAGTAATGTTATCCGGACGACTATTTATACCTGGGGGAAGCCCTTCTATACAGGCGCCACCACATCAGACAATGATTGGGATGCCATTTACAAAGGGATATACACTTTCAATACTGTAATCAAGGACGTAAAGAATAGCAAGAATGGAACAGAATCTGCGAAGGATGTTATTCTTGGAGAAGCACTGGTCCACAGGGCCTTTAGTTACTTTATGTTGGCCAATCTTTATGGTAAGCAATATAATGCTGCAACAGCTTCCCAAGATCCGGCTGTACCCTTGGTCCTTGAACCGAAGCTTTTTGTAGACCTGACCAGGGCCTCTGTGCAAACTGTTTATAACAAGATCATAGTGGATACCAAACAAGCAATTCCATTGCTGCCGATCAAACAGGATATTAACTTCCGCCCGAATAAGGCCTCTGCCTATGCTTTACTTTCAAAGGCATATCTGTTTATGCGTGATTTCAACAATGCTTTGTTATATGCAGACAGCACACTCTTGCTTTCCAGTGAGCTCTATGACTACAATACCTCGCCCACCGGTTATCCTTCTCAATACAATAATAAACAGGTGTTGCTTCGCAAAACATCCCGTCAGACAGTGAATGTCCCGCAATTAAGCGCATCCCTGCTCAGTTTACTGGGAACAAAAGACCTAAGGTATGCGATTTTTGTCAGACCTGGTACTGCTTTCAATCCAGTTTTTACAGGCTACGGATTTTGGTCTCCTAATAGATTTAACGGCTCTCCAGATAATCCAGCTGTCGGCCTGACCGTAAATGAAACCTGGCTGATCAAAGCTGAATGTCTGGCCAGGGCAGGAAAGCGGGACGATGCACTTAAGATCCTCAATGACTTCAGAAAATTTAGGTTTAGCACTGCAGATTACGCTTTGCTTACGGCGACAAACGATGACGATGCCCTGCGACTGGTGATCAACGAAAGGCGGCTCGAATTTTTCGGCTCTGGGCTGCGTTGGTTTGATCAGCGGCGATTGGATAAGGATGCACTTTTTGCACAAACTTATACTCGGGTGTTGGACAATGTAACCTACACCTTAGCACCTGGTAGCAATAAATTTGTTTTTCCATTTGCTCAACTAAATGTTTCACAAAATCCTGAACTGATACAAAACCCAGAATAAGGTACATCCCTATTATTTCTACCTGTGCTGCTGCAAAATAATGCAACAGCACAGGCTGATCTGCTATGTCAAAAAATAAACAAATACACAAATGAAAATATGGAGCAAAGTATAGTAAAATTAGAACATCTGTCACACAAGTACAGCAGCAGCTGGGCTATCCGTGACATCAACATGGAGATCAACCAAGTTGGCATTGTGGGCTTATTGGGCTCCAATGGGGCAGGAAAATCTACCACAATGAATATTCTTTGTGGTTCCCTGAATCAGACAGAAGGAAATGTCTACATCAATGGGATAAATTTTAGAGAAAATCCCAAGCAGGCTAAAATGCAGATCGGTTTTCTACCACAAAATCCGCCACTTTACCTGGACCTTACGGTAGACGAATACCTGCGCTACTGTGCCGGACTAAGACACATGTCGGGAAATGCCATGAGGATCGCGGTCAAAGAAGCCAAAGAACGTTGTGGTGTAGACCATTTCAGCACCAGGTTGCTTAAAAACCTTTCAGGTGGGTACCGCCAGCGGGTAGGCATTGCCCAGGCGATTGTACATAAGCCCAATGTTCTGGTACTTGATGAACCAACAAATGGCCTGGATCCTAACCAGATTATAGAAGTGAGATCCTTGATCAAAGACATTGCGAAAGATAGGGTCGTGATCTTCTCTTCCCACATCCTTTCTGAGGTGCAACTCCTTTGCCGGGACATCAAAATGATTGAAAATGGAAGGATTGTTTTTGCCGATACCATGGATGCTTTTAACAACTACGTAGAACCACACAGTATGCTAATCCATTTTGCCAATATGCCTGCTTCTGCGGAGTTGGAAAAAATTCAAGGCGTAATCAAGACAGAACTGCTCACTGACCGGTCTATACGGGTGTATTTCAATGGGAATGCAGATATCACTGAAGATATCGTCATCGAAAGTGTAAAGCAAGGATGGCGCCTCAAAGAGATCAGCCTGGAGAAAAACTCCGTTGAAGAAATATTCAAGCAATTGTCACAGCATTCATCTCAATAAAAATAATTCATGAAAACAATTTTTAGAATTGCCAAAACAGAATTGAAAACCCTGTTTTACTCCCCTATTGCCTGGTTTCTGATCATCATATTCATGGTTCAGTGCAGTGTTACTTATATCAAATTACTAGATTCTATATGCCGTTCACAGGAGAGTGGTTTCAAGTTTCAGTTCAGCCTGATCCGCGAAATATTCCTCGGAAGAAACGGCTTGCTGGGTGGAGTCATGAGGAACCTATATCTCTACCTGCCCTTGCTTACCATGGGGCTCATCAGCCGCGAAACCAGCAGTGGAACCATTAAACTATTGTACTCCTCTCCGATTCATTTACGGGATATTGTACTGGGTAAATATTTGTCTATGATGATCCTCAGTTTCATTATGGTTGCAATTGTGGGACTTTACATGGTTTCGAGTTACTTTACCATATCCTCTCCTGATACCCCGATGCTCTTGAGTGGTCTGCTTGGACTGTTTTTGCTGCTCTGCGCCTATTCATCCATTGGATTGTTTATGTCTTGCCTGACGAATTATCAGATCGTCGCTGCCGTATGTACCTTTGTGACAATTGGGATCTTGTATAATGTAGGTGGCCTTTGGGAAGGTGTTCCCTTTGTCAGAGACCTGACTTACTTCCTATCCGTATCTGGTCGCACTGATAAAATGCTCATGGGACTAATCACAAGCAAAGACCTGATTTATTTTGGCCTAATCATCTATCTGTTTCTCGGTCTAAGCGTTTACAAGCTAAAAGCAGGAATGGAATCCAGTTCATCTTTGGTCAAATTCGGACGATATACAATGGTGATTGTCTCTACACTGCTACTCGGTTATATCAGTTCTATTCCGCAGCTAATCGCCTATTTAGATGTGACACGCAATAAAAGCAATACGCTGGCCAAAAGCACACAGCAGATTGTCAAAGATCTGGGGGATGAGCCCCTGGAGATTACAGGTTATGCAAACCTACTCGGAAACTATCTGGATGATGGGAATCCTGAGTCTTACAACAGAAACATTAGGGCCTGGGAACCCTACATGCGATTCAAGAATAACATGACACTAAAAAGCGTGATGTATTACGATACCCTGAACCAATCCAGGGACTTCATGAAAAGCTATCCCGGTAAAACGCTTAAGGAGGCAGCCGCGAAAGTTGCGGATATCCGTGACATGAAACTTTCCCAGTTCCTTAGTCCCGAGGAAATACGCCAGAAAATTGATCTTTCCAAAGAACCCAACTGGTATACTATGCAGCTGAAATATAAGGATCGAACTACATTTTTAAGGGTATTTCAGGACAATGAACATTGGCCTTCAGAAACTGAAGTATCGGCCGCACTAAAGCGCCTTTTACAGACTAAAATGCCAAAGATTCTTTTTATTACCGGGAATTTTGAACGTAACATCTACAAGATCGGCGACCGTGAATACAGGGCAATCACGAACCTTAAAACTTTCCGGAACTCTTTGCTGAACCAGGGATTTGATGTAGATACGATATCGTTGGAAAACACACCGATACCGACTGACATTGCTGCCCTTGTACTTGCAGATCCAAAAACGGTATTGAGCCCTGTAGTACTTTCCAAACTCCAGCAATACATCGATCGTGGAGGTAATTTGTTCATTTCAGGCGAACCGGGTAAACAAGCTCTGTTGAACCCATTGCTGAAACAGTTTGATGTGCAATTAATGGAAGGAGCAATTGTACAGCAAAGCAAGGATCTGGCACCAGAACTAGCGACCCCATACCTTACTTCTGCCACTGCCGCGCTCTATGCGCCACTGGAACATGCTCATCATGACAGTGCCGTGGTGTCGATGCCTCTTGCCGCTGCACTTTCTTATTCTGATTCTGGCACTTACCACATCAAACCGTTCTTAATGACCGATGCAAAAACCAGCTGGTTAAAGCGAAACAAATTTGTAACAGACTCTGCGGCAGTTAAATTCGAACCACATTTAGGCGACCGACAGGAGTCATTCCCACTGATCGTCGGCCTTACCCGTAAGATCAATGGTAAAGAACAACGTATTGTCATATCAGGCGATGCCGATTTCATGTCCAATGCGGAAGCGCAACGTTTCAATATGCGGACAGCCAATTTTGTATTTAGTACTGGGCTATTCAGCTGGTTAAATTATGGCAGATTTCCTATTAATACCTACAGCCCCCCTGCAATAGATATAAAGGTCCTGGTCACCAAAGAACAGGTTAGGCCTTTGCGGATCATCTTTATTTGGGTACTCCCAGGTATTCTGCTGGCCTGTGGAAGTATCCTTTTACTCAGACGAAAAAGAAAATAAACTTATGGCATTTGTAACTGACCAGCAAACGCTGGACGATCTGAATATTTTTGGTAAGCACGGGAGTGATTCCGTGTACCAAATTTTTAACAGGACCATTACCCGTGGTGGGGCTATGTTATTAGAAGACATGTTCCGGTACCCTTTATCTGATGAACATGCTATAAATAGGCGCATCAATATCGTCCAGTATTTTGCAAAGAACGGTACGGTCTTCCCTTTTTCCAGTTCAGATTTCGATCTCATAGAACCATATCTCAACAGCAAGGATGAACGCACACGACTTTCCGCACAAGAACAGACTATTACAGCGAAACTGAGCAATCTGGTGGCAGTCGATGCAAACACCCTCATGATCCATAAGGGTATCATAGCACTTTCGGAACTATTTGCCCAGGTAAAAGCATTTATCAATGCGCTCGAGCCAGAAAGCAGTCACCCTTATCATGCAGATAAGGGTGAAATTGCCCTTTTACTGAATGAAGCCGCATTTAAGGATGTGCTAAACCGATCATCAAAGCTTAAATGGTCTACCGCTGAACTGGCTGAATATGATGCCATATTCCGTTTCAGGCACCGAGACCTCGTACTTAAATTGATGCACTACCTCTACGACCTGGACATCTACATTACCCTGGCAAAAGTGGCTTCAGAACGAGGTTTTACTTTCCCTAAAGCACATACCGAAAACTATACCCGCGTGGATGGACTGTATCACCCACAGGTTAAAAATCCGGTCCCTAATTCCATTGAGATCAGTCCGAAAAGTAATGTTGTCTTTTTGACGGGTGCGAACATGGCGGGTAAATCAACATTTATGAAATCGCTAAGCGTAGCCCTATACCTGGCGCATATGGGCTTTCCAGTAGCAGCTTCCAGCATGGAATTTACAGTATTGGATGGGATATATACGACCATTAACCTACCCGACGATCTTGGAATGGGCGCCAGCCATTTTTACGCGGAAGTATTGCGCGCTAAAAAAGTAGCTGCAGCGCTCAAAACCAAACGATTGTTCGTCGTTTTTGATGAACTCTTCAGGGGAACAAATGTAAAAGATGCATGTGAGGCCACAATTGCATTCACCACTGCTTTTGCGGCTAAGCGCGATAGCATATTTGTAATTTCCACCCACATCATTGAGGCTGCAGATACCCTCAGGGAAAAATGCGACAATATCAACTTTGTCTACCTACCTACACTGATGAACGGCACCCAACCAGTATATACCTATCAACTAAAACAGGGCATTAGCGCCGATCGACATGGGATGATTATCATCAAAAACGAAGGCATCCTTGATTTGCTGGCAGAAAAAACAGCCAATCCGAAAAAGGAAGTTGTAGAGAATTTCATTGCGGATAAACAAAGTCTAACAGATCTAAACCTATTGGGAAAATACAAATCCAATTCCATATTTAACCTATTCAACAAAACAGTAACCTCGGGAGGAGAACGGCTGTTGCAAGAGATGTTCCAACATCCATTGACAGATGCAAATAAAATCAATACACGTAGCAAGCATTTTAGTTTTTTCCAGCAACAACAACTCAGCTTTCCCTTTAAAAAGGAGACTTTTGCCCTGGCAGAAAATTATCTCGAGATAGGAACCTCTGGAAACTACTTTGCCTCGACAACTTCCATCACATTAAAAAAGCTGCAAGATGTCTTTCTTAGGGACGATACCTACAAAGGCATCCACGAAGGACTGCTCGCCAGTATCTCGGTCTTGAACGCGTTCCAGTACTTCCTGCAACGACTTAACATCGAGGTTTCCTGGGTTTATAACGAAGAAAGGGATAAACTGCTAGCTATATTTGGCGACAAGCGCTTAGTCTGGCTTAGGGCAGAAAAAAAAACAAATGAGCTTTCCTTCAGTCAGATTATTCGATATGATTATCTCCTAAGGCATACCATGCGGAAGGAAATGGTGTTTGTACTGGACAGTATCTATCGTTTGGATGTTTATCTTGCTGTCGCCAATACCGCTAAAGAAAGAGGTTTTGCCTATCCCGAGGCACTTTCTAAGGAAATCAACGTACTTCGCAGCACTGCACTATGGCACCCAAGCCTGTTGAATGGGATTGCCAATCCAGTGTCGCTCCATCAAGATCAAAACATGATATTTCTGACAGGGGCGAATATGGCTGGTAAATCTACCTTTATGAAGGCCTTTGGGATCGCCATTTACCTGGCTCATATGGGTTTTCCAGTTGCAGCGAAAGACATGCAGTTTTCAGTGATGGATGGGCTATATTCTTCGATCAATGTGGCCGACGACCTAAATATGGGCTACAGTCATTTCTATGCGGAAGTTCTGCGGGTAAAAAAGGTAGCTACAGAGGTAGGCCAAAGAAAAAACCTTGTCGTGCTCTTTGACGAACTGTTTAAAGGAACTAATGTTAAAGACGCCTATGATGCTACTCTGGCCGCTACAGAAGCCTTCTCGAACTACCGGAATTGCTTTTTCATTATTTCTACCCACATTATTGAGGTAGGAGAAGCTTTGCGGAACAGCAAAAGTAATCTGCAATTCGCCTACCTGCCAACTGTACTGGAAGGGAACAGACCGAAATATACCTATAACCTAAAAAATGGAATTACTAAGGATAGGCAGGGTATGATGATCATTGAAAACGAAGGCATCTTGGAGATGCTTCAAGAACCCATACTTTAATTAAATTGATTGTTATGAAAATTCACGCGTTCAGCCCTCTCTACCTACTTGTTTTTCACCTATTTCTTTTCTCCTGCACACAAAAAAATGGGCCAAAAGAAATGTATAAGCCTTTAAAAAATAAAGGTATCCAAATAGCTTTAACTGATGATGAGAGAGTCCGTCTATCCAGGTTAATCTCACAAGGAGACATTAAGGATTCTACTGATTTTGTAAATAAGGTTCAGCTGATAAAGGAGTCCACGAAACTTCAGCATCAAACAAAAACCAAGACTAAAATAAGAAGCTCGAGTCCCCCGGGACCAAATGCGGAGAAATCAGGACAAGAGGAGGAAAACCTGGCGTTCTTTCATACCATTTCAGCAGATGAAATGGTGGAGTATCCTCTCCATAATTCACAACAGTTCCGGGGGTATAGGCCTGATCAACTGAAAAGCTTTATACATACTGCACACAAAGTAGCAACCTTCGGCCTTAGGGGAAATCAGATCTTGCTCGACATTCCGTATATGGTGACCATGTCGAAATCAGCTCCATATCCTGTTTTAAAAATTGCAGAAATATCCCAATATAAGCTCAGTTTACGTTCTATAGGTCCATATTGGGGTCGTCTTGATTCAGCTATTGTCAAATACATACAGGTTTTTAACTCTAATAAAGCAGAAGTCTATATTGGTGCGTCTGAATTGAGAAAGATTATTTACCTCGAAGACGGCAAATTTAAACTTGTTTCGAGCTACAAGCCTGAAGGTAAATTATCCCTCCCAACAAATTTTTATAATAACTATCACGTTGAAGGGATTTTCAGCATTTTCAGTAGTATAGACACAGCTGGAAAGTGCAAGTTACATTTTGTAGCATCGTTAAAGTTCGCTCAGAGCGGTATATTAAGAAATCAATAGTTATTTCAACAAAAAAGAGGAAGTATCATAAATGGAATTCGACCTCTGAGAATTGAATATGTGAAAATGCTCCTTGAGGGGGGATACAGATAAAAATAGCAAAAAAGAGGGTGATCAGATTTTATGATACACCCTCTCTTGAAGCCCTAAGAGAGACTATTCTCTAACCCCTATTTACGAAATTCAAAGATAACGTTCAACAGCTTGAGGGTGATAGGACAGGTAAAGAAATGGCTCTATAAGCTCAAGTTCGATTATTTAAAATAGGGTGCAATATCAATCACCATGGGGTAAATGCCAGTTCCGCCGTCCCAATCATCATATTCTTTCCTGTCACTAATGGTTAAAATGGCAGAACCTCCAGGCGTAAAGACTAGGGTATTCGCGGAAAAACCAGCAATCGGTAGCATAGGAAGAATCTCGTTTGTCAAATCGTAAGGCAGCTCAGTCAGGGTCCCCCGTTTAACGATCCTGAAAACATAAGACTTAATTCGGTCTGTCTGCTGAATCGCGAGAATCTCTATGCTTTTACTAAATGTACCATCTTCAGGTAATTCAATCCTCATAGTGGTTGCCGTTGATTCATAACTCGGCTTCCCTTGTTCCAATTCATATAAGACCAGATCTGCAGGGCCACGGAATATATTTAGCTTAGATGTAAACGAAGCGATCAGCACCATATTCGCGGGATTCGCAGGAGGCCCCGCTTCTATTTTATCCAAAACTTTTTCTCCGTCGAAATAGAATATCCAGGGTATCGCAGCCGCTCCGGCTTTAACTTCTTTGTTCATTAAGGATTTCGTTGTTCCTTTTTTACGAACCTGCAGCTGTCGGGTCTGACCAGCATCGACACCTATATTTATTATCGGGACCTCTTTGCCGCTACCCGGACCAAAAGCGCCGCTAACGGAACCTAGCACCTTATCATCAATAACAAACTCCACTTCTCCCTGCGCAAAGCCCTTCACATTTACCGGAACAAAGTCCGCATATATTTTCTCACCATCAAAATAATAGGTTATATTTTGTGTTTTAATACTGCCATCAATTGTACGGGTGTCCAGGATTTCTGTATGCCCCTTAAGGCGGATTTTTAATGCAGTACTTACATCGTCCACCATCACAACTTTGACATTAAATCCTCCATGCACTTTTTCTGTTTGCCCGATCACCTTTCCATCTTTCAGGAATTCCAGCGTATCTGTTAAAGTAGTACCCTTCACGAACAAGTTGATTACATTGGGAGGATCTGACTCCGCCAATTCTAACTTTTTACAACTAAATGCCGATAGCCAAAGCAGGCACAGGCAAGAATAAAAGATAAATTTTATATTAAGGTTCATATGTTTTGAATTAAAAATTATAGTTTAACTGCAGACTAAAAGTTCGTCCATAATTACGGGTAAAAGTTTTTTGCTCTCCTGCTTCGTACTTATCAGAAGTCCCTTCTTTATAGCCTTCTTTTTTAAATTCCAATGGATCAGGAGAATTTTTATAAAAAGCCGAGGCCTTATTAAAAATATTCCCCGCATTTAATTTAACCAGCATCTTGTTTTTTAACCATTTATAACTCAATTGGAGGTCAGTCTGACTCCTCGGCATTTCATAGTCAATTAATCTTGCTTCAGGTGCAACGATGTAAGTTTTTCTTCCGATTTTGTTATAAACCGCGTTAAAACCGAAACGTGACGCCTGGTATTGCAAACCTATATTTATTAAATATGGAGCTTGACCCGTCATAGGCCTTTTTATTCTCGAAATAACCTCTTCGGCAGCTAGATCAAGCGGCCTATACTTAGCTTCTACTTCCGACTTTTGTAAAGTCGCATTTCCAAACAAGGTCAAATTGTTTAACCATTCCTTTTGCGCAATAAAATTTAAGCTCTTGCGGAGTTCAAATTCCAGACCATATACTTTTGCCCATTCTGAGTTCGAGATCAGGTAAAACGTATTTGCATTCGCATACTGAGTTAATTCTATAGGTCTATCGAAATGTTTATAAAATCCGGTTATCGAAAATGTTTCTCCCAGTGAAGGAAACCATTCGGCACGAACATCATAATTGTTAATCTTTACACTGGTTAATCCGGCATTTTCAATCATGCCATCCAGATATGGACTATATCGGTAAAAACTACTGTTATCATTCAACTCCGGGCGAACCACGGAAATAGACCATGAAGTCCTGAAATTGATCTCCGGTGTAATGCTATATGTTAAATTGGCCGATGGCAACCATCGCCATGCAGGATCCGGCCTTGGAACAAAAGTAGTCATTGCACCTCCAAGTTTTGGATTACTGATTTCAGTATATTTATAATAATCTGCACGTACTCCCCATACCAGGCGTAGTTTTTCACCCAGACGGTTATCGAGCATTAAATAAGCTGCATCATTCCGGCTCTTGCCAGCATAACGGTCATTAAACCACATCTGAAATCCATAACCATCCAAACGGAGATTTTCTGGCTTCTGCATCTCTCTTACTGGAATATATCTGATGTCGGGATTAATTGCATTCGAGCTCTGAACAAAAGGTACAATTTGCCAGCTAAACCCTCCTTTTTTACGGTTACCATAGAAACCCATTTTAATTGTATTGCGTAAACCAGCAATATTAAAAGGTAAAGTCCCCGCCATACCCCAGCTATAATGACGCTCATCATTTTCATAATATTGGTTAGACATCGGGGCTACTCTGGGTTCTGAATACATACCTGGACCATAGAGGTATACAAATTGTCCATCTATTAACTCCGGCCCCTGTTCAGCCGTGCTTATCGCCTTTTCTTCCCGGTTGATCCCTGTTCTTGCCACATCCCATTCCAATTTTACTTTACCCAATTGGTGCTGACCAATTAGCTTGTTTTGCATCAGACTTGTAAATATGGGATTGTCGTTCTCCCGTATATTTGGCGGGCGGACGTTAATCTGGTCGGAAAAATCACTCGTGAAACCTTTTGTTCTTACCAGGTCATTATCAAACATCCGGGTATACGTGTTACGCGAACTAAATCGGTGTTTCCCCAGTTTCACGCCCACATTTAATATGGCACCCCAGGTGGTATTAAAACTATAGGAATTGCCATTGTTGTTGTATTCACCGGCCCATTTACCCCGGTGATAATCTTTAAAGATGGTATTATTTTGGGTATTCCGATAACTTAATGCTGCTGTAAAGCCCATGTTGTTAGCTTTAGCCGTGTCCAGGTTTAACAGTTGTCCTAAACTAAACTGGTAATTCTGACCAGCAGCACCAGGAGCCTCGTAAAGTGTAAAATGGTCGTTCTTAAAACGTCGGCTTTGTGCATCTATGCGATCCTGAAATTCCGCAGGTGTTAAAGTTTCATCTCCCTTAATTGTTCCCGGACCCTGAACTGCCGGATTTGTAACTAACAGATTATCCGGAGCACTCCTTCCACCGTCGTCAAAAGCCAGGTAATCATATTTACCACGTTTATGTGTAAAAAAAGGCTTCCCGGTACTCTGGTCGTTATAAGATGTGCCGATAGAAAAGCTCATGAAATTTTCAGCAGGCATATCCCTGGTATTGATCTGGATCAGGCCTCCTCCAAAACCGGTGTTCATATCCGGAGTTACGGTTTTACTCACCACCACATTGTCCACCAGACTGGAGGGAATCATATCGAAGGAGAAGTTGCGGCCTTGTGCCTCAGTACTGGGCAGGGCTGTACCATCCAAAACAGCAGCATTATAACGGTCTGAAATACCGCGCACCACCACAAACTTGTTATCCATGGTACTTACGCCGCTGATGCGTTTTAAGCTCTCTCCAATGTTTTTATCAGGCGTGCGCCCAATCTGTTCCGCACTGATCCCGTTGGTCATCTCTGAAGCATTCTTCTGCCTGGTCAGCAGTCCTGCGGCAGAGGCTTTTTTATAGCCCGAGGTAACGGTTACCTCTTTCAGCCCTTTGGCATCTATTTTCATCGCCACGTTTAATGCGGTATTTTTACCTGTGGTAACCGTTACACCGGTAATACGCTGGGTTTGAAAGGAAATGTAGCTGATTTCAAGGGTGTAAGTTCCGGGCTTTAAACTCAGGTTGTAGCCACCATCTACCGTACTCTGTACAGACTGGCTGGTCTCGAGCACCTTAACGGAAGCTCCAGGCAGGTTTTCGCCTTTATCGTCGACAATCTTACCGGAGATCCGTCCCGGCTGCTGAGGAACAGGTTTGGCTTCAATGACTACAAAATCATTAAATGGCTTGTAGCGAAGGTTGGTATTGTTCAATATACTTTTCAGTGCCTCACTTACCGAAATACCAGCGGAATGAAGGGTTACTTTTTTTGTTTCCTTATCCAGCAGTTGCTCATAAAAGGAGAATTTAATGCCACTTTTCTTTTGCAGGATCAGCAGACTTTCCGCTATTCCTACATTTTTCAGCTCCAGATTTACCTTTACTTTGCTTAAATCCTGACTACTGGCCGGTGCCGCTACCAGCATCCCGGCAAAGGTGAGTTGTAGTGCGAGAATGATAAAAGACAACTTCATCAGGAATATCAGTTTATTTAGTGTGTTATCGTAGCTTATTACTACATTTTGCATAATTTTGTGCGTTATCGGGTTATTTCTTACGAAAGATCTGTTAATCAGTACAGCTTTATCGCTATACTGTTATTTCTGCTAAGCCGCCAGGCGGTCAAACCAATGGCTTAGTAAAAATTGTGAGGCCGTTCCCGTTTCGGGAGCGGTTTTTTTATGAGTTTTGGCTTATATCATGTTCCTCCTGTTTTTAAGGGTTACTGTTATTTATGTGATTGTTAATTTCTACCAGATGGTTATAGTTTTACCGTTCATCTTATAGTGTGTTTTGGTCGTCACCTTTATGACCTCCATTAATTGTTTTAGCGGCTGTGTACCATCCAATATGATGTTCATTTTATACTCGCCGGCTTCTTTATTGCGGATTTCGATAGTTACATTGTACCAGCGTTCAAGTACATTGACAACATTTTTTAAAGGCATACCGGTAAAGCTGAGTTTTCCTTTTTGCCAGCCGGTAAGCTCTTCTATTGCCTGCTTCCTTTTAATTGTTGTGCCTGTGGCCGGGTTCCAGTTTACCGCATCTCCGGGCAACAATACTGCAATTGATTCCAGCTTGCCCGTATTTTCGGCTTTACGGTCTACCCTTACTATACCCGTGGCTACGGCAACTTGTACCTCTTCTCCCTTAAAAGCATCTACCTTAAAGGAGGTACCCAATACTTTAGTCTGTACCGCTCCGGTATGGATGATAAAGGGTTTCTCCGGATTTTTGGTGATCTCAAAAAAAGCTTCGCCTTCCAGTGAGATTTCACGGGTATTGTTGCTAAAATGTTCAGGATAAGTTAAGTGACTACCTGCGCCCAAGGTAACTACCGAACCATCGGATAAAGTAATTTTTGAACGCTGTCCGTTTGGATTATGACTCGAAAGCATGGCTATGCTGGCAGCCGTCTGTGTGCTATTGAGCTGTAATGCACCATAAGCTGCTATCCCAAGAATCAATACTGTCCATATCGCTACGTATTTATAAAAATGGTTCCTTTTGATTACCAAATCTGGTTTTACATCATCCAGCCGACTGTTTAACCTATGCTGAAAGTTTTGAATGTACTGATCTGTTGCTGGTGTTTCATTTTTAAACTCCTGCCAGTCTTCGTCCATCACCTGCTCAAAAAGTTCCTGACCACCGGTTTGTAGCATCAGTCTTTTTATATACTCCTGCTCCTGCGATGTGCAGTTGCCTGTTATGAATTTCCTGATCAGTATTTTATCTGTTTCCTGTTCCATTTATTATTGCCCTTCATACATACACACGCAGAAAGTGCTGGCAAGAGCTAATTGGAAATGTTATTTTCTCAACAAAACACGTAAACAACTGATATACAGTAAAAATAAATTAAAAAAGGAATAATAAAAGAAGGATTAAAGTTGCTTCGGTATAGGCTTTCAGATCTTCTCTGAAATAATTGAGTGCAGCTTTTATATGATTTTTCACTGTATTGATCGAGAGGTTTGTTTCCGCTGCGATTTCAGCATGAGACATTTCGAGCTCCCTGCTCATCGTGTAAACCAAACGACGCTGAGGACTAAGTGCAGCCAGTTTATCCTGATACAGCGTCTGCACTTCAGCATCAATTATAGCGTAATCTGCTGAACGGCTTAAGGGTTCATTGGAAGCTTCCAGATTTTCAAGAGGTACAAATGTCAATGCTTTTTTACGCCAATGACTGATGATCGCATTTTTTACCGATCTGTAGAGGTATTGATTCAAATGCTGGATTTCTGCAAGTTCTGTCTGCCGCCAGAGTTTTAACATCAGATCCATCACCAGCTCTTCAGCTAACTCACGATCCTTAAGCTGCCTTCCCGCGTATTGGAGCAGGTCATCAAAATGACGACGAAATAATACATTGAAGGCCATTTCATTGCCTTCTTTGCATTGTTTCATCAGTATATGATCTGGTAGCTCTTTAAATGCCATTTGAACGAATTCTCATGGCAAAGTAAGGCAGCTAATATTACGTTAAGGTTAAGTTTATGTGACTGTACAATTTAGATTAATATCTTTGATTATCGAGGCGGCTAAAGGTGACCAATCCCAAAAGAGAGAACCAGATCCGAAGATTTTAGATCAACAAAATCTGGTAGGGCGGCTGCGGGGAAATGCTTTTGAATGGAGGGGATATTCGGCCTATTGATTATAATGAAATGAAAAAGGCAATTTAAATGCTAGATAGGTTCCTGCGTTATAGGAACCTATCTAGCATTTAAATTTGAAACTTAGTTCTTTATCATTTCTTAGTAGCCATTTGTCGACACCTAATTGACACCATAAAATAAAAAAACCGCCTAACACATTAACTATTAGGCGGTTTAACACGATTATCGTGCCCGAAGAGAGACTCGAACTCTCAAGGATTGTACTCCAACGGCTTCTGAGACCGCAACGTTTACCAATTTCGCCATCCGGGCATTAATAAAGTTCAGATTATCCTTTAATGGCGCAAATATAGTATTATTGCCCATTTTTACGAATAGTCTGCATATAATTAATTTCTCTCCATTCCCTTTGGAAACATTAAGCTGAAATCCTTAACTTACAGCACATCTACTCATGTAATCTTACAATTATGAACTGGCTGCTGATTGCTGAAATCGCTTATGTCATTATCTTAATCCTCGTTTGCCTGCGCATCATTTACGATACCCGCAGCACGACCAAAACCCTTGCCTACCTACTTTTCGCCATATTTGTCCCCTTTTTTGGAATGATCTTCTATTTCTTCTTCGGAATCAATTATCGGCACCGAAAAATGTATACCAAAAAGCTATTTGAAAACGACGACTTAGCCGCAAAGTTCAAACGAGATCTACTCCATTCCTCAGCCAAAACCTTTAAAGAAAACAACGCTGAAGTCCTCAGCAATAAAGAACTGGCCTTTATGCTATTAAAGGATTCAATGAGTCCATTAACCTCAAAAAACGCAGTAAAACTCTTAATTAATGGAGAGGATAAGTTTCCTGAAGTATTAAAAGCAATTCAGGAAGCCAAGCATCATATCCACATAGAGTATTATATATTTGAGGATGATGAAATCGGTGTGGCGCTTGCAGAGGCTATGATTGCAAAAGCCAGGGAAGGTGTTAAAGTCCGCTTTATTTACGATGATTTTGGAAGTAGAGACATCCGTAAAAAAATAGTCCCACAGCTTATTGAAAATGGAGTCGAGGCCTACCCTTTCCTAAAAGTCCATTTTATACTACTAGCCAACCGTCTCAACTACCGAAATCACCGTAAAATAATTGTCATTGATGGTTACACCTCATTTGTAGGCGGAATTAATGTGAGCGACAGGTACATTAATGGCAATGCGAAGCAAATGTACTGGCGTGATACCCATTTACGCATTGATGGACCAGGTACACAGTACCTTCAATATCTTTTTGTGTGCGACTGGAATTTCTGCTCCGAGAGCATATTAGAACCCAACACCTACTTTTTCCCCACTAAGACTCCCAAAAAAGCTGAAGAAAACAAAATCGTACAAATCGCAGCCAGCGGACCAGATTCAGAGTTGCCCACCATTTTATTTTCCATTCTGCAAGCTATTAACCTGGCCACCAATGAAATTCTAATTACCAGTCCTTATTTTATCCCAGGGGAGAGTTTACTGGATGCACTCATCATATCGTCCCTAAGTGGAATCTCAGTGAAGTTGTTGGTACCAGGCAAATCAGATTCTATTTTAGTCAACTCTGCAGCTAGATCCTATTACAACGACCTCCTAAAAGCTGGTGTCCAGATTTACCAGTACCAAAAAGGCTTTATACATGCAAAAACGATGGTAACCGATAAAAAAGTAGCAATGGTGGGCACTGCAAATATGGATTTCAGAAGCTTTGACCTCAATTTTGAAGTAAATGCAATTGTTTACGATACCCAAATCGCCACTGAGTTAAGCGCTGCTTTTTATAATGATATTAAAAATGCAGTAAGAATCGATCCCGAGCAATGGGCAGATCGTCCTTTGTACAAGCAATTACTCGAAAAAGCTGCGAGGTTGCTATCCCCGTTGCTTTAATAAAAGCGCTTGTAAAACCAGTGTTTAACCAGCTCAGCAGAAATAATGTACATCGCAACAATGGCCAACATTGCCAAATAGAATTTAAAAGGAATAGCTGAAAAACCCATAATAGCTGCAAATGGCATGACAGGAAGCAACAAAGCCAGGACAGCTACTAGTATCGTAGCCATCAACAGATATTTGCCAGGTTTACTGGTAAAAATGGTTTTTCTGGTACGCACCACCATAACGATAAGCGTTGCAGAAACAATAGACTCAATAAACCAACCGGTTTGAAATTCCTTTTCAGCAGCTTGGAAGAAAAACAGTAAAACACCAAAAGTAAGGTAATCGAAAACAGAGCTTAATACCCCAAAGATTAGCATAAAGCGCTTAATAAAACCAATGTCCCAGCGTCTGGGTTTCGCTGTCCATTCCTCATCCACATTATCTGTAGCAATAGCCATTGAAGGTAGGTCAGTCATTAAATTGGTCAGCAGAATTTGCTTAGGCAATAAGGGTAGGAAAGACAAAAATAAAGACGCGCCAGCCATGCTAAACATGTTTCCAAAATTAGCGCTTGTGGCCATAAAAATATACTTCTGTGTATTGGCAAAGGTCCGCCGTCCCTCCTTCACCCCTTCGATCAATACATTCAAATCATGATCCAATAGGACAATATCCGCAGCCTCCTTAGCCACATCCACCGCCGTATTCACCGAAATGCCAACATCTGCAGCATGAAGCGCAGATGCATCATTAATGCCATCCCCTATATAGCCAACTACTTTTCCTGCCTTTTTTAAGGCAAGGATAATCCTTTCCTTATGGTTAGGTTCCACTTCCGCAAAAATATCCGTTTTTAGTACCTGGTGACGTAAAGCCTCATCGCTCATTTGCCGCAATGCCGGTCCCGTAAGAATTAAAGCATCCTTCATACCCACCTGCTCACTCATACTTCTCGCAATAAGCGCATTATCGCCAGTAATCACCTTTAAGTGAATACCTAAATGCTTTAAGGATTTTATGGTTTCGGCAATTCCCTCTTTTGCTGGATCAAATAAGGTCACGAACCCTGCAAACACCATATCCTTTTCATCCGCCCTATGAATAGGGCCTTTACTATCCAGATTTTTATAAGCTACACCCAAAGTACGATAGCCCTTTGCACTTAACGTCTCATAAGTTTTTTGGATTCCAGGTTTTGCTTTAGCAATAGTTATTAACTTCCCTTCAGCGTCTTCAGCATAGCTACACACTTCAGTAACCTGACTTACAGCCCCTTTAGTAATCATTTGCGGACCTGTATCAGACGAAACCAACAGGGTTAAACGCTTTCGTATAAAATCATAAGGAATCTCATCCAACCGCTCTCTTTCTTTATAGCCCTTAAGATCAAGTGCCGAAATCGCTTCATCAATAGGATTTTTAAATCCTTGCTGTAACATGGCATTTATTTTTGCCAGGTTCAGAACTTTAGCACTTTCTTTACCAGTACAATCCAATCCATCATTCACTTTTACATTCCCTTCTGTTAGCGTACCGGTTTTATCCGAACACAAAATATCTATACATCCAAAATTCTCTATAGCATTGAGTCGCTTAACTATCACTTGTTTTTGAGCCATCCTACGTGCGCCCTGAGCCAGATTAACAGTAATAATAGCAGGTAAGAGTTGCGGTGTTAGTCCAACTGCAATGGCTAGGGTAAACAACATCGAATCCAGCACAGGTTTATGTAACAATACATTAATTCCAAAAATAAAAACAACCATAACCAAGGTTATTTCCATAAGGAAATAGCCAAAGCGCCTAATACCATGCTCAAATTCAGTTTCCGGCGTCCGGTTTTTAAGACGCTGACTCACACGCCCAAATTCGGTATTTACCCCGGTTCCAACTACGATAGCTTTGGCTGTACCGCTAATTACGTGGCTTCCCATAAAGAGTGAATTGCTCCGCTTGGCCAATGGCGTGTCCAAGGCTAAAATACCAACTTCCTTTTCTACTGGAAAGGTTTCTCCGGTAAATGCCGCCTCATCAACAAACAACTCATTGGATTCCATGATGAATGAATCTGCAGGGATCACATCTCCTGCATTAAGCAGCACCATATCTCCAGGCACAATATCTTCAACCGGAATCTCTCCTGCTTTTCCATCACGGAGTACGTTCGCCTGTATCCTAACCATTGCCAGCAATTGAGCGATTGCGTTTCCAGCGGCCCTTTCCTGCCAGAAACCTAGAACACTGCTAAAAGAGACTATAATGATAATGATCAAGGCATCAACGTGCTCGCCCAGATAAAAAGATAAACTGGCGGCTACCAGTAAGATAATGGTGATTGGGCTTTTAAACTGTCCTAAAAACAACAATATATCACTCTTCCTACCTTCAGATTTGATCGTATTAAAGCCATATTGTTCCCTACGCCCCCCAATTTCACTCGTCTTTAATCCTTCAGGGCGTGTATGAAACTGTTCCAATAAAGCCCGCGTATCCTGCGACCAAAAGCTATTCAGATCAGTTGAAAGCGGATCCGGTTTCATTCCTCTTTAATGTTTTCCACGATTTTCACCCTTGCCATGGTTCTCAGACCTTCCTTTACCCTCATTCCCAGCTCTTTCAGGACGGCTATTACCCTTATTACCAGGTCTGCGATCAACGTTCGGACGATTATTACCTACATTTGGACGATTTCTAACGACATCATATTTCTTATCCTTATGATCTCTTATAGGAACTTGTTTATTATATGATGTTCTATAGTTTTTATACTTATTTACATGATCATTATGTCTCAGATAGGGCTTATCACCATTGAGAACAACTTTATAAGTTCTATATAAATCAAAATTACGATATCTGGTTGGCAAGGCGCTCCTCCGAGTCCAAGCTCCGTTCAGCAAGTATATGTATTGACCTGTAGGTACGTAGTAATAAGAATCAACTTCGGGCAAGTAATAATAATCCACATGATCATACCCTGCCGGTCCCCAAAGTGGTTGGGACCCTATATTTACATTCACGCTTATCTGAGCATTCGCCCAGTTAATATTCGCTATTGACGCTACTCCAATTAATGCTGCAATGATTAGTCTTTTCATGATAAATATAGTTTAACTAAACTATACAACTCAATTGCAATGCCACAAAACTACTTGATCAACAAGCGATCAAAAGCCAGACTATCTCCATTAAAAGCATTGAAATCTACTACGTGATTAATACCCGATATTTTCGCCTTATCAGAGTGCTGCCAAAAATGCCAATTCGTAGCCTTACTTACTTTTAACTTCGGCTGATGATAATGTGCAATCCATAAGGGATACTCATCAAAATGCCCTTGCAGATAATCCTTGTAAAAAGAAAGGCCTGTGTATATAATGGGCTTTACCCCTGTTTTCTTTTCTATATATTTTACAAATCCAGCAAGCTCAATACGCATTTTTGAGGCAGGAACATCGTTCAATTCCTCTATATCCACAACAGGTGGTAAATCCCCTCTTTCAAAACTAACGGTCTGGAGAAAGAACTTAGCTTGCCATTCTCCCGGTTTTTGAGGGCGAAAGAAATGGTAAGCGCCGCAAATCACACCTGCTTTTGGTGCTTCACGCCAATTGCGTTGAAAATATGGGTCTACTTGAAATAAGCCCTCAGTTGCCTTTATAAAAGCGAAATCTATCCTAACATCATCTTCCTGCATGGACTTTACTTTCTTCCAGTCTATCTTACCCTGATAATAAGAAACATCTATACCATGAATATTATACCCCTTAGGGATGCGAATATTAAAGCTACTATAACTGCGGTAATTGGGGTCTTCACCAATATCCTTAATCCAACTCCAGGTAGAACTGAACCCTTTAATCACATAGCCATAATAAAATGGGGAAAGTAGCACCAACACTACAGCAGCAATAAAAAACTTGGCAGCTAGCGGCCAGGGCTTTTTCTTTACTACTTTTTTTCTTGGAGTAGCTTTTCTGCGAGGCCGGCCAGATGCATCGGACTCATAGGTTTGGCGGAAGGTAGGTTTTCTGGAAGTGGATGTTTTCTTAGGTGCTGGCGGCATGATGTCGCAAAAATACACCTTTCAGGTAGCCATCCAAAATAAAAACACCAATGTTCCTGATCGATCTTCCGATTCTATTTCTGAATCCGCGGAGAGCAGGAATATTGGTGTTTTTATAAAATTAAGCAAGCTGCTATTAATCAGCTTGCTCATTAAGCTATTTGCTCAATTCAGCAAAATACCTGTGGAACAAAGGCAAAGTCTCTATTCCTTTATAGTAGTTAAAAATATCGTATTTCTCGTTTGGCGAATGCAAAGCATCGCTATCTAAGCCGAAGCCGAAAAGGACAGATTTAATACCCAATGCGCTTTCAAATAGAGCAACAATAGGAATACTTCCACCACCGCGCGTAGGAATTGGTGCTTTACCAAAAGAATCTACAATAGCTTTTTCAGCCGCACGATAAGCAATACTATCTGTAGGCGTTACTACCGGCTCGCCACCATGATGAGCAGTAACCTTAACTTTTACATATTCAGGAGCAATGCTCTCGAAATGCTTGGTAAAGATTTCAGAAATCTCATCAGAAGTCTGGTTAGGTACCAAACGCATAGAAATCTTAGCATTAGCTTTAGAAGGAAGTACAGTTTTAGCACCTTCGCCAATATAACCACTCCAGATACCGTTAACCTCTAATGTAGGTCTGGTTCCTGTGCGTTCTAATGTCGAATAACCTTTTTCTCCCCACTCCGCATTGATATCTAAATCTTCTTTATACTCGTTTAAATCAAATGGAGCAGAATTCAAGGCCTTTTTTTCTGCCTCAGTCAATTCTACCACTTTATCATAAAATGCAGGAATAGTAATGTGATTGTTTTCGTCATGCAAAGAAGCAATCATCTTACACAAGATCGTTGCAGGATTTGCTACAGCGCCACCATATACGCCTGAATGTAAATCGCGGTTTGGACCAACAACCTCAACCTCCATATATGCTAAACCACGTAAACCAGTCTCAATAGATGGATTCTCCATACTGATCATTGAAGTATCAGAGATTAAAACCACATCAGCTTTTAGACGATCAACATTTGCATTTACAAAAATGCCAAGGTTTGCAGAACCAACTTCCTCTTCACCTTCGATCATGAATTTCACGTTACACGCAAGGGTATTGGTTTTCATCATCAACTCAAAAGCTTTTACATGCATGTAAAATTGTCCTTTATCGTCACATGCACCACGCGCATAAATCTTTCCATCACGTACAGTCGGCTCAAATGGAGGTGTTTTCCATAACTCCAATGGATCTGCTGGTTGCACATCATAGTGTCCGTAAATTAAAACGGTAGGTAAGCTCGCATCAATGATTTTTTCGCCATAAACAATCGGATAACCTGCAGTTTCGCAGATTTCTACATTATCAGCACCCGCATCTTTTAGTTTCTGGGCTACAAAATCCGCAGTCTTAAGTACATCTGCTTTATATTTAGGATCGGCACTAACCGATGGGAAGCGCAACAATTCGAACAGCTCATCTAAAAAGCGTTGCTTGTTTTCTTCTACATATTTTTTGATTTCTTGCATAACAAATTAGTTTGGGCAAATATAATTTAAATATTTATAAAGGTACTTTTTGTATAAACATCGGTACGATAGGTTATAGCGGTTATACTTGATTAGTCTGCTCCTTTTTTGCATAAAATGATCTTACTAAATTTCCATTTTCTATCCCATTTTTTCCCCATTATAAAAAACAAGAGTTGATCACCAATAAGTTTCCTTGTCCATTCCTAAATAAAGTTTACATAAGAGAGTTTTTCAAAACAGAAAAATGAACATGATAAACGAAAAGCCAAATAAGAGTGGAGGAAGACGGAATACCCATTCGGACAGTTTTAAAGTACAATTAGCCTTAGAGTATTTAAATGGTGATTATAGCTGTGCACAGATTGCAAGAAAGTACCAACTTTCATCCAAGACAGCGGAATACTTTGTATCTTGGTATAGAAAAAATCATCAAAGTATCATGACAGAGGAGCCTTTAGAAATAGAAGATTCCTCCTTAAGTTCAAAAGATGTTAAAGCATTGGAGAAAAAACTTGCTTTAGCAGAACTGAAGATTGCAGCTCTTGAAAAGGTAATTGCAATAGCCAATGAAGATTATCGTACAGATCTTAAAAAAAAAGCTGCTACCAGGTGATCAGAGAACTTAGAGGAACGCGTAAACATTATAGTTTAGATAATATTTGCGCAGCATTTGGTTATACCAGGCAAGCTTGGTATAACCATTTAAAAAGATCAGAACTCCAATTTTTTCAGGAACATCTTGTATTACAGAAAATAAAAGAAATTCGAAGGGATCTGCCCAAAACAGGTTGTATTAAACTTTATAAGGAATTAAATAAGGGCTTCCTTCAGGCATTGGGAATATCAATGGGAAGGGATGCAGTATTTGATCTTGTTCGGCAAAATGGAATGCTGGTGAAATCCAAAAAGAGGCATGTATATACCACAAACTCCTTTCACAGATACAAAATACATCCTGACCTTGTGCAGCGAAGACCCGCTAACAGGGTTGAAGAAATATGGGTTAGTGACATTACCTACATCAGTACGGTTACCGGTTTTACTTATCTTTCTTTAGTTACAGATGCTTATTCAAGAAAAATTGTTGGACACTATCTTTCAACTAACTTGAAAGCTTCAGGATGCATTAAAGCTTTGAATCATGCAGTGGCGAATAGATTGTATCCCAAAGAAGTGTCCGGGTAACGTCCGTTAATATACAGTGAATTAAATTGCCTTTAGTTTTAATCAGATCGATACCTTCTAGTATTTTACCAACACATTCTATTAAACACACATAATTTCTTAAATTTGCAATTGTATAAGAATGTATCTATAAACAGCATACTTTAATATCAGGAACGGATTTTGGATTATTTAGCAGGTTTAAACCCCCAACAACGCGCAGCAGTAGAAAACACACAAGGCCCAGCAATGATCGTTGCCGGTGCAGGCTCCGGAAAAACAAGAGTAATCACCTATAGGGTGGCATATTTGATTGAGAAAGGAGTAGATCCTTTCAATATTCTTGTACTTACATTTACCAACAAAGCTTCGAAAGATATGCGTGAACGTATCATGAAAGTTGTTGGAGCCGAAGCTAAAAACATCTGGATGGGTACATTTCACTCTGTATTTTCCAAAATATTAAGAGTTGAAGCTGAAAAAATTGGCTATCCTTCCAATTTCACGATCTATGACTCAGACGACAGTAAAAGCCTGATCAGAGCCATTCTACGCGAAATGCAACTGGATGATAAACTATACAATGCAAACTTCGTATTCAACCGAATTTCATCAGCAAAAAACAACCTTGTTTCCTATACAGAGTACATGGAAAATGCTGAAATTCAGGCGGAGGATATCAGCAATAAAAGACCTTTAATTGGTGTGATCTACGAAACCTACGCCAAACGCTGCTTTAAAGCTGGTGCTATGGACTTTGATGATTTGTTGTTTAAGACCAATATCTTGCTAAAAACGCATCCCGATGTATTAAACAAATACCAGCAGAAATTTAAATACCTGATGGTGGATGAGTATCAGGATACTAACTTTTCGCAATATACTATTGTTAAAAAGCTCGCTGCCGCTTATCAGAACATCTGTGTGGTGGGTGATGATGCGCAAAGTATCTATGCTTTTAGGGGTGCAAACATCCAGAACATATTGAACTTTGAACGTGATTATCCAGATTTGAAAGTATACAAACTGGAACAGAATTACCGTTCGACGCAGAACATCGTTAAGGTGGCCAATAGTATTATTGCCAACAACAAAAACCAATTAGAAAAGAACGTATTCTCAGACAATGAGAGCGGCGATAGGATCAAGGTTCAACGTGCATTTACCGACAACGAAGAAGGTAAAATTGTAGCTGATTCCATTGTTCAGGACCGTACAACTAAAGGTTATAACTACAATGATTTCGCCATCCTTTATAGAACAAATGCCCAATCAAGGGCTATGGAGGAGGCTTTAAGGAAACTGAATGTTCCTTATAAGATATATGGTGGACTATCATTCTACCAACGTAAAGAGATCAAGGATTTAATCGCCTATTTCAGGTTAACCTTTAATCCTGCTGATGAAGAAGCCATAAAAAGGGTGATCAATTACCCAAAAAGAGGGCTTGGAGATACCACAGTTGAGAAAATCAGTGTGGCAGCCGACCAGCACAACATCACCATGTGGCAGGTAATCTGTAACCCACAGCAATATATACCGGGTAGAATTGCCAATCAACTGAATGACTTTGCGGTAATGATTCAGAGCTTTGCAGCGGAATCAAGAAAACAAGATGCTTATGAAACAGCCTTATACATTGCACAGCATTCTGGTATTTTAAAAGAATTACACGCCGATCAATCTGAAGAAGGTCGCGGCAGACACGAAAACATACAGGAATTATTAAACGGTATTAAGGAATTTGGTGAGCGTGAGGACATCGAAGACCGCAGTCTGGCTGTTTTCATGCAAGACATTGCCTTATTAACGAATGACGATAAAAAAGACGATAAGGAGAAGGACACAGTTTCGTTAATGACGATACACTCTTCTAAAGGTCTGGAATTCAAGAACGTTTATGTGGTAGGATTGGAAGAAAACCTTTTCCCATCACAAATGTCACTCAATTCAAGAACTGACCTGGAAGAAGAGCGCAGGCTGTTTTATGTGGCGGTAACACGTGCAGAAAAGAAACTTACCCTCACCTACTCTACTTCACGTTATAGATGGGGAACCCTTACCAACTGCGAACCTAGTCGTTTCATCGATGAAATTGATGCCCGTTTCCTTGAAATTGAGGTCGTAAAACCAGCCAAAAGCACGCTGGGTGAAAATAGTTTTAACGATGAGCGACGCACCTGGACACAGCAACGTGATACTTTCACTAAGCCAAAACCAAGTATGTCATCTCCTGCTGGAACGACAACCTCCCCTGCTCAAAGACCAAAAACAACCTCAATGCTTCCTAAAGCACACGTGCCTACACCAGGTTTTGCACCTGATGCAGCAAATGCTTTCCAAAATGGCATGGATGTGGAACATGAAAAGTTTGGTTTCGGCAAAATCATCAGTCTGGAAGGCACTTTACCAGATGTAAAAGCGACCGTATTTTTCCAAGGTCTGGGCAACAAGCAATTGTTATTAAAATTTGCTAAGTTGCGAATTGTTAAATAACCCTTATATTTACAGGACTTACGGAGCCTATAAGGCTCCGTAATAATTAAAAAACTGATATATAATATATATAAACCGGCCATTTGGCGTTATTTCTTTAATAACTGTGTCGGTTATAAATGCGTCTGAAACATAAAATAGAGGCGCATACTAAGCACCCCCAATGAATCAGAGCATTAAGAAATTAAAATATTAACGAAAACATATAAATGAATTTCGAGTATAACACCACAAGAAACGAGTTGATTTTAGCCGAATATGGCCGTAATGTACAAAACATGGTAAAGTACATTATTGAACTTCCAGATCTTGAAGAACGTAATAAATACGCCCAGGCAGTAATTGATCTAATGGGCTTTTTAAACCCTCATTTACGCGATGTAGCAGATTTCAAGCACAAGCTTTGGGATCATTTGCACATCATTTCGGGTTATAAAATTGATGTAGACTGTCCTTACCCTAAGCCTACTCCTGAAGATGCATTGGTAAAACCTCAACATATTGGCTATCCTCAACAAAAAATCACCTATAAACACTACGGTAAAACGGTGGAAACGATGATTGAAAAAGCCAAAGCTGTTGAAGAACCAGAACGTAGAGCAGCAATGGTACAGGGAATAGCCAATTTTATGAAAATGGCTTATGTAACCTGGAACAAAGACAGTGTTGCAGATGAGACCATCCTAAAAAACCTTCGTGAACTATCTGGAGGCCAATTAGAACTGGACGAGAACATTAACTTAAATAAAGTTGAGTTTAAACCACAAGTTGCAAGACCTACAAATAACAACAGAGGTAGACAAAACAACAATAAAGGCAGACAAAACAACAATAATCGTCCTGCCCGCAACAATAACAACCCTAAACAGCGACACTAATCTTACCAGTTTTTATCCATACATCTTACGAATAACATGAACGCATTTGAAATAATTGGCGGTAAGAAACTAAAGGGTGAAATTCATCCTCAAGGTGCAAAGAATGAAGCACTACAAATCATAGCTGCCGTTTTATTAACCGATCAGAAAATTACCATCAGCAACATCCCAGACATTAAGGATGTTAATAAACTTATTGAACTGCTGGGAGATATGGGCGTTACTATTGAGCGCCTGAACAAAGACACTTATACATTTGAAGCTAAAGACATCAACCTTGAATTTTTTCAATCGGATATATTTAAGGCTAAAGGTGGTGGTTTAAGAGGATCAATTATGATCGTTGGCCCACTCTTAGGACGTTTTGGAAAAGCAGCCATCCCTAAACCGGGAGGTGATAAAATTGGTCGCAGAAGATTAGACACACACTTTATCGGCTTTGAAAAACTAGGTGCAAAATTTGTGTACGACAGTAAAAAAGAGTTCTTTAATGTAGATGCAACGAACTTAACTGGTGCATATATACTATTAGATGAAGCTTCTGTAACTGGTACAGCCAACATTGTAATGGCTGCTGTACTTGCCAAGGGAACTACGACCATTTATAATGCGGCTTGTGAGCCATATCTGCAACAGTTATGCAAAATGCTGAACCGCATGGGGGCTAAAATCTCTGGTGTTGGATCTAATCTACTGACCATTGAAGGTGTTAAAAAACTAGGTGGAACCGAACACAGAATGCTTCCAGACATGATCGAAATTGGCTCATTTATTGGCTTAGCAGCTATGACAGAGTCTGAAATCACGATTAAAAATGTTTGTTATTCAGAGCTTGGTGTAATTCCTGATGTATTTAAAAAACTAGGGATCAAGTTTGAGTTAAGAGGTGACGATATTTTCATCCCTTCTCAGAAACACTATGTAATTGAGTCATTTATAGATGGTTCAATGCTAACGATTGCGGATTCACCTTGGCCAGGCTTTACTCCAGATCTACTGAGCATCGTCCTTGTAGTAGCTACACAAGCTAGAGGAAATGTATTGATTCACCAGAAAATGTTTGAAAGCAGGTTATTCTTTGTAGACAAACTGATTGATATGGGCGCACAAATCATTCTTTGTGATCCACACCGCGCTTCTGTGAATGGTATCGATAAAAAATATAAATTAAGAGGTATCAGTATGACCTCTCCAGATATCCGTGCAGGAGTTTCATTGCTTATCGCAGCATTATCTGCTGAGGGAAAATCAACTATCTTCAATATCGAACAGATTGAGCGCGGCTATCAAGATATTGACACCCGCTTACGTGCCCTTGGCGCAGATATTAAGCGGGTAGAAGCATCCGCACCAACACATTAAAATCAATCCAACAGGATTGTATATAACTGAAAAAGCCACAAATATTTGTGGCTTTTTTGGTTTATGAACTCCGTTCCGGATGCTAAAAATTAACCCGAAATGGCGTTAATAATATCATACTGTGTGATGATTTCAATTTTTCCTTGCTCATCTTCAACCAAAACCGCAGTATTCTCTTTATTGATCAAAGAAGAAATCCGGTCAATCGAAGTATTCAGATCTACAAATGGAAATCCAGTCGACATGATCTGCTGAACTGGAGCAGATTTTAAAGAAGGATTTTCCAATAATGCTTTCAAGATGTCACTTTCGGCCAATTTACCGATCACCATACCTTTTTGGGTAACAGGTATTTGTGAGATCTTCAATGTACTCATGCTATTAAAAGCATCATGAATCGTTTTCTCACAATCAATCGTAACGATCTCTGTACTATCCTTCTTCGCAATGATAGCGCGTGCTGTAAGCTTCTCGTCTTTAAGGAAACCACGCTCTCTTAACCAGTCCTCATTGTACATTTTACCCATATAGCGGCTTCCATGGTCATGAAAGATCACAACAACCACATCTTCAGGCTTTAACTTATCTTTTAACTGCAACAATCCAGCGATAGCAGAACCGGCAGAGTTACCTACAAAGATTCCCTCTTTACGCGCAATCTCGCGTGTCATCAAAGCCGCATCCTTATCTGTTACCTTTTCAAACAGGTCTATGATATCGAAATCAACGTTTTTCGGAAGAAAATCCTCACCAATACCCTCGGTGATGTACGGATAAATCTCATTTTTATCTAAAATACCGGTCTCTTTATACTTCTTAAATACCGATCCATAGGTATCAATACCCCAAATTTTTATGTTCGGATTCTGCTCTCTTAAATATTTTCCAGTGCCAGAAATGGTACCACCAGTACCTACACCAACTACAAGGTGCGTGATTTTTCCTTCAGTTTGTTTCCAAATCTCCGGTCCAGTCTGCTCATAATGCGCTAAAGAATTATCTAAATTATCGTACTGATTAGGCTTCCATGAGTTTGGAACTTCACGCTCCAGGCGCGAAGATACCGAGTAATAAGAACGTGGATCTTCTGGCTCTACGTTAGTAGGACAGACAATTACCTCGGCACCAAAGGCACGCAATGCATCAACTTTCTCTTTGGATTGCTTATCCGTAGTTGTAAAAATACATTTGTAACCTTTAATAATGGCCACCATGGCGAGTCCCATACCAGTATTTCCAGAGGTGCCCTCTATAATTGTACCACCCGGTTTAAGTTTTCCGCTCTTTTCAGCCTCCTCTATCATCTTCAAAGCCATCCTGTCTTTTATAGAATTACCAGGGTTGGTTGTTTCGACTTTAGCGAGCACCGTAGCGGAAATCTCTTTAGTAATGTTATTCAATTTTACCAACGGCGTATTGCCAATGGTTTCTAAAATATTGTTATACCACATGATGCAAAAATACGGATAGAAGATTAGAATTTTACACATAAACAAACATTCACTATATAATATTGAATTAACAAAATAATCAAAATAACATTTTAATCTAGTATTCCAATAGACTTACAAACCAACGTTAATAATGCGGAAGATAAAATATCTTAATTCAGCTTGTAGACTTTACCTGGTAAAGAAATCAAAATCCCCTGCATCTCAAGGCCCAATAAGAGCATAGCTAACTTACTCTGGTTAACATTTAAGCGAAGCGCCAGTTCATCAATACGCAGGGATACATCCTGCAAAAGCGAAACTACCTTCTGCTCATCCTTGGAGAGTTTTATGGGTAATTGTGTCTGTATCCCTTCCTTTTCAGGCAATACATCATCCCAACCCAGGTAGTAAATTAAATCTTTTGCATGATGGATTAAGGCCGCCCTATTGGTTTTAATCAGGAAGTTACAACCTTCAGAAAATGGATCAGTGGTTCGACCTGGAAACGCATACACATCTCTATTGTAAGAATTTGCAATATCAGCAGTGATCAAAGCCCCGCCCTTTCCAGTAGCTTCTACCACCACTGTAGCGTCAGAGAGCCCTGCAATAATGCGGTTTCTTTTAGGAAAATTCTCCTTATCAGGATTAGTATTTGGCAGAAATTCAGTTAGCAGCCCCCCATTTAAAGCCATTTTGCGAGCCAAGGGCTTATGTAAAGCGGGGTAAATCCGATCTAAACCATGTGCCATTACTCCTACCGTAGGGATATTTTGCTCCAGGCTTTCCTTATGCGAGGCCACATCGATCCCATAAGCAAGTCCACTCACGATGATCACATTATAAGGCGCGAGTGTTTCAGCAAGCTGCTGACACAGTTGTCTACCATAAGCAGTTGCCTTTCTTGTACCAACAACACTAATGATCCGAGGGTGATTTAAATCTGCATTACCTTTATAGTAGAGCAGAACAGGTGCATCATGGCAGTTTTTCAATCGCTGAGGATACTCATCATCTGTGTAAAAAAGAACTTTTACACGATGTTTTTTAATGAAAGCGAGTTCCTTTTCAGCTTGAGACAAAGCATCGCTTTGCAAAATCAGGTTCGCAATAATCTCACCTATACCATTAATTGCTATCAATTGCTGTTTACTGGCTTTAAAAACAGCCTCGGCAGAACCAAAATGATCAAGTAATTTTTTAGCATGGATATCCCCTACACTTTTAATAAGCGTAAGGGCAATTTTATGGATTAGACTCATGGGCTAACTTATACAATTAGCCCTAAAGCATCCACACTTTAGATCTGATATTTTAAAAAAATGGAATTAATTGATCAGTAAAACCAGAAATAAATACTTACTGAGGGATATAAACCACGTATTTAGTTTCAAAAAACTCTTCCTCAAAGTAGGCTGAAAGTGGATATAGTTCTGCTTTTAATTTTGATTCAGCAATTTCCTCAGCCAAATCCCCTCCTTTTAAGTAAAGAATCCCGTTTTGAATGGAATTTTTAGACTCCTTATTAAACTTACCCTGTATCCATGGATAGAAATCAATAAGTCTCGTTACCGCTCTTGAAACCACAAAATCGTATTTATCAATCACTTGCTCAGCCCTTAAATGGCTAGCTGTAACGTTCTTTAAGCCCAGAGCCCAGGCCACTTCAGCAACAACCTTAATCTTCTTACCTATTGAATCGACTAGATGAAACTCCGTTTCCGGAAATAAAATAGCCAATGGAATTCCTGGAAAACCACCACCTGTACCCACATCCAGAACCGTTGTTCCTGGCTTAAAAGTGCAAAACTTGGCAATTCCCAATGAATGCAAAATATGGCGTTCATAAAGCTCATCAATATCTTTTCTTGAAATCACATTGATTTGTGCATTCCAAAAGCTGTATAAATCATACAACTGATCAAACTGAGCAATCTGCTGTTCAGTTAAGTCTTTAAAGTATTTCTGTATTAACGTTGATTTCATTTCCACTGAACTTTTTTAACAAATATAGATAGAATGCCATTAAAGACTAAAAAAATGAATAATAGCATGTCTAAAATCGGGAACCACCACCTTAAATCACCATAATTTAGTCGCTTCAAGATACGTGGATAAACAAAACATCTGATGATAATACTCAGTCCCAGCACCCCTAAAGCTGGATAAAGCGTTGTCTTAAAACACATCGATAACACTAAGGTAACATAAAATAAGAATTGTATAATAATCTGTGCCGACAAAATGAACTTATGCTTCCGCTTATAAAATTTACCCGCACCAAAATGACGTTTCTTTTGTTTCAAATAAGCACCAAAGCTGGTATTTGGCTCAGACCAAACCTGTGCATCCTTATGAATAGATATAGCCGTATTGCCATTATGGGCATGCGCATTTACAAAAAGATCATCGTCTCCAGAAGGAATATGCATGTGTGCAGCAAAACCTTTATTGTTAAAAAACAGTGATTTTTTATAAGCCATATTCCGGCCAACGCCCATATAAGGCATACCTTTTATAGCATAAGATAGATAATTTACAGCCGTAAAAAAGGTTTCAAAACGAATTAGAGCATTTAAAATCCCTTTTTTCTTCAAATATGGAGAGTAACCAAGCACGATTTCTACACCATTATCATCTGGTTGCTGCATCCCAAGTAACCATTTCGAAGAAGCTGGCATACAATCCGCATCCGTAAAAACCAGCCATTCATGCGCAGCAGCTTTTATTCCCATCGTTACGGCAAATTTCTTACCCGCAATAAATTTACTCCCCTCGTTAACTGTTACGATTTTAAGGTGCTGATACTGCTTTGCGAATGCCTCCAGTATCTCTCTTGTCCCATCCCAAGACCTGTCATTCACAACAACAACCTCAAAATCAGGATAATCCTGCTCAAGCACTATAGGTAAGTAATTGGTCAGATTCTCAGCCTCATTACGAGCACAGATCACCACACTTAAAGGTTTTTTACCAGTTTCAGGTATGGGGGCGACTTTTACAAGCGCCAATTTAAGGTGCACAAATAAGCTAAAATACAACTGTATCAGAAAACAAAAAACTAAGATACCGAACAGGCAATATGCTAAGCGCTCAACTAATGCGCCCTCTATAAAGGTTAATTCCACGACGTAATTTTGATGCAGCCAAATTTCTGATTTTTAATCTGTAATGTTCCTTTATGTTGATAAAAAATTTAACCCATAAATAGCTTGTTTTTTGCTATTTTTGCGCAGATTTTTTGAATGCCTTAAAATCATCATTTTTTACTGATGAGGCTCAAAAAAGCAATAAACACATAAAGATGAAATTTAATTTAGAAGCGAAGGATATACATTCGAAGGCAAGAGCAGGAACAGTTACAACAGATCATGGCGACATACAAACCCCCATTTTCATGCCTGTGGGAACTGCTGGAACAGTTAAATCAATTAACCAACAGCAATTAAAGAATGACATCAACGCTCAAATCATCTTAGGCAATACCTACCATTTATATTTAAGACCCGGACTTGACATCCTTGAAAAAGGCGGTGGTCTACATAAATTTATTGGATGGGACAGACCAATTCTTACCGATAGCGGCGGCTATCAAGTGTATTCTTTAAGTAAAGTTCGCAAAATTAAAGAGGAAGGCGTGACTTTTCGATCGCATATTGACGGATCAAAACACCTTTTTACACCGGAATATGCAATGGATATTCAACGTACCATTGGGGCCGACATCATCATGGCCTTCGATGAATGTACACCATATCCATGTGATTACAAATACGCAGCAAACTCTATCAACATGACGCACCGCTGGTTAAAGCGCTGCTGCAATCGTTTTGATACTACCGAACCAAAATACGGTTTCAACCAGACCTTATTCCCTATTGTACAGGGCTCTGTATATAAAGATCTAAGGATGAAATCTGCAGAGTTTATCGCTTCAATGGACCGCGAGGGTAATGCCATTGGCGGACTATCTGTAGGCGAGCCTGCAGAAGAAATGTACGGAATGACTGAGGTAGTTTGTAATATACTACCTGAAGAAAAACCGCGTTACCTAATGGGTGTAGGTACACCAATAAATATATTAGAGAACATTGCGCTTGGTGTAGACATGTTTGACTGTGTAATGCCAACTAGGAATGCCAGAAATGGGATGCTATTTACAAAAAATGGTATCATCAATATCGGCAATAAAAAGTGGGCAGATGACTTCTCTCCAATTGAAGCTGACAGTGATTTGATTGCCGATCAAGTGTATTCTAAAGCCTATTTAAGACACTTAATGCACTCAAAAGAGATGCTTGGTGCACAAATAGCTACCTTACACAATCTGCATTTTTACCTGTGGTTGGTTAAAACAGCCCGCGAGAAGATCATTAGTGGTGAATTTTACGCATGGAAGAACAAAATGGTTACTATCTTAGGTAATAAATTATAAATGAACTTTATCAAAGACAGGATCAAAATTCTCGACTGGTACATCATCAGCAAATACCTGGGTACATTTCTATATACCCTAACTTTATTTGTTGTAATCATCGTTATTTTTGATTTATCTGAGAAACTGGACGACTTTTTAAGCTCCAACCTTAGCTTCTGGCAGGTTATATCGCTGTATTATGCGGGCTCTATCCCTTATTATGTGAACATGCTTTCGCCCCTGATCAACTTCATTGCCGTTATATTCTTTACCGCAAAGATGGCCGATCAGACGGAAATCGTACCTATTTTGAGTGGAGGAGTGAGCTTTAATCGCTTCCTAATGCCTTATTTTGTATCTGCATTTATCATATTTACATTCAATTTAGCATCCAATTTATACATCCTACCTTATACCAATCAGCTTAAAAACAACTTCGAAAACACATACGTAAAGAAGAACGATCCATCTAGTAAGAGTAATATCCACATGAAACTGGACAACAACACTTATATATATATGGACAACTTTGACAACAAAAGCAAAACAGGCACTCGCTTCTCTCTAGACAACTTTAAAGGCGATGTGTTGACTAAGAAGCTGATTGCAGATGAAATCAAATGGGACTCTTTAAAACGCTCCTGGAAGCTAACCAACTACTCTATACGATATGTTAATGGACTAAAAGAAACGTTTGTAAGCGGTGCTTCCATGACTAAAGATACAGTACTGGATATGCGTCCTGATGACTTCTCTGCTTATGATAACATCTTCGAAAACCTTACAAATAAAGAGCTTTCAGAGAAGATTAGAAAAGAGAAAATCAGAGGATCGGGCATATGGAACGATTTATTGTTTGAGCAATACAAACGTTATTTACACCCCTTATCAGCCTTCGTTTTAACCCTTATTGGTGTTGCACTATCATCCAGAAAGGTACGCGGAGGCGTTGGACTACCCCTTGGAATAGGTATAATATTAAGCTTTGGATATATTGTATTTAACCAATTCGCAAAAATGTTTTCACTAAAAGGCGGCGTTCCGCCCCTCTTAGCGGTACTAATGCCCACCATATGCTTCGGTTTATTGGGCTACTATCTACTTCGAAAAGCACCAAAATAATGACAAAACTACCTGTAAGCCCAAACAAAAACCTGCTGATTTTACACTTCACAGTATTCATATGGGGCTTTACAGGTATCCTTGGGGCATTAATCTCTGTTAGCGCTGTACAAATGGTGTGGTACAGAGTTTTAATTGCCAGCATCTCTCTTTTCATTTACTTTAAACTGAGCAAAACAAGCCTTATAATCACCAAAAAGCAGTTTTTACAGTTCTTTTTCACCGGAAGCATTGTTGCGCTACACTGGATTCTTTTCTTTCAATCCATTAAGGTTTCAACTGTTTCTGTTACCCTGGTATGCCTATCTTCCTTTACCCTTTTTACAGCTATTTTAGAGCCTCTGATCAAAAAACAAAGGATGCAGGTAGCCGATATTGTCATCGGTTTAATCATTATTCTGGGCATCTATCTCATCTTTAAATTCGAATCTAAGTATACTGAAGGTATCATTTTCGGTCTTTCAGCGGCCCTTGCATCGAGTCTTTTCGGAACAATAAACTCTACACTGGTACAAAAAAGCAACCCACTTGTCATCAGTTTTTATGAGATTGCAGGGGCGTTTTTCTGGATCAGTTTATATCGCGTATTCGATCAAAGTCTCTTCGCAGAGCGGTTCAATTTAAGTGCTAGCGACTGGCTTTACCTAAGCTTATTGGGCACGGTCTGTACCGCCCTTGCATACGTTGCCGGCGTCTCTGTGATGCGAACAATATCCGCTTTTAACGTTGCCCTCATCACCAATCTTGAGCCCGTATACGGCATCCTTTTAGCCTTCCTTTTCTTTGGTACAAAAGAGACCATGTCGATCGGATTTTACCTTGGCGCCATCATTATTTTAGGGGCAGTATTCTTGTACCCGGTTTACAGAAAATACAGAAATCAACACTAATTTTTTTTGTCTTTTAACCCATAGGGTAGGGGAGAAATATTGCGTCCAAAAGACAGCGATCCAGCTGCAAAAAAACGAATCAACAGGCCTTCTGAAAAGCACCTATTACAGCCCTTCAAACGATCGGTTTTATGACAGAAACACGTCTCATTTTTCCAACCTACACTAGCAACAAAAACATCTTTTCTGTATACAGAATCAAAAGCTGCAGCAGAAATTTAATTTTATTTACCAGGTAAATAGTGTACCTTAACCTCGGGTTTAAGGGCCACATCAACGCAATAGCAAAAACACAGAAAAACCTTTAAAATCCATAAAAATAACGACCAAAACAGACCAACAACACAAAAACAATAAACAAATTAAACAACTGAATATCAATAATAAAAATAACATCAGTTAAAATAAAACATAATATAAAATCAAGCTTAAAAATTTTAAAATACTAATTATTTTAGCAAACACAAAAAATGAAGCGAAATAAACTATATAAATCACTGATAATCAAAATTAAAACAACCGCAATATTAAGTTTAATTTCACATTCAGTTTTCTCACAGATTTTCAACGAAGAGCAAAACCCACTTAGTGTAAAATGGCGCCAAATAAATGCCGCCGGCTTTAAAGTGATCTATCCTGCGGAGATGGAAAAAGAAGCACAAAGAATGGCCAACACCCTTCCCTACATTTATCCTTATGTAGGCGGCAGCTTGGGCGTAAAAAAAACGAGCATTCCAGTGCTCCTTCAAAACCAGGGAGTGATCGCAAATGGCTTCGTTCAGCTCGGACCAAAAAAGTCAGAATTTTACACAACCCCGCCCCAGCAATTCGACAGTCAAGACTGGCTAAACAACCTCGCCGTTCACGAACTCAGACACGTTGCTCAGTTCGACAAATTGACCGGCGGCAAGGCCCACCCTTTTCCAGAATTAGTTTACTTTGGTTGGTTCGGAGCAAGCCTCCCAATTTGGTTTTTTGAAGGCGACGCTGTGACAACTGAAACTGCCCTAACAAAGGCCGGTCGCGGAAGGCAACCTTCATGGATCATGCCTTACAGAGCAAGCCTACTCGAAGGAAAAAAAATCTCCTACAGCAAAGCAAGTTTTGGTTCAAACAAAGACATCACTCCCGGCTACTACCAATTCGGCTACCTGATGTCATCCATCATCAGGACCGAGCAAGGAAAAGATATCTTCGATGAGGTGCTAACGGATATACGGAAACGCCCGGTTCGCCTCTACCCTTTTTCGAACTCACTAAAAAAATTCACAGGTAAGGGAAGTCACAAATGGTTTGAACAAACGACAGCAACACTTAAAAAAAAATGGACCGACCAAGCGGCCGCGACACCGAGCAAAAACTACGAGTCATTAACCAAACCAGCCAAGTACGCCACCAACTATTTTTTACCAGTCAAATTAAGCGACAACAGCATATTAACTTTAAAGCAAAGTAAGACCGAAGTTCCACACCTCGCTTTGATCGACAGCAACCACAAGGAAACTCACCTACTGGACATCGGCTACCAGGAACAGCCATGGTTCAGTTATGCCAACGGACTTATCGTTTGGGACGAGGTCAGATACGATCCACGCTATCGTCAGCGCAGTTATAGCGTCATCTGCAGTTACGACCTGAAAACTAAAAAAGTAAAAAAGCTGAGTTCAAAAACCAGATTCTTCTCACCATCACTTTCGGCCGATGGAAAAAAAATAGTAATAGTAAAGTTCGATTTGAACAATCAATGCAACCTGGTTGAGCTAAATGCCCAAAACGGGCATCTGCTATTTACCTACCCTAACCCACAAAACCTAATTCTGCAAACGCCATCTTTTGGCGCTAGTGGAAATACGGTAGCCTACATCGCCGTTAGTGAAAAAGGCAAAACCCTAAACACAATCAACAGAACCGGACAAACCGAGGAACTCATCGCTCCTACGCAACAGCAATTATCAAGGCCGATATTCATTAATCAGCAGATCGCATTTAACGCGCATTACAGCGGACTTGACAACATTTACAGCATAGATATCAAAACAAAAAAAATAAGCGCTCTGAGCGAAGCAAAATACGGCGCATTCAATCCATCTTTTCCAAAAGGGGCAGCCACTGTTCTCTTCAACAATTTCAAACAGACGGGTTACGACATTGCCGAAACTCGCATAAATCCGGAAGAGCCCGGTAAAAACAATTTTGTCTACTTTGGCGCGGCAGCAGAAAAACAGGAGCACACGGGAAATGTATTTTCCAAAATTCCAGATAGCACCTACGCTTCCAAACCTTACCGCACATTTGGTGACATGATCAACGTGCACAGCATTAGCCCAGTGATTGAAGATGAATACCGTGGTGGATTACAATTTGATTCAGACAATCTACTCAATACCCTTAACGCTTTCGCCGGCGCCGAATACTACAGAGACCTGAACCGATTTGAGTACAATGCAGGCATTGTGCTTAAAAGTTTTTACCCGGTGATTAGCGCCACCTACAGGAACAGACCCAGAAGAACTTTCTACAACAGCAACAAAGGCGTTATGCAAGGCGATTGGAGAGAGAACAACATCCAAGTCCAGGCAATGCTTCCAATTAGCTTAAACACGCTCGGAGACACCTACAGTTTTTCATTAAGGACGGCAACCAGCTACACCAAGCGCTACATGGGAGAAAATATGCCATTGAATTACATCACCAACCTTAAGTTCCCAATGGAATACGGCTTCTCTTTTGTACACTCTATGCGTCAAGCCGACCGTGACCTTGCACCAAAATGGGCACAAACGTTAAGCCTAACTTACCTTCACCAACCATTCGACAATGCACTAGACGGTCAACTATTTGCGATAGGAACATCTTTCTATTTTCCCGGGTTGTTAAAAAACCATTCTTTTATGGCCAGCTTCAACTACCAAAACACGAGCGGCGTAAGAAGGTACGACAACGAGATAAGTGCAGTTTACGGGTACAACAACATCAGAGCCCGAAACTTTTTAAAAAACACCCTACTTTTCAATTACAGATTCCCGTTTGCTTTTCCTGATGCCGAAGTAGGTCCGCTCGCTTACATCAGAAATGTGCGTGGTGGTCTATTTTGCCATTATGAAAATCTGGGCATCGACACAAATATTGGGGAACCTAAAACTTATGGCTTCGAACTTCGCAGCAGCATGAACCTGCTCCGCTACCAACCCATTATTGACGTAGGTACTAGATTTGTCTTCGTAAACAAAATTTACAACCAAAATCCTATCTTAGAATTAATTTTAAACTACAGCTTTTAATCATGCGCACAAAAACCATTTTAGTTATCGTTCTCACAGCTCTCTTTACTATTTTTCTAATGATGAACACAGATGCTGTACAATTTGACTTCATCTTTCTGAAAAAAGACATATCGAAGCTTGTGGTGGTGGGCGTTTGTACTTTTGTAGGTTTTGTACTTGGCTTTTGGGCAGGTCGACCTAAAACAACCGTAACCTCATACGATAAGGAAATCGAACAACACAGTGACACGGTTAACAAAAGCACGCTAAGCGATGAAGATCGCGATTACATCAATTAGGCCTGATCAATATTTGGAAGCCGAAGTATACGAAATAAGATTACCTAAAAAACATTGCATAAAAAAAAGCGTGGCACTGTTTCTAAATTGAAACGACACCCACGCTTTTTTTTCTACGGAGAAAACTTAAGCTAAAGCTTGTTTGATATCTCCAAGAATATCGTTGATATGCTCTAAGCCAATTGACAAACGAATTGTTCCTTGCTCAATTCCCACCTGCAAACGTTCCTCTTCCGTTAGTTTTGAATGCGTACTGGTTGCCGGATGCGTAGCGATAGATCTTGTATCACCCAGGTTAGCAGAAATCGAGAACATTTTCAATTTGTTCATAAAACGACTTGCCGCTTCTACACCGCCATCAATCACAAGCGTTACGATGCCTCCACCCTGCTTCATTTGCTTTTTAGCAATTTCATACTGCGGATGTGAAGGTAAGAAAGGGTACATTACCCTTTTAATGCTGGCGTGACTTTCTAAAAACTCAGCAACTTTTAATGCATTTTCGCAATGTCTATCCATACGCACTGCAAGGGTCTCTAAACTTTTAGACAACAACCATGCATTAAATGGCGACATCGAAGGACCACTGTGTCTGGCAAAACCTTCGATTTCTTTGATCAAAGCAACAGAGCCTAAAATGATCCCACCCAAAGTACGACCTTGTCCATCTATAAATTTAGTTGCCGAATGAATAGAAATATCAGCTCCTAATTTTATTGGCTGCTGCAAATATGGCGTAGCAAAACAATTATCAACTACTAACAACACACTATGTTTTCTCGCCAATTTAGCCAACCACTCCAAATCGATGATATCGATTCCAGGATTAGAAGGTGTCTCTACAAAAATAATTTTTGTATTCGGCTGTATACCATTTTCCCACTGCTCTGTTTTATCCAGATCTGCGTAAGTATAGGTAATACCCCATTTCGAAAAAACATTACTAAACAATTGATGCGTTGAACCAAATACTGAGCGACTCGATAATACGTGATCACCAGACTTTAGAAAAGCTGCAAGTGTGGTAAATATTGCCGCCATTCCTGAAGCAGTAGCCCAACCAGCTTCCGAACCTTCAAGGGCAACCATTTTATCAATCAACTCCGTTGTATTTGGGTTGGCATAACGACTGTAAACATTCCCTTCCTTTTCATTGGCAAAAAGCGCACGCATATCTTCCGCATCGTCAAACTTGTAACTTGACGTTAAATACAACGGCACTGAATGCTCTTTATACTGTGTTCTTTCTGCCTGTAAGCGTATGGCAATCGTTTCGAAATTCTCTTCTTGCATTTTATTTATTGATGAATGGTATAGGTAAAATTAATGGTAGCAGAGCGACCTAAAATATTTGCCACAGAGCAGTACTTATCAAAAGTCATTGCTAAAGCGCGTTCCACTTTTTGCACACTTAATGTGCCATAAAGCTCAAAATGAATATCAATCACATCAAATATTGGTGGCATCTCTTCGTCTTTACGGGTCGCCTTAATGGCAATTTTTATATCCTCCAAAGGCTCCTTTTGCTTGGTCAGCACATTCACCACATCAATACCACTACATCCACCCAAACCAACTAAAAGCATTTCCATTGGTCTGAAGCCTTTACCTTCACCACCAATTGCAGGCTTAGCATCCAGCTCAACTTTAAACCCTGCAGTATTTTCTGCTTCAAAATTAAACTTACCGCTTTTACGTACTAAATTAATCTCCATTTTAAGTATCAAACATTATAAAAAACCCTGTTGTTTCTTTCAAGTTCCGGCAAACTGACCTGGCGATCAAAAATTGCATAAACACTAGAACCGCTGCCACTCATGAGTGAGAATAACGCACCAGATTGGTATAAACTTATTTTGACCTGTTCAATCTCCGGATATTTTAAAAACACAGAAGGCTCAAAATCATTTTTCAAATTAGACTTCCATTCTGTTATAGGCAAATGTATTAAATCTTTTACCGATCTACTAGGAATTATAGGCTTTATTCCGGCATAAGCATCTGCTGTAGCCACGTGAATGGGCGGTTTTACCAAAACGAGATTAAATTTTGACAAATCTATTGCTATTGAACTGAACTCATCGCCTTTACCGAAAGCATAAGCAGGCTGGTTCTCTATAAAAAAAGCACAGTCAGCTCCCAAAGGTCGCGCATAGTCTCGCATTGCCTCGACAGATAGCCCCAACTTGAATTTATCATTCACGAGTTTAATCAGATTAGCCGCATCCGATGAGCCTCCACCTAATCCCGCACCAATCGGAATATTTTTAAGTAACGTAATTTGTTGTGCCGGCAAATCGAAATCCTTTTTCAGTACCTCGAATGCTTTCAGACAAAGATTATCTTCCATATTACCCGGCACATCCATTCCCTTAACAATGCAAGTCATTTCATCCGCATCAGTAAGTTCAATAACGTCGTATAACTTTACTGGATAAAAAACCGTTTCGATGTTATGGTAACCATCAGCCCTTTTTTGAGTGACGTCTAAGCCAAGGTTTATTTTAGCATTTGCAAAAGCAAGCATGTATGTTGCATTTAATATTAGAGCTGCAAACTTACAAAAAACTCGACTTACTTCATCAAACCAAACACCTCATCAATATTTAATCGAAAGCCCGGCAAAATATCTGAAACAAACTCACTTCCTCCTTCATACAATTCGCCAACTACAAACAGCCCTTCACTATTCAGCACATACTTTAAGAAAGTTCGTTTTTTAGGATGAACAATCCAGTATTCCCGCACACCGTACTCTTGATAGATTTCAAACTTATTTTTCAACTCCTCCTTGTTGTTACTTGGCGACAGTACTTCCACTACTATATCTGGTGCACCAATACAACCTCGCTTATCTAACTTGGTCTCATCACAGATCACACAAATATCAGGCTGCAAAACGGTATATACATCTTTATCTGCCTTCGACTGATCCGGAAAACGCACATCAAACGGTGCGGCAAACACCTCACAGGAATGATCTTTTAAAAATAAATACATCTCAAATTGAATCCTCCCAAGTACTCGCTGATGGTTTGGAGATGGAGCAGACATTTCAAATATCTTCCCTTTAATCAACTCTAGTCGCTCCACAATCTCCCATTTCAAGTAATTCGCGTAAGAATAAGTACCTGAAATATCAATATCGCTGACTTTGCGTACTACAGGCTCCTTTTGGATGTAAGACTTTGGCTTTTTAGCGCGCCCAGCACTTTTCACTTTATCATCATTCATAATTTAAATCATTATAAGTTCATCAAAACAAATTATTAATCTTCAAACACCTCACTCATATTTAATCGAAAGCCAGGCAAAAGATCTGAGACAAAATCGACATCCCCATTATAAGGTTTGTCAGCTATAAAAACCCCGTCAGCATTGCGTACATACTTCAACAAATACCGCTCATCCGGAAACACGATCCAATATTCACGTACACCATACTCTTCATAAATCGCAAACTTATATTCCAGATCTTTTTTATTGTTGCTTGGGGATAAAATCTCCACAACGATATCTGGAGACCCTACACAACCCCTCTTATCTATTTTGCTCATATCGCAAACAATAGAAATATCTGGTTGCAAAACCGTGTAGACATCCTTATTTCGTTTAGAAACATCAGGAAAGCGCACATCAAAAGGTGCAGGATATATCCTACAAGGCTGCTTTTTTAAAAAGTAATAAAGTTCACCCGATATCCTACCCGAAACCAGCTGATGAAAAGGAGCAGGCGCTGCCATCTCAAACACCTTCCCTTTAATAAGCTCCAAGCGCTCATCAAACTGCCAACGCAAATAGTTCGCGTAAGAATAAGTCCCAGAAAAATCAATATCACTAACCCGACTTACAATGGGCTCCCGTTTTGGATAAGCTTTATTCTTTCCAAGCTTACCTAAATCATCGATTTTGTCATTTTTCATAAAAATATAATCTATAACAAAAATAAATAACTCATTTAAATAATAAAAATATTCAATAAAGATTTTTAAAAATAACTAATAGTTAATTCTAAACTAAAAGCGGTAGCTCAACTGCAAAGAACAATATGTAAAATCTGCCAGGCTGATGAATATGGAATAACTACAAGATGTTGGATGCTTCAAACATTCCATATATTATGTACTTTTGTCTGGGGTTTACCTCCATTTTAAACAATTATGAAGCAATATTTAGATTTAATGCAGCATGTGCTGGACCATGGCACACAAAAACATGACCGTACCGGCACTGGAACAATTAGCGTATTTGGCTATCAGATGCGATTTAACCTTCAAGAAGGTTTCCCTATGGTGACCACAAAAAAACTGCATTTAAAATCCATCATACATGAGCTGATCTGGTTTTTGAGCGGTGACACCAACATCAAATATCTAAAGGACAATGGTGTAAAAATATGGGACGAGTGGGCAGATGAAAATGGCGACCTGGGTCCTGTTTATGGTTCGCAATGGAGATCATGGCCTAAACCTGATGGTGGCCATATCGATCAAATTGCACAGATTATAAATACCATTAAGAATAACCCTGATTCAAGAAGGATTATTGTTTCAGCATGGAATGTAGCAGAAGTTGAAAACATGGCGCTTCCACCTTGTCATGCTTTCTTCCAGTTTTATGTAGCTGATGGAAAATTGAGCTGTCAACTGTATCAACGTAGCGCCGATATATTTTTAGGCGTTCCGTTTAACATTGCATCCTACGCTTTGCTCACGATGATGGTAGCTCAGGTATGCGGTTTACAATATGGCGACTTTATTCATACGCTGGGTGATGCGCATTTGTACAACAACCACATTGAACAGGCCAAGCTACAATTGAGTCGTGATCCTAAAAAATTACCAGTGATGCACATCAATCCTGAAGTGAAAGATATCTTCGATTTTAAATATGAAGATTTTACCCTAACGGATTATGATGCCCACCCACATATTAAAGGAGCAGTAGCCGTATGATCGTATCCGTAGTTGTAGCTATTGCCGAAAACAATGCCATAGGAAAAGACAATCAGTTGCTTTGGCGTTTGCCAGCCGATTTAAAACATTTTAAAGAAATTACTTCTGGCCATACCATTATAATGGGACGTAAAACCTTCGATTCTATTGGAAAGCCATTACCAAACAGACGCAATATTGTAGTAACCAGAAAAGCTGGGTTACAAATACCAGGTGCGGAGGTGACGAGCAATATTGAAGATGCAATTGCCCTTTGCACAACCGAGGAAGAAGTTTTTATCGTTGGCGGTGCCGAAATCTATAAAGCAACCATGCCGATCACTGATCGCATCTATCTTACCAGAGTTCATCAAAGCTATGAGGCCGATACCTTTTTCCCTGAAATCGATTTCAACGTCTGGGAAGAAACAAGTGTAGAAAAACATCTTCCAGATGGAAAAAATCCTGTAGCTTACACTTTTTCGACACTTCTACGCAAATAGTTGAGCCTCTTTAATAAAAAATCAATAAGGTGGCCTATTAATTAAAAAAATAATTAGATTTGCCGACTTGTTAAAAAAATATATAGCATATATAGACTAATAATTACAAACAAATGCAGGGTAAAGGTTTTATTAAATTTATGGCAATACT
>RCUH01000069.1_pt1 | contig 177306 bp, 147 predicted proteins | sample 2166191 | NCBI WGS metagenome assembly RCUH01 (sample SAMN09932848, study PRJNA488358) | compost metagenome | feature: garden; material: soil; isolation source: compost soil in an enriched community after 214 h of incubation | place: Germany: Experimental Botanical Garden Goettingen | collected...
TGTTCCAGATACGGTTTTAAGTAACCATGACCTCGAAAAAATGGTGGATACCAATGACGATTGGATAGTTGCAAGGACAGGGATTAAAGAGAGAAGGATTGTAAACGACCCAAATATTGCTACTTCTGATATGGCCACTTATGCCTTGAAGAGATTAATGGAAGATGGAGACGTGAATCCGGATGAAATTGATTGCGTAATCGTATCAACTTCTACACCTGATTATGTGATGGTAAGTACTGGAAGCATGGTATGCGAAAAAGCAGGTTTGAAAAATGCCTGGGGAATTGATACCAATGCTGCTTGCAGTGGCTTTTTATATGCTTTAACACTTGGTGCCAGTATGATTGAAAGCGGTCGCTGTAAAAAAGTGATTGTAATTGGTGCAGATAAGAACAGTGCAATTGTAAATTATACAGACCGTAATACTTGCATCCTTTTTGGTGACGGTGCCGGAGCTGTTTTATTGGAGCAAACAGAAGAGCCGGTAGGCTTAATGGATAGCTTTTTTAGAACTGATGGTTCAGGTAAAGAAAACCTGATCGTTACTGCTGGTGGATCTAAATACCCTGCATCTCAAGCTACGCTTGATGAGAAGCTACATTACGTGCGTCAGGATGGAAGAGTGGTGTTTAAAGCTGCTATTCAAGGTATGACGGATACGTGTAATGAGGTTTTAAGATCAAATGATCTGGTAAGTTCTCAAATCGATCACTTGATTCCGCATCAGGCTAATTTAAGGATCATACAATCGGTAGGTGACTATCTGGGTTTATCTTCAGAGCAGGTTAAAGTAAACATCGACCGTTATGGTAATACAACCGCTGCAACCATTCCTTTGTGTTTATGGGACTTTAAAGATGATTTTAAATACGGCGATAAGATGATATTGACTGCGTTTGGCGCCGGGTTCTCCTGGGGGGCAACGTACTTGAAGTGGGGTAAACTTCGCCAGCCTAAAAAAGACTAAATGACATTAGAAGATAAAATTGACGCATCGGAAACACGAATTTTTAAAGCTGTATTTCCGAATACGACAAATCATTACGACACCTTGTTTGGTGGAACTGCCATGCATATGATGGACGAAGTCGCTTTTATTACAGCTACTCGTTTTAGCAGGCAGCGAATGGTTACTGTAAGTAGTGACCGTATTGACTTTAATAAACCAATTCCTGCTGGTACTATTGTGGAACTGATAGGAAGGGTAAGCCATATTGGTAATACCAGCTTAAAAGTGAAGGTAGAGATCTATATTGAGCAAATGTATTCTGACACCAGGGAGAAGGCTGTAACAGGCGAGTTCTCTTTTGTAGCGATTGATGAAAATAAAAAGCCAACTTCCATTCTTAAATAGAAGCGCAATCCATACATTTGCCTCGAAATGCTATTGAAACCAATTTCTGTATTGTTGCTTTTTAGCTTATTGAGTACAAACTTTGCAAACTTGTTTGTTTTTGCAGGGTTTGAACTCAATCGGAAGTATATTGCTGCAGAACTTTGTATCAATAAGAGTAAACCTGAGCTGCATTGTAATGGTAAGTGTTTCCTGATGAAAAAGCTAAAGCAAGCTCAGGATAAGGAACAAAAACAGGAGCGTCAAGCTCAAAAAACACAAATTCAAGATGCTGTAGTAGTAACACAACAGGTCTTTAAACAGTACGCTTTAGCGGAATCAAAACTTCATATCCCTGCTTCTATGGGGATGCCGCAAAGCATTAAGAATTCTATATTTCATCCGCCACAGACAAATTAACTGTTCTCTTCGAAGACTGCATTACTTGTCGCTGAAGAAGCTCCAAGAACGCTGAGGTCTTCTCTGAGAAAGTAAATTTGTAACCAAATCGCATAGCAATACGGCTATTTAAGGCTGTTTTATGGCTTTCGTATAGCTGTTTGTGTAGGCGGTTAATTCCTTTTTTTAGAATTCTTATTAATAATTTAATGAGCCCATACAGATATTTTATCTTATCTATTGGCTTGCTGTTCTGTTTTTTACAGAGCCAGGCCCAAACACAGGCTATAAAAGGCCATATTTATGACTCTCAAACACGTGCACCCTTGGCGGGTGTAATGATCTTTAACGATTTGAACGAACAACTTACAAAATCCGATGCGAATGGCTATTTTGTGATTAATGGTTATCAGGAGTTTATACAAGCTGTTTTAGTGGGATATAAAACACAAAATATAAAAATAAAGCCAGATGATGGTGACCTCAATGTTCAGTTAGATGCGGATGGGGTTAGTTTAAATGAAGTTAGGGTTGCAGGGTACAATAGCAACAAAACAAGTAAGGAAACTGCAGGTGCAATTGCCTTGATTACTGCTAAGGATATCAACCGGGGTAGTGCAGCTTCGTTTCAATCTGCGCTAAATGCAATACCAGGGGTTCGCATGGAGCAAAGTACGCTATCTGAAGCTCGTATTTCCATTAGAGGTAATGGTGTTCGGGCATCCTATGGTATCCGGAATGTTAAGGTTTATGTCAACGAAATTCCTGTTACAGAGGCTGATGGTACTACCAGGATTGAGGCATTGGATGTGAATAGCATTGGCCGTGCCGAAGTGATAAAGGGGCCCGCTTCAAGTATTTATGGTGCAGGAACAGGAGGGGTAATCAACTTCCAGTTACAACGCTCTCCTTATCAGGAACAAAGTTTAGAAGCTTCTGGATTGATAGGGGCTAATGGTTTACATCGTTTGGCAACGACTTATCGTAGTGGCGGGGACAAGCTGAACAGTTACGTTTCCTACGGATGGCAGGAATATGATGGTTATAGGGAACACAGCAATGATATGCGTAGGTTTCTGACCGGAAACTTCCAACTTTTTCCAAGTGATAAACGTATTATTACCTTATTGGTTAATAGGACTACGCAGCACTCACAGATCCCAGGTTCACTTACTGCAGATCAGGTAGCTACAAATCCCCTACAGGCCAATGCGACTAATCTGGATAAAGCAGCCGGTAGGTATCAAACCTGGACAAGAATAGGATTGGGCCAACAGTACCGTTTTAATGATCAGTTTTCAAATACAACGAGTGTTTTTACTTACTTCTATGATTTGAATCATCCACTTCCATATGCTTATATCCGTAACTTTTATCAAAGTTATGGTGGCCGTACGCGGTTTTCTTATGATCCTGGGTTTAGTCTTTTTCCTACCCGTTTTACAGTTGGGGCAGAATTTAATGAAGGATTAACTAAGGGCACACAATATGTAAACAATAAAGGGCTGGAAGGTGCTATTAATTCCAATGTTGATTATCAGAACATACAGTATTCATTATTTTATCAATCTGAAACAGCTTTAACCAGTCAAACTACTTTGACGTTGGGCTTAAGTTATAACAGTTTGAAGTATGATGTGAATGACTATTTAAAACAGAACCAAAGTGGTGTTAAAAAGTTCAATCCACAGGCAACTCCCCGTATTGCGTTGAGTCATGCGTTTAGTTCTGTGCTAAGTCTGCATGCCAGTGTAAGTTCAGGCTTTTCTCCACCATCAAGTTCAGAGATCAAGAATGTGGACGGTTCCATTAACCCAGGCTTACAGGCTGAGAAGGGGATAAACTATGAGCTAAACGCTAAGGGAAATCTCTTAAAATCCCGCCTTGAATATGATCTGGCTTTGTTTAAAATGGACATGAAAGGGGAGTTAATCGGGCAGTCTATACAGCAAGGGATTACAATTTATAACAATGCTGGAAAAACTAGCCACAATGGTGTTGAGTTAGCTTTGGCTTATCAGGTATTTAAGCCGGAGGATCAAAATGAGGTGTTGAGCTTGCGACCATTTGTTGCCGTCACTTATTCCGATTTTAAGTTTAAGGATTATAAAACGCTGAATGCACAAAATGACGTTACCGCTAACTATGATGGAAATAAGTTAACAGGTATTGCTCCCTGGGTATTTAATGCGGGAATTGATTTAGAAACGAAAATGGGATTGTACTTTTATGGAAGCTATTACTATACTGATCGTTTACCTTTAAATGATGCCAACTCAGCCTACAATCCTTCTTATCAGCTGGCAAATGCAAAAATTGGCTATAAGAAGCAAGTCCTTAAATGTTTGGAAGTAAATGCATACGCAGGTTTGGATAACATCCTGAACAAGAGCTATAGTTCAATAGTTTCCTTAAATGCTGTAGGATTTGGTGGCGCAGCGCCTGCTTATTTTAATCCATCACCTAAAAGAAATGGTTATGGCGGTTTAAATGTTAAATATTTATTTTAATGAACATGAACAAGAAAATGTATTTCTCTTTGGTCATCGTCACCCTATTACTGGCTGCTTGTAAAACCAAGCCAGTAATAGATGAGGCCAAGGCGCTAAATACAGCTGGGATTGCAGCTGTTGGGCCATATTTTACAGCAGATCATAAAGGGAATCCAGTGTTGTGCTGGTCTGAACAGGATGGAAAAGATTCTTTGTACCGATTGAAATATGCTGTATATGATCAGCAGAAAAATGAGTTTGGTGAAGCTGTGATTGTACCTAGTTCTGTTGGCTGTGGTGTCTCTGCGGAGAGCATGGCTAAGATTGCCTTTAAAGACGATGGGACCGTGGTAGCTATTTTTGCCAAAAGATTTCCTAAAGAAAAGAACCCTTATGCCGGTGCAATTTATTATAGTATGTCAGAAAATGAAGGTAAAAGTTGGTCGGATGCTAAGTTTTTACATTCAGATACGAGTCATACTTATGGACGTAGCTTTTTTGATGTTGCCAAATTGAAAGATGGTGAACTGGCTGCGGTTTGGTTGGATGGACGTTATGGTAAGTCGATTAGAGGTTCAGCTTTGTTTTTTAACCGGACAGAAAAAGGAAAGGGTTTTGTTACAGATACTTGTTTGGACAAAGGCACTTGCGAATGTTGCCGGACAGATCTTTTGAGCGATAAAAACGGGAATTTGCATCTGGCTTATCGGAGTATCATATTTCCAAATGCACTTTCAGGTAAACAGGTGCGGGATATGGTTTATAAATTATCCAAAGACAACGGGCAAACGTTTACACCTGCAAAGCTGATCAGTAATGATAACTGGGAAATTGAAGGTTGTCCGCATTCAGGTCCCTCGCTTGCTGTAGCTAATCATACGCTTCGGGCGGTTTGGTTCACAGCAGGGGGGAGTTCGGGTTTGTATGGTACGTCAGCTGTGGATTCCGGTTTTCGTCGCCGGAATTTAATTACGGCATCCGGCAGACATCCTCAAATGGTGGCTTTGACTGATGGCAAAACAGCTATGGTTTGTGAAGAAGTGGAAGAGATGGAACATGAAACAATGAAGATGGATCACTCAAAAGGTGGAATGATGAAGCATGGGCCGGCTGGCATGTCTAAGATTATTTTAAGAATTTTGAAGGATGAGATCCCAGAGAAAACAATAGCCCTAACTGATGGGATGCAAGCAGATAATCATGCTGTTCTAACGACTGTTAACAATGGTTTATTGGTAGCTTGGGTGAGAGAAGGGGCAAAAGGATCAGCAATATATTACGCTGGTTTAAAGCAGTAATAAAAATATTAATAATACTTATCATTTAATTAAAAAAACAAAGATGAAGAAATCAATTGGAGCACTGCTTATCGCTATTGGAGCAATAGCCTGCACTCAAAAGGGAGATTATAAGATGGTGCGTGATGATGTAATGAAATTTCACGATGTGGTGATGGCAGATCATGGTAAAATCGTAAATAATCAGATGGCATTGGATACTTTAATGAAAGACATTAAAGGCCTTAAAACTAAATTTCCTGAGTTGGATACCTTAAAAGAGAAATCAGAAATCACCGCCTTACTGAGTAAACTGACTCAAGCAGAAGATAGCATGAACGATTGGATGCATAAGTTTGAGCCTGATGTAACGGGTAAATCAAATGACGATGCAATAAAGTACTTTGAATCAGAAAAAGCCAAAATAGCGGCCATTGATAGTATTTATAAAACGGAGATCAAATTGTCGGATGAATATTTAAGTAAATTCAAGAAATAATGATTAGACCTGGGGCGTATTTAATGCTATTGAGTTTGTTTTTATTTAGTTGTAAGGATAAGCCAAAACGTTTGCCATTCTTGCAACTGGAAACAACAGAAAAGGTAGTTGATGGTAAAACAGTAATTGACTCTACATTTAGGACTATACCAGCTTTTAAACTGTTAAATCAGGATAGCGCAGTTGTTACTGAAAAGAATTTTAATGGGAGTATTTACGTTGCCGATTTCTTCTTTACATCTTGCCCAACTATATGTCCGGTAATGCACCGTAACCTATTAAAGGTATATCAGAAATATAAAGGTAATCCGGAAGTTAAACTAGCTTCTCATACGATTGATGTTAAGTATGATACTCCTTCAAGAATGAAGGCTTATGCTACAAAGTTAGGTGTTGAAGGTACACAATGGGAATATTTGTGGGGTAGTAGGGATGAAATTTATGCTTTGGCAGAACGTAATTACTTAGTTTCTGCGCAGGAAAATAAAGCCGCTCCTGGCGGATTTGTGCATCAAGGCTATCTGGTGTTGGTAGATAAAGAAAAACGTATCAGAGGGGCTTATGATGGTACGCAGGATAAGGAAGTGGCCCAATTAATGAGTGATATGGATGTTTTATTGAAAGAATATAAGCAATAATCAGTCTTTTTAACGTGGTTTTTATTTTTTGCAGTTAATACTATTCACACTTAAGCCGATTTTGAAGAGTAGAAGTTTTTTATACCCTGTAACTGGGTTTAAAGCTTTGAAATTTAAAATTGGCTTTTTTATTTGTGGGTTAAGTACTTAACGAATGAACGATTATCGTGTTTTTTGTAAAAAAGCACTTAAATTTAACAATTAAATATTAAGTTGCCATTTATATATGAATGTTTGAATTTAATCTACTAATTTAGTGGAGTAAATCAAGGGAGTATTTAGTTACATCATGAGGGGGAATAAAGATTTTTCGGAATTATCGGATGATGCACTTATCAATTTGATGAAGTCGCACAATCAGGTGGCCTTTGTTTGTATCTATGACCGTTACTGGTCGGAGATGTACACCTGTGCTTTTCATATTTTCCCTCATCGGGAAACTTGTGAGGATTTAATCCATGATGTTTTTTTGTATCTCTGGACTTCAAGAGAACGCCTCGAGATCAAATCACTTCGTGATTATTTGTACATCGCCATTAAAAACAAATCTTTAAATAAAATCCGATCCCGGAAACAGTTGGTAGAGATTACTGAGGAGAAACATGAACACTTTGTTTCTGATGCGGCATCGGATGGGCAGCTGTTGCTCCAGGAAATTGACGGTGTTTTTGAGAATGGCATATTAAGTCTGCCAGAAAAATGCCGGGAAATCCTTATCCTGAGCCGTAAGGAGCATTTATCCAACAAAGAAATTGCCGCGAGACTAAACATTAGTCCGAAAACAGTGGAGAACCAGATTAATATTGGCCTTCGTAAAATAAGGTTCCTGATGGGGGATTTCATGATTTTAATTTTTATTTTCTTTTTCTTTGGGTGATCTACCCATTTGATGTGTCTTTACATTATAGCACATGACTAAAACTATTTTTTTTAAATAAACACAACTATGCATCAGCATTATAACGACTCTGACGAAGCGCGCATTAGTAAAAACATTGATGATTTTAAAGAAAATCCTGCAGCCTGGGATGAAGAGAAGATGGGGTCTGCACAGGAAGTAAGAAATACTGTGCTCAATCGGCTGTTGAACGATATAGGTGAAAACGAAAGCCGACCAGTTCCTTTTATCCGTACACTTCTGTTCAGAAGGGTAATCTCTGCTGCCGCTTCTGTTGTTGTGGTGATGGGGTTGTTATGGTTAGGCCTCAACTATAAAAATAACTCGTCGGACCAGTCAGTCCTACCGCTTGCCAATATGGTAATAGTTAAAACCAGCAAGGATGATGTGAGAAAAATCAAACTAAGTGATGGGTCGATCATATGGCTGAATAGTAACAGTACTTTAAGTTACCCAGAAAAGTTCAGTGCCACTAAACGACAGGTCGATCTGATAGAAGGGGAAGCTTATTTTGATATCCGTCACGATACGCATAAGCCATTTCAGGTGAAGGCTGGTAAAACCCTGACCAATGTATTGGGAACGGCTTTTAACATCAGTTCGTATTCCTGGTTAAAGGAAATCTGTGTGACAGTAAGAAGGGGGAAAGTAGCTGTAAACAATGAAGTTTTGTTGCCTAACCAGCAATTGGTTTATTCAAAGGCTTCGGGTAAGGTAGAACAGAAAGAAGTGCATGCAGCAGATGTAGTTTCATGGATGGAGCGTAAGCTTTCCTTTAATGATGAAGATTTTAAAACTGTCGCAGCTAAAATTGAAGATAAATTTAAAGTGAAAATCAGTTTTGAAAATAAGACTATGCAGGATTTACGTTTTACTGCGAGATTTGAGCCAACAGAGAGCCTGCGGGGTATTCTCGATGCCCTTACTATAACTACGGGACTGAATTATCAGGTTAAAGACAATAATATTTTAATAACCAACTAAATCAAACCAACCAATTAACTAAACCCAATCGCTTATGACGAATTAATTACTTAAAAAACGAAACCGGAATATAAATATCCCGGTTCGATGATGTCCTCAGAAATGTAACGCCAATCACCTGTCTGACGGTCATCCCGTGTCTTTTAAAATCTAAACAAACATTAAAAAACCACATTCAAAGGTATGAAATTATATATATATAGCATCTGCTTTATGGCGATTGCTTTGTTTCTGCTTACACCACAAGTAAAAGCACAGCAAGTTAAGCCAGTAAAAGTTGATGTTGATTTTACCAATATCCCATTAAAACAAGCACTTGACATCCTGCAAAAGCAAAGTACTTACAATTTTGTTTTTAGCGAAGAACTGGTAAGCCCTTATAAGGTAACTTTAAAAGCGAAGGGCTTGACTTTAGAGGCTGTGATGGACAAGATGCTCAGTAAAACCGCACTTGACTACCTGATCAGGGAGAATAAGATCATCATCCGTAAGAAATCGTCAACAGTAGAAATTGCGCCCGCCTCTAGAACTATGCCAATGACCACTATGGGGGGCGCTTCGGTTACCGCTGGAAGAATCAAAGGAAGGGTCTTGACAAAAGATGATGAGCCCATTGCAGGTGTAACTGTAAAGATAAAGAACTATGATGGGGCAGTTACGCAAACCAATGCGAAAGGCGATTATGCCCTTACGGTTCCTGAAAAGGCAAAAATATTGATTTTTAGCCATTTGAGCTTTGTGACCAAAGAGGTAATGATTGGCAATGCATCTGAGCTGAATGTGGCATTGGAAAAGGCGGACAAAGACCTTGATAACGTGGTGGTAACAGGTGTTTTTACGCGAAAAGCAGAAAGCTTCACCGGGGCTGCTTCTACTTTTACACAGCAGCAACTGCGCACAGTGGGTAACCAGAATATAATTCAGAGCCTCAAAATGCTCGATCCTTCTTTTATACAAATCGAAAATCTTGTTGCAGGGTCTGACCCAAACGTACTACCGGATTTACAAATCAGGGGGGCAAATAGCTTACCCGGTCTTAAAGGAGAATACACTGCCAGTTTAAACTTGCCTTTATTTGTACTGGACGGATTTGAGACCAACCTGCAAAGGATTTATGACCTGGACATGAACCGGGTGGCCTCGGTAACGATCTTAAAGGATGCGGCTTCAAAAGCAATTTATGGTTCAAGAGGGGCGAACGGTGTAGTGGTTGTTGAAACAAAAAGGCCTGAAATGGGTAAACTGAGATTGAGTTACACAGGTGATTTTAATGTGACTGCCCCTGATCTAAGTAGTTATGATTTAACCAATGCGTCAGAAAAACTGCAGGTTGAGGTAAATTCAGGAAGGTATAAATCTGTCAATAACTATAATTATGTAGATCAGCTGTTAAACGAGCAATACAACAGAACTTATGCTGAGATTGCAAGAGGAGTAGATACTTACTGGCTTTCGCAGCCGGTAAATACAGGGATTGGTCAAAAGCATACCTTATCTTTAGAAGGCGGAGACCCTTATTTAAGGTATGGTGCCGATTTTACTTACAACAATATCTCCGGGGCGATGAAGGAATCCGGACGAAGAACGATGTCTGGGAACATTTACCTCTCCTATCGTGTCAGCAATTTTTTATTCCGGAATACGATAACTGTTACTGGAAATAAGGCCAGTGACTCCCCTTATGGTTCATATTCTGCATATTCCAGGCTGAACCCTTACTGGACGCCATATGATGAAAATGGCAACATCAAGAAAATATTGGGCCAATATAATCCGGGTTCCGGAACACCGGTTAATTATTATAATCCCTTGTATAACGCAACTTTAGGTACTAAGAACTTTTCAAATTATACCGACATTACCAATAACTTTCAGGCAGAATGGTCGGTTACACAGGCTTTTAAAGTGACCGGACGTTTTGGATATGTGCAAAAGCAAACCAAGCGGGAAGACTTTTATCCGGCCAACCATACCAGATATGCAGAATACGCAGAAGCAGATTTTTTTAAACGTGGTGATTATTCTATTACAGACGGACAAGACAGATCTATAAAAACAGAACTGCTGTTTGATTATTCCAAAACAATAGGCCTTCACGTGTTTCACCTGAACGGTGCATGGAACCTGTCTGAAATAAGTAACGAAACACATGGTTTACAGGCACAAGGGTTTTTGAATGATAGAGTTGACAATGTGAATTTTGCCAAGCAATATTTAGAGAATGGCCGGCCTTTGGGAACGGATGGTATGACCCGTGAAACAGGGCTGGTTTCGGCTTTGAATTATTCTTATGACGAACGTTTTCTGGTCGATTTAGCCTTCAGAAGGCAGGGTTCAAGTATGTTTGGTGCAAACAACAGGTGGGGTAATTTTTGGTCGGCAGGTTTAGGCTGGAACATTCATAAAGAAGAATTCCTGAAAGATAAAGAATGGATAGACCAGTTGAAATTAAGGGCCACTACCGGTTATACTGGAAGTCAGAATTTTAACCCCTATCAGGCTATGGCTACTTATAACTACTATACTGATACTTATTATGACAATATTGTAGGTGCCAAACTGATGGGACTGGCCAATGATGAACTGAAATGGCAGCAGACACAAGATAACAACATTGGTGTAGACGTACAACTGTTTAAGAGATTAAACATGACGGTGGATTATTACATCAGCAACACGAAAAACCTACTTACAGATTTACCTCTACCAGGCTCTTCCGGATTTAGCACTATAAAGGAAAACCTGGGCGAAGTAAGAAACACAGGTTTAGACGCCAGAGTGAGCTATAGGGTTTTAAATGACATGAAATCGGGAAGCTTTTTAAATCTCTTTGTGAATGTAAGTTCAAATAAGAACAAACTCATCAAAATTTCTGATGCTTTAAACAGTTTAAACGTAGAGAATGAAGCTTCAAGGGGAACTTCTACCAAACCTTTTATCAGGTATAAGGAGGGAGAATCTACCACAGCGATTTATGCGGTGCCTTCAAAAGGAATTGACCCGATCACCGGTGACGAGATCTATGTGACTTCTTCGGGTGCACTAACTTATGTCTGGAATCCAAATGATCAGGTGGTAGTGGGGGAATCTACACCTAAGTTCCGCGGAAGCTTTGGCTTTAACGCACAGTACAAAGGCTGGGGACTAAATTGTGGTCTGATGTATAAGCTGGGCGGGCAATATTACAACCAAACTCTGGTAGACAGGGTGGAGAACGTTGATATTGCCAACAATGTAGACCGTCGTGTATTTACGAGTACCTGGAAAAACCCGGGAGATGAAGTGTTTTTTAAACGCATAGGGGCGGTTCCTACGCGAACAAACCCAAGCTCACGTTTTGTGCAGGACTTTAACGAACTGCAATTGAGTTCACTTAACGTTTCTTATGATTTTAGAAATACAGCTTTTTTGAAACGTACGGGACTGGAGCGGATCAGGGTAAGCCTCTTTACCAACGATATTGCCAGGATATCCTCTGTGAAAGCAGAGCGCGGACTGGACTTCCCTTTTGCAAGAACTTATTCCTGCTCGGTGCAGGCAACATTTTAATCTGATATAGAGATGAAAAGATATTTAAAATTGATTTTAATTGCATTGTCACTTACACTGTTTTCCTGTAATAAATGGCTTGATGTTGAGCCGAAATCGCAGGTACGTGATACAGATCTGTTTTCTACGGAAAGTGGATTTAAAGAAGCCCTGTCGGGTGTATATAGTTCCCTAACCTATGAACCTTTGTACGGTAGGGAAATGACTTTTGGTCTGATGGGCGTTTTGGGCTATGAATGGGATTTTCAGTCTATTTCCTATGATTTTGATAAAATTTACAATTATCAGGGCAGCCAGATTTCTTTAAACCGCATCGATGCGATATGGAACGGATTGTATAATTCGATAACAAACGATAACAAGCTGCTAGAAGAAATTGACGCTAAGAAATCGGTGTTTACAGGTGATAATTTTAACGTGATTAAAGGAGAGGCTCTTGCTTTGCGTGCTTTTATCCATTTTGATCTGCTGCGTGTTTTTGGTGCCAGTTATGAAGAAAACCCTCAAAAACTCACCATTCCTTATTATAAAAAATCATCTAAGGAGATTGCGCCTCAGTTGACTGTGGATGCTATACTTGATCTGGCTATCGCAGATTTGAATGAAGCTGCAGAACTGTTAAAAAGTGATCCTTTGTTGACTGGCAGGACAGTGAATACTCTGGATGACAATGGCTACCTGATGAACAGGCAAGTACATTTAAATTATTATGCGGTAAAAGGCCTGCTGGCCAGGATTTACCTGTATAAAAAGGACTATGTGAAAGCGTTGGAAAATGCAAATGTGGTGATCGGGACCAATAAATTTTCCTGGATCCAGCAAGCCGCCCTTGTGAACATTACCCAGGCTGATCTTACATTTTCTACTGAACACCTATTTGCCCTCAATGTAGTCCGTTTAAAAACAATTTATGAAAATTCGTTCACCGCTACCGGTGCAAGTGGTGTATTTTATATTACGGGGGCGAGCAGGTCAGAATATTATGATAATGCGCCTGAAGATTATAGATACTTGTACCTGTTTAATATAAATAATGAAGGGAACTATTACCTTAACAAGTACAATCAGCTGGCAAGTACAGCCTGGCCATTGGCTTATCGCAATAAAATGCCAATGATCAAGCTTTCGGAAATGTATTTTATTGCTGCAGAAGCACAAAAAAGTACCAATATCACTTTAGCGGCAGGATTGATCAATGAGGTAAGGTTGCATAGAGGAGTACCCTCTATACCTATTAATTCTACAAATTTTGATGCCGTGCTGCTGCAGGAATTCAGAAAGGAATTTATCGGAGAGGGGCAGCTTTTCTTTTTTCACAAAAGAAAAAATGATGCGGCCATTCCAAAGGCATCAGGCCTGAACCTGATCGCACTTAAGGGATATAAACTGCCCATTCCCGTAAGTGAATTTAGTAATGCACCAGGTAGAGTTGACAACAGATAAACAGGATCATAATGAAACATAAATTACTATACTTAGCTTGCATAGTGCTGCTATGGTCTTCCTGCAAAAAATCGGAAGAGCTGATTTATCCCAAGGAATTTAGTGCACTGAACATTTGGCTTGGCGCAAATGCGGAAAAAGCCGACAGTCTTACTTATAATTATGCTTTCAAATCCTTAAACGATTTGGATACTATAAGCTTCTCAGTCCGCCTGAGCGGGTTACCCTCGGCAGTAGACAGGGAATTTCAGCTAAAGGCTGTTGGGGGCGACACCCTCAGGATTAAAAAGGATGTACATTACCAGTTTCCAAAATACATTCTTAAAGCCAATGCCTATACTGCGGTTTACCCCATTTACATCAAACGGTCGGCAGAATTTAAAACGAAAGAAGGTAAAATTATCTTTGGATTAAAAGAAGATGATACGTTTAAAAAGGGGATTGCCGAGCGGTCAGATTTGATTGTGATTTTAAAGGATCAGTTTTCAAAGCCGGCCAATTGGGATGCAGACCCGGCCCCTTACCGACCACTTAGTGTCTTTTTCGGAACGTATAGCAATGTGAAATTTCAGTTCATTACCACTGCTATCGGTCGGGCGGCAACCTTCAAAGTACGAAATAACACACAGCCGCTCATACCGCCAGATGAAATCTACTACACCCAAGCCCTGTATTATCAAAGCAGGGTTAAAATTGAACTGATCAATTACAATGCGGCGCATCCCGGGGCACCACTCAAAAACGAGTTCGGTGAGACAGTTACTTTTCCATAATACTTAATTAAAGGCCATTAAAACTATTGACATGACAAATACATATAGCTTTAAATTCCTGACAATGATCCTGCTTTGGGCAGGAGTATTGGGTTCCTGCTCTAAGGACAAGGGAAATTATACTTATACCGAATTAGATGCGGTAAATATTGATGTTTCACACCTGGCGTCGGATTACGCCATGATGCGGAATGAGTACCTGGATATCAAACCTGTAGTTTCCTATAAAGGAGAAGTGGTGAATCCGGCAAAGCCCCAGTTTCCGGAACTTAGTTTTAGCTGGGAGATGTATCCTTCACAAGCATTTAAGGAGATTAAGGAGAAACATACCCTGGCAAATACTTTGGAACTGCACTATCAGATGGTACAGAAGGAGCTGGGATGGGAAGTATTGTTTACGGTAACGAATACCAATACAGGGGTGAAAACCTTTGCGAAATTTAATGCGACCATTACCGCTGCCCTGGCCGAAGGTTGGATGGTACTTTATGAAAGGGATGGCAATACGGATGTTGGTATCATCGCCAATAATGAAATTTCAAAAGCTGCCACAACGGAGAAACTATTTCTGGACTTGTATGCAAACTCTAATGGCAGTGCGCTACCGGGCACGCCTGGATCAATCATTTATTCCAGGTCCGGCTTCCCAACCTTAGTCAGTATCTATATCCAAAGCAGCAAAGAAGTGGCCAATGTCAGTACCAGTACATTTCAGAGAATCTCTACCATCGATAAAGGGATGTTTTGGACGAAGCCAGCTGTTATTGCACCTTCCTTTATTAGTGCAACTGATGGTAGTAAAGACTTTATGATTAATAATAATAAACTACATGTGATAGATTATAAGATTATTGCGCAGGGAGATAGGGCTTTTGGCGATGCTCTTGGCGGGACTTACGGCACACTTGCTCCATGGCTAACCCTTTCTCCGGGTTCCACTTTTAATGTGGTTGGGTACGATCAGACCAATAAAAAGTTTGTAAAGGTGGTTTCTTCGGGATCGGAGGTGGTTTCAATGTCTACCGCCCAAAGTCCAACGGCAAAATATGATGTCAATAACGTAGGCCTGGAACTTTTGTTTGGTGATTTGGGATGGAATAACTGGGATTATTTTATCATGAGAGACAATGCCGCCAATAGATATTATATGCTTTCGGCAAATTTTAGAGTCGCAGAATCTACAACCACAACAATTGCCGTAGGTAAATATGATATGAGTAGTTGCCCCGAAATAGCTTCGGTTAATTCGATGACCACCGGTTATCTTGGTGAAATTCTTTATTACAGTGCAAATAATCACTTGTACCAATACAAATATACACCCGGAATTACAGATTTGCTCTGGACCGCGCCAGGAAATGAAAAAATCACCAATATTAGCTTACAGAAGCATTATAATATCAATCGTGCTGCTGGTGTGTTATTCGATCCTAAAAATCTTTGTAAGATTTTATACGTGGCGACCTATGATGAAGCCTCCAAAATTGGAACAGTATACCAGATGGAAGTAAATCCTACCAGCGGCGCTATAATAGCGGGAACGGAAAAGAAATACACAGGGTTTGGAAAAATTAAAGCTATGGCCTGGAAAATGCCTATTAAATAAAACACCACTAAAAGGAAACATAAAGAAATAATGAGACACATTGTAAAACTTACATTAGTCCTGGCCTGCTCATCTTTGATGAGTATGGCACAGCGAAATTATATTATTAAAGGAAAACTAAAGGGCCAGGGAAATGAGAAAATCATAGTAAAAGGCACTGACGGGGCAATAACGGTTGAGGCTAAAGACGATGTATTTGAGCTGACTGGCCCGGCCGGTGATGAGCCATTTGTAACTTCGGTGAGTACGGGTATTGACCGTAACCTTTATCTTGGAGGTGGAAAAACAGGCATGTATCAGCCACCTATACCACTTGATATTGTATTGACCAAAGGAGCGAAGTTGACGATTACTGGCGTGGCGCTAGATCTTAATCTGGCTTCGGTAACAGGCGATGTGTTAAACGACAGCTTTACACAATTTCGTAAAGTCGAGGAGCCTTTAATCAAACAAATGGCCGATTTGCAGAAGCAAATGGTTGAATCAAGGATTATGGGGGTTAAAGATGCGATGGCTGAAATTGGCCCGAAAATGCTAGAGAACAGAAAGGCGATTTCGGCATCCAGAAAAAAATTCATTAAAGAACATCCTGAGGCTTTCGCAAGTGTGTACTATTTGTCGTTAACTGCAAGGGATTATACTACTGCAGAACTTGAGGCCGCCTATAACAACCTGGCATCAACGTATAAAAATACCCGTTATGCAAAAGGTATCATAGCTAAAATTGAATCTTTAAAGATCATTCAGGCAGGCGGCCCGGCACCAGATTTTACAAAACCTGATGTCAATGGCAAGCCGGTAAGTTTGTCACAATTCAGAGGTAAATATGTACTGTTGGATTTCTGGGGGAGCTGGTGCAGACCTTGCAGGGCTGCAAACCCACATTTGAAAGAACTTTATTCAGCGTATGCGGCTAAAGGATTTGAGATATTAGGTGTTGCAAGTGAGAAAGTAAGTGGTCAGGCTCAAGCTGAAAAAATGTGGAAAGAAGCGATAGAAAAAGATGGATTGACCTGGACAAATGTTTTAAATAATGAGGTGTCCATGAAACAGGACCTCGTTCAATTGTACAGTATTGAAGCCTATCCAACTCAGATTTTATTAGACAAGGAAGGTAAGATTGTAGCCCGTTGGACTGGTGCAGGAGGTAAACAACTTGATGATAAATTAAAAGCGGTTTTTAGCAAGTAAGATGCAGAGGATATTAAAATATAAGGCAATGTACGCATTGCTGGTCGGAATGTTTGCGTGTGGTTATACACCGGCCTCTGCCCAGGTTAATAAAGGCATGGTTATTAGGGGCAAGGTGAGTTTTTTGAATCCTGAAACATTTAAAAAGTACAACATGGTGTGGCTATACAAAGGGATAGGGAAAGGCAAGAGAGCTATTGATTCTGTAAAGGTTAACGACGATGGTACATTCAGTTTGAATATAAAATCAACTGCATCAGGTTTATATCAATTGGATATTTTAAAATGGCAAACGGCCAGTTTTTGGTCTGATAATGATGTATATATTACTTCACGTGGATACGATACAGCCAGAACCAAAACTAAGAATTCTGGTTTTGTTGAGGTAATCAGTAAGTCGCCGCGTACACAATTGATCAATACTGCATTGTACCAGAAATATATTGCCGATCAGGAAATGGAGCTACTAAACACAGAGATTCTTGCTGCCAGAAATTACATGAAGAAAGATACCTCTTGGTTTACTTATTTGAGAACGAATGGGTTGATCAGACAAAAGGCAGATTTCGAAGCCTTAAGGCTTAAGCAGCTCATTAAAGCCAATCCAAATAATCCTGCTGTGGTTTATTTACTGAGTATGCTCTCGACAGATAAGGAACCTGAGTTTTTCTCGGCTGAACTTTTGAAGCTAATGAATCTATATCCACAACTTGAAGAAGCCAAACAACTCAAAAGGGAGTTTCTTGCACAAAACGCCATAAAGAATGCTTTGAAAAAGGGGAGTGTAATTCCTCATATCGCCTATAATGACCCTTCAGGGAAGGCCGTAGACATCAATTCTTTTAAAGGGAAATATGTGTTGATCGACTTCTGGGCAAGCTGGTGCGGTCCTTGCAGGAAAGCCATTCCGGAAATTAAAGAACTGTACAGTAAGTACAAGGAAAATGGACTTGAAGTATTGAGCGTTTCTGTAGATACAGATAATGCAGCCTGGAGAAAGGCTATGTCTGAAGAAAACATGCCCTGGCCGCAAGTGCTAAGTCCTGATAAAAATAAAACAATGGCGAGTTTTATGATCATCGGTATTCCAACACTATACCTGATAGACAGAGAAGGGAAAATTGTTGAAAAGTACACAGGTTTCAGCGCTAAGTTGAAAACGCAGCTTGAAGAAGCTTTCAAACAGAAAATATAATTTTAAATAGAAATGGCGCCAATTGTATAGGGCGCCATTTTTTTATGATCAATCCATGAACCGAATTCTTCCCGGCAGAACAGTGCCTTTGTTTTTTATGTACCTAGTGTGCTTTGTATTTGAAGGTTACGCACAACAATCTTTTGACGCGAAACGTATTGAGATAATTACATCAGCAGTCATTAAAAAAGGCTATCCCGCATGTGTACGGTTGTGGGGATTTGATACTGTTAAGAAAGTACAAAACAGCGCGCAGTTTACCGGAGTTGTGGTAACAGCCGAAGGCCATATTCTTACTGCTGCTCATGCGATCATACCGGGGAAAACTTATCTGGTTAATTTCCCTGACGGAAGAACCGCAATAGCGGAAGGAATGGGAAGAATTGCTGCTGAAAGTCAGGGTAGACCTGATGTAGCTATGGTAAAAATAGTAACAAAAGGGGCATGGCCATTTGCAGAGATCGGATGGTCTTCCTCATCGAAATTAAACAGTATGTGTGTGAGTATTGCCTATCCTACGACACTCAACCAAAAATTACCCTCAGTAAGGTTTGGTCGGATTAGCCGATTGCCTGATGTATGGGGATTTATGGTTTCTACCTGTATAATGGAACCTGGAGATTCCGGAGGTCCGCTGTTTGATGAGCTGGGACGCGTGATTGGTCTTCATAGCCGTATTGATGTAAATGAAAAAATAAACTATGAGGTTCCTGTGGATCTTTACAGGAAATATTGGACGGCTTTAAATGTAGCTGAGGATTATAAAACTTTGCCTTCAAAAGAAGATGATCTGGGATCCGATCCTCAGCAAGCTGCTATTAATCACATTACTGAACTGGAAAATTTAGAAGCACAGTTTGGCAAATCAGCATTTAATTTCAATGGCAGCTGTTTACGGATTAGCAGTGAGCTAAATGGAAAACCCCAACAGGTATATGGAACAGTGCTTTCAGGGAGTATAAAGGCATCAAATACTCAATTTAAATCCGGAACTCTTTTAGTAAGTAAAAGCTCACTGATAGGAGAGCATGCCGTTGTTGATCTCGGTACTGGCAGGAACCTTACACTGACCGTTGTTTCCAGGGATAAAGAAAATGATTTGATCCTTCTGTATGTTGCTGCCAGGTTAAAGTCCGCGATCAGTTTGAAAGCTTTGGCGGATACTCCTTCCATTAAGTTCAGCGAAGTCGGTAAATTCCTTTTATCGGCCATGCCTGGACAAAACAACCGGCTTAGTGTATTGGGGAGTACTTGCTTTGGTCAGGATAAAAAGTTCAGCTCCGGATATTTTGGTGCTTCGGCTACTTTCATAAATAAACAAATTGTATTGACGCGCATTGCGCCTGGGAGTCCGGCGGAAAAAGCTGGATTGATGTTGCAGGATCAGGTTACGGGCATTAATGGTGTACCTATATCGCTTCCTCCAGAATATGGCAAGGAGATTATGAAATATGAACCGGGCGATACCATCAATATCCAGGGGATAAGAGGCGGTGCTAATTACAATTTACCGGTAAACCTTGCTTTATTGCCTGTAACAGGAAACCATCCCGCGGATCATTTTGCAGGTGGAAAAAGCAAGAGAAGAGATGGCTTTAGATCTGTATTTACACATGATGCAATGCTTAAGCCAGAAGAATGTGGCGGACCTGTTTTTGATTTGACTGGTAAATTTTACGGCATAAATATCGCAAGATTCAGTAGAACATCCTGCTTGGCAATACCAACTCTCGTGATGTATCAGTTTGTGCTTAACAGTTTGTGAAAAACAAAAATTGATATATCCTAAAATTTATTTATCATTGGATAATTTTCGAGTATTTTTATACCGGAAATAAAGCGGATGATAGATTATAGCAGGCTTACAGATCAGCAGTTAATGACGCTTTTAAAGAAAAGCGACAGCATCGCCTATGCCCAATTGTATGATCGTTATTTTCAGTTACTTTTTGTTTATGCCTACAAACGCTTAAGAGATGAGGCGGAAGCAAAAGATGTGATACAGGATTTCTTTACGGTACTTTGGGTAAAACGTGATACCCTGAATTTTAGTTCTGCTATTTCTTCCTACTTTTTTACGGCTATTAACAACAGGATCATTGATTTTTTTCTGCATAGGAAGGTTGCCGATAAGTATATTGGTTCTATCTCGATGCCAACTGAAAGGGAAGAAGCCACAACAGATCATTTGGTGAGAGAAAAACAACTTATGGCCTATATTGAGAAGGAGATACAGGCTTTGCCATCAAAAATGAGGAAAATCTTTGAGTTGAGCCGAAAATCTAATTATACATATAAGGAAATTGCTGGTGAATTGTCTATCTCCGAGAAAACAGTTCACCGTCAGATGTCAAATGCTTTAATACGCCTCAGGACTAAACTCGGCCTATTCACCTTCCTTATTTTCCTTACCAAGTTTTAATTTAAAATATTTTCTTTTTTTTCTGCACGTATTGGGGGGACTTCCCCGTCATACCTTTAATTATGGAAATTATCCGCTTTAGGTATGTCAGAACAAGAACGAGAATTACTTATAAAATATAATGCCGGCAAATGTACCGAAGCTGAAAAAGCTGCGGTAGAAAAATGGTTGTTTGAACTTAATAGTACAGCCGTCAATTTATCGGGGGATAAAATTGCGGCTATAAAGGCTGAAATTCTTAGCCAGTTACCGGGCCCGGTAGCAAAAGTAAGAAAGTTCAGCGCTTGGCTACCCATTGCTGCGGCAGTTACATTATTTGCTTTTGGTGCAGGTTGGTTTTACTTTTCTAATTTGTCTGCTAATAAATTGATGAATAATGACAAGCGAAGTGCTTACCTGAATGATGTTGCTCCCGGTAGAAATTCGGCGACCCTTACGTTGGCGGATGGAAAGAAGATCGTTTTATCTGATGCAGGTAGTGGAGAACTGGTAAATGAATCAGGGGTGGTGATTTCTAAAACTGCTGAAGGAGAGATTATTTATAACGTTGCCTCAGGCGCTGGCTCTGAAAAAGGAACTGAAAGGGACAGACCAAGCTCAGGAGTAGGTAATACGGCTTACAATACACTTGCAACTACGAATGGAGAAACTTTCCGCGTTCGCTTACCAGATGGTTCTTTGGTGGTTCTGAATGCCGCTTCCAGTTTAACCTACCCAACTCATCTAAATCAGGATCAGGAACGACGGGTTAAGCTTTATGGCGAAGCTTATTTTGAGGTTGCAAAAGTAATGGTTAAACAAAAGGGACCAGGAAGTAAAGAATCGGTAATAAGGAAGCCATTCATAGTATCAACAGATAAGCAACAGGTAGAGGTGCTGGGAACGCATTTCAATATTAACAGTTATGCTGATGAATTAAATACAAAAACAACTTTATTGGAAGGTTCCGTGAAGGTTGCATCTTTGGATGCTGGGCGCCATTCGTCAATTTTAAAACCTGGACAGCAGGCTGTGAGCAGGGCCGAAATGTTTTTGATCACGGAGGTGAACATTGCACAGGCTGTAGCCTGGAAAAATGGAACCTTTGATTTTGACAATGAGGATATCCAGAGTGTCATGCGTAAAATTTCAAGATGGTATAATGTAGAGGTGGAATTTGAGGGAAGCGTTTCGAAAGAAAGATTTAATGGTGCGCTCTCGCGCCAGAAGAATATCAGTCAGATGTTGAAAATGTTGGAATCAACTGGAGTAGTTCATTTTAAAATAGAAGGAAGGAGGGTTATCGTTATCAATAATTAAACAAACAGATAATCCTTTGTAAGTCAGGAAACCGACGCCAATCGGAATCCTGACTAAAGCCTGGATTGTTAATATATTAAAAACAAATTAACTAACTGCGCTTACCTGACCCATCTTGCAAAATGAAAAGGTAAAATCGCCTAACCAAACTTATCAAATGTACAATTTTTACTTAAAGAAAATGGTGCAGCCACCAGACTGTATCACAAGAATTCTGCTGATTATGAGGTTTACCCTACTAATTCTAATCACTGCTATTTTACAGGTTAGCGCAAGTTCTTTTGCGCAGAAAATAACCTTGTCTGAAAAAAATGCTCCTTTGAGGAAGGTTTTTGATCAGATCAGATCGCAAAGCGGCTACGACTTCTTATTTACTTCCACGATACTTAGGGACGCTAAGCGTGTAAGTATTGACATTAAGGATGCTGAAATAGACGTTGTTCTCCGAAAAATATTTGAAGGGCAGCCATTGAAGTATACCATCGATGAAAAAACCGTGCTGATCAAAGCAAAAGACAAAAACTTTCTTGACAACCTGATCGCAGGATTTCAGGCGATTGACGTAAAAGGAAAGATCTTAACGGAAACGGGGAATAACTTAGTTGGCGCCTCCATTACCGTTAAAGGAACGAATAGAGTGGTGAGAACAAATGAAAAAGGGGAGTTTACCATTACCAATGTAGATGAAAACGCAACACTTGTCATTACTTATATGGGCTATGAAACCAGGGAAGTGAAAGTGGAGAAAACAATAAGTGTGGTCCTGAAAATTGACATAAGTGCTTTAAGTGAAGTAGTGGTGGTAGGTTATGGTACGCAAAAGAAATCATCTTTATCGGGCGCTGTTTCTTCCATAAAAGGTGAGGAATTGTTAAAGGGCCCCTCGACAAATGTATCCAGTTTATTAGGAGGACGGCTTCCGGGGATATCTTCGGTGCAGGAATCTGGTGAACCGGGTGTTGATCAGGCTTCGTTGAGGATACGCGGTTCTAATTATGCGGTTACTTATATAATAGATGGAATGCCACGCTCTATCAATGATTTAGATCCGAATGATATAGAAAGTATATCCGTATTAAAAGACGGTGCGGCTGCTTCGGTTTATGGGTTGAAAGCTGCCGGAGGGGTAATTATTGTAACCACCAAAAAAGGAATTGCTGGAAAACCAACCTTAAATTACAGTGGATCTGCCGGCGTATCGTTGAACGCTAATTTTCCTAAGTTTATGGATGGCCCGCAGTTCGCACATTATTACAACATGGCCGACATGATGGATAAGCTGGCCAATGGAACCATTAAAAATAGAAATGAGTACACGCCGATTTTCCTAAAGGCTGATGTAGATGCCATGCTAAACGGGGATCCTAATGATGGCTGGGACAATGTAAACTATATCGATGAGGTTTTTGGTACGGGGCGCAATACAAAGCACAATCTTTCTGTACAAGGTGGGAGTGACAATACGAATTATTTTGTATCGCTTGGCTATATGGGCAATAAAGGAAATATCAAGAATTTTGAATACGACCGTTATAACCTACGTAGTAACATCACCACAAAAGTAGCGCAAAATCTTAATTTGGAATTTGGTGTAGCAGGTAGTACAGGATACAGGCAAACACCAGGTTTTCTCTCAGGAGGTACAGACAGCAGTCCGGATTTAGGTGAACAAGGATGGTTTTCTATCGCTAAACAAACCATCGGAATGCACCCTTATCTGCCAATAAAGTATAACGGCCTCTATACAGGTGTTACGCCAAGAAATAATTCAGGTGCGCCGAATAGTCCGCTTGCAGCTATCAATGAATCAGGTTACAAGAAAACGAGTGCCGTCGATTTACAGACCAATCTATCGTTACAATACAATGTGCCCTGGGTAAAAGGTTTAAGCCTTAAAGCCGCCGGATCTTATGATTACAGTACATCGCACAATAAAAACCTGGATACCTACTATTCCGTAAATTCGGTAAGGTTAACAGATGCAACCAGCAAATTGGGTTTTAATAAGATGCTGGATCCGAGAGGCAGGTCGTTCAATTTCCTGGGCGAAGGTCAATCCCAAAGTAAACAATTGGTTGGTCAGGGTAGTTTGAGTTACAAAAATACTTTCGCTGAACATAATGTAGACCTCTTGGCTTTGGTGGAGATCCGCAACAATAAGTCAAACTCTTTATCGGCCTATGCTAAAGATGTCGCCTTTCCGGAATTACCTGAACTTGGTCTTAACACACCCGCGGACAGTCCGATTGGGGGAGGGAGTGCTGGATCAAGAAGTCTGGGTTATGTATTTCGTTTAAAATATGATTATAAGGAGAAATACCTTGCTGAATTTACAGGAAGATATGACGGTTCTTATAAGTTTGCTGGTAATGCTGAAGGTAAAAGATGGGGTTTTTTCCCTTCTGCTTCATTAGCCTGGAGAGTGTCTAAAGAAGATTTTATGGATAACCAGACCACCATTGATGATTTAAAACTCCGTGCTTCGGCAGGTTTGCTGGGTAGTGATGGTGTGCCTGAGTATTCATTTTTAAGTACTTATTCTTTTGGTAGCAAACTGCCAGTAAATGGTGCTTTACAAAACTCACTTTATACGAGTGTCATCGCTAACCCTAACCTTTCCTGGGAAAAGACACTTTCGTATAATGTGGGGGTTGATATGACCATGTGGAAAGGTTTGCTGGGAATCGAGTTTGATGCATTTTATACGTATACCTACGATATCCTTACCGGAATGTCGGCCGGATACCCACCATCAATGGGTGGCTATTATTTCTCCTATGAAAACTTTAGCGCAACAGATGCTAGAGGTTTTGAGTTGTTGTTGAAACATAGCAATAGCTTTAACCTGGGCGGTAAGGCATTTAAATATCGTATTTCTCCTAATGTTACTTTTGCCAGAAACCGCTGGGTTAAATATCCTGATAGTGAAAATGCACCGGAAATTCAAAAGGTTACGGGAAAGAGAACAGGAATTGTCTCGGGATGGATTGCGGATGGACTTTTCCGTTCGGAAGAAGAAATTGACAATTCAGCCTGGTATGGAAGCCGCCCGAATATGGGTGATGTGAAATACAGAGACCTGAACGGTGATGGAAAAATTGATTACCAGGACCGGGGATTGATTGGCAGGCCAAACAGACCTGAACTGACTTATGGTCTGAATCTGGCTGCCGAGTGGAACGGCTTCGATATCAATGCACAATTGACTGGAGGAATGTTCTTTGACGTATCCTTAACGGGTACATATTATAACTATTACGATGACAATACCATTTGGACACAAACATTTAAAGAGGGTGCAAACTCTCCGTTGTTCCTGGTAGAGAATGCCTATAGCGTTGATAATCCTAACGGAACATTTCCAAGAATGACGCTAAGTTCTACTACACATGGCGGTGATAATGGCTTAGCCTCAACGTTCTGGTTCAGAGATGGTAAATACATCCGTTTAAAGTCAGCGCAGATCGGCTATTCAATGCCAAAAAAGATTATGGATAAAATGGGGCTGGGTACATTGCGCTTTTTTGTAGAAGGCGCTAACATTTTTACAATATCGGGATTACCAAAAGGTGTTGATCCGGAGTCGCCAGGTGTGAATAATGGATATTATCCACAGCAGAGAATATTTATGGGCGGTGCAACACTCTCTTTTTAAACCTTAAATTTTGATTCAAATGAAAAAATATATATTCAAAGCCGCCCTGATTGGCATGGTTGCTTTAAGTTTTTCGGCTTGTAAAAAGTACCTGGATATGACGCCAACTACCGCCGCTTCTGATAAGCTGGTATGGAGTAAAGTTGAATATGCGGAGCTGGCCATCAACAGCTTTTATCACGACCTGAATTATTTTAGTAATTTCAGCACGGGCCAAAGTATCGCTGGTATGACGGATGGTTTTACGGATGCGTTTAAATACTCATCGATGACCTATAATGCCAATATGTACATCCCGAATGAGATCGCGTATGGTGGTAGTGTACTCACGCCAAATTACGCTGCGGTTTATCTGGGCAACTGGTCTACTGTTTACGAGCAGGTACGACGTGTAAATGAAGCCTTATCAAACCTTAGAAAGTATGGTACGTTTACCGAAGCTGAGACCAGCCGTTTGGAGGCTGAAATCAGATTTTTCCGCGCGCAGCTCTACTTTGATCTGGTAAAACGTTATAAAGAGGTCATCATTTATACCGAAGACCTCTCTAAGATCCAGAAAAATACAGCACTTAGCACAGAAGCCCAGGGCTGGGATTTTGTACAGGCCGATTTGAACTTTGCCGCCGAACATTTGGTTAATAATAAGAACCCTAACGGTCGGGTAACCAGTGGTGCTGCTTACGCGCTGTTGTCAAGAGCAATGCTGTATGCCGAACGCTGGGAAGCCGCCAAGATCGCAGGCGCAAAAGTTTTGGAAATGGGCTATGAGTTAACCCCTGGCTACGCCGATGCGTTTAAGACAGGAAGTACCGAAGCCATTCTGCAGTATAGCTATAACAAAGCTTCATTTACCCATAGTTTTGACGCAACCTATGCACCCGGTGGTGATAGAAAAGGAGTCGGAGCAATGGGTACACCTACCCAGGAGATGGTGGAATCTTATGAGCTGAAAACAGTTGGCGGATTTCCTGACTGGAGTGCCTGGCACAGTACATCCGGAACTACTGATGAACCTCCGTATGTAGATTTGGAACCCCGTTTTCAGGCTAGTGTTTTATACAATGGCGCATCCTGGAAGGGGCGTAAAATTGAGCCTTTTATTGATGGAACAGATGGCTGGGCGAGTTGGAAAGACGATGCGGTGCCGGCAGGACGCACGGTTACAGGATATTTTTTAAGGAAAATGCTGGATGAGAATATTGACCTGAGCAAGGATGGATCTACACAACCCTGGACGGCATTTCGTTTGGGAGAGGTATTGCTTAACTACGCGGAGGCTTGTTACCGTTCCAATGCACCTTCGGAGGCTAATGCAGCTATCCGTAAGATAAGGGCGAGGGTAGGACTCCCGTACAGGGATAAAAGCGGAACCGAGCTGATGGCTGCGATTATGCAGGAAAGAAAGGTGGAACTGGCTTTTGAAGGATACTATTATTGGGATATGAAACGATGGAAACTGGCGGAGCGTGCATTTACCGGGAAACGCGTGCATGGGCTTAAGATTGAGAAAGAAGGAAGTGCATTTAAGTATACCTATGTAGACTGTGATAAACAGGACCGTAATTTTCCGGCAAAGATGTACCGCATTCCATTACCAACTTCAGAAATCACAAATAACACTGCAGTGAAACAATTTCCTGAGTGGAATTAATTGCATTAATAAGGAATATAAATATGAGAAAGCACATATTAAATATAATTATAGCGGCTGTGGTTATCCTTGCATCCTGTAAAAAAGCAGTGTATGTACAGCCTACAAATGATAGTAAAGGCATTAGTAGCCTGGTGGCCAAATTTGCTACGGGCGATCTGAAAGAAATGGAGGCGGTTAAGTTTGATATCACAGGAGCGGAAACAGATCAATTTGTGATCCCCATTCCATGGTTTTTTCCAGAGGATAGCAACCATGAAACTACGCCTTATATGAGCACGATGAAGATTGAAGCGAACCTGGCAAACAATTACAAAATTGAACCTAAGCTGGGTATCCTTGATTTGACCAAAGAGAACTTCTTTACTTTTACAGATCCATTGGGCAATCAAAAGCGTATTTCCATTAGAGGCGAGCGTACCAAATCTAAAAAATCCAGCATCACGTTCTTCTCTATAGAATCGGTAGGGGTAACGGGTTTGATTGACCAGGATAAGAAAACAATTTCTTTGATTACCGTCGAAGATCTGTCTGCTGTAGATGTAGAGGTAGCCGTGTCTGCGCATGCTACTTTAGACCGTTCTTTGAATGGCGTTAATCTGAACGAACCTACACAACTTACCGTGATTGCACATGATGGCATAACTAAAACAACCTATTCCATTATGAAAACTGCTCCTGCTAAAATCACCTATGGTTTTAGAAGTGGTTCGGAAAATTTAAGCTTTAATCTTAACCTGAGTACATTAGGGTATACAGATGGCAAAAAGCCAAGTTTAGCGGCTTCAGGAAACTTCCTGGTGGTTTCCACCGCGAATGGACAGGCGCCTAAATACTACAATAGAAGTACAGGTAAGTATGTCGGCATCATGAATTTGGGTGCTGCGAAAGGTGACGGAACTGTTGCCAGTGATGGTGCCGGAAATATTCTTGTGGCCGACTATACAAATGTAGGTGAGAGCCTAAAAATATACAAAACGAATTCGACTACTACTGCTCCTCAATCTTTCCTGAGCTGGACCAATACATCAGGTTTACCTCTGGGAAGCAAAATCTCCGTTCATGGTGATCTGAATGGCAAAGCGATCATTATCGCTACATGCGATGGTACTACCGCTTCCGGCTCGAATAAGTTTGTGCGTTGGGTGGTTACAAATGGCGTTCCTGGAAGTGCTGAGGTGATAGCTGCCGGAGGTATTCCTTTCTGGGGAGCAGATGTAAATGGTACCAAAGTTACTTCCAGAGGTGCAAATGTTGCTGATGGTACTTTCGTAGGGTTTTATGATGGTGGTATAAATAACCTTTATTATCTGGACGGAAACAACACCAAAGCCCTGAGCCTGGCCGATCAGACTTCTGGTAGCGGATGGGGTATTAACAATAGTTTAGCAGATGCAAAAGAGTTCAACAACGCGAAATACCTTGCTTTCTACTGCCCTAGTCATTTCCCTGGATGGGGCATCTCATCCGAATTATACATTTACGATGTTTCTTCAATGGGGAACTTTAAAGGCAATGTAGATAAAACCGATGCATTGGTATTCTCGGCAAAATATGGTGCTGTAGGAAATGCGGTTTCAGCAAGTGGTGATGTGTTAATTGCCCCGAGTGCTGACGGCTATAAAATGCAGGTCTTTACGATTGATTTTAATGCGGGCAACCTGGCTTGTTACGAATTTAATTGTGTAGATGTAAAATAAAATTGTGGGGCTTCGAACTAATCTGAAGCCCCTTTCATTAAAAGATTTAAAACTAACCGAATATGAATAGGAAGAATTTCTTAATAGCCACAGCTGGTCTGGGCTTATTTGGGCTCGCCTCATCCTGTAAAAAAGATACTGCCGCAATAGACTGGATCTGGGATAAAAAAAATATTCCGGATCAAGCTGCAAAACCAAGGTATATCTGGATTGATGCTGCGGCCAATTTCCCAGATTATGCGAATAGTAAGGAAAATATCAAAAGAGACCTGGGGAAATTGGCAGATGCCGGTATTACAGATGTCGTAGTTGATGTACGGCCTAGCATGGGTGATGTGCTGTTTAACTCCAGCCAGGTACAACAGGTAAAAAAGCTGGATGTTTGGTCCTCAGGATCATATGGCTTTTTAGAACGTACAGCAACATGGGATTACCTGCAGGCATTTATTGATGAAGGGCATGCGGTAGGCCTCAAAATTCATGCAGCGATCAATACCTTTGTCGCTGGTAATAATTATGCTTACGGTTTAGGCCAGCAGGGGATGCTCTTCAGAGAAGGGACGAAAAAGGATTGGGCAACGACTTTGAATCTTCCGGGCGGATTGGTAAATGTAATGGACATCACTACAGCTCGGGACCCAAACAATAGTTATGGAACTAAATTTATCAATCCTGCGAATGATGAGGTGCAACAATATATGCTCAATATCATAGGGGACCTGGCAAAGTATAACATTGACGGTCTGTTTTTAGACCGTTGCAGGTATAATGATTTTGTATGTGATTTCTCCGCAGTAACAAAACAGAAATTTGAGCAATACATTGGCGAAACGGTTACAAATTTTCCAAATGATATCATTGTTCCCGGAACACCATCATACCCCTTGCCGGCTACCATGCCTAAGCATTTTAAAAAATGGATGGAATTTAGGGTAAAGACCATACATGACTTTATGGTTAAAGCCAGGGAGCGTGTTAAATCGGTAAATGACAAAATCCAGTTCGGGGTATATGTGGGCGGTTGGTACTCTACTTACTATGATGTTGGCGTGAACTGGGCCAGTCCGAAATACGATACCGCACAGTTTTACCCTACATGGGCCAGTTCGGCGTATAAAGATTTTGGTTATGCGGATCATATGGATTTTATATTAATTGGAGCCTATGCACCTACAGACCGGATTTATGGTTCTGGGGAATGGACGGTTGAAGGTTTCTGTAAAAATGCGAAAACGCTAATGCAAGGTGATACGAAGGTTGCCGGTGGACCTGATGTTGGCAATGGATCGGGTTGGGAAAATGGCGGGATGGATGCCGCTGTCACCAAAACTGTAGATGCTGCAATTAATGCGGGTGATGGCTATTTCATTTTCGACATGATACATGTGAAGCGATACAATTACTTCACAGCCATAAAAGCAGGGGTTGATAATTATCTGAAGAGTATTAAAAAGTAAGCAAATTTAGTAATGAATAAAATAACTAATCTTTTGATCATAGCACTGCTGGTCTGCAGCTTTATACAAGTGGAAGCGAAGGTTAAACTGAATGCTGTTTTCGGAAATCATATGGTTTTGCAACAGCAGGCACAGGTTACCTTCAAAGGTAGCGCCAGTGCAAATAAGCGAGTGAGGGTGACTGTAGGCTGGAATGCAAAGAAATACACTGGCGTAGCTGACGCCTCGGGGCATTTTGAAATCACCATACCGACGCCTGTATCTGTTGCAAAACCATATGAGATTAGTTTTAATGATGGTGAGGAGCTGGTGTTGAAAAATATCCTTATTGGTGAGGTTTGGTTTTGTTCAGGACAATCGAATATGGAAATGCCGGTAAAGGGGTTCCGTGGGCAACCGGTTTTCGGTACATTAAAACACATTGTAACGGCTAATCCTGGTCGGAAAATCAGATTGTATACCGTAAGGCGAGCCTGGAGCACTACCCCGCTTGAAGACGGGGTAGTGGGGGACTGGAAAGAGCTTTCCGCTAAAGATGTAGCTGAGTTTTCTGCGACAGCTTATTTTTTTGGAGACATGCTGGAGCAGTCGTTGGGCGCACCCATTGGCTTAATCAACTGTTCATGGAGCATGTCTAAAATTGAAACATGGATGGATAAAGGCAGCCTGGAGAAGATAGGAGGCATAAAATTTCCGGATGTAAATCAAAAAGAATTTGAATGGGCTGCGGGTACACCAACCCTTTTATGGAACGCGATGGTAAAGCCCTGGAAAGGATTTCCAATCGGTGGGGTGATCTGGTACCAGGGAGAGGCCAATGTGGCTAATCCGGCCTTGTACAAAGAATTGTTTTCAGCAATGGTCCAGCAATGGAGAACATTTTTCAATGCTCCGAAAATGCCATTTTATTATGTTCAGCTTGCACCTTGGCAATCAGGAGGTAAAGACTTGCTCGACTGGGCCTATTTCAGACAGGCGCAATTGGAACTGATGAGCGAAATACCAGACGTAGGAATGGCAATAACCGCTGATTTAGGCAGTGCGGGTTTTATCCATCCGCCCCATAAAATTGAAGTAGGGCAACGACTGGCTTATTGGGCATTGGCAAAAACTTACGGCAAAGAAGGCTTTCAGTTTTCTGGTCCGGTATTTAAATCTGCTCAGTTGAAAGATGGGGCAGTGGAATTGGTTTTTGACTTCGGAAAAGATGGGCTAAATCCTGAGAATGAAAAAATAACAGGATTTGAAATCGCCGGTAAAGATGGGGTTTTTGTGACAGCTGAGGCTTTAATTTTAAATGGTTCAGATCGGGTTAAAGTATGGTGTGGGCAGGTTAAAGAGCCCGTGGAAGTACGATACTGTTTTAGGAACTATATGTTAGGCAATTTAGTTAATAATGCCGGCCTGCCAGCTGCTCCTTTTCGAGCTACATTGAGTGATTTTCCTAGCCGGTGATTTTAATCCGGGTACGATGCTTGTTTCCTTGATGCCGACTTTACAAAAAGCCACCCTTTTTGTAAGAAACGTAAAAGTACTGAGCATCATACCCGGGTTAAATTATATTTTACAGGCTGCTAAAGCATGCTCGGCTTGTAGTAGTTGTTGTTGCATTTCGGAAATTGCGATATTGCTTTGCTTTTTCAGCTCAGGGATTAGTTCTTGGTAATAGGCTATACCTTGCTGAAGCTGCTCTCTAAATTTTGTAAAGTACCTTTCTTTTTTTACACTAAGCTCGTCGAGCTGTACGGCAATGTCTTTTTTCAGATAATCTATGTATAGGTTGAGTTCGTTAATGAAAAGGTTGGGGCGGCTTACAGATTCTAATAAATTTGTTTTTCCGTAAATATGCTGTATCATTTCTTTTAAGCTGTATTTCCCAGAAAAGTAAGCAAGGTTGGGGCCTGGACAAATACTTACAGCCCTATTTTCTTTCGGTTTTAGTATCCCGTTTTTCAGATATGCCGATGAACAAAGACCTTCACAAAGACATATTTTTTCTGTAATGGTAGTAAATTGTCGCTTATGATTTTCCTCTGATAAATTCTGCTCAGCAAGTTGCTTAAGTTTTAAGTTCTGGTATTCTCTGGATGCCGTACAGATAGGCAGTGACGTAAATTCGGTATTTGTACACAGAAATTTCTTGGTGCAGGGACTACCGGGTCTACCTTTTGCTATCCGTTCCTGTCGCTGTTGTTCTATACTGCTTTTTTTGAAATTGTTAAAAAGTACGCCCAAGGGTGATGAATTGCTCAGGTAATAGTCCGTATGATCGGCATTTATCAAGTCCATTAGCGTGTTGTCATCTACATTTGTAGCTTCAGGTACCAATAAAAAAGGGCTCCCCCAGCCGGCCGCATCCAGTTGATAATAGTTGATTAAAAACCGATGCTCCTCAGCTGTGCCGATTCCTCCCTGTGCGGTAATACGTTGCAAAGGAGTGGATAGAACTGAAAATCCTTTCCCGATTAATGCTTCGGAGTAGATCTTGTACAATTCAGCTGTAAGGTCAGCACGTTTCTCTTTAAACTCCTCCAGTATGGGGCCTAGTAAAAAACCTTCAGTAGCAAAAGCATGGCCACCGCAGTTTAATCCTGATTCAACTCTAAATTCCGATACCCACAATCCTTTTTTTGCCAGCATTTTTGCTTGTATCATTGCTGAGCGGAAGTCGCTGACCTTCAGTATGATATTTTTATGCAAAACACCTGAGCTATTAGGGTAGAAGTCTACACACTTTTCCATATAAGCATATAATCTCGGATTTAACCCAGCTGAAATAATAACAGATGCCTTAAGGTTACTATTAGCAAAACCACGCATGGCGGCAAGCGCATCGGTATGGTCGTCTCCCAAATATTCATCCTTTAAACCGTAGTTTGCTTTATCAACCTTCGACATGATGTTTACATCAATACTCCCAGGTTTTAGCTTGCTTTTTAAAGCCTCAAGTGCTAATGACTTTTCCTGTACATTTTTCATTTTTAGCACTTCTATATACCTGGTCTTAAGTGCAGATGAATCAGGAAGGAGCTCGAAATATTTATCAAGCGCAGTTCCCGGTTCTGCAGGTTCATTTAATAAACTTTCAAACTGCTCATTAACAAGTTTATGCAATAAGTTCAAATAAGCTGTAATCCTTACCGCACGGCTATCTGTTACTTTTTTCTCAATAGGGAGATATTTTTCATTGTTCTTTTCCGAATGGAATTTTCGCATACGTTCAGTAAGTTCATCATCAACAATGGAAACAACGGAAGAAATCCCATATTTAGCGACTTTTAATGGGGTGTCTATTGAATAGCCCAGGCCCAGCACTGGAATATGAAAGGTATGGTTCATGAAATTTATGTAAGATTTAGACCACAAAGTAGCGTACTATTTTTAGCTTAAAATATGATATGAGTCACTTTTTAATATGATTTAGGTGACAAGTGGGGGATTGATAAAATTCATATATTTGTGAAAAGAACAATATGGAGCAAGTCAGGTTATTAGAGGCGATTATAGAAACTGCCATTGATGGTATAATTACTATTGACAGGCGGGGAAACATTGAAAGCCTTAATCCTGCTGCGCTTAAACTTTTTGGTTATACCTTGGAAGACGTAAAAGGCAGAAACATTAAGATGTTGATGCCTGAACCAGATCAAAGTGGGCATGATGGCTATTTAAGTAGGTATCAGACGACTGGGGAAAAACGTATTATCGGTAAGGGTCGGGAAGTGCGTGGTTTAAGAAAGGATGGTAGCACGTTTCCTTTTCGACTTGCTGTGAGTGAAGTTCAGTATGACGACCGCATCATTTACACAGGTTTTATCCATGATCTCTCCAAAGAAAAAGAAGCTGAAGAACGCTTACGAGAATATGCCGCCGAATTGGAAGAATTGGTAGAAGAACGTACAAAATCTTTAAGAAAAACGGTTAGAGCTTTAAGCGAGGCTAAAGAAGAAGTGAGTTTGTCTTTAGAGAAGGAAAAGGAACTTAACCAGATGAAAAGCAGGTTTGTGTCTATGGCTTCACATGAATTCAGAACACCGTTAAGTTCCGTTCAACTTTCTTCTTCATTAATTGAGAAATATGCCCAGCCATACGATAATAAAAATATCAGCAAGCACGTTGGGAAGATTAAAAATGCGGTAGGTAACTTAACTACAATTTTAAATGACTTCTTATCACTGGAAAGATTGGAAGCTGGAATAGTTGAACCTACTTTTGCTCCATTTGATTTGGTAAGGCTATCCGAAGAAGTGACAGAAGAAATGCAAATGATTGCTAAGCAGGAACAGCATATCATTTATCAGCACACGGGTTTGGAAAGTATGGCAAGATTAGATCAGAATTTGATCAGGAATTGTATGATCAACCTGATCTCTAATTCTATTAAATACTCTGGTGAACATACATTTATTGAGTTCAATACAGAAATAAATGACGAACAATACATCATCACTATAAAGGACAATGGAATTGGTATTCCTGATAGTGATCAAAAGCATTTGTTTCAGCCTTTTTTTAGGGCTAATAATACAGGAAACATTCCGGGTACAGGGCTTGGATTAAATATTGTGTTGCGATATGCCACTTTAATGAATGGATCACTCCATTTTGAAAGCGTGATTAATAAAGAGACTACTTTTAAACTTTCTTTCAATAAATAAATGAAGAAGACAAGGATACTGGTTATAGAAGATAACGAAGATATTAGAGAAAGTACTGCTGAAATATTAGAACTCGCAAATTATGAGGTATTGCAAGCCCATAATGGAAAAATAGGAGTTGAAATAGCTAATGCACATTTTCCTGACTTGATACTTTGTGATATCATGATGCCAGAACTGGATGGTTATGGTGTTTTGTATCTTTTAAATAAAAACCCTAAAACTGTAGCAATACCATTTATTTTCCTTACCGCAAAAGCAGAGAGATTTGATATGCGGAAAGGGATGGAAATGGGGGCAGATGATTACCTGACTAAACCTTTTGATGATGTAGAATTACTGAATGCTATTGAAAGTAGATTAAACAAGAAGGATAAGCAAGAGATTTTTTATAGTCAGTCCTTGGATAAGCTTAATCATCTGATTAGTAATACCTCTGGTTTAGCCGAATTGGATAAAATGATTGCGGACCGCAAGGTACGAATCATTAAAAAAGGCCAGGTGATTTATTATGAGGGAGATGATGTTGTAGGCATTTACCTCGTGTTGGCTGGAAAGGTAAAGACGGTGAAGATGAGCATAGACGGGCGGGAGTTTTTGACAGGTATCTATTCAATGGATGAATATTTTGGAATCCCTTCACTAATTAGTCATGAGCCATATAGCGAATCTGCTGAAGCGTTGGAGGATGCTACGGTATGCTTGTTGCCTAAAGATATGGTTGAGGAACTACTTAATAAATATCCAGATGTAACTAGACAGTTTATCCACATGCTTTCTAATAATTTGCTGGAAAGAGAAGAGCAATTATTGCAACTCGCTTACCATTCGGTTAGAAAACGTATGGCAGATGTGTTGGTTAGATTATGTAAACAAGAAAAGGTTGGTGCTGAACTGCACCTAAAAATATCAAGAGATAACCTGGCTGCCATGGCAGGTATGGCTACGGAAACAGTGAGCAGGATACTTAGTGACTTCAGAGATGAAGGTATTTTGGACAAGAAAGGTAACCAGATTGTGGTATTGGATGCCCTACGATTACAAAATATGAAAAACTGACGAATATCATTTTTTATGCTGACAGACGTCATTCCTTGAAAGTTGATGTTGCGCTAAATTTGATTATTAATAATCAATTTGAATGAAAGTAGTCGCTTACAGCATAAAAATATTTGAGAAAGAACCCCTGGCAATTGCCAATCGTAAGAAGCATGAAATTACCCTGATTTCTAATGTGCTAAGTACTGACACCGTAAGTTATGCTACAGGAAAGGAAGCTGTGATTGTATTTGAAGACGATGATGTTTCGGCCGATGTAATCAATAAACTGGCTGATATGGGAGTGAAATACATTGCAACCCGATCTACTTCTTCGGATCATATTGACCGGACAACTGCAACAGCGAGAGCTATAAGAATTGCAAATGTTCCCTCAATAGCTTTAGCAGGTGTTAAAGAGGCTGAATTACCTATGGTACTTGCTGAAGAAACTATTTTAAATCTGGACAAATGGCAACAGAAAAAATGCCTTGGCTTAGCCTGTGTTTGTTCAAGATCTTGCGATAAAATAAATCATTCTTCTTTAGATAACCACAATTCTCATTCTCATGAACACACCCACGCTGACTGAAAAGTATCACGTAGCTGCACCACGCTATACCAGCTATCCAACGGTTCCTTATTGGGACGAGGCCAATTTTGATACTAATAAATGGAGTAAAGCAGTAGTTAATGCATTTAATGAAAGTAATCTTGAAGAGGGGATTAGCTTATATGTCCACTTGCCTTTTTGTGAGGATCTGTGTACTTATTGTGGCTGTAATACACGGATTACCAAAAATCACAGCGTAGAAAAGCCTTATATTGATGCTCTACTTAAAGAATGGCAGCTTTATCTTGGGCTTTTTAAAAGCAAACCGCTAATCAAAGAATTACATCTTGGTGGTGGTACGCCAACATTTTTCAGTCCTCGCAATCTTGACTTCTTAATTAGAGGTTTATTAGAAGGTGCACAATTGCATAAAGATGCTGAGTTTAGCTTTGAAGCCCATCCGGGAAATACAACCGAGGCACATCTTTTTACACTAAGTAGATTAGGGTTTAAAAGATTAAGTCTAGGTATTCAAGATTTTGATCCTATAGTTCAATTGGCCATCAATAGGGTGCAAACAGTTGAACAGGTTAATGATATTACTCAATTAGCACGTCAAAATGGTTATCACTCTGTTAATTATGATTTGATTTATGGATTGCCAAACCAAACGCTTTCTGGACTATCTGAGACTATAGGAGAGGTGTTAAGATTGAGGCCCGATCGTATTGCTTTTTATAGCTATGCCCATGTGCCATGGATTAAACCCGGACAGCGTAGATATACTGAAGATGATCTTCCTTCATCAGAGTCTAAACAAGAATTGTATAACATAGGTAGGGAACTCCTGAAAGAAGGTGGATACGTTGATATTGGTATGGATCACTTTTCCTTGACTACGGATAGCCTTTACGAAGCAGAGCAGACTGGTACCTTGCACCGTAACTTTATGGGCTATACGCACCAATACAGCAAATTGATGATTGGTTTAGGTGTTTCCTCAATTAGCGATACCTGGAATGCATTTGCACAAAATGTAAAAACAGTAGAAAACTACATGGAAATGGTAAATAATGGTGAGTTTCCTGCACTTAAAGGTCATATCTTAAATGAAACGGATTTATTGATCCGTAAGCATATTCTAAACATCATGTGCAAAGGACGTACCTCTTGGACTGCCTTAAACCTTGAAAATGAAGCTTTTGCTATGGGCTTGACTCGGATGCGCTGGCTTGCTCAGGACGGATTAGTGTTTTTGTCTGCGAATGAGTTACAGGTGACGCCTTTTGGTAAACGATTTCTACGAAATATATGTATGGCACTAGATGTGCGTTTATGGGAAAAACAACCCGAAACACAGCAGTTTAGTCTAGCTGATTAATGATTTTTTTTAATGCTTCAGTTTTTTTAATACCTCTAAATTTACACTCCCCGCAAATTTAGTGTTCTCAAATTCCTTATCTTACTGGCTGGTCCCTGACCAGCTGGTTTGATTTTAAGGCTTTCTAAACCTTCATCCTAATTGACTTTTTGTTTATTTACAAATGCTGGAGCCTGTTTCTGAATTGGCAGGACTTAAATAGGGGATGTCTAGCGTTAAGCCTCTAAATATGAACCATATGCCAATGAAAAGCATCATATAGGGAACTATACGATTAATTCTTCGTCTAAGCATTGTTCCGGTAAAGCCTACGCCAAGAGTAGCAATAAACATCAAAGGGAGCGTGCCCATTCCAAACCAAAACATATGAGTAACGGAGCCCTGAACGCTTTCTGTATTTAATGCGCCGGCGAGAGCAAGGTATACAAAACCACAAGGTAAAAATCCATTGATAAAACCTATAATCAGGTGATTGGCTTTATGTTTTAAAGCATAGTTAAACATGCGGTTAAATGGGCTGAGTATAAAAGATGGATTATTTTTTAAAAAACTTAGCTTAAATAACCTGGAGCATGCAGCCATAACAATTAGAACACCACTTACAATGCTGATACCTTGTTGAAAGCCGGCCAGCCAAATTTGTTTGCCTATTAATCCTATTACAACTCCCAATATACAGTAAGCGACAACACGGCCGAGTTGGTAGATCAATTTGTCTGCCACCAGAAAGAACCAACCTTGCTTTAAAGATGGAACAGCAAATGCCAGGGGGCCACACATGCCAATGCAATGCACACTCCCTAGCAATCCAATCATAAAAGCAAGCTTTTCTGCGTTCATGGAATAATGACCTCCTGCTCATTCAAATAAGCTTTTTCAGTGCTCATCCAGGATATGATCAATCGCCATTGTCCCTTTTCTATTCCTTTCAAAGGTATCTTAACCTCGTTGGCTGAATCTGTTTGTATGGACATCTTTTTATCCATTTTTTGATCTGCATTTCTAACCAGTTTAATATCTCCTTTCGCCTTATTTTTAAACAGCAGGACGATATAGTCGCGCGTAATATTTATGGAAGGTGCTGCATTGTCTGATGTTACTTGCTCTTTGCGGCTATAGTCTTTATCATAGTCTAAACCTTTTTGATAATAATCCGTATCCACCAGCGCATCGGTTTTGCTGTTAATCATTAATACGGCGAGTACAATAATAAAACTCATAAAGCAAAGCATTCCAATTACTAATTTTGTTCCCCAATTCATTTTTTAATTGTTAGGTGGTGCAATAAATGTCGTTTCAAAGTGGTCTACAATTTTGTCATCGGCTACTAGCTTAAAGCCAATTTCTGATTTGTAAGTGTTGATCTCATTTTGTGGAAGTATAACAAAGAAGGTAAGCTTAGCCGCTCCGCCATAGGCAATAGAATCCGGTTTTTGGATATATTGAATCTTAGCTTTCGGATTATTGGGCACAATTTCAAATTTGATATTTCTGTTTGTCTTGTTGATCAATTCTGCATTGTATAAGTTGCTTACTGTTTTGTCTTTGTCTCTTAATTGATATAGCGTCCCTCCAGCTCTTAAAATGGTTGTTTTTACGTCGCTTCGAGTTATCAATAAATACGACAGTACACTAATCAGGATAATTAAAACGGCTGAGTAGGCATAAATACGTTTGTTGATATGAAACGATTGTTTTGTTTTGATTTCGTCTTCTGATTTGAAGCCTATAAGCCTTGTTGGACGATCAATTTTTTCCATTACCATGTCACAGGCATCAATACAAGCTGTACAGTTTACACATTCCATTTGTGTACCATTACGGATATCGATACCGGTAGGGCAGACATCTACGCATAGTTTGCAATCGATGCAATCTCCAGCATGATTTTCTACGCCTTTAACGCGTTTTGCTCTCGGTTCACCACGTTCATAATCGTAAGCCACGATGATACTTTGGTTATCCAATAGAACCCCTTGTAAGCGTCCGTATGGACAAACTACTGTACATACGAGTTCACGTACCCTGGAAAAGACTAGATAAAACACAAACGTGAAGACAGAAATGGAGAGGAATCCGGATAGATGCATAGAGATCGGTTCTGTGATAATCTTTTTTAGTGCATCAGTTCCAATAATGTAGGCTAGAAAAATATTAGCGATCAGAAAGGATAAGCAAAGATAAATGCCATGCTTTAACGTCTTTTTGAAGATCTTTTGGCCAGTCAAAGGACCATCGTCCAGCTTTTTCCTTTTTAGGTGATCTCCTTCAATCCAGATTTCAATTTTGCGGAAAACCATTTCCAGGAATATGGTCTGTGGACAAGCCCAGCCACAAAATACCCTGCCAAATACAACCGTAAACAATACAACGAAGACTATAAACGTGAGCAAGGCTAAGACAAACAGGTAAAAATCTTGAGGCCAGAAAACGATTCCAAAGAAGACGAATTTTCTTTCCAAAACATTTAAGAGTACCAGTTGTTCGCCATTCAATCTGATAAATGGAGCTGCAAATAATAGGGCTAGAAAGAAATAGCTAAGTACAGAGCGATATTTGTACAGCGTTCCTTTTACAATCCTTGGATAAATCCATTTGCGGCTTTTCCCATCATCCGTAAGGGTTGAAATCTGGTCTCTAAAATGTTTTGGACTTTGCGACATATTATTCTTTTTTACCTTGAGGGGCTTTTGCTCCTGGAGGGTTACTTCCTTTTATTGACATAATGTAACTGGCAATGTCAGAGATCTGCTTTGAATTCATAGATTTCTCCCATGCAATCATTCCTTTTTCTGGAACGCCATATTTAATGGTTTTGAAGATGTCTTTTATAGTTCCGCCATGCAACCAGTAATCATCAGTTAAGTTTGGTCCAACTATGCCTTCACCATGTTCACCGTGACAAGGTGAGCATACGTTTTTAAATAAGGCTCCTCCAGCCTGTAATACAGCTTTATCTGTTGAGACCTCAACATTGTTCTCGTTGATTTTATTAGCGCCACCACCGCCTGGTTTTTGTAGTAGGGCAATGCGGTCTTCTTCTGCTTGCTGCAGTTCTGCTGCATATTCTTGCTCCTGTGATTTGCCCCAGCCTATGACGTGATAGTTAATCATGTAACCTGCTGCAAATATTATCGTACCATAAAAGAGTACCATAAACCAGGCAGGCGTTGGGTTGTCGAGTTCGGCAATGCCATCAAACTCATGCTCCATAACCAGGTCTTTCTCTTCAGAAAGGGGTCTAAGGCCCAATAACCAAGTCCATAACGACTTTTTCTCTGGTTGTTCTGCTTCCAGTTGTTCCTGTGCAATACGATGCTTTTCTCTTTCTTCTTCAGTAGCGAAGTAGGTAGGGTTTAGGCTCTGCTGAACATAGATTTTGAGTGTTTTCAAAACCAATAATGCAGCGATTAATATACTTACTGCAACAAACAGTAAGGCCCAGATTAAAATATCATTCATTGTACATCATCTTTTAAAGGGAGTTCGCTCATATATTTAACTTCTTCTTTTTTCATAGTGAGCAATAGTATGGCCACCAATATGAAAAATAGCATAAAAATGCCAAGTGAAGTGAGTAGGTACACTTGGTTTCCAGTGGCTTGATCTAAAAATTGTTTAAACATGGTGTTGTAGGTTAGAGATGTTACTGTGCTTTAATATCAGTTCCTAATCGCTGTAAATAAGCGATTAATGCAATGATCTCTTTGTCGCTTTTTACTTTTACATTGTTCTTTTGCAGATCTTCAGCTATTCCTTTAGCCTGCATGTCCAGATCGCGGTTTGCTTTATGCTCATAACCTTCGGGATAAGGGACACCAAGTGTACGCATTGCGTTGATTTTGCTGCGGGTAGTCGTGGTGTCTAAGGTTTGCGTAATCAGCCATTCATATGGCGGCATAATACTACCTGGCGACATGGTCTGCGGATCTAGCAAGTGGTTAAAGTGCCATACATTACCATACTTACCACCTTCACGCGCTAAATCAGGTCCTGTTCGTTTTGATCCCCATAAGTGTGGATGATCATATACAAACTCGCCGGCCTTACTGTATTCACCATATCTTTCTGTTTCAGAACGGAACGGGCGAATCATTTGAGAGTGGCAGTTTACACAGCCCTCTTTGATATAAACGTCGCGACCTTGTAGTTCTAATGGGGTATATGGTTTTACACTACCGATAGTGGGGATATTAGATTTGATGGTAAACGTTGGCATCATTTCAATTACTCCACCAATAAGGATAACGATTAAAGAAAGCACTAGGAACACCATTGGTTTACGCTCCAGCACACGGTGTAATTTTTTATCAGAACCTTGTGCTATGTATTCTTCTGGTAATGGCACAGCTTCTGCTGGTTCATCAGCTAGTAATTTACCTGTGCGTACAGTTTTAATCAGGTTGTAAGTCATCACAATCACACCGGTCAGGTACAATGCGCCACCAATTGCTCTCAATACGTACATTGGAAGAATTTGTATCACTGTCTCCAGGAAGTTAGGATACCTCAACATACCTTCTTCTGTAAATTCTTTCCACATTAAGCCCTGCGTAAAGCCGGCAAAGTAAAGTGGAACGGCATAGAAAATAATCCCTAACGTACCTATCCAGAAGTGGAAGGAAGCTAGTTTTTTGGAGTATAAAGATGTTCTGTAAATTCTAGGTATCAACCAATACAAAATACCGAAGGTAAGGAAACCATTCCATCCAAGTGCACCTACGTGTACGTGTGCTACGATCCAGTCGGTATAGTGGGCAATGGCATTAATTTGTTTTAATGCCAACATTGGTCCTTCAAAAGTAGCCATACCATAAGCCGTAATACCCACTACCATAAATTTTAGGGTAGCGTCTTCACGGACTTTGTCCCATGCACCACGAAGCGTAAGTAAGCCGTTGATCATACCGCCCCAGCTTGGTGCAATTAACATAATTGAAAAGGCTACACCTAGGGATTGTGCCCAGCTAGGAAGCGAGGTGTATAACAAATGGTGAGGACCTGCCCAGATATAAATGAAAATGAGCGACCAGAAGTGTAGGATACTCAGTTTATAAGAATAAATTGGTCTTTGAGCCATTTTAGGCAAGAAGTAATACATCATCCCTAAGTATGGTGTGGTTAAGAAAAATGCAACCGCATTGTGGCCGTACCACCATTGTACCAATGCGTCTTGAACGCCAGCATATAAGTAATAGCTTTTAAAAGCTGATATAGGTAATTGAACAGAATTTACAATGTGCAGTACTGCAACAGTTACAAAGGTGGCAATGTAAAACCAGATGGCTACATACATGTGCTTTTCTCTTCGCTTGATGATAGTGCCAAACATGTTTATACCAAATACAACCCATACTATAGTGATGGCAATATCAATTGGCCATTCCAGCTCGGCATATTCATGCGAGGAGCTTAGGCCTAAAGGAAGGGTTATCACAGCAGCAACAATAATCAGCTGCCAGCCCCAGAAATGTATTTTACTCAATGCATCACTAAACATGCGGGCTTTAAGGAGGCGTTGTAAAGAATAATAAACGCCCATAAAGATGGCATTACCCACAAATGCGAAGATGACCGCATTAGTGTGTAGTGGTCTGATCCGTCCGAAAGTAGTGTACTGTGAGCCCATATTTAGTGCGGGCTTAAAGAGTTGCATGGCAATGAGCAATCCAACCGTCATGCCTATAATACCCCATACTATGGTGGCTATGGCAAAGTTTCTGACGATCTTATTGTCGTAGTAGAATTTTTCTGTCATGTGAAATTAATGAAAGGTTTGTGGATGTAAAATTACCCGGGTATCTGGATTATAGGAATGATGGGCATTTGAGTTAAATATGATCTTCGTCAGTTTTATCTGGCACTTTTTGTTCAACAATATCATCATCAAAAAGGATCCGAACGCTAGGGGTATAAGTATCATCGTGTTGCCCGGTTTTGCTGGCCCAGAAAAAGGCAGCGAGAAAGATAAGTGCCAGTAAAATACTACAGCCTATCAGAAAGTAGATCATGTTCATAACAATTGGTTTTTACGCGCATATAGCCTTGCTGCTATGCTGGTGAATAAAATAATAGTTACTGTACTGATGGGCATTAATATGGCTGCAATGAGGGGGGAAAGTAGGCCCTGCACTGCAAAATATAAGCCCAAGGTGTTATATATTAATGAAATGACGAAACTGATGTGAATGACCTTTACAGCATCTTTAGCTTGCTGAATAAACTGAGGTATCTTATGAAAAGCTGCTCCATCTAATATGGCATCACAATCCGGAGAGAAATTGTTAATGTTATCGGTCACGGCAACACCAAGATTACTTTGTCTTAATGCACCAGCATCATTTAATCCATCTCCAAACATCAACACCTTTTTACCTAAACTTTGAAGATTCTTGATATAGTCCAGTTTGTTTTGTGGACTTTGTGCGAATTGCATCTGCTGTGCGCGCGGGAAAAAAGGAATAAGCGTTTGCTTATCGTGATCCTGATCGCCTGATATCAAGTGCAGGTCGGCATGTTTGTTGAGTTTAAACGTCAGATCCTTAAATCCTTCCCGCCACTGTTGTTGGAAAGTGAAATATCCAAGGTATTGATCATTAATCATGACATGCACACTGCTGTTTGTTGGAGAGTTGATCAGCGGAAGGTCAATAAAAGCGGAACTTCCCAATTTCACTTCATTTCCATTAATTCTTCCGCTGATTCCTCGTCCAATCTTTTCTACATATTCATCCACAGGATGAACCTTGTTTATATTTAATAGTTTTACCAGTTCCCGGCTTAATGGGTGGCCCGAGTTTCTGGCCAGATCGCTAAGTAACTGTTTTTGTTCTTCAGTAATTTTTCCTTCGAATTTAAATCCTGCGGCTTCAGGATTGGTGATGGTCCCTGTTTTATCAAATACGAAAGTGTCTATACGGGCAAGTTCCTCTACTACAGCAGTACTTTTCAAATAGAACTTATTCTTGTCAAAAATGCTCAATACTGCAGCTAAAGTAAAAGGAGTACTCAGTGCAAGCGCACACGGGCAAGCAATAATGAGTACAGCGGTAAAAGAGGCTATGGCTTTGGTGGCGTTTCCATCATAAAGCATCCAGAATGCAGCAGAACCTGTTGCGATCAGCAATAATAGAATGCTAAAATATTTACTTGCTGTATCACTAAAGGTTTTAATTCTGTTTTTATCGGCGAAAAAAGCCTCGTTGTTCCATAATCTGGTTAGGTAACTTTGAGATACTGGTTTAACCACTTCAAGCTCAATTGCACCTAAAAGCTGTCGACCGCCGGCATATACAACTTCGCCCAGCGTTTTCTTTACGGGAAAAGATTCACCTGTTACAAAGCTAAAGTCGATCTCAGCTTCACCTTTTAATAGAATTGCATCTGCTGGAATAATCTCATTGCTTCTGATTAGCATTCTATTGCCTATGCTCAATTCATTTAATGGTACTGGTTTTTCCTGGCCATCTTTTATCAGGGTTACGGCAACAGGAAAGTAAGATCTGTAATCTCGCTCAAAAGAAAGATGGTGGTAGGTACGCTGTTGCATCCATTTTCCGATTAATAGAAAAAAGACTAAACCACATAAAGTATCTACGAAACCAGGGCCCGAATTGCTAATGATTTCCACCAGAGAGCGAATAAACATCACCGCAATACCTAAGGCTAATGGAAAGTCAAGGTTTAATACCCCTTTTTTTAGATTATGATATGCAGAGCTAAAATAATCTTTGCCGCAATAAAAGACTACAGGCATAGCAAATGCCAGGTTTAACCAGCCAAAGAAGGATTTAAATTGTTGCTCCAGATCTGATAACCCAAAGTACTCTGGAAAGCTAAGTAGCATGACATTTCCAAAGCAAAAGCCGGCCACGGCTATTTTAGTAACGAGCGATCGTTCTGAGAAATCCGATTGTTGTTTTTTGACCACATCCTGCGAACTTATTAAGGGCTCGTAACCAATAGAAACTAGTGTCTCTACTACTGAACGTAAAGAAGTTTGTTCGTTTTTAAAAGTTATGGCTACCTGTTTTTTTAAGAAGTCTATTCTTGATTGTGCAACTCCAGGATTTATTTTATGTAGGTTTTCGAGAAGCCATATACATGAACTGCAATGGATAGCCGGAATGTATAAAGTAATTGTTGTGATTTTTTCATCCTTATAGTCTACCAGCTTAGCCTCAATTTCTGTCTCATCCAGATATTCAAAGTGTTTTGATTGGACTTTTTGGGATTGGCCCGGGATATCGTTATAAGCATAATAATTATCCAGGTTATGGTCGGATAGGATTTGATAAACACCTTTACAGCCTAAGCAACAGAACTGTTTATCATCATACAAATACAGATTTACAGGTAGATCATCTCCACAATGGTAGCAATACGTTTTTGCCTTGAGCGTTTTTTGCTGTAACATAGGTCAAATCAATTTTCACCAAAGTTCAACTTAGTCGTCACTTTTTACTATGATAAGCGTCATGGCTAAATATGATGTTAGTCATTGTTTTTAATAACATAGATGTGCATTGTTTTGTTTTTACATCTTTTGGATTATTTAAAAATTAAAAACCTCATATTTATGCATTGAAAGAACATGGTGATCATGGCAATTTTGAATATAAAATTATAAGAATGCAGTACCGGGAAATATTAGATCAGCTTCGTACCCATGTCGCAAGCCTATTTCTAGCGCACAAGGACGAGCGCTTTGTTTATCACAATTTACATCATACAGAACAGGTAGTTGAGAATGCCGTTAGAATTGCTAATCATTATCAATTGTCTGATCGGGAGTTTTTCATCGTAACGGCCGCCAGTTGGTTTCATGATATGGGCTATCTGTTTGATTGTAGTCAGCATGAGGTTCGGGGTGAGCGCATTGCTACCGAGTTTTTAACAGAAAAAGAAGTAGATAAAGAGACGATTGCTTTAGTCGGAGGTTGTATTTTAGCTACAAAAATGCCTCAAAGTCCCGTGGGCTTGTTGCAACAGATTGTTTGTGACGCGGATCTTTTTCATTTGGGGAGCGACAGTTTTAAGGAAAAGAATAAGCTGATGCGTCAAGAAGTTGCCGCATTTTGCAATAAAGAGATCGATAAAAATGAATGGCGGATTAAAACCATAGCGCTTTTTAAGGCTCATCATTATCATACAGACTTTTGTCAACAATTACTAAACAATAAAAAAGCACAGAACCTCGCCGAAATGGAAAAGAAGCTAATAACCCCAGTAGAAGGAGGGACGACAGCCGTTTCAACAACAGGAAAAAAGAAAAAGGGGGACAAGCCGGAACGTGGGGTAGAAACCATGTTTAGAGTTTCTTCTGGAAATCATCAGCGATTGAGTGATATGGCCGATAATAAGGCGCACATCATGATATCTACCAACTCAATTATACTGTCGGTAATTTTAAGTTTACTCTTACGGAAGCTGGAAGACAATCCACATCTAATTATTCCAACGCTACTTTTGTTGATTGTCTGTGTGGTGACTATGGTGTTTTCTATTCTGGCTACCCGACCTTCAATTCCAGAAGGTATATTTACACCTGCAGATATTGAGGAGAAGCGAGTGAATCTGCTCTTCTTTGGTAATTTTTATCGGATGAGTCTTTCAGATTATGAAAGTGGAATGCTTAAGATGATGGATGACCGAGATTTTCTTTATGGCAGCTTAATTAAAGATGTATATTCCCAGGGAGTAGTATTGGGTCGTAAATACCGTTTGTTAAGAATCGCCTACAATGTATTTATGTTCGGTATTGTGGCAGCTGTTTTAGCCTTCATCATCGCCTCGGCAATAGTAACTATGTAAAGATTTTATGGAAGATGCTGTTTTTTTTAACAGAGATTTAAGCTGGCTAAGTTTTAATGAACGGGTGCTTCTGGAAGCAGATAAAGCTACTGTCCCTTTACTGGAGCGTATAAAATTTCTATCTATCTATTCCTCAAATTTGGATGAGTTTTATCGGGTAAGGATACCTGTTTTAATGGCTATAGATGAGTTAGAGAAAGATACGAAGCAGCAAGGAAATTACGAACTGGCAAAAACGAAGATTGATCGACAGCAGCAAAAATATGGATCTATACTGGCTGAGCAGATTATACCTGAATTGGCGAAACACCATGTTTACTGGGTCTACAATAAGCCCATACCTACGAATATATCTGCTAAGGTTGCTGATGTGTTTTTTACACAGATACTAGCCTATATCCACTCCATTCGCATAGATGATGAGCTTACTGATTTTTTTGCGGAGAATAATAAATTATATCAGGTAGTTATACTGGTAGATAAGCAGGGGAAAGAACGACTGGAATTAATTAACATCCCATCAGATAATTTGCCTCGTTTATATGCCATAACTGAAGGCAATGATAAGTATGTTGTGTTTTTAGAAGACATTATTAAACACAAAATAGCTTATTTGTTTCCCCGTGATGAAATTAAAGGTGTTTTTAATTTGAAAATTACCCGCGACGCAGAATTGAAAATAGAGGATGTAGATGATGAAGATATCACTGCTTCGCTGGAACGGCAATTGGAAGCACGTGATTTTGGTTTTGCTACCCGCTTTTTATGTGAGCCGGGGATTCCCATCAGAAATCTCTATTACCTCATTTACACGCTAAACCTACAGAAGGCCGCAATAGTTGAGGGGGGGACCTATCATAATTTAAAGGATTTGAATAGCTTCCCATTGGCTGATCCTGCATTTAGCTACCCCAAATGGCCAGCCATCAAATCGCTGCATATTAATGAGACGGAGACCCTTTTTGATCATATTCTAAAGCAAGATATATTGATCAATGTTCCTTATCAAAGCTATGATCCTGTACTTCGCTTTTTTAATGAGGCTGCTAACGATCAGAATGTCGTAGAAATTTATACCACACTATATCGGGTCGCGAATGATTCTAGAATTGTTAGTGCTTTAAGTACTGCTGCCAGAAATGGGAAAAAGGTAGTGGCTATGGTCGAATTAAAAGCGCGTTTTGATGAGGCTAATAACATCAAATGGGCGAAGCAAATGAAAGCGGCAGGTGTAAAGATCATTTATAGCAATATAAATCTGAAGGTTCATGCCAAGGTCGCCCTTGTTAAAAGGCAATTTAACGGAACCTATGATTACCTGGGGCTGCTGGCTACGGGTAATCTAAACGAAAGTACCGCGAAGTTTTATACTGACCAGATTTTGCTTACTGCTTACCGACCGATGTTGGAAGAGCTTGAAGCTTTGTTTGGTTTCCTTAGTAAAAGCAAGAAGGCACCTTCTGCAGAGGATATGATCGATTTCAAACACTTGCTGGTGGCACAGTTTAACTTGCGGGAAAGGTTTTTGGATTTAATCCAACGAGAAATTGACAATGCTAAAAATGGACTGATCTCAGGTATTACTATTAAGTTAAATAACCTTGAAGAACAGGTTCTGATTACTAAATTATATGAAGCTGCTCATGCAGGGGTGAAGATTAAGCTTATTGTTCGTGGGATTTGTTGTTTGGTTCCAGGGAAAGCTGGTTTGAGCGAAAATATTACTGTCACAAGAATTGTAGATCGTTACCTCGAGCATGGTCGTATATTTGCGTTCGAGAATAACGGAAATCCTGAAGTTTTTATGGGCTCCGCCGATTGGATGAATCGGAATATTTACAGCAGGATAGAGGTTTGCTTTCCCGTTTACAATGAGGAATTGAAAGAGTTGTTGCTTAGAATTATTAACTTACAGCTAAATGATAATGTTCAAGAGTCAATTTACTTATTTTTGCAACAGAAAATAAACTAACCAAACGCTTATGAGACGATTTTACATAAATTTTTTATACACCACAATTATCCTATCCATTTTTGGATCATACGCTTGCAAAAATCCCGTTAATAAATATACAAGTCCTAAAGGTTACGATTTTAGTAAACCAGACAGGTTTAATATGCCTTCAAGTTTGTTGGAAATATCTGGCATAACCTTTTATAACGGTAATAGTGATACTATTTATAGTATTCAGGATGAGGATGGTAAATTATTTAGGCAAAAGTGGGATGTCAAGAAGCAATATCACATGAAATTTGCTACTAAAGGCGATTTTGAAGATCTGGCAATTGTTAAGGAAACTGTATTTATACTGAAAAGTAACGGGGCGCTATATTCATTCCCCTTTTCAGAAGCTGTAAAACCAAGTTCCGAAAAAGTCAAAGAAAGGAAAAAATTAGTACCAAAAGGCGAATATGAAGGTCTATTTGCAGATTCTCAAACCAACAAAGTCTATGTTTTATGCAAGAAATGTGATATAGATAAACAAAAGAAACAGGTTACAGGTTATATTTTTGATTACAAACCTGAAATGGATAGTTTAGTTGCGGCAGAAAGTTTTAGGCTCGATTTAAACCAGATGAAAGGGCTTAATCCTAAACTCAAGACTAGCTTGAGTCCTTCGGCATTAGCCAGAAATCCAAGAACAAACGAATGGTATGTGTTATCATCTACCAATAAAATGTTGTTGGTTACTGATGCCAATTGGAAAATTAAGGAGGCCCACCGTTTAAACTCGTCAACATTTAATCAACCTGAAGGAATCGCCTTTGATAAAGCATTCAACCTGTATATCTCTAATGAAGGAGACGAAATTACTGATGGTAATATTTTAAAATTTAGCTTCCGTAAATAATGCAAACCATAACGCTAGATCTAAATAAGGGTATCAATGGTTCTGGGCAAGAGCTGGTTAAAGCTAGTGTTAAACTCTCTTTACGTCCTTTTATTAATTATATTGAAGGGAGACTAGCATCTGAAAAGACAGCTAAGGTCAACTTTTATAGATATATACTCGAAGAGTTTAATAAATATCCAGAACTCCAAGATCCAATTTCTAATGAGGATGCAGGTAAGTATACCGCGCTTTTTGAACTGATTTATACCGCTTTATCTCCCATTATAAATGATGAGAAACAACAATACTGGGCATTAAGCACGCCGATATCTCCATGCTTTCATTATGGTACGGATGCTTTTTATAGCTTTTTGATGGATGCCACAAGTTGCAGTTTAAAAACAGATCTCAGCTTGCCTTCTAAGAAGGAGATGGAGAAAAATCTATTGTCTGCATTTTATAACATCATCATGGAGCGGTTTTATAACTTCTCTTTAACCGGTAATCAGCTGGTTATTCATTCTGTTATAGATCCAGATACCCGCTTGCTTAAATATTATAGGTTAAATGTCGATACCCGATTTTTGGATATCACCACGAGTGTTAAACTACCTGAATATAACCTAAAGGATGTCAAGGATTATATAAAAGATGAAAGGAATACGTTAAAGATATTAACTAAACTAATCCCTCCTCAATTATTTAAAGTTGAGGGGATTTCAATCGTCACCTTAACTGATGTTACAGGTGAATATGCTTTGGAAACTGTTAAGAATCTGGTGATAGATCATAATGAATCGCAACAGGGGATGCATACGAAAGAAATATCGACGGCCTTAAAAACACTTGTTGGGACCGATCAGATCGATTTTGGAATGATTCCTTATATTAAGCTCAATAACAAGCTTCAGATCAACGAACTCTCCGGTTTTAACAGTATTTTAATTCAGCTTGGACGAGAGGAAGGTCAGCATGAAATTGAACATGATGGACTGATTGAGGAATACATCAAAAATCCACGTACTTTAATATTTCCTGAAATTTCTGAAGAAGACCAGGATAAATACCCAACCTTGAAACTATTGGGGCAGGTGGGGATTAAATCTTATGCACTTTTCCCTTTGTATTACAACGCGCGTTTGGTGGGCTGTCTGGAGTTATACACGAAAGATTCAACTCAGTTTAATGGAAACACATTGAGCAAGATTGAAGCTGCATTTCCATTGCTGGCACAGCTGTTTCAGAATGTTATTATCGATTTTAATAATGAAATTCAGGATGTAATTACAGATAAGTTTACTGCTTTACAGCCTTCTGTACAATGGCGCTTTCATGAAGCAGCTTATAATTATGTACAATCTGGTGCAAGGGATAGGAATTTCCCTATAGAACCGGTGTTTTTTAAAGACGTCTATCCATTTTATGGAGCTGTAGATATTAGAAATTCGAGTATTCAGCGTAATGGGGCAATAAGAAGGGATTTATATGCCCATTTTGAAGTTCTCGAAAATACCTTAAATGCGATAAGGGAAAGATCCAAGGAGTGTACTGAAAATGAAATCCCCAAAGGGGTATCTTTATGGAGTAATAAACACTTGGATGAATTGTCGGACCGGGAAATTTTTAAGACGGAAGATTATTTGCAGCGGCAGATACCCAATTCCTTACAGCATTTAAAAACCACTTATCCCGAAGTTGCTGATATTGTTGATGATTATTTTAACCTGATTGGGAATAAACGGAAAATCTTCGAAAACAGGGATCGTTATGAAAAAAGCATGCAAATGATCAATGTTGCAGTAACCAGACATCTTGATGAGTTTAATGCTGAATTGCAAAGTATTTATCCTTGCTACTTTGAGAAATTTAGGACCGATGGGGTTGAATTTGATATTTATCTCGGCCATTCTATTTCACCCGGAATCCCTTTTCCTCAAGATATTGTTTCTGATTTTAGACTAAGGCAACTGCGTATACTTGTCGAAATAGCCCGTACAACGAATAATTTAGGGCCATATTTTTCTATCCCTTTAGAAACTACGCAGCTTATTTTTGTGTACGAGAAGCAACTCGATATCAGCTTTAGAATCGATGAGCAAAGGTTTGACGTAGAAGGTAGTTACAACATTCGTTACCAGATGGTAAAGAAAAGGATCGATAAAGCATTAATTAAAGATACCAACGAGCGACTTACGCAGCCAGGTAAAATAGCAATTGTATATTTTAACAGTGAAGAGGCTAAAGCTTACCATGGTTACATTAAAAAGTTGCAGAGCCAACGTTTACTAAATGATGATCTTGAGCATCTTGAATTGGAAGAGCTGCAAGGTGTTGAAGGATTGAAGGCCCTTAGAATAGGGGTTAAGTATTAAATTGCTAGATATGTATTTAAATAGAGCGCTTTTTGCGGTTTTGTTGACGGGCTCGGCGCTTATGGTGTCTTCGGATATGAAAGCCCAGGGACTTGTTTCAAAAGATTCCATTACGATTGCAGTTGCACCCGAATACAATAAAGTACGCGCTTTTCATAGGTTTTGGCTGGGCGAAAGCTATCGAAAAATATGGGCTACGCCTGTAAAAATGCGTATCATCGATCTTCAGAAAGAAAAAGGAGGCTTAACTATTGTAAAGCTCGGTGGCGGGATGCAAACCCGCTCACTGCGCCTTGTGGATCCAACGGGCAAAGAGTGGGCTTTACGAACCGTACAAAAATATCCGGAGCGAGGTTTGGCCGAAAACCTACGGGCAACTATAGCCAAGGATATTGCGCAAGATCAAGTGTCTACTAATCACCCTTTCGCAGCTTTAGTAGTCCCTGATTTAGCAGGTGCATTGGGATTGGGACATGCTAAGCCCGAAATCGTATATGTGGGTGATGATCCGGGATTAAAAGAATATAGAAGGGATTTTGCCAACGCGGTTTATCTGATTGAAGAAAGAAGTCCTTTTGAGGAGAAGACCGATAACACCGAGAAAGCTCAAAAAAAGATTCAGAAAAACAATGATACCAAGGCTGATCAACGACTAACACTAAGGGCAAGGTTGCTGGATTTTGTTCTGGGTGATTGGGACAGGCACGAGGATAACTGGCGTTGGATACCTGAGCCAGATGGTAATGAGACTATTTACGAGCCAGTGCCTCGCGATCGCGATAAAGTGTTTTATAAAACATCCGGAGTGTTTCCATGGGTATTAAACCATCAATGGCTTAAATCGCATTTACAGCCTTACAGCGACAATATTAGGGATGTAAATCACTGGAATTTTAATGAAAGATATTTTGATCGGTATTTTTTAAATGAACTGACTGCGCAAGATTGGCAGGAAGAGGTTAAATATGTTCAAACCAAACTTACTGATAAGCTGGTTTATGGAGCATTTAGCAGGATGCCAGATACGGTATTTAAGTTATCGGGGCCGGAATTGATCAGGTGTTTTACCTCGAGAAGGGATAAACTGGATACACTTGCCATGCAGTACTATAAATTCTTATCTATAAATGTGGATGTACCTGCATCTGACAAGAAGGAAAGCTTTAAGGTGAAGAATTTGGAGAATGGTGATGTGGAGGTAATCATTCATAACATCAATAAGGAAGGAAAAGAAGGCCGTTTGGTTTATAAAAGAACCTTTACTCAAGGAATTACTAAGGAAATAAGGTTGTTTGGAATAGGGGGCGAGGATAGATTTATCGTCGGTGGACCATCTTCATCGCATATTCGTGTACGTTTAATCGGTTCCGATGCTGCTAATCAATACCAGGTTGCTGCAGATGTGAAAAATAAGCCATTTATCTACGATGAGCCTGCGGAAGGGAACCAGTTCCCTGATAAATCTCAAGCCAAATTCAGGTTGTCGAATGATTCATTGGTTAACCGTTTTGATAAAAATAGTTTTCTGTACGATCGCTCAGGAGTTCTTGTTAATGGTGGATACAACATTGACGAGGGAGTACAGCTCGGTTTAGGTTATGTTATTGAAAAGCAAGGCTTCAGGAAAACTCCTTATGCGCGTAAGCACGAGTTTTGGGCCAATTATAATACTGGGAGAAGGTCGTTTGTGTTAGACTATGTGTCCGATTTTAAGAAGGCTATCGGTAATAATGATCTTACCATACATGCTAATTTACTTGGCCCCAATAACCTGAGTAACTTCTTTGGCCTAGGTAACAATACGGAGAGAACTCATCATGATTTTGAGGCTGAGGGTATTGATAGAGAAGATGGTATATCTTATTATAGGAATCGCTACAATTACCTCAATGCTGATATTAAGCTAGGCAGAGAAATTACTAAACATTTAAAGGTAGATGCTGGCGTGTTGGTTTCTTATTACACCAGTTCAGCTGCAGCAAATGAGGAAAGATTTTTCAACGATTATAACGCAGCAAATCCTGATCAGCAAATTTTTTCTAACAAACTGTATGGGGGCTTAACTGCTGGATTGATTTATGATACCAGGGATAATGTATCGATACCCAAAAAAGGCGTTTACTGGAAAACATCTGTGGTAGCACAACATCGATTGGATAAAACCACAGATAGTTACGGGGCATTGACGACAGAATTTCGCTTTTATATCAATCCTGCAAAATCAGGATTGGTAATTGCTAACCGTTTGGGTGGGGGAACTACCATCGGAGACCCTACTTTCTTTCAACGTATGCAGTTGGGGGGGGCGAAGAGCTTGCGTGGTTTTAACAGCAAGCGTTTTACAGGTACGAGTATGCTGTATAATAACTTAGATTTAAGACTTAAGCTTTTTAATTTTACTTCCTATCTGGTTCCGGGAACTGTAGGTATGATTGGTTTTACCGATATCGGTCGTGTATGGGAAAAGGGCGAGCATTCTAATAAGTGGCACCAAGGGTATGGTGGCGGTTTATATGTGATGCCTGGTGAAGTTATCTTATTACAAGCCAGTGTTGGTGTTTCTAAGGAAGCAAGCATGCTGTATTTGTCTATAGGGTTTAATTTTTAGAAGAACCGTTTATTTTGAATATTGAGAAATAAGCCCTAATTTGAGTCCCTTATTTTAACCAGATATTTAACCACAAATAAGAACACAAACCACACAATAAAACCACAAAGAACAATGAACAGAAGAGATGCGCTTAAAAATACCGCGGTCTTGCTCGGAACTGCAATTTCGGCAACAACTTTTGGTATTTTATTTGAAAGCTTTACACTTCCGGAAAATGAGAAAAACTTCATTTCATTTTCGGCAGACCAGGAGAAAGTATTGGGAGAGCTTGCAGATATTATTATTCCACCTACAAAAGATTCAGGCGGTGCTAAAGCTGCTGGATTAGGAAGTTTCATTCCAATGATGATTACTGATTGCTTCCCTGCTAAAGTACAGCAAGCTTTTGCTGAAGGTCTGAAAGATATGGAAGCTAAATCATTAAAAGACTTTAATAAAGATTTCTTATCCCTTACCTTAAAGGAACGTGAACAGTTGGTTGCTAATTTAAGAACTGAAACGATTGAGAGACAAAGGGCAGATAGAGCCGCAAAAAGAAGTGGTGTTACCTACTTTTTCGTGTTGGTTCGAGATCTGACCATTTTAGGGTACTATGCCTCTGAAATTGGCTGTACGCAATCACGCGAATATATAGCGATACCAGGACGCTATGATGGTGCTGCGGATCTTAAGCCAGGACAAAAATCCTGGGCTACTTAACGTTTAATTATTAAGGAATAATCAATCATGAATATAAATACCGACTTAAAAAAGGAGAATACATACGATGCTATTGTAATAGGATCGGGGATAAGTGGTGGCTGGGCTGCAAAAGAATTAACTGAAAAGGGATTAAAAGTATTGATGCTGGAGCGTGGAATGAATATTGAACACGTAACAGACTATGAATCTGCAATGAAAGCTCCATGGGAGCTTAAACATGCTGGTCGTCTGACGGAAGAACAGAAAAGAACTCACCCGGTTCAGAAAAGAGACTATCCGTATAGTGAAGCCAATGAAAAATGGTGGGTAAACGATTTGGAATGTCCCTATACTGAAGATAAACGTTTCGATTGGTACAGAGGCTTTCATGTTGGCGGTAAATCATTAATGTGGGGCCGTCAGAGTTACCGTTTTAGCGATCACAACTTTGAAGACAATGCAAAGGATGGACATGGTAATGACTGGCCGATTCGTTATAAAGATCTGGCACCATGGTATGACTATGCGGAACGTTTTGCTGGTATCTCTGGACAAGCAGAAAATTGGCCTTTATTACCTGATGGGCAATTTTTGCCTCCAATGGATTTAAACATTGTAGAGAAATCTGTTAAAAAGAGGATAGAAGAGCATTATAAAAAAACACGCATCATGACTATTGGTCGTGTGGCCAATTTAACCGTTCCTCATAAAGGTCGTGGCAATTGTCAATATAGAAATTTATGTAGTCGTGGTTGTCCATTTGGGGCCTACTTTAGTACACAATCTTCAACCTTGCCCGCCGCTGTAGCCACAGGAAGATTGACGTTAAGACCATATTCTATCGTAAACCATATCATTTATGATAAGAACACCAAGAAAGCTAAGGGAGTAATGGTAATCGACGCCCAAACCAACAAAACGATGGAGTTTTATGCAAAGATCGTTTTTGTAAATGGTTCTACATTAGGCTCTACGTTTATCCTATTAAACTCTACTTCAGAAGCCCATCCTAATGGTTTAGGAAATGGAAGTGGTCAATTAGGACATAACTTAATGGATCATCATTTCCGTTGTGGGGCATCGGGTGAAGCGCCTGGTTTTGATGATAAATACACTTTTGGTCGTAGAGCAAATGGAATTTATGTCCCAAGGTACCGTAACGTAGGCACCGATAAGCGTGATTATTTACGTGGATTTGGTTACCAGGGTGGTGCAAGCCGTAAAAACTGGCAAAGCGATATTGCTGAGCTTGCTTTTGGTAATGATTTTAAAGAAAAAATGAGCACTCCTGGTTCATGGACTATGGGGCTTGGTGGTTTCGGTGAAATGTTACCATATTACGAGAATAAGGTATATATCGATAAGACTAAGAAAGACAAATGGGGACAACCTGTATTGGCTATCGATTGCGAGTACAAAGAAAACGAAAAGAAAATGCGTGTTGATATGATGAATGATGCTGCCGAAATGTTGGAAGCATCAGGAATGAAGAATATCAAAACGTATGATAACGGTTGCTATCCAGGTATGGCTATTCACGAAATGGGAACGGCCAGAATGGGTAATGATCCAAAAACATCTGTATTAAACAAATGGAACCAAATGCATGAAGTAAGTAATGTGTTTGTAACAGATGGCTCTTGTATGCCTTCAATTGCTTGTCAAAATCCTTCATTAACCTTTATGGCTTTAACAGCCCGCGCGTGTGATTATGCAGTTAAAGAACTGAAGAAAAAGAACATTTAAGTTACATTATGAGGGGATTTACTTAAAATTCACCTGCTAAGAATTGACCTAGGCGCTGTTGCCCCCTTCAGGGCAGCAGATGCCAGTCAATGAGTAGAATGGTTAATTTTTACTCTGCGTCGTTATCGACAAATAGTTTGATCTCATAATCAGAAATGGTGATTAGTCTATCTTTATACAATCCACCAATTGCTTTCTTAAAAGCGCTTTTACTGATTTTGAATCGATGATATATCTCATCTGGAGTACTTTTATCGCCCAGTGAAATCAAACCACCGCTATCTTTTAGGTCCGAAAGTAATACGTCTTTAGTTTCCAGAATGTGCCCATAGCCCATAGGTTGTAAACTCAAGTCAATTTTACCTTCTACACGAATCTTTTTGATCCAACCTTTACGCGTTTCACCAGGGTTTAATTCGTCAAATAATTCGTTGGTATACAAAAGGCCAATGTATTTATTGTCTACGATTGCGTTGTAGCCCAAATCTGAGCGATCAGCAATCAATAAACTTACTTCATCACCTTCTTCAAGATCTATATCTTCTTCCTCTACAAAATTTACAAGTTTAGACGATGCCAACATGCGGTCATTGCCTTCATCTAGAAATACGTAGACTACATGTTTGTCACCTTTAAACATTGGACGTTTCTGCTCACGTTTGGGTACATAAATGTCTTTACCTAAACCAATGTCCATAAATGCACTACCGTCTTCAGCTTCATCTACAACAGTTAAATAAGCAAAATCACCTACGCAAGCATAAGGTTTTTTAGTAGTAGCCTGAAGTCTACCATCTTTAGGCATATAAACAAATACATTCAGGTTTTCACCTATTTCAGCATTTTGAGGAACATCGACGTAAGGTAGAAGTACTTCTTTTTCACCATCAGTTAAAATCAGACCCTCTTCCGTTTTCGTTACTATTCTAAGGTCGTTGTATTGTCCTATTGCTATCATTTTACAAAGGTAGCATTCTATTGTCGTTTTCTATGTTCTTCAACAATTTCTAAGTAATGTTTACCCTTAGTTCTTTTAGTTTCTAGTCCGCCACTTTCCAATCCGAACAAAATTTCAAGTTTTCTGGCAATTTTAAATGGGATGTCCTCTTTGTCATCGATACATATATCCCGATAGTTATAAAAGGTAGTTAAACCTTTACCAATGATGCCAGGAATAGCCTTAAGAATGATCTTGTATTCGCTTCTTTTTAGATTCTCTATACATTCCTGAATTTTGTACTTCTTAGGCAACAATTCTTTGTTTTGAGCATTTTCTTCCATAATAAGTGTATGGTTGTTGTTAATGATAAATTTGTCAAAAGATTAAATTATTGCAAGTCTATACAGAAAGCGATATAAGTTGGTTAAAATATTGGCTTTATATTTTTTATTATTTTTTCACTGCTATGCACTGAGATTTTTCAGGAAGAATTAAGGAGAATATGGCTATGTCAAACCGATCTTTAAGTAAATGCATGGCTATTTTGCTGCGCTTTCCAGAGGCGCAGCAGCATACAATTCTTTGATTAGTAGATAATTTATCCAGATGATCATTTAGACTATAAAGAGGGATGTTAAGGCCGCCAATGTTGTATTCTTCATATTCGTAGGCTTCTCTAAGGTCTATCAATTGAAAATTGATTTGATCGTTTTTCCATTGCTCCAAATCCTGGGTACTTATCTCTCTGGTATTTTCTTGAGTTGTTTTTTTTTTAGGATCTTCATTGTTATTGGTACTGCCAAAATTAAACCGCTGTGTTTCGTTGTTCAGTGCGTTATATACGAGCAGTTGCCCCGACAAAACCTCCCCAAAGCCACAGATGACTTTAATTGTCTCGTTGGCCATTATGCCGCCAATAATTCCCGGGAGAGTGCCAATTACCCCGCTTTCTCCGCAATTTGGAACCTCGTCGGGTAAAGGTGGTTCCGGATAAATTGAGCGGTAATCAGGTCCGTCATTAAAATTGAATACGGATACCTGACCTTCAAATTGAAATATAGAACCAAATACAAGTGTTTTGTTTAGTGCAACGCAGGTGTCATTTACCAGATATCGGGTAGGGAAATTGTCAGAACCATCAATAACTAAATCGTATTGCGCAATGAGCTCTTTTGCATTTTTATCCCTTAGTCGGAAAGGATAAGCTGTAAACTGAACATCCGGATTAAACGGTTGCAGCCTGGTAACTGCAACATCAGCTTTATTTTTTCCAATATCAGCCATCTGATACAATACCTGTCTATGCAGGTTGGTTTCATCAACTGCATCATCGTCTACGATACCAATATGACCAATACCTGCGCCTACAAGGTATAGCAGTAATGGGCAACCTAAACCACCAGCACCTACAACCAATATGCTGGTATTAAGTAGTTTCTGCTGGCCATCAATCCCCAATTCAGGAAGTATAATTTGCCTGTCGTATCGTTTTAGTGTGCTTAATGTGCTCAACGCTTTCATTATTCGGCTCTTTTATTTCAATTCCTATCTCAATACATTATCCCAGTCTTTCCAAACTGCCTCATAACCTTGTTTGGCTATCATTTCTGCTATCTCCAGGGCACTTCGCTCGTCCGAAATCTCAAATTGTTCTAGTGACTGCGGTTCTACGGCATAACCTCCTGGATTAGTTTTAGAACCGGCACTCATCGCTGTAATGCCTAGTTTAATGACGTTGTCTCTAAATAAGTTAGATTCCCTGGTGGAGATAGAAAGCTCTACTTCTTCATTAAACAATCTGTAGGCACAGATTAATTGTACGAGTTCCCTGTCGTTCATCACAATTTTTGGTTCTAGTCCACCACTAAAGGGTCTTAATCGCGGAAACGAAATGCTGTATTTGCTTTGCCAGTAGGTTTTTTCAAGATAATCCAGGTGCATTGCTGTATAAAAAGAGTCTGTGCGCCAATCTTCGAGGCCAATTAAAACTCCCAGACCTATTTTATGAATCCCTGTCTGTCCTAATCTGTCGGGCGTTTCCAAACGATATTGAAAGTTTGATTTTTTACCCTTTGGGTGATGTTTTTTATAATCCTCCTCATGATAGGTTTCTTGATATACCAATACGGTGTTTAAACCAAAAGGCCTAAGTTCTTCATAGTCTGCAAGGTCTAATGGTTGTACTTCCATAGAAATATGTGCAAAATGTGGCCCAATCAACTCCAGTACTTTTTTAAAGTAGTCGGTATGTACGGATTGGTTGGCTTCCCCTGTGACTAATAATACGTGGTCAAAACCCATTTCCTTAATTACAGCAACTTCCTGCATAATCTCCATGGGAGACAGGGTTTTGCGCTTTACTTTATTGTCGTAGCTAAAACCACAATAAGTGCAAATGTTGTTGCATTCATTAGAAAGATACAAGGGGACGTACATTTGAACCACGCGGCCAAAGCGCTTTAAAGTTAGCTGCTGACTCATCTGGGCCATTTGTTCCAGATAAGGACCAGCGGCAGGGGAGATTAGGGCCTTAAAATCCTCCAATGTCCTTTTACGTGCTGATAAAGCCCGCTCCACATCAACAGCCGCTTTGCTATAAATACTTCGGCTGGTTTCATCCCAGCTGCATTGCTCAAAAATGTCGTTAAAACCGGACATAGTAATTAATCTAAAAATGAAGTAAGGGGACTGCTGGCTATTGCATGATTACCAATCGCACCTAGTTTTGCTTTATAAGCCATTCTACCAGCCTCAACAGCAATTTTAAACGCTTTAGACATTAAGACCGGGTTTTGCGAAACTGCAATAGCTGTATTTACCAATACCGCATCAGCACCAATTTCCATGGCCTTAGCTGCATCGGAAGGTGCACCAATTCCTGCATCTATAATCACAGGGACCTTACTTTGATTGATAATGATTTCCAGAAAGTCGATGGTTTTTAAGCCTTTATTACTGCCAATTGGGGATCCTAATGGCATCACGGCAGCAGTTCCTACATCTTCTAATCGCTTACACAAAACAGGATCAGCATGTATGTACGGCAATACAATAAAGCCAAGTTTAACCAGTTCTTCTGTAGCTTTTAAAGTTTCAATAGGGTCGGGCATCAGGTATTTTGGATCAGGATGGATCTCTAGTTTTATCCAGTTGGTCTCCAATGCTTCTCTAGCCATTTGAGCAGCAAATATGGCCTCTTTTGCATTCCTTACACCAGATGTATTGGGCAATAAGTTGATATGGGGATACTTTAAATGTAATAAGATGTCGTCCTCATCAGTACGCATATCGACCCTTTTAAGGGCTACGGTAACCAGTTCTGAGCCCGAAGCCAAAAGAGCTTCTTCCATTTGTATGGAGGAACTGAATTTTCCAGTGCCGGTAAATAGACGGGAGTTAAATGTTTTATCTGCTATTTTTAACATAATAGTTGATTGATCGTGTTTAAGATGGTGGTCGTATTGTTCTGATTGGTTAGCGTGCCAGATAAAGCTACTCCATGAACTCCAGTTTCCAGCAGTAAGGGGATATCTAAGATTTGTATTCCGCCAATGGCGATAACAGGTAGCAGCATGCCCGCCTCGCGAGCTTGCTTCATCAGCTCAATATATCCCTGTAAGCCAATTATCGGGCTTAAGTTCTGTTTGGTTGACGTAAACCTATACGGCCCTAGACCTATATAATTAGCCCCATCTTCAGCCCTTTGTAGCATGTGAGCTAAAGTGTTTGCTGTTCCGCCAATGATCATATCTGAACCAACAATAGCCCTTGCTTCAGGAATAGGCATGTCTGCTAAACCTAGATGCAGGCCATAAGCACCGGCCTTTAATGCTACCGATGGGTAATCATTTACAATTAGTCTTGCACCATGCTTTTGACATAAAGCTGCCGCTTCTATGGCTAGAGGCAATACCTCGGCCTCTGTTTTATCTTTAACCCTTAGCTGTATCCATTTGCCTCCAGCAATTAAAACCTGCTCGATGGATGCTAAATGAGAGCTGTCAGCTTGGGATTGGGATATATAGTGTAGTTTGTCTATCATAACTTATGATACCCTAATAGGGTGTTATTGCTATTTAAAAAATGTTCAATGTATTGTTTAGCCTGCGTACAAGCATTTAAAAGCGTAGATCCTTTTGCGAGATAGGCAGTAGTAGATGCAGATAACACACAGCCTGAGCCGTGTTTTTGATAGATTTTAGGTACGCCTGGCTTTAACTCATGTACAATGCCCTGTTCAAATAAGTAATCTGTGCCCATTTTATCCGCCAGGTGGCCGCCTTTTAATAAAACCGGACAATGAGCTGCCCAGGTATTAGCAGTAGCGTGTACCTCAGCTTTGCCACCCATGTTCAGCATTTCAGGATAATTGGGGGTAATCAAATCAATCTGCCTTAAAATGGGAGATAATATTCCTAAGCTATCTTTCCAATCATGAAACTCATAGCCTGAACTGGCTTTTAGAACTGGATCAACTACAATTATTAAGGTCGGCGCATGTAATTTTAGGTAAGTAATCACCTCAAGTAAAACAACGCTATCTTTAATCAAGCCTATCTTACAGGCTGTAATTGGAAACTTAGCCAGAAGCGGTGCCAACTGGTCAATAATCTGACCTGCAGCCAACCAATCATTCTTTATAAAGTCACTATCAGTCTGCACCGTTAAAGCGGTACAAATACCAAAGCCGTAAACTTCATGTTGCTCAAAACATTTCACATCCGCTAAAACGCCAGCCCCAGCACTTGGATCAAATCCTGCTATGCTCAATACATATGGTCTGTTTTTTTTAGGACTTGTCATATTTAATTAAATGATTTAGTTGAAGTTTGTTTGTTGTTATTTATGAGTAATTTAAGATTGTTTATTGCAGTTTCTCTTTTACTCCATATTGCCCCAAGCACTGCAAAGCCATCAAAGCCCATTTGTTGAATAGCTTGTGTTTTTTCTACTGTTATTCCACCAAGGGCGATGACTCTTGTGCTGCCGATATATGTAGGTAAGACAAAATCAAGATTGGCAATCCCAGCATATCCTGGCTTAGAAATACTGTTAAAGACAGGCCCATAAAAGGTATATTCAAAACCAATTAAATCCTCCATATCATCTAAATGATGAATGGACGTGCTTAGGGTATAGTTATCTACATCAATAGGCTGGCCTTTAGCAGCAGTTTCTTTCCTGAACCATTCTGGGTAATGCAGACGATTAACTGAAGGGAAATCTAGCACCAGTTCATGAAATTGATGTAAAGCGATCCTATCGTGATAGCACTTATCTATTCCATCAATCAGCTCTGCATATGCTTGCTTATTAAAGCATTCCTTTCTTAAGTGGAAAAGTGGCATTCCAGCCTCAAAGAGCTGATTGACCAAATAGGCTTCATCCTTAAAATAGACAGGATCTGATATGACGATCAATTTCATGTAAATGATTTAATAGTTATCTGATTTACAGGTATATTTCACTGCCTTTCTCAGTAAACTCTTTAGATTTATCTGCCATTCCTTTCTCCAATGCTTCTTGCTCATCAAGCCCTTGTTTTGCTGCATATTCGCGTACATCCTGAGTGATTTTCATAGAACAAAAATTAGGGCCACACATCGAGCAGAAGTGGGCAATTTTGGCACCATCAGCTGGCAAAGTCTCATCGTGAAATTCCTTGGCTGTATCAGGGTCAAGCGACAAGTTAAACTGATCCTCCCATCTAAATTCAAATCTGGCTTTACTCAAAGCATTGTCGCGGTATTGTGCGCCCGGATGACCTTTTGCCAAATCAGCAGCGTGTGCAGCAATTTTATAAGTAATCACCCCATCCTTCACATCTTTCTTGTTAGGCAAGCCTAAGTGTTCTTTAGGGGTTACATAACAAAGCATCGCGGTACCAAACCAACCGATCATGGCAGCGCCAATGGCCGATGTAATGTGATCATATCCCGGAGCAATATCAGTGGTTAGCGGACCTAAGGTGTAGAATGGTGCTTCTGAGCAATGTTCCAGCTGTTTCTCCATATTCTCTTTAATTAAGTGCATCGGTACGTGTCCTGGCCCCTCAATTATGGTCTGTATATCATGTTTCCAGGCAATTTTGGTCAACTCACCAAGCGTTTCCAATTCACCAAATTGAGCTGCATCATTGGCATCGGCAATACAACCCGGTCTCAGTCCATCTCCCAATGAAAAGGCTACATCATAAGCCTTCATAATCTCGCAGATTTCCTCGAAATGGGTGTATAAGAAATTTTCTTTATGATGCGCTAAACACCATTTAGCCATGATAGAACCTCCACGGGATACGATTCCAGTTACCCTTTTTGCGGTTAATGGAACATAACGTAGCAATACCCCGGCATGGATGGTGAAATAATCAACTCCTTGCTCTGCCTGCTCAATCAAAGTGTCTCTAAACAATTCCCAGGTTAGGTCTTCCGCTTTACCGTTTACCTTTTCCAGCGCCTGATAGATTGGAACTGTTCCAATAGGAACAGGAGAGTTACGGATAATCCATTCGCGGGTCTCATGGATGTTTTTGCCGGTAGAAAGGTCCATTATCGTATCTGCGCCCCATCTGCAAGCCCAAACTGCTTTTTCTACTTCTTCTTCAATAGATGAGGTAACAGCCGAATTACCAATGTTAGCATTGATCTTTACCAGGAAATTACGGCCAATAATCATCGGCTCTAGCTCCGGATGGTTAATATTACAAGGAATAACAGCTCTTCCAGCAGCTACTTCCTGTCTTACAAATTCGGGTGTGATGTAACCTTTTGGAGTGTTGGCACCAAAGCTATGACCTTTATGCTGGTGACTCATTACTTCGTATTGTTCGCCAAGTTGTTCGTTTAGTAAATCTATTCTTTGGTTCTCTCTAATGGCGATGTATTCCATTTCGGCTGTAATGATGCCTTTTTTTGCATAGTGCATTTGTGATACATTCATACCTTTTTTGGCCCTATAAGGTTTATTTAGGTGCGAAAATCTAAGGACATCAAGTTTGGTGTCAGCCAAACGTTGTTGTCCATAGTCAGAGGAGATTTCATCTAGTTGGTCTACATCTTGTCGGCCGGTTATCCATTTTTCTCTTAACCTATTTAAGCCTTTTTTAACATCAATATTTGCCTGTGGATCAGTGTATGGACCGCTTGTGTCGTAAACTGTTACTGGAGGGTTTGGTTCTGTTAAGCCAAAGCCATTATGGATCTTAGTCTCGCTTAAGCTGATTTCGCGCATGGCCACCTCAATGTCGTGCAACTGGCCTTTAACAAATACTTTACGGGATGCGGGGAAGGGCGTACGGCTGATCACCTGTGCGTCTGGAGTTTTTTCTGTTTTCATAATTTAATGGGAATGAAGGATTGGTTTATCCGCCTTGAGTGGCTTTAATGAGCATAACCTGATCGCCTTCTTTTAAAAGATGGGCAGACCAGTTAGATTTAGAAACAATAGTTTGATTGATGGCAACGGCAATGCCTTTGACTGCTCCGGAAAGCACAATAGAAAGCATTTGTTCAACGGAACAAGTGTCTTTAAGCTGATGTGGTTGATGATTTACAGTTATTTCCATAATTAAAAAAAATTGGAAAAACTATAGAGATTGCCTGTAACAGGAATGGAAAAAGAACAATATGAGTTGTTCTTACTTTTCCCTTCGGCAGTACTAACTGCATCAGGTTCAAAGGGTATATCTCAGCGCAAGGCACCCCTAAAGTTTTTTGTAAAGCTATACTATTTTCATAAAATAAAAGAGGCTTACAAATTTATTTTTTTGTAAGCCTCTTCATTATCACGTTAATGCCTATTTAGGGAGGTATGGTGCAGGATCCTTCTTTAGGATTTACTGAAATTGATTCCGATGATTGAATAGAAAATCAAAGGATGGTGCTCGCTCTTATTCGGGAGCTTTCCTGCTATCAAATTGCTTTGATCTTGCTTTAAACCTACTTTTTTGTTGCTTGAGCAAAAGGATAGCAAAAGGATAGCAAAACAATAGCAAAAGGATAGCAAAAGAAAACCACTGTCTAAGTTGAATTCCTTTACCTCTTTCTGACAGTATTAAAAAAATACGACCAAATGAATTGCTAAATTTGCGGTGCAATATCTATGCAATGATTTCTACAACAAAACACCGTTTCTTTTTAAGTCTGTTCTTCTTCATGTCTGGTTTAAGCTTTGCTACCTGGGCATCTAGAATTCCAACAATTAAAACCACTTTCGATTTTAATGAGGCCGAGTTAGGCAGTATTTTATTGGCTTTACCAATTGGTTCATTGCTTGGCCTGCCACTTTCGGGTTGGTTAGTATCAAAATACAATAGTCGCGTACCATTAACGGTAGGCTATGGACTCAATGCATTTTCACTGGCCCTTATTGGCTTTGCGCACAATACTTTTACTTTGGTGACTGCTGTTGTTTTATTTGCTTTTACTACGCGGATCTTTAATATTTCTGTGAATACTCAGGCACTTACTTTGCAAAAAAGTTTTGATAAAAAGATTGTCGGGTCTTTTCATGGCTATTGGAGTATTGGAGGGATAGCTGGTATTCTGTTGTCGACATTTTTCCTGAAACTAAATGTAGTCATACAGTATCACTTTTTAGCCGTAGCTATTTTAATGCTTATTGTAACCTTGTATTCTTATCAGTTTTTACTAAAAGGCGATCGATCTGAGACAGGTAATAAGTTGATCTTAAGCAAGCCAGATCCTTATATTTTTTATCTTGGTCTGGTTGTTTTTCTGTGCGCAATATGTGAAGGGGGGATGTTTGATTGGAGTGGGATTTATTTTCAGGAGATTATAAAAGTGGAAATTTTCACCTATGGATACCTGATATTTATGACGTTTATGGCCATGTCGAGGTTCCTGTCGGATATAATTGTAGCCCGATTTGGAATGCCCAGCACTTACGTTATGAGTGCTTTATGCATCATCTCAGGTATTAGTCTGGCTATTATCTTTCCGTTCTTCTGGACGGCAATGGTTGGTTTTTCACTGGTTGGATTTGGGACTGCTGCAATTATCCCAATGTCGTATGCATTGGCTGGAGCATCAAAGAAATACTCCGCCGGAATGGCCATATCCATTATTGCAACCTATTCAATCACAGGTATGTTGTTGGGGCCGCCACTAATTGGTTATCTGGCGCATGCATTTAATTTGAGAGTTTCGTTTGTCATATTTGCCCTTTGTGGGATATTATTAATCCCCATCACACAAATGTTTTTTAAACATCAAAGGCTTTCAAATAAAGCTGATTAATTACTTTATTTAAAAGCCTTTGGGGGCTGATTTATCTAATTATTCCATTTGGTAATTGTTAGGCTAAATAGAATCGGTATTGCCATCATGATGTACTTTTGATTTTATTTCTTCTAATTCAGAATCTTTGAAGTCCTGAAAATCTTGTGATACTACTGCGGCTTTGGCTTTTACCTTGTTCACCATACGATCTTTCAGGTCCACTAAATCATCTTTGCGTGTAGATACCTGCCTTCTAATTGACTGGTAGCCATCTTGAATGCTATCAACTGCATCTACTGCTTTGTCCGAAATTCGTCTTCTTGTCCTTTTGCCACTTTCTGGAGCAAATAATACGCCCAATACTGCACCAACTGCAAGCCCGGCTAACAATGCAACAATTGAACCTGCATTATCAGATGGTTTGTATGATAGGTTTGGCATTCGGCTGGAAATTAGTTTTTTATAATTCATAACTGTCTTTTTTATTGGTAATAAAATACGTCTTGTCTTTTATAAACACATGCCAGTCCATAGTGTTTTAATAAAAAATGATTAATTCCGGTATTACTAAGATTACAGTATAAAGATTCAATGTGGTTCTACCTAGGGATTGGTAGAAGATTTGAAGGAATTCTTAGGTCTTGATTAACACAAAGTTTACCTTAAAAAGACTAAACAGGGCCGATTTATTCCTTAATTTTGTATCGTGTATTTTTTACACTAACTACATTACGAAAATGAAGAAAAGTTTACTGACATTGACCCTTGGGGGACTAGGGATTGGCATCACAGAATTTGTGATGATGGGCTTGTTGCCTGATATTGCAAAAGACCTGGCTATTACCATTCCGCAAGCAGGCCACTTGATTTCGGCTTACGCACTGGGTGTTGTTATTGGTGCTCCGGTTTTGGTTGCTATTGCAGGTAGTTATCCTCCAAAAAAGATATTAATGGCGCTGATGCTCATGTTTGTTGCTTTTAATGCACTTTCTGCATTCTCTCCTGATTATACGACCATGTTTGTTGCCCGTTTGCTTGCAGGTTTGCCACACGGAGCCTTTTTTGGTGTAGGATCAGTAGTTGCCAGTAAGCTTGCTGATAAAGGTAAGGAAGCACGTGCAGTGTCGCTCATGTTTGCTGGTTTAACCATTGCAAACGTAATTGGGGTGCCACTTGGGACCTATATTGGGCATAATTACTCATGGCGATATACCTTTGTAATTATTGTAATAGTTGGTTTAATTACACTTTTGAGTTTAAAATTATGGATGCCTGCTTTGCCGGCATCCAAAAACAGAGATTTGAAAAAAGAATTAGGTTTCTTTAAACTGCCAGAAGCTTGGTTAATCATTCTAATGATTGCTATTGGAACTGGTGGATTGTTCTCTTGGTATAGTTATATTGCTCCACTACTAACCGATGTATCTGGGTTTTCCGCGGATTCTATCACCTATATTCTGGTACTTGCCGGATTGGGGATGTTGGTTGGTAATTTTGTTGGTGGTAGATTGGCTGATAGATTTTCTCCTGCAAAAGCTTCGGTTTCATTACTTATAGCTATGGCCATTAGTTTAGTTATTGTTCATTATATCTCTACCAATCAAACACTTTCTTTGGTTATGACCTTTGTCACTGGTGCCGTAGCTTTTGCACTCGCTGCGCCAATTCAAATGTTGATGATTACGACTGCAAAAGGATCAGAGATGCTTGCAGCCTCTGTTAGTCAGGCGAGTTTTAATATTGGGAATGCACTAGGTGCATTTTTAGGTGGGTTGCCTTTGGCAATAGGATATGGCTATACCTCACCTGTGGTGGTAGGTACCTTAATGGCCTTAACAGGAGCTTTGTTTGCCTGGATGCTGATTGCAAGGAGTAAAAGGGCTATGCTGGCAGCCTAGCAAATATTTCTTCTAGGACTGTTAATTAGACATAGGTTTTGAATTTCTTAAATCTTTATCTAATTTAGACCTGACCAAATAACTAAGCAATCATGATCCATATCAGCTGGACTGAGCAGATTGTTACCAATAGCCATGCCTAACCTGAATCAGCTTTCGGATGAAGCATTAGTGCTGCTTTTGAAACAAGAAGATGTTGATGCTTTCGAGGAGCTTTATAACCGATATTGGGATAAGCTTTATGCTGCTGCCTATAAGCGTGTTCGCTCTAAAGAGACATCTGAAGAGCTTGTTCAGGACTTTTTTACTTCCCTTTGGTTAAACCGAAATACAGTACAAATTCATAGTTCCTTTGAAGGATACCTTTTCACTTCAATTAGGTATTTGGTACTTAACCATTTGCAAAAGGAATTGGTCAGGAGTACTTATAAAGAAGCTATAAAGACAGATAAGGTCGATAATTCTACTGAAGAAACTGTAATGCTGAACGACTTGGTTTTAAACCTCAACAAAGAAGTGGAGCAGCTACCCATTAAGTGTAAATCGGTTTTTGAGTTAAGTCGTAGAGAATATAAAACCAATAAGGAAATTGCCTTAGAACTTGGTATTTCTGAAAAAACAGTAGAAAACCAACTCACAAAAGCTTTAAGACGCATAAGGATTGGCCTGAATGGTTTAATGCTAAGCCTTATACTGCTGTTGACCATTTGATCATAACTTTTCTGTAACTGAGCCCAATAATTATTTCTTTTCTTTTTTTCTTAGCACGTAGGGGATAGGCTTAAGCTGGCTGACTATACTATTACAACCATTTATAATAAACGTGTAATGAAGAAAGCTATTTCCCCGGATTTGATCCGTAAATATATTGGCGGAGCATGTACACCTGAAGAGGTCGAGGCGGTTCATCAATGGTATGTCGCTTTTGAAAATGAGCCGGATCCTATAATTGATCTGGAAACGAAAGCACAGTTGGAACTTAAAATGCGAATGCTGGGCCAAATCAGAAGCAATATTCAAGCTTTTGGTAGCGAGCGCCGAAATAAAAGGGCAAAGATTATGTTGTATAATTGGATTGGAAGTGCTGCAGCAGTTTTATTTGTAATGCTGGGGCTTATATTCTATAAATCTGATTTTAAGCGTAGACATCAAGAACGAGCTACAGGGATAATTAGAGACAGTAACGAAGTGGTGATCGATAACCAAAGCCATACTATTCTAAAGCATGTTTTATCTGACGGAAGTACCATTTGGTTAAGTCCATTGGCTAGAATAGAATATAAGAAAGGTTTTAATTTGCAAATCAGGAAGGTGGTGATGACTGGGGAGGCCTTTTTCGAGGTGACTAAAGATAAGAACAGGCCATTTGTGATTTATGGGGGTGGCGTAATCACGAAAGTTTGGGGAACGAGTTTTAGCATAGCTACGGGTAAAGGGGCTACTGCTACACAAGTTGCCGTGCTTACCGGTAAGGTTTCTGTAAAGGTTGAAGCGTTGGATGGAGAAGAATTGATGTTGTTGCCCAATCAAAAAGCAGTTTACCTCAAAGCTGATCATGAGCTCAGCAAAAATAGCATTACATCAAGTGAATCGGTTAACATGTGGAAGAAGGAAGATATTTCATTTGATAATATTCCTGTCACCGAAATTATAAAGGTATTGAATACAAAGTTTGGTGTAAATATCACTGTTGGAGATGGTGCTTTAAGTCATTATATGCTTAAAGCAGACTTTACCGGGCAAAGCTTACCAGAAGTATTGTTGATGATGGAAAAGTCATTGAATATTACTTATACCATTGATCAAAAAAATATTGTTTTACATCAAAAAATATCAAAATAACCAAATCTAAACACTCATATATGAACAGGAAGCCAGAATACATTATTTAAAGGAATTAGGGGCGCTTGCAACACCCCTAATTGTAAAAGAATCGTAATTGACACCTATGTAGGGCATAGGCGAACGGATCTTTTTTGTCTCATTTTTTAACCAACGAAACAATCAAATTTATGAAATTTTATTTACTAAACTCTATTGACTGGCGTCGAATTATGAAGATCACACTGAGTCAGCTGATCATAGCTTTAATCCTCACGGGCATGTCTTATGCCGAGAATATAAAAGCACAGGCCGTCTTAAATCGGCCTATAAACATTACCATTGATAATTCCAGCTTGGGGAATGCTTTAAGACAAATTGAAAAGAATGCCAATGTAAAATTTGTTTACAGCAGAAACATTATTCAATCTGATCAGGAAGTATCTGTATTTGCTAATGATGAAAAGCTGGAAACTATCTTAAGTAAACTTTTAAAACCACTTGGTGTTAGTTATGAGGTAATTAGCGATCGGATTGTATTGAGTAAAGCTCCAGTCCCAGGTAATGACCCTGTCGATCGTACATTAAGCAGTTCCGAAGTACAGGTTGTGATTACCGGAAAGGTAACCAGTGCAGACGGTGGAGCTATGCCTGGTGTAAGTGTTAAATTGAAAGGAACTACAGGAGGAGCGACCAGTGATAGCAATGGAAAATACACAATTAATGTTCCATCAACAGATGGTGTTTTGATATTCACCTATATAGGCTTCACCTCCAAAGAGGTAATCATTAACGGTAGAACACTAGTGAATGTGCAATTGGACGAAGTATCTAAAGCACTTTCTGAAGTGGTTGTAGTTGGATACGGAACAATGAAGAAAGCAGATCTGACCGGTGCCGTTGGAACGGTGAATTCTGAAGATCTAAATAAAACTACCTCTACGAATTTGGGTCAAGCCATTCAAGGTAGGATGAGTGGTGTACAGGTTACCCAAACTTCTGGACAGCCGGGGGCAGGTGCGGATATAAAAGTGCGGGGGGTAGGTTCAGTGAAATCAGGGAACAGTCCATTAGTGTTGGTTGATGGTTTTGTAGGGAGCACCAATGACTTGGATGCCGATGATGTAGAATCTATTACCGTGTTGAAAGATGCATCTGCAGCCGCTATTTATGGTTCCAGAGCAGCTAATGGCGTTTTACTGATAACCACAAAAAAAGGGAGAGCTGGTAAGTCGAATGTAGAGTTTAAATCAGAATATGGCTGGCAGTCGCTTAGCAAGAAACCTAATTACCTTACTGGTCCGGAGTGGGCTGAACGTCAAAATGAGGCAAGAAAGTTCAGTGGTAATGCTCCTTTCTGGGTAGGTACCCAAGCACCTGAAACTATCACTCAATGGACAGATTGGTCTGATTATGTTTTTAGTACTGCACCGATTCAGGATTATCATATTGGTATCAATGGTGGAAATGACAAGACTAAATATGCTGTCGGTGTGGGGTATGTCAATCAAAAAGGTACCATTATAGGGACGGATTTTAAACGGGCGAATGTGCGTGTTAATTTGCAGCAGGAATTGAGTAAATCGATCCGGGCGGGGGTAAATATGAGTTATATTCGTTCGGGGTATGAGACCACCATTACGGCCTTTTCGTCCTCACAGCCAGCAGCATTAAATGGTATTACGGCTGCGCCTCCAACTATTCCTGCCTATAATCCAGATGGCTTTCCTGGGGCGCCACGACCAGGTTTCCCTGGCGAGGCTTTCATTACCAATACAACATGGAAAACGCCATCTATTGCCAATGATATATTGGACAACTTTACGCGTACCAATCGGACTTTTGGAAATCTGTTTGCAGAGGCTGATATCTTACAAGGTTTAAAGTATAAACTGGTTTTAAATGGATCGGTAAGTAACAATTTTAATGAAGAATGGACCAGTAAATGGGCTATTTATTCACCAACAGACTTAAACCACACTACTCCTTTAGCTGAAGGGCCACCTGCTAGTTTGCGTAACATTTCAAGGGAATCCTATGTATGGGAAATCCAGAACTTATTGACCTACGATAGGGTTTTTGGTAAACATAGCATCAATGCTTTGTTGGGTTTTTCTGCAGAGAAAGGTGATGGTTATGAGTTCGAAGCGACGAAAAGTGGTTTCCCCAACAATGATTTGCGGGCGATAGGTGCTGGTAATATACCAGGTACTATTGCTGGCGGTTTTGTGAGCCCGTATTCACTCATCTCGCAGTTTGCAAGGATAAACTATTCTTACAATAACAGGTATCTTTTCCAGGCCAATGTGCGTCGTGATGGTTCTTCGGTCTTTGCGCCAGGCAGACAATATGGTGTATATCCATCATTTTCTGCTGGTTGGCGGATTTCTGAGGAGTCTTTCATGAAAAACCAAAAAGTCATCAGTAATTTAAAAATACGTGGTAGCTGGGGACAGCTTGGAAATGCCAATATACCTGCATATTCCTGGATTAGTACGATTGACGTTACTGGTGGTGCTGTTTTTGGCAATCCTCAAACTCGTCAGCCGGCTTATTTTCCTACACAGATGTCAAATGATAAAGTTAAATGGGAAACAACGACAACTACCGATATGGGTATTGAAATTGGCTTTTTTAAAGATCGCTTATCTTTTGAAGCTGATTTTTATGATAAAAGAACAACGGATATGTTGTTAGATGCTACTATTCCGTATAGTGGTGGTTTTACAGCTGGTCCTGTAGCGAATATTGGTGAGGTACAAAATAAAGGCTGGGAGCTAATGCTTAAATACCAGGATAGATCTGGTGATTTTAATTATAGTGGATCGTTTAACCTGTCTCATAACAGAAATAAGCTACTTGATTTAGGTGGGGTAAAGCCAATTACAGATAAACCGTTAAGATCTGACGAAGGATTGCCGCTCTATGCATATTGGGGTTATGAAGCTATAGGTATCTGGAATTCTAAGGCAGAGGCCGATGCTAACCCCCATATGACTGGCGATCGTGGAGGGATGGTAAGATTTAAAGATCGTAGCGGAGACGGTGTATTATCTGATGATGACAAAACCTTTATTGGAAGTTATATGCCTAAGTATGTTTATGGTTTTAATTTTGATTTTTCCTGGAAAGGAATAGATCTTTCTGTACTATTTCAAGGAGAAAAAGACAAAGAGATGTTGGTTGAATCTGTTTTTGGTGGAAATGGAGAAGGTGAAAACAATAATGTAGACCGTTATTACTGGGATAATAGAGCTAAACTTGACGCTAATGGTGTAGTAGTGAGTGGGACTACGCCTGCTGCTGGTGCGGTTAAGGGTGATATGATTTGGAGCAATTTTCTAATTCAAGATGCATCCTATCTACGCATTAAGAATATGCAGTTGGGTTATACTTTTTCTAAAAAGCTAACGGCGCCCTTAAAAATTCAATCCTTAAGATTGTACGTGAATGCGACTAATTTGATTACCTGGACTGATTTCATTGGTTATGATCCTGAAATGAAACCTTCAGAGAGTAATGGAGCATATTCTCGCGGTGGAGTAGATGCTTATCCGGTCGCGAAATCGATCACAGTAGGTGCCCGTTTAGTTTTCTAAATATTTAATAATTACAGACATGAAACAATTAAAATATATAACTATTGTTCTTTTAATGCTTGTTAGCCAATTGGGTTGCAAAAAGGGTTTCCTGGATTCATATCCTAAAAACAGTCTTTCAGCAGGAACTTTTTATAAAACTGAGGATGATTTTATAAATGCAACTAACGGTATTTATGATGCTTTACAGTCAGACAGGGAGCTAAGCTTTTTTCCCATGACGGACATTGCTACGCCTTATGCAGGTTTTGGTGGTTCGCGCTTTGGCCAATATGAAAATGGTATTTTTGGCGTAAACTCGGGGTATTTGATGGCAAATACATTCTGGGTTGCCTGGTACAGAGTGATTTTTAGGGCAAATCTAGTTTTAGATCGTATAGATGAAGAAGGGGTTACTATTTCTGTTAAAGCGCACGATCGCTTAAAAGGTGAAGCCTTATTTCTGCGTTCATTAGCTTATTTTTATCTAACCTATCTCTATGGGGATGTTCCATTGATCCTTAAAGAGCAAAAATACGAGGAACTACTTGTTCCACGCAATTCCAAGGCAGAAATTGTAGCCCAATTGATAACAGATTTAAAGTCCGCCGAGTTACTTCTACCTTCTGTAACGGAGTATCGGACCAATAAGGCTTTACTGGGCCGCGCGAGTAGAGGGGCCGCAAAATCGCTACTTGGAAAAGTATACGTTTACGAAAAAAGATGGCCAGAGGCCGAAGCGAAATTAAATGAGGTCATCAATATTGATAAGGATTACGACCTGGAGCCTAAGTTTTTGGATCTGTTTTGGCCATCAACAGAGAATGGTAAAGAGTCTATATTCGAAGTCCAGTATATGGGAGGTGTAAAGGAAGGGAATTCTTATGTACGCTTTGCAGCGCCTTCCACATTATCGCAAATTTCTACTTCGGGCTTTAGTTATGTTACGCCAACAGAATATTATACAGATCTGTTTGAAACGACAAATGGCTATCCTGTAAGCAGTACTTTTGTAAGCAAGGCTAACGCTGCTCCAGGAGCGGGACCTGGAATTGTTTATACATTTAATTACCAATCTGCCGACCCTACATTTAACACTAATCAGCCTTATGCGAACCGTGACCCCCGTTTGGCCTGGACAGTGTGGTATGAAAACACACCCTATATTACCGAATTTCAATCTCGGACTGGGCAAAGCGGCATCACTTATAAACAGAGTTATGCAACAGACAATGGCCACAGTACGGTTAAATATATCATTGGTAAGTTAGATTTAACTGCCGGAGATAGTCCAGGTAACCTCATTATTATGCGCTATGCTGATATATTATTACTATATGCAGAGACACTGATAGAATTAAATAGAACCACCGATGCTGCTCTTTACATTAATAAAGTGCGCCAGCGACCAAGTGTCATGATGCCTACTTTGCAAACCTTGCAGACTGTAAGAGGAGAGGCTATTATTTCTGATCAGGCTAGGATGCGCAAATTTGTACGCGAAGAAAGATACCGTGAACTTGCTTTTGAATGGGGGCATATTTACATGGATCAGATTAGATGGGATGTTTTTGCTGATGAAATGGTAAAATACTGGACTGCTAATAAATTAGGTAGCGGTAGCCCTGCATTGGGGACTTTTGATAAACGACATTATCTATGGCCTATTCCATCTGAGGAGCGGAGTAGGAACCCTAAGCTTACACAAAACCCTGGGTATAATTAAGGTTTAACTAGTGTCACTTATAATTAAGATTTAATTTAATAAACAACAAGAGCCCGTACAGAATGATCTATTTTGTGCGGGCTCTTGTCATTTTATTTAAAAGCCAAACTTTTACTTGCTATAATTTGTAATTTTAGTTGCATCTAGTTTATAATTAAATTATGGAAACGGATTATTTATCAAGTGCTCAAAAACAATTCGAGTATTATAAATCACTGGGTGAAAAAACTATTGCACAAATTCCTGAAGATAAGCTGTTCTGGCAATACAATGAAGATAGCAATAGTATTGCTACTATTGTCAAACATCTTTCAGGAAATATGCTTTCACGCTGGACTGATTTTCTGACATCGGATGGAGAAAAGACTACGCGGAATAGGGAAGCTGAATTTGACAACGATAGTAATAACATGGAAGAGTTGTTATGTGGACCAAGTTGGCTTTCTTTATCTATTCCAAGAGGGAAGTCGGATGTTTATAATGCCGAGAAATTTTCAAAGCCAAAACATAAGGAACATTTTACTGACGAAGTTATAGAGAAAAAAAGAAGGTAATAATTATGACCATAATTGTAGCAACAGACTTTTCGGAGGTAGCAGAAAACGCAGTTGAATATGCTGCTGCCATAGCAAAACACAATAATGCCCGGCTGATTCTTTATAACTCCTTCGTGATTCCGATGCACGCTGCTAATTCGCTCATGCCCGGTTCAAGTTTTCAGAAGTTGTTAAATGATAACGAGATCAAAATGATCGAAAGGTCATTGTCGCTTTCTGTTGCTTATGATATTGAAGTAGAACATGAATTTTCTTTTTCATTTGTTGAGGATGAGTTAAAGGAATTGCTGATAAAGTATGATGTTGGGCTGGTGGTATTGGGCATGCATACCAAAACTTTAGAGCAGGATTTGTGGGGCAACACAACAACCAAAGCTATCAAGAAATTAAAATTGCCTGTATTGGCGGTACCATTGGGAGCCAAATTTGAAGGTGTTAAGAAAGTGCTTTTTGCTTGCGATGTGCTGAGTGGCGTTTCAGAAAAAGTACTCATAAATGTTAAAGAACTGGCCTTGAGTTTAAATGCTGAAGTTGAGGTTTTTAATGTGAATCAGGCGCTCGAAGAATTGAAGAAAGAAGTAGATGGGCTGGTCGCTAACAATACCATTGATGATGGCTTGGAAGGTATTACTTATTATTATAAACAGGTTAAATCAAATGCTGTAATTAAAGAGATTGAAAAGGAGATAGCTGTATTTGGTGCCGATATGCTAATCATGGTTCCTAAAAAATATGGCTTTTGGGCTTCCCTGGTTCATACCAGTAAGACCCGGATCATGGCCTCTGGCTTGCAAATTCCATTGCTTTCTATTCCAATATAAAACCTAAAATTATTCGGTTATGAACCAAATTAGTAAAAAAGGCTTGTTACTTTTGGCTATATTATCGCCCATATTAGCCGAAGCACAATTGAATAAAATATCAAAGAAATCTACAATGACTTATCCTATAACGAAAGAAGGAACTGTAAAAGACAATTATTTTGGAACAGAAGTAAGCGATCCATATCGCTGGTTGGAGGATGACCGTTCGGATGAGACCAAAGCATGGGTAATTGCACAGAATGCGGTTACGCAAAAATATATGGCTCAGATTCCTTATCGTAATCTGATTAAAGCGCGTTTAACCCATTTGATGAATTATGAAAAGTACTCGCAACCCTTTAAGAAAGGTGCCTATACTTATTTTTATAAGAATACAGGCTTGCAAAACCAGAGTGTATTGTATCGCCAAAAGGGAGATCAGCAAGCAGAAATTTTCCTTGATCCTAATAACTTTTCTAAAGATGCCACCACATCTATGGCTAGCATCGATTTCTCTAAAGATGGCAGTCTGTGTGCTTATCAACTTTCTGCTGGTGGCTCTGATTGGACTACTGTAGTGGTGATGAGAACTGCAGATAAAACTATTGTTGGCGATGCGCTTATCGACGTAAAGTTTTCTGGCATAGCCTGGCAGGGTAACGAAGGCTTTTATTACTCTAGTTATGATAAACCTAAAGAGGGCAGCGAGCTATCGGGGCTGACTCAATACCATAAATTGTATTTTCATAAACTGGGTACAGATCAAAAGGATGACGTGCTGATCTTTGGTGGTGAAAAAACACCACGTAGATATGTGGGTGCGGAGCTTACTGAAGATGAACATTACCTGGTTATTTCGGCTGCGAATACAACTTCAGGGAATGAGCTTTATATCAAAGATCTTAAAGAGCCAGGATCTGGGATCATCAGTGTAGTTGGTAACTTTGATCAAAACCATTCTGTTATAGATAACGAAGGAACTAAGCTCTATATCTACTCCAATCTAAATGCGCCTAACGGACGCATCGTTACTGTTGATGCTGCTGACCCGAAATCTGAAAATTGGAAGGAGCTGATCAAAGAAACTGCAAATGTGCTGACGCCATCTACTGGTGGTGGCAAGTTGTTTGCCAATTATATTGTAGATGCGGTTACTAAAGTATTGCAGTACGATATGAATGGCAAACTGGAACATGAAATTGAGCTTCCTGGCTTGGGAACGGCTATAGGCTTTAGCAGTAAAAAAGAAGAAAAGGAATTGTTTTATACTTTTACTTCTTATGTATATCCTACTACCATCTTTAAATATGATGTAGTGGATGGAAAATCAACTTTATATAAAAAATCTGGGGTAGATTTTGATCCTTTACAATACGAGTCAAAGCAATTCTTTTATGCCTCTAAAGATGGAACAAAAGTGCCAATCATCATCACCTATAAAAAGGGAATTTCCTTAAACGGTAAAAATCCGACTGTCCTGTATGGCTACGGAGGATTTAACATTAGTCTTACACCCGCTTTTAGCACTTCTGTCGTTGCTTTATTAGAGCAGGGTGGGATTTATGCTGTGGCTAATTTACGTGGCGGTGGTGAGTATGGGGAACAATGGCATCTGGCAGGCACAAAATTGCAAAAGCAAAATGTGTTTGATGATTTTATTGCTGCTGCGGAATACCTGATCGGTCAGAAATACACTTCTAAGGAGTATCTGGCCAGTATGGGCGGTTCTAATGGTGGTCTATTGGTAGGGGCTACAATGGCACAGCGACCAGATTTGTTTAAAGTCACTTTTCCGGCAGTAGGTGTGCTGGATATGCTGCGCTATCATAAATTCACCTCGGGAGCTGGTTGGGCTTACGATTATGGCACATCAGAAGATAGTGAGCGGATGTTTGAATACTTGTATAAATACTCACCGGTGCATGCCTTAAAACTTGGGGTTGCTTATCCTGCAACATTAATTACTACTGCAGATCATGACGACCGTGTAGTACCTGCGCACTCTTTTAAATTTGCCGCTACGTTGCAAAAAGATCAAGGTGGCGATGCTCCTGTACTAATCAGCATTCAGACTAATGCCGGACACGGGGCCGGAAAACCAACCGATAAGGCAATTGAAGAAATTGCAGATAAGTGGGCATTTATGTTCTACAACATGGGACTGGTTTATAAACCGCTACAGTAATTGACTATATTAGGTTCATTAAAAAAGCATAACATGAAACAAACAATTATCTTAATCGCATTTACCATTATGAGTTTATATGCTTCGGCACAATCAAAGGACGAAACTAAAGTTGCAGAATTAACTGAAAAAATGCGTTTAGCGATGATTAGTGGCAATAAGACTGAACTGGAAAGCTTAGCATCCGCCAATTTAACTTACGGACATTCGACAGGAAAGATTCAAGATAAAGCGGCTTTTGTAACCGCCTTATCAACCAAGGCATCTGATTTTAAAAGTATCGAATTGTCAGAACAATCTATTACTGTTGCAGGCAAAACGGCAATAGTTCGTCACATTTTAAAAGGCGATACGAACGATGGGGGAATCCCAGGGAAAGTTAACCTTGGTATAGTACTGGTATGGGAAAAAGAGGCAGGCGAATGGAAGTTACTGGCCAGACGCGCGTTTAAGGTCAATTACTAATCAAGAATTGCTCTTATGCATTCTTGATTAGTATAGACTCTAATACATTTGCAGCATCATCACATTTGTCGGCGGCCATTTCAAGCATCTGTAATACTTCTTTTTGTTTGATGAGTTCAATGGCATCTTGTTCATCATCAAATAGTATGGCAATAGCAGTATTACAAATCTGATCTGCTTTACTTTCTCCTGCATTTATCCTTAGGCAGACCTCCGCAATTAATTGAGGATTCTTAAAACCTTTTAATTCTTTAATGGCACTTTCCAGATCTGTACACATCTCAAAAAGTAATTGGGCCAGGTTGATCATGGCTTTGTTTATGGTTCTGATATTGTACAGATCTATATTTATTCCAGCTGCATAGATGTAATCTGCGATATCATCCAGCGCACTTACCAATGCATGAATGTCTTCACGATCGAAGGGCGTAATAAAGGTTTTTCCCAATCCCAAAAAAATAGCGTGCGTAATGTCGTCGCCAGTCTGTTCAAGCTTTTCAACTTCCTTAATGTGTTCTCTTCTTTTAACCTGGTCTTTTGAAGTTACGGTATGCACCAATGCTCCTGATATTTTTACAAGGTTACTTCCTGCCTGTTCAAAAAGAGGTTGGAATAGTTTGTCCTTTGGACTAAAGAAATTGAAAATGCTGCTCATAGTATTTTTGCTTTTAACAAAAATATAGTTGCATTGTTAAGCCATTATGAAATGTAATGTCTATTAACCTGCAGCTAGCAGCTAATTATTTATTTATTTTGCTGAAAAACTTAGACACATCCTTTTCATTGCTGGAATAGAAATCAAGATTCTTATCTTTTCCATACAAATACAATGATGGGTATTGTTTAGGGTGAAACAAGGGAATAAAGATGTAGTCACGGTCTTGTAATACAGTAACATTTTTCATAGCCTTTAATGGTTTTCCAAAGTTATCCATAAAGTAATTGATGGAACGAAATTCATCTTGCGAAACAAGGTAAAGGTTCACGTCAGTCAGTTCTTTACTTCGTTTTGATAGATTCGATGCTACGTGTTGACAATGCTCACAAGTGGCATCAAATAATATAATAAGCGATTTTGTGCCTTTAGGAATTTGATCTGTAGTAAAAGTCTTTCCATCTGCTTTATAAAAAACTGCTTTAGGCATTGCTGTGCCTGGAGTAGGTGTTTGTGCAGAAAGGCTTAGCGAACTTAGGCTAATTATAAAGGCAATAAATAGTTGTTTCATAGCAGATGATTTTAATACGGCTACTAATATAAATAAATAGCTTTTTAAATAGAATCTTATAGTATTTTAAATGCCTTTTGTGTACAGTTCTGAAGGGAAAAGCAAGCTAAAGGTGCTGCCTTTTTGTACTTCAGAGCTGACCTTAATTTCAATGCCATGATATTGGCAAATGCTTTTTACAATAGAAAGACCGAGTCCATGTCCTACGTTTTCTGATAGGTTGGTTTTTCTGAAACGGTCAAATATAAATCCCAGTTCTTCTGCCGAAATGCCAATACCACTGTCAGAAATAGTAATTAAGTAGCCTTTATTGGTCAATTCATCATTAATCGTAATACTTCCCTGATCTACGTTATACTTAATGGCATTATTGATCAGGTTATAGAACAATTGAAATAGTAAATCGTGGTTTACGCCTTTTAATAACGGATTCTTAGCCAGTTTAATTTCAATATTAAGCCCTTTTTCTTCCAAACGATGACTGATTTCTTCAATAACTTCATTGACAAGGTCGGCTGGTTTTACAGCATCTGATTTGACGAACTGCTCATTTTCTATTCTGGATATCAGGAGCAATGAATTTGAAATCTTCTTTAGCCTGTTTAGCGTCTTCATCATTTCCACAATTTTGAGTATTACAGTGTCACTCAATTGCTCGTCACCAATAAGGTTCTCCATTTTATTTTGAAGGATACTGATCGGGGTCATCAATTCATGGGAAGCATTGGCTGTAAATTCACGTTCTTTTTCAAATGCCTCATTAATTTGATCCATCAAGGATACCAACGATTCATCAAGGTATTTAAAATCAAATGTAGAGGTACGAACGGGAGGGGAGTAATCTTTAAAAGGGAATTTCCTGTTGATCAGTTTTGATTTAATGATTTTTCCTAAAGGACTAATGAGGGTACGTGTAAAGAGGAGGTCGAATAATAAACTGGCAATGATCAGTCCAATAAGCACATATAGCGCTGTGCGTTGCAATGGTTTGTTGTATTGATTGATGCTGTTTATCGTTTTTCCAATTTCGAGTAAGTAGGGTTTTTGATCGAAATTAAAAGTATGCATCAGGATTCTGTAGGTTAGTGTATCCTGCTCTACTACCCGTTGAGCCGTTTTTATGGTGTCGATTGCGACGCCTATTGGTGCAGGTTCTAAAGCAATATACTCCTCTTTAAGCATGGTGTAACTTCCATAGCTATCGTCGTTCTGCAGGTAATGATTAATGCCTTTTTGCTGCACTATTTTGATCACCTTATCCTGTTGTCTGCGTAAAGAATACGTCGTGTATTCGGCAACAATGCCATCCACCAGAAAAGGTAACAAAACAATGAAAAGTAAAACTACAGCCAGTTTAGAACCGGTAACGAACAGGATTAATTTTGAGGATAGTTTCACGTTATTTTTTTATTCTATAGCCTACTCCACGTACTGTTTCAAGGAAATCTGTAGGGGCCCAGGCGTTTAGTTTCTTCCGGATGTTTTTAATATGAGCATCAATATAGTTTGAGTCGTAATCATCATCTGCAAAAGTGCCCCAGATGTGTTCGCTTAGCTGTGCCCTGGTTAATACCCGGTTATTGTGGAGGAACAGGTAGCTAAGTAGATCAAACTCTTTACGTGACAGTTCAATCTGGTTTTCCTGAAACAGGATAAGCCTTTTTTGCAGGTCCAGGTTAAAATCACCTAATGGCAATAGCTCTTCTTTAACATTGAATTTCCGGCGCGCGATGGCTTGCATTCGGGATTGTAATTCTAGTAATGAGAAAGGTTTCGGCAGGTAATCATCTGCGCCCAGGTCGAGACCAGCAATACGATCTTCCAGGTTACCTCTTGCAGTAAGAATGATGTATGCAGCGTCTGGATTGTGTTTTCTCGCTTTTGGGAGTAAGCTTAGGCCATCTCCATCAGGCAAGCCAAGATCAAGCAGAATGAAATCATAGCTGTTCATCTCCATCTTTTCAAGCCCATCTTTAATATTATGTGCCAGATCACAGATGTAAAAAGCCTTTTTTAGGAAATCTTCCATTTCATAGGCCAGCGTTTTTTCATCTTCTACAATCAAAACTTTCATTCCTAGTGTCTTCTTTTGTTATCCTGTGGCCTCTCTCTCTTGTCAGAAGGTTTAACCTCGCCTGGTTTTTCTTGTTTTCTGGATTGTGGTACTTCCTTTACTTCCGGTTTTTTAGTGTCCTTTTTCTTATCTCTTTTATCTTGATAAAAACTAGAGCTGGAATTCCGGGATGTATTATAGTAATTACGGGCAAAAGTGCCTATAGGAAGCCATATGATAACTAGGGCTGTAATGAATGACCGAAATAAGAGATTAATGTTCATGTTGTAAATATAATAAAGCGCCAGAAAACGAAGGTACCCATTTCTACTATTACAAAGCTGCTCACTGAAGATGAAATTAAGATGAAAAAGAAAAATATATTAAATAATTTCAAAATTTCATCTTGATTTCATGTTCGGTTTGGAGATTTGATTCAACAACACACAAATGAAATATTAAATATTAAGGTCATGAGAAAGTTAATCGTATTAGGAATCCTTGGTGTAATAGGATGGATGCCTTTCAAGGCAGAGGCACAGGTAAGCATAAGTGTAAATATTGGTTCTCAGCCTTTATGGGGACCTGTAGGATATGATTATGTAGATAATTATTATTTACCAGAAATAGAATGCTATTACAATGTACCAAGAAGGCAGTTTATTTATTTGGACAATAGCAGGTGGATCTTCTCTGCTTCTCTTCCTTCAAGATATAGAGGGTACGATCTTTATAGTGGTTACAAAGTAGTTGTAAACTCTAGGGATCCGTACAGGAATTTTGACAGAGATAGGGTTGCTTATGCCAGATACAGATCGGTTAGAGGTCAGCAGGTAATCAGGTACAGTAATGATTCAAGATATTATGTAGTGAAAGGGCATCCGCATGGAATGCCTCCTGGACAAGCTAAAAAGTATTATTCAAGAAGTAACGATAGAGACCATGGAGGATGGGATCGTGGTGACAGAGGTCATGGTAGAGATCGTGATGATCACGACAGAGGTGGTAGAGATCACGATAGAGGTGGTAGAGATCACGGTCGCGGAAGACATTAGTAAACACACAATTAAACCAAGGGTGCTACGCTGTACGTATGCACCCTTTTTTTTAATGTTTAATAACGATTTAAATGCTATTGATTGGTAATGATTTTTCCACCGAAACCTCGTTCGGCATCACCTGGAGCAATTAAACCAGTTGAAATTACAGTGTAAGATTTACCAGCTTTAAGTTCAATGCTGCTTAATGGATCTCCTAATGTAGCGCCGGTTGCTTTATTTCTAAATTCTAAAATATATGCTTTTGCTTCTACTTCGATAAATTCGCTATTGGCTTTATAAGCTTTGTTCTCTATAAGAACGCTCCCTTCTTTAACGGCAAGGTCTAATGCTGGTGCATCTGGGGATAGGTTGATAAACCTAACAAAAGCCTTAGTAGAGCTCATGCTACCCAGATTATCTTTGACTTTAAAGAAATCCATGTTTGCGCCTTTGTCAATAAGGAAAAGTGAATTAACCGTATTTGCTTCTAATGCAATGTCTTTGGTGATGATGCTTGCTGAACTACTTGCAGTTGTAAATTTAACGCTATGCGTACCAGGGCTAGTTTGAAAGTAACCAGTCGTTCCATTATAAGGTACCGCACCACCAGTATTTATCACACTTTGATCCATATAAATGTTAAAGGTGGCAGTCGTAGGAGAAGTATTCGTAATACTTAAAAAAGCTACCTCTGGTGTCGGTGCGGGATCTTTTGAACAAGAATTAAGGATTAAGGTGCTGATAGATAATAAAGTAAATGCGCTAAATCTTTTAAGATTTTTGATCGTCGGTTGAATAGAGATGTTCATGTTTAAGTTTTAAGATTTGTGAATGTAACTCTTATAAAGACGTACAATGTCATGCTAACGCTACAATAAAATTTAAAAAATCTGATTACATTAGAGCTTTAACCAGTGAAATGCTGTTTGAGTACTAAAAATAAAACACAAAATGAAGGTAATTATAGGTTCAGATCATGCCGGATTCAATTATAAAACCATATTGATTGTGGCTTTAAAGGAAAAGGGCTATGATGTAGTTGATTTAGGGACAAATAGTGAGTCGCCGACTGATTATCCAGATCATGCAGCTGATGTAGCCAATGCAATTATTGATGAAAAGGGCGATCGGGGGATATTGATTTGTGGTAGCGCCGTCGGTGTAAGTATAGCCGCCAATAAATTTAAAGGGATAAGGGCAGGAGTATGCCATGATACCTATTCGGCTCATCAATCTGTGGAGCATGACGACGTAAATATTCTTTGCATGGGCGAACGTGTAATTGGGATTGAACTGGCAAAAGACATTGTCTTTGCTTTTTTAAACGCCACCTTCACTGGCGAGGAACGCCATGTTTTAAGATTAGCAAAAATTACAGCAATTGAGAATGAAAACCTTTAGAATTTAGATGAAATTATACCAGTATATTTTGCTTGCGCTTGCCGTTTTTACGCTTCATCAATGCCAAACCCATAAAAGGACGATTGAAGTTAATAAGGAGATTGTTCCTGATACCACCAACTCACCGGTTATTTCAGCAGCTGCAGCGATTAAATTGATGCGCATAGAGGATGGATTTGAAGTTAAGCTTGTCGCGGATGAACCACTTGTTGTAGCTCCAGTGGCATTAACTTTTGATCCTCGAGGTAGGATTTGGGCGGTCGAGATGGTAGGTTATATGCCTGATGTGAATGGCAAAGGTGAAGATAAGCCGAACGGGAAAATTGTAATCCTTGAAGATAAGAATGGTGATGGGCTAATGGATGATAGGAAAGTATTTCTGGATTCCTTGATTTTACCAAGGGCCATTTGTTTGATTGACGGTGGTATATTGGTGGCAGAGTCGCCAAACCTATGGTTTTATGAGATTAAAAATGATCAGCCTGGTAAACGGATATTGGTAGACGGTAAGTATGCCGATGAGGGGAATGTGGAACATCAGCCTAATGGCTTGTTAAGAGCCCTGGACAATTGGATTTATAATGCAAAGTCGAGCAAACGATACCGAAAAATAGGCGATAAATGGGTGATAGAGGATACGCATTTTAGGGGGCAATGGGGGATTAGTCAGGATAATTATGGACGCTTGTACTATAATGATAATTCCACCAACCTGGTGGGTGACTACTTTAGCCCGGGTTTTGGGGCTACGAATAGCAATCAGCGTAACGTTGAAGGTTATTCGGAAAGGATAGTCAAAGACAACAGGGTTTATCCAGCCCGACCTACCCCAGGTGTAAATAGGGGCTATATGCCGGGAGTGTTGGATGATAGTTTGCGTTTGAAAAATTTTACAGCTGCATGTGGTCCGGTTATTTATCGTGCTGGATTATTTGGTGCTGAATATGATTTTAATGCATTTGTTGCAGAGCCAACAGCGAATTTAATCAAGAGAGATATCTTAAAGGAAAAAGGTTACGTAGTAAGTGGTGAACAAGCCTATTCCAGAAAAGAGTTTTTGGCCAGTATCGATGAACGGTTCAGGCCAGTCAGTTTATATAATGGATTGGATGGAGCATTGTATGTCGTAGATATGTACCGCGGTATCATACAGCATAAAACTTATGTTACGCCTTATTTGCGCGACAAGATCTTAAGCAGAAAGCTAACTGAACCGTTAAGTTGTGGTAGGATTTATAAGGTAGTTCCAAAAAACAAGCAGGCTATTGCTGTAAAGTTTAGCGAAGACCCTAAGGCACTTGTAGAGTTACTAGGGAACGGTAATGGTCAGGTACGCGATATGGCTCAGCAAATGTTGATTGATGGAAAAAACAAAGCCGCTATTCCTTTTTTAAGAGCCGCAATTCAAAGCACAAGCCAACCGTTGAGGGCAATTCATGCGATGTGGGTGTTAGAGGGACTATCGGCTTTGCAAACCAACGAAGTGTTGGCTTTGCTAAAAGCAGAAACCTGGCCGTTGAGAATGCAAGCCTTAAGCGTTTTACCATCTGTAATCAATGGAACTTCTTATAGATATTATATGGATGCGCTTGCGCAATTACTTCATGAAAATGATGAGCTGGCAGCTCCATATATAGCTTATGTAGCAAATTATATTAAGCCATTTAATGCAGAGGGCGCTCAATCTCTCTTGATCAGTTTGGTTAAAAAGTATCCCAATAACCCTTACGTTTCTAGTGCGGTGCTTAGCGGTTTAGCTCATTCTGAAGAAGTTTTTGCAAACTCCATAGCTTATTTACTGCCGGATACGAATTTGAGGATAAATAAACAATTGACAGAGCTGATTACCAGGGTTAGAAATTCGCAGAAGAATAAAGATCCACTAATACAGGCTAAACTATATCCTAAAGGTGCTGCTTTATTTGCTTTTAGTTGTCAAACCTGTCATGCTGCGGATGGGAATGGAGTCAATTCACTTGCACCACCTTTGAATAAATCTGAATGGGTGACGGGAAATAAAGAGAAATTGATTTCAATTGTGTTGTATGGACTGACCGGGCCTGTTAAGATTAATGGGCATGTATATGAATCTCCAGAAATTTCAGGTGATATGCCTGGTATCGCGCATAGCGAGGAAATATCTGACGATGACGTGGCGCAAGTACTTAGTTTTATCCGGGGTTCATGGCAAAATAACGCAGGTAAAGTTAGTATTGAGGAAGTGGGCAAGGTTCGTAAGCGACATAAGGGTAGAGAGAAAGCATTCACAATTGAAGAATTACAGGCCAAATAGCTATGTGAAATGTGAATAACATGTTGATAAGCTGTTGATAGACTGTTGAAAAGATGTTTGTATTTTGACTTAAATATGTTTGTTTTAAGTGAATAAAGTTTGTAAATTAGATCTATCAATTACGAAGTACTTTGACAGTCTGAAAGAAATACACCAAAAAGAAATACTTGGCCTCCGGGCAAAAGCTTCTGGAAATTTCGAGGGATCAGCAAGGGATCAGATTCAAAGGAAACTGCGAGGAAGACCTAAGATAACCATGAGTCGAAAGACAAAGGGACATCAGCCGAATCCGGAACAGACATTATTATCAAATGAAACAGCCTACGGGATGAATCAAGAGAGTAATTTAGACGGGTTTCAAAGTTCTTAGGAACTAAGAACACTACGAAATGTAAAGTAATAAATCGGATTGATGCTTTTCTTACAGCTAAGGCTGCAGGAAGAGTGGAAACGGAGACCTTAAATCGAAAGAAGAGAGGCTCCGTTTTCTTTTTTATAGATATTCTCCTTTAGGCTAATAGAAATTCAGTATTTTTATATGCCATGAAAAAAGCTGCTAATCATCCTTCTTTAGAGAAAAAGATCTTCGTCCTTGATACTTCTGTTATTCTTTACGACCATAATGCATTTAAAAACTTTCAGGAACATGATGTAGCCATTCCAATACAGGTATTGGAAGAACTGGATAACATGAAAAATGGCAATGAAACCCGTAATGCCGAAGCACGCAGTTTTATCCGGTTAATGGATAATGCCTCTGGGGATCGGATTATGAACCAATGGATACCTTTGAATGGCAGTAAGAGCGGCCGTTTTAAAGTAGTAATGGATAATAAGCCTGATAAACTTGATGCGGAGGAAGTTTTTGGCAAAGGTAAATTTGATCACCGCATTTTAAATGCCGCCTTGAGCCTTAAACAGGAATTTCCGGAAAAACGGGTGGTGTTGGTATCGAAGGATATTTGTCTGCGTTTAAAAGCAAAATCACTGGAGCTGCATGCCGAAGATTATGAAACAGGCAAAATTAAAAATGTAGAAGAGCTATATACCGGAAAGGCTGTGTTGACAAATATTGCGGATGAGGTTTTTAAAACACTTAAAGCAGAGGGTAGTTTTGATGCAACGGGGCTGGATATTGTTGATATTGAGGCTAACCATTTTTGCATTTTGAAAGGTAAACGCAAAACAGCAACCACTTATTACAATGCAAAATCAGGCAACCTTTTTCCTGTCGCTCCCAGAACTATATTTAACATATCTCCAAGAAACGACGAACAGTCATTTGCCATAAATGCGCTACTTAATCCCGATATTAAATTGGTCACCATACAAGGGAAGGCCGGAACTGGAAAGACCTTACTTGCCATTGCCAGTGCTTTGGAGCAACGTAAAGATTACAGGCAGATCTATGTTACACGGCCAATTGTGGCTTTGAGCAATAAGGATATCGGTTTTTTACCTGGAGATGTAAAGTCTAAAATTGACCCTTATATGGCCCCTATATGGGATAGTCTAAGATTTATAAAAGAACAATACAACGATGATCCAAAAATGCAAGCCAGGATTGATGATTTTGTAAGTATGGAGAAAATCGTAATTACGCCATTGGCTTACATTAGAGGTAGAACCTTAAGCAAGATCTTTTTTATTGTAGATGAGGCACAGAACTTAACACCGCACGAGATCAAGACCATTATTTCAAGGGCAGGGGAAGATACTAAGATCATCTTTACCGGTGATGTTTACCAGATCGATACCCCTTATCTGGATGCAGAGAGTAACGGCTTGTCTTACCTGATCGAAAATGCAAAAGATCATGCTTTGTATGCACATATTACTTTAGATAAAGGAGAGCGAAGTGAGCTGGCAAACCTTGCTAACGATCTTTTGTAAATGTTATATCCAGACATTTGAATACTTTTAATAAATTGTTTTACCTTAAAAAATCGAATATGAAAAAAATTGTATTGTTGTTAGTGGTTGGCCTTGCTATAGCAGGCTGCTCTAGCGTAAAATCAGGGACAGATAAGAATCTGGTAATTTTACAGGGAAAAGTTGAGCCTTTGGGGATGACTACCTTTCAGTATGGAACACATACCATAAACTCCGCTAATAAAACTTATGCATTAAAAAGTACTAGAGTTAACCTTAAAGATTATGAAGGAAAAGAGGTAACCGTAAAAGGTTTGAAGGTAGCTGGTTATCCGATTGATGGTGGTCCTGAATTTATTGATGTGCAGGAAGTAAGCAATAAATAGGTATTCCCTCAATAAAAAAAATTATAGATTGCGTAGGCAAATCTTATTTCATGAAACGACTAACTTTAATGATTCCCATTCTGATGATTTTATCATGTCAGCAGAATACTAAAAAAACTACTACTGAAAACCAGGTTATGGTTGATGATCCGCATTCCTTTTCTAAGCCATCAATAGCTTATGTAACACACCTTGACCTTGATTTAAAGGTTAATTTTGAGCAACAGCAAATCACTGGAAAGGCAATCTGGACAATTAATAACAAGGCTAAGGCTCAGGAGATTATATTTGATGATAGTAAGTTGAATATTGAAAAAATTACATTAGGAGCTGACGAGAAGGAAACGACCTTTACATTTGGTTCCGAAACAGAATATTTAGGTAAGGCTTTAAAAGTCGCAATCGCTCCTGAAACTAAGTTGATCAATATTTACTATACAACAGGTAAAGATGCAAGTGCTTTACAATGGCTTAATCCGCAACAAACCGCCGGAAAGAAACGACCGTATCTTTTTACGCAATCAGAAAGCATAGCAGCACGTAGCTGGGTGCCTTGTCAGGATAGTCCGGGGATTAGATTTACTTATAATGCTACGGTACAAGTACCGGCAGATTTACTGGCTTTAATGAGTGCTGAAAATCCACAGGCTAAAAATAGTACCGGTATTTATCAGTTTAAGCAGGTACATCCCATCCCTTCTTATTTATTAGCACTTGCAGTAGGGGATATAGCCTTTAAGGCTGTAGATGAACGCACTGGTGTGTATGCTGAACCTTCAGTATTGGAAAAAGCAACATGGGAATTTGCTGATATGGGCAAAATGGTACATGCTGCAGAAAAGCTTTATGGCCCATACAGATGGGGTAGATACGATTTGTTGGTACTGCCCCCAAGTTTTCCTTTTGGAGGGATGGAAAATCCTAACCTAACCTTTATAACTCCAACTATAATAGCTGGTGATCGTTCATTGGTGAGTATTATATGTCATGAACTGGCCCATAGCTGGAGTGGCAATCTGGTTACAAATGCTACCTGGAATGACTTCTGGTTAAATGAAGGCTTCACCAATTATTTCGAGCGTCGGATGGATGAAGAGTTATACGGTAAAAACGAAGCTGAAATGCAAGAAGTATTTGCAAAACAAGCTTTGGAAGCTGCTGTGAAAGATATGGGGGCTGATAATAAAGATACCTATTTAAAAACGGATTACACTGGTCGCAATCCAGATGAAGGAACAAACGATATTGCTTACGAAAAAGGCTTTTTCTTTTTAAAGACGATTGAAGCGGCTGTAGGCAGAGAAAAGTTTGATGCTTTTTTAAGAGGATATTTTGATGGTCATGCTTTCCAGTCTTTAACTACTGAACAGTTTTTGGATTACCTCAATAAAAACCTGATCAAGGGTGATAAAGCGCTTGAGGATAAGATCGACATTCAGAAATGGGTATACGGTACTGGTATTCCAGCTAATGTAGCTGCGGTTGGCTCTGCGCGCTTTAAAGCTATTGATGCATCAGTTGTCAACTGGCGTAAAACTGGTGCTGTAAAAGGCTTGAGTAAGGAAATCGTATCGAGCAATGAAAGACGTTATTTCATTAGTCAGCTACCAGCTACGCTGGCCGCTAAAGATATGGCTGCATTGGATGCTGAATTTGGTTTTACCACTTCTAACAATACAGATATACAATTGGCTTGGTATGAGTTGGCTATACGTCATCATTATACAGCTGCCGATGCACGCATTAAGGCTTACTTGCTCGAGAATGGAAGGATGTGGCACATTATTCCATTGTATAAAGAAATGATGGCTACACCTGAAGGATTAAAAAGAGCAAGAGATATTTACAAATTAGCAAGACCAAATTATCATCCTATGACTTATCTGGCTATTGATAAGTTGTTGAAATAGGACATTTAGATAGGCCGTTAGTTTTTCTGGACAAACTGATGTCTTATGCTACATATATCTGTCCTTAAAATAGTATTAAAGCTAATTTTATCCGTTTTTAATTATTGGCACAGAGTTTGTCTTTAATGAAACGGTTTAGTTTGGTTTAGGTTGATCTGTGGTGGATCGACCTTATAAACGGGAATAGTCTCTCCGACTTATTCCCGTTTCTCATTTAAAGCCCTTTGGTCGCCTTTGTATACTGCCTGATAATAACTATTTTTAAGTTTAGTCGTTGTTACTAAGAGTTTTAGTGATTCGGGCAAATTAAAGCTTAGAAAAAAGATACTGAATTGATATTCTTTTTTTACAATTGCAATATGAATAAAGCCAAGTTATATATATCTAAACTTGTTTATAATAAATTCTTTTGGCAGCTGTTTGTAGCGATTTTTATGATTGCTATGGCAATATTCTTTATCCGACAGGAACACATTGAAGTAATCAAGATTAAAGACCAGCTGAGTAGGAGCCATCCACTGTATATATTTTTGGGCATAGTTTTAACTCTTGTGTACATTGCAGCACAGGGCTTAATGTATGTGCACAGTTTTAAGGCCCTAAACAAGCCTTTGCCACTAACACTGGCTACACAATTGTTTCTGAAGAGGAATTTGGTAAGCATTTTTCTACCCGCCGGTGGATTTTCTTCATTGGTTTTTTTTACGAAGGAGATTGAAAAAAAGGGAATAACCAAGTCGCAAATACACCTGGCATCTACATTATTTGGCTTTTGTAGTATTTTATCTGTGGTTGTTGTGGCTATTCCTGTATTGGCCATAGCTTTATTGTTTACCAAAATTGGAACAGCTGAACTGTTGAGTTTTGTGTTTCTTTTGCTACTTACTGCTGCATTTATTTTGCTGATTTATTCTATATCTATAAAAGGGAAAGCTTATGGTTGGCTCTCCAGAATAAGACCTTCACTATCTACTGTATTGGATGATATGATTAATGAAAAGATCATTAGAAGGCAGTTTTGGATTACCCTTTTTGTTTCTATAGGCATCGAAGTAATTGGTATTATTCATCTTTATATAGCTATGTTAGCACTGGGGCTTGATGCCAGCTGGCCTGCTGCAATAATTGGTTATATTGTGATGGTGATCCTATTGATAGCTTCGCCCTTTTTAAGAGGTTTAGGAGCAATAGAAGTGTCACTCACCTTTGTGTTGCAGCAGTTTGGTTTTCCCATTCTCGCTGCAGCAACCATCACCTTGTTATTTAGGTTCTTCGAATTTTGGTTGCCCTTACTTGCTGGTTTGTTCAGCTTTATTACAAAGAAGGACAATGTGATCCTTAGGATATTACCCGCCTGTATAATCCTTGTTTTGGGTATTGTGAATATCATATCTGCCATTACCCCAGCTATACCTACACGTTTGCGGATGGTTAAGAACTTGTTGCCAGAAGATTTAATCGTAACCAGTAATACACTTGTATTAGTTTTTGGTTTGATCCTGGTTATCATCAGTATATTTTTATTGCAAGGATCTAAGCGTGCCTGGTATGCAGCTATATTTCTAACGGTTTTCTCTTTATTTGGACACTTGATTAAGGCTGCAGATTACGAAGAAGCAGTGTTGGCATTTATAGCGTGTTCTGTGTTGATATATACGCGTAACTCTTATAGACTTCGGCCAAATGCCCGATTGGTTGCTATTGATTACATGGTTTTAATATATGCCATACTTGCTGTGTTGGCATATGGTGTATTGGGCTTTTATTTTATAGATAAAAGACATTTTGGGATTGATTTTCATATTATGCAGGCGTTGAAGGCTGTATTGCAATTGTTCTTTTTAATTGATGATCATGGCATGACGCCGCTTACCCGATTTGGTGAGCGCTTTCAGGATTCTATATACATATCTGGGGCGGCGGTGATACTTTTTGTTGTTTTTAGCGTATTTAGACCTTACTTTTCTAAACCCTACAACTCAACAGAAGATTTTGATCTCGCCAGGAGGTTATTAGATAAATACGGCACATCAGCTTTGGATTATTTCAAGGTATACCCTGACAAATTTCTGTTTTTTAACGCAAGTAAAACTGCTTTTATCAGCTTTAAGCTTACCCGTCATTTTGCAATAGTATTGGAAAATCCTGTTGCTGAGAACGAGGCTGAGCAAACAGCTATGATTGCTTCATTTGAAGAATTCTGTGCGCAAAATGGCTTTATAAGCGCTTATTATAGAGTTCCTGAACATTCCTTAGGCATGTATACTGCCATGAAATATAAGCATATTCCTATTGGCGAGGAGGCCGTATTGAATCTTACCACTTTTACACTCGATGGTGGTAAAATGAAAACCACCAGAAGTGCGATAAGCAGGCTGACAGCGGAAGGCTATTGTTTCAAAGTATATAAGGAACCCATAAAAGAAGGTTTGTTGCAGAAATTAGAAAAGGTGTCTGATAATTGGCTGGATGAGTTGAAGCAAAAGGAGGTAGCTTTTACACAAGGTGTTTTTGATACCAGTATTTTAAAAGCGCAAACCATTATTACTGTAGAGGATGAAGAAGAGAAGGTGTACGCATTTTTGAACTTAATTCCAGATTATGTACCAGGTGAGGCGACTTATGATTTGATTAGAAAGGTATGTGATGCACCTAATGGTGTCCTGGATATGCTGTTGGCTAAGACTTTTATTTATTTGAAAGAGGAGGGATACACGGCTGTAAACATGGGACTTGCACCGCTGTCTGGCATGGAGAAGGTGAACATCACCCAGAAAACGATTAAATATGCCTACGAGAATTTTAAAATGTTTGGCCAGTTTAAAGGCCTAAGAAAATATAAAGAGAAATTCTACCCAAACTGGAACAAGAAGTATTTGATTTATAGTCATAATTACCACCTTTTACAAGTGCCTTCAGCTTTAAAAAGAGTCTCTGAAGGTAATTAAGCTAGTTTACTAAGCATTTTATTACACTACCCGCTACTGCTTTTATATCATCTCCATAATGATGGGAGCCTGGAATGGTTATTTTCCGGATGTTATTGGTTTCCTTTAATTCCTGACTGCTATCTGTTCGCTCGTCATCTCCATAAATACAAAATACAGGAACTTTTATTTTTAGGAGCTCCGGGTATACTTTGTATTTATCCTTATTGGTATATTTTGCGTTTAGCATATTGATAAACTTGACTTCGAAGCTATTTGAAAAACCAGGAGAGAGTAAGACTAGACTTTTTATTTTCTCTGCCGTGGAAGCAGGTAGATTTGAAGGCAGGAATGCTGCCACTTCTGCACCAAAAGAATAACCTATTATGTCGAAAGTATCTTTATTCCATTGCTTTAGGTAATTGGTAATGATGATATTCATATCTGCCCCAAATTGAACGGGTGTTTTTTGTTCCCAAAAATATTTTCTAGTATCCAATGAAATTACGGAGTATCCATTTTTACCAAACTCATCTACGAGCTGTTTAGAAAATGTATTCCAGCCACCATCGCCTGTTAAGAATACCAGAACTGGTTTATTGGTGTTTTTAAGCTGTACGTGAATAGGGTACTCAGTTGTTTGGGCATCGACTTGAACAAAATTGAAAAAAAACACTAAAAAAAGTACGGCTATAAGTTTCATTTTTGGTTTACTCCTCTAGTTATGGTGGCTATGATCTCGCTAAATGAGGTTTGATCGTAACTGTGATCTCCGGGGATTAATTTAACATAAAAGTTTGATTTTATGACTCCTTCCAATGCTCTAGGGTCTTCATCTTTTCCGTAAAAACAGTAGATTGGTATTTTAATTTTGTCCACCTCTGTTTTTACATTATATTTTTTATTGTCCTTGGCAATGTTAAGTAAGTCGGAGGTACGGACCTTAAAATCTGATGTTGCAAATGGAGAGAGCATGCCAAGCGCCGCAACTCTGCTTTTTAGGCGGGGATGAAGTCTATTGTATATAAATGGTATAACATCAGCACCAAAAGAATAACCGCAAAGAAAGATCTTTTCGGGTCTATATTGCCTTACATAGACCATCAGCAACATAGCAATGTCTTCTGCGGTTTTTCTTGGTGTCTTGCCTTCCCAAAAATAATCACGGGAGTTGAAGCCAACGGTGTTAAATCCTGAACCAGAAAATTTAAGGGAGATCTCATCTTCGAAATCCATCCAGCCCCCATCTCCTGAAAGGATTAAAACTAAGGTGTTGCTTTTAAGGCTATCTGGTGCTGGGTATGCAAATACTGGCAAATCGAAATCGGAGCGTTGTATTCCATTGTGTCGGGTAACCCTGTCTCGCTTTAATAAACTACAACTAGATAGGCTGATTAAGCCTGTTATAAATAGAATATTCAAGGGTTTACTAAACATTGAGTTTATTATTTTTGACTGATTTACTTAGTTTTTCTTTACAAATATTGTTCCCTAAAATGAAAAATGTATTACCTTACAGTAGTTATTAATTTATGTATGAATAAAATATTCGCTCTGTTTTTCTCTTTCATGGCAATTGGTTTAAGCGCAAATGCGCAAAAACAAAACCTTTACTTCTTAAAAAATAACGGGCAGTATGTGAAAATCCGCGATAGCGCTAATTATTTACGAATTGTACAGGAACCTGATCCGGGATCAGTTTTATATATTGTAAATGAGCATTATCTGGATGGCAGCACCAACGATTCGACAGGGAAGAGTATAGTGGTTAATGGGAATGGCATTTGTGGGTTTTATGACAAGGATTTTAAAGAGATCATTGAAAGTGGAGCCATAAAGGACGGGGTTTATGATGGAGTTTGGAGAGGTGGTTGGAAGAAGATGGAACTATTAGCGATATAAAAGTGCTAAGTAGTCCACATCCCAGTCTGACAAAAGAAGCTATTCGTGTAATGAGTGTGTCTCCACCTTGGGAACCAGGGGTAGAAAGGGGAATTCCTGTTAATGTACCCTTTAATATACCGATTATGTTTACAGTTAGTTAAAAATAATGGCTGTTTTTATAGATGTAACCTGTGCGATTATAGAAAATGAGGCTGCTAAAGTTTTAGTAGCCCAACGTGGTGCACAGATGAAGCTCCCATTGAAAATGGAGTTTCCTGGCGGAAAAGTGGAACCAGGGGAGCGCCCTGAAGCGTGTTTGATCCGGGAAATTAAGGAGGAGCTGGATGTGAACATTGAAATCATATCTAGCCTGTCAGCAAACCAGCATAGCTATTCAGATTTCTCCATTAATTTGATTCCTTTTATCTGTCGGATAAAGGATGGAGAAATTGTTTTAAGAGAACATGAGATGTGCCATTGGGTAGCGATAGATGAATTATTAAGCTTAGACTGGGCTGAAGCAGATATTCCGATTGTAAGTGATTATATTCGCCAAAAAAAAGAAATAAAATGATAGCTCATCACGTATTATTCTGGCTAAAAGCCGACACATCTGAAGATCAAAAAAATGCTTTCCGCAAAGGTTTAGAATCACTTGAAAATATTGAAGTGATTAAAACCATTCATATTGGTACACCTGCACCAATTGAGCGCGCTGTTGTAGATACAACTTATACTTTTTCGCTGGTTTTGTTTTTTGATGATCTTGCTGGACACGATGTATACCAGGTGCATGAAGTACACAAAGCATTTTTAGACCAGTTTAGAGTACTTTTTGAAAAAGTAATTATATACGACGCACATTAGTGCTTTGAATTAAAAAAAAGCTGACTGGCAGAACTGATTCTTCCGGTCAGCTTATAGCTAAACGGCTTATTGAGCAACTTTTAATACTATTTTGCCTCGGGTATGGCCAGCTTCACTTTTTTGTTGCGCTTCCGCTGCCTGTGGTAAAGTTAATACCTCTGCGATAATGGGTTTAAGCTTTCCTTCGTCTATCAGGTTTGCTAGACTGGTTAAATCTTCTGGACTGGATTGTGCCATGTATTGTGCTCCAATCATTCCTTTTGCTGTAACTGCGGCTTCATCTCTTAGCCCCACAGTGGTTACTAAAATTCCTCCGGGTTTCAGTACTTCGAGTGATTTCATTTGCGTGTTGCCCCCAACAAGATCAAATACCAGGTCCAAGTCTTTTAATTTAGTCTCAAAGGCTTCATTTTTGTAATCTATTACCTCATCAACTCCAAGTTTTTTTAAAAAATCCAGATTCTCTTGTGATGCAGTGCCGATTACATAGGCACCTTTCCATTTGGCTAATTGTACGGCATAAGTACCAACACCACCTGCAGCAGCATGTATGAGCACTTTCTGCCCGGCTTCAAGCTTTCCATGATCAAACAAACCTTGCCAAGCGGTTAAACCGGCTAATGGAACAGCTGCTGCGTGAATATGATCTATTGATTTAGGTTTTAGTGCAATTTCAGCAGGATTGACGGCTACATATTCAGCATAAGTGCCATTTCTGGATACATTTGGACGGGCGTATACCGCATCACCTTTCTTAAATCCCTTAACTTCTGATCCTGCCATTTCTATGGTGCCGGATACGTCCCAGCCAAGAATGATGGGGAAGGTTCTTTTCTCGGAGCCCGGCATGTGTCCTTCTCTGACTTTCCAATCCACTGGGTTGATGCTTGTTGCATAAACCTTAATTAGTACTTCATCTGGCTTGATTTCAGGTTTAGGTGCATCCTCATATTTTAATTCGCCAATGCCACCGAATTTATAGATTTGAACTGCTTTCATGTTAGTTATTGTTTGTGGGATAACAATTAAAACCTATCACTGTTTTTACATTGATTTTAATTAGCTTCGTTTATGATAATTCGAGAAGCACTTCCCACTGACGCAAATCAACTGGCTAAATTGATTATTCAGGCAATGGATGGACTTGCTGCCAAATTCATAGGTTCAACAGACCCTTATGAGGCGGTTCCTTTATTTGAAAGATTTGCTGCATTGCCATGTAATCAGTACAGCTATGAAAATACTTTGGTGTATGAGGAGGAAGGAGAAATAGGGGGAATGATCAATGCTTATGACGGTGCCGATCTCGAAGTGTTAAGAGCTCCTTTTTTAGATTACATTCAAAAAACTTATGGCTTTAAGCAGGATCTGGAGGCAGAAACGCAAGCAGGAGAATATTATATCGACTGCATTAGTGTTGCTCCAGGTAAGCAGGGTAAGGGTATTGGAAAAGAATTGATTAAGGCTATGGTAGATTATGCCGCTGCCCACAGTCATCATGCTATCGGCCTACTGGTAAGTAAAGAAAACCCTAAAGCCGAAAAACTATATACAAGTTTAGGCTTTAGAGTTGTAAAAGAAAGAGATTTCATTGGCAGTCGCTATTTTCACATGCAAATCACTAAGTAATAATACTTAGCCGATTATGCATTAAGCACTGTCTTTTTATTCGCCATTTTAAAGATTGTGAACATAATTATTGCCGATAAAATGGTGATGATTAAATAGCTCGCACTAAGGTGATGCTCATCTTTCGCCGGCAAAATCGAAATGATTCCATAACTTAAAAAGGATACAATTACATAGGTAATGCCACCGGTTAAACCACTGGCAATTCCTGCATTTTTAGGGAATAAGCCCAGGCAAAAAGTAAAGTAGTTATTGAATATGTAACCCGCTGTTACATGAATTAAAAAGGCAAATAATACCAGGCTATACAGACTCGAAATAAACTGAATGGTAACAATCATGCTGAGTACAAATATGCCTTGAAATAAGAGGTTTGTAGTCATCTTTCTAAAGAAAGGCTTGTTTATCGTTGCTTTGCCAATGAAACCACCAACCATCCATGCAAAACCCAATATCAGAGAACTATAGCCAGCAACTACCGGAGTAAGGTTTAAGTGGTGTTCTATAATAAATGGACCGGTCATGTTATAGATCATCACCATACTGTAGGCTAAACCAAGCATCACAATACCAAGACTAAAACTGGCTGTTTTTATCATGGTTATATATATACCGGTAATCTTTTTTAGAGAGAATTCAGAAAAGTGACTTAGACTTTCACCACTGTAAATAAGTTCCAGAATAGCTAATACGATAGCTAGTATAGCCAGGAAATAGAAGTTAGATTCCCAACCAAATGCAGTTTGCAAATAGCCACCTAAAAAAGGGGCTACAATTGGACCGGTAGACCATATAATGGAAAAAAGGCTTAAGTAATGTTTTAGTTTATCTCCGGTAAACAGGTCTACGAAATAGGCACGCTTGGCAACGATAATTGTACCAACCGTAAAGCCATGTATGATTCGCATCAGGTAAATCAGATAAATGTTGTGGGTATTGGCAATGATAATACTGGCTGCTGCAAAAATTACGAGAGAAATTAGGCTTAATTTGTACCTGCCGAAGCTGTCTAGTACACTACCTATAAAGAGCTGAGAAATGCCGTAGCTGATTAAAAATAAGCTCAATGTAAGCTGTACCTGCAAGCTACTCACCCCCATAGTTGTAGCCATGGTAGGTAATGACGGTATATAAATATCTGTAGCAAAACCAGATAGAGGTAGTAAAGCGAAAGCAAGTAAGGTGGAGATTCCTTGGTGCTCTTTTTTAAGTGTTTTTATGTTGCTCAAAGTATGTGTGATGTTATTTTGACGGGTCAAAGTTAGCCTTTCAAAATTCCATGGTATATATTTTTTAACACCTTAGTGTAATAATTACATCTTGCTAATTTCATATTTTATTCCTTCATCTGAATTACAAAAACAGACAATTGATGGTATGCCTAATAATGGGCAATAGATAACGGTTCTAAATTAAAATGAGATCCCATACTCTCTAGTCATTATTCTATTTTTGCAGCAAATTAATATTACATGTCAAAAACAAAACTTACAATTAATAATAACGGTTCAGTAAAGATCGAAGGCGATTTTGAAATCGTTGATAGAAACGGCAATGTTTATGGATTACAGGGAAGAACAGCACTAGGTATTTGTCGCTGTGGTCTTTCTAAAAATAAGCCATTTTGCGATGGTTCTCATGGTGGGAATTTTGAACACGAAGCAATTGCGTTCGACCTTCCTCCAAAGAAAGCTTAATTAGTACATAATATCAATTTCAGTTATTTATCTTAGCTTTATTAGGATAAATAACTGTTGGTATGAAATATCTGTTGTTGCTTCTTTTTGCTACCTGCTCTATATCCATATCTGCTCAGCAAACTCAAAAACCTGTTTTACATGGACGTAACTGGATGGCCATTACTGGCAAGCCATTAGCCGCAACAGCGGGCGCCATGATTTTCCAAAACGGAGGAAATGCAGTGGATGCTGCCTGTGCGATGTTGGCAGCTACCTGTACGATGTGGGATACGCTGAGTTGGGGCGGAGAGACTCAGGTATTGATTTATAATCCCCATACCAAAAAAGTAATAGCCATTAATGCGATGGGCTTTGCGCCAACAGGTGCAACCGTAGAATTCTTTAAAAGTAAAGGTTATAATTTCCCTCCAGAATACGGTCCTTTAGCGGCTACAACGCCGGGAACTCCAGGCGGACTCATCTATATGCTCGCTAATTATGGTACAATGACCCTGGAGCAAGTGCTTGCTCCAGCCATTCAAATGGCTGCTGGTTATCCGATAGAAGCCCAGGCAGCCAATTACATCGAACGTCAAAAATCATTGATTAAACAATGGCCTTATAGTAAAAAGGTTTTTCTAACACATGCTAATGAACAAAGAGAGGCACCTGAAGCAGGGGAGATTTTTGTGCAAAAGGACCTGTTGCTTACTTTGAACAAAATGGTGGATGCTGAAAAAGCGGCACACAAAAAGGGTGAAAATCGGAAAGGGGCTTTGATGGCCGCGTATGACCGTTTTTATAAAGGCGACATTGCACGTGAATTTGTAAGGGGATGTCAGGAGCAAGGCGGATTAATTACCATGGAAGATTTGGCAAAATGGAGGCCTTTAGTAGAACAACCACTCATGGTGAACTATAAAGGTATTGACGTGTACAAAATGCAGCAGTGGACGCAAGGTCCCGTTATGCTACAAGCCCTGAATATATTGGAGAATTTTGACCTTAAAAGCATGGGGTATAACAGTGCTAAATACATTCATACGGTATATCAGGCTATGAACCTTGCATTTGCCGATCGCGATTTTTATTACGGAGATCCATATTTTAAGCCGATTGAACCAATAAAGGGCTTGTTGAGTAAGGCATATGCCAAACAGCGGGCTTCGTTAATTCAGTTTGTAAAGAATGATGCTGGTATAGGTCCAGGCGACCCTTATCCATTTGAGGGATTAGTCAATCCTTATAAAAATCTCCTTAAAAACCGGGGATTCGAGATGGATACCTCCAAACGCAATTTTGCACCTAAGCATGATATGGGTAATTATTCTCCTAAGGAAGTCTATGAAGATAGGTTATGGCGAGGAACTACCTCCGTGGAGGCAGCTGATAAAGAAGGTTGGGTAGTTTCTATTACACCTAGTGGAGGTTGGTTGCCGGCTTGTATTGCAGGGAATACAGGAATAGGGATGAGTCAGCGGATGCAAAGTTTTGTGCTGGATTCGACATTAAATCCTTTTAATGTTGTTGCACCCGGTAAGCGACCAAGGGTTACGCTATCTCCGACAATGGCACTTAAGGATGGGAAACCATTTTTGGCTTCAGCAGTTCAGGGAGGTGATACGCAGGATCAGAATCTTTTGCAGTTCTTCTTAAACGTGGCAGAGTTTGGTATGAATGTTCAGCAGGCTGCCGAAGCTGCTAATTTTAATTCAAATCAATTGTGGTTGTCGCTGGGCGGAACTAAGACTTCCGATAGGGAACCTAAACCAGGTCAGATTTTACTGAACACGAATACCAATGGGGCTGTTAGGAATGAATTAAAACAAATGGGCTATACCTTAAGCTTTGGTGATCGGACCAGTGGCCCGATTAATGCAATTTATTTCGACTGGAAACATGGGAGTTTGTGGGGAGGATCAAGTAATCATGGTGAAGATTACGGAATAGGATGGTAAGAAAACAATTGTAGCTGTCTGCACCGGGTATTCTAAAAGGTTTTATTAGCTTTGACCGAAAAATAATCAGTTAATTTAATAAGCATGAAACCAGGGAAATTTAAGGTAAATAATGATGGAGATAGCCTCTCAGCTACAATTACAGTACAACCATCTCTTGCCCTAAAAATCTCTTTGTATTTATTAAATATCTTATTGATAGCCGTTGTCATATTGTTTACAGTTGGTGGAGTAGGCGTTATTGTGCTCTTCATTTTAGCTTTCGAAATCTTATTTATAAGATATTCCATATGGCATATTTACGGATCAGAAACGATCACTTTAAAAAAGGATACACTGACTTATCAGCAGTTCTATGGCTTTATTAAGCTGTCTGTGAAGACTCGTAAAATTAATAAAACACTTAGGGTAATTCCCTTTCACGAAGATTTCAGGGCAGGCAGTAATGCCATGAAATTGATCTTTGAGTCATTTGATGAGTCAAATGATCCTGTTAATCTTTATCAAACTGCCTTAGTAGTTTCCGCACAAGATTATGAAGTCTTTATGAGGTCCTTTAAGCAGCTATACTAAGCTTAAGAATTTTATCATATTATCCATATCTTGTAACATATCATGTTAAAAGGTGTTTAAATAGATATGATGGAGAACCAAAAGATCAAACTCAAGAGGACTGTTTCCCTGGTTAGGATACTTAGTAAGTACGGATTTAAGGAGTTGTTGATCAGGAGTCAGTTTAGCAGTTTTTTGCCTGCCGACGAAGCTGTTAATGGTTCAGAAGATTCGGTACCAGCAGCACTGACTGTCTATGAACGCATTAGGATGGTACTGGAGGAATTGGGACCTACTTATGTAAAGTTTGGACAAGCCTTTAGTAGCAGGGAAGACCTACTACCTGCTGAGATGATCATTGAGCTGCAAAAGCTGCAGGATAAGGTGGAGCCAGAATTGATGGATGTAGAAAAATTGATTGCTGAGGAGCTGAACATTATTCCTGATCAATACTTTGAAAAGATCAATACTGTACCTTTTGCTGCTGCTTCCATTTCGCAAGTATATAAAGCCCGACTTAAGGGTGGACAGGACGTGATCTTGAAGATCAGACGATCGGGGATCAGGGAGGTAGTGACCGCCGATATGCTTATCATGAAGGATGTTGCACGTCTTTTGACTAGTTATAGTGATCTTTTTCGTAGAATCAACCTTGTGCAAGTATTAGAGGCCTTCGAGCAGTCCATCTTTCAGGAACTGTCTTTCTTAAATGAACAGGCCAATATCGAACGTTTCTCCAGAGATTTTAAGGGGAATCGGTCTATTTATTTGGCCAGTGTTTACCCTGAATTGTCGAATGATGCCATCTTGTGTATGGAATTTATAGAGGGGGTAAAGATCACTGATCTGGATGCTTTGATTAAGATGGGGCATGATCCAGAAGTCATTGCCCGGAGAGGTTTAGATCTTTATCTTAAACAGGTGTTGGAACATGGATTCTTTCATGCCGATCCTCATCCCGGAAACTTGTTGGTTTTAAAAACCGGGCAGATTGCTTTTATAGATTTTGGTTCAATGGGCAGTATCATGCCGGTTGAAAAGGAATTACTCGAAGACTTTATTTCTCATTTTATATCGCAGGATAGCAAAAGACTGATCGCTACCCTGAAAAAGATGGCTTTACGTTATAATATTCCTGATGAAAGCAAGCTGGAGAAAGATATCCAGCATTTCTTTAATCTACTTGATGGGGCCTCCCTTCAGCATATTGATGTGAAAGAAATTCTAGGAAGGTTCTCTGCTATTTTAAATCAGAACGAAATCTTAATGCCAGCGCATCTTTATTTGTTGGTTCGTGGAATTGTATTGATTGAAGGAATTGGTCGGGCGTTGATACCCGATTTGAATATTATTGAAAGCTTAAGGCCCTATATATTTCAGATTGCAATGCGAAAACTTAGTCCGGAAAATCTGAAAAAGAACGGAATGAAGTTGATCAATACTGTTACAGAATTGCTGAAAACAATGCCTGATGATGCACAGGCAGTACTTCAAAAGTTAAATAGTGGAGAGCTAAAGGTGATTCAGGAAGTAAAGGATATGCCTGAAATGATTAAGCAGTTTAATCGGGGTGTATTTAAGTTGGTATTGGCAATTATATCAGCTGCTTTGTTGATCAGTGGGGCTATTTTGATTTTGGCAAATCATATGAAATAAAGCTATATTTGCAGCTTTATTCCGATCCAGATTTTGAAAAAGTATATTTTCCTCCTGCTTATATTCATAAGCTTTTCCACGTATTCCCAAAATGTAACCATTGGTTCCTGGAACATACAAAACTTTGGTAAGTCCAAAAACGACGATGAGGTGGCCTACATTGCCAAAGTCGTTAATAAATTCGATGTGATCGCTATCCAGGAAGTGGTAGCAGGCTATGGTGGTAGTCAGGCTGTAGCCCGATTAGCAGATGAGTTAAACCGGATGGGGAGCCATTGGGATTACGTAATCAGCAACCCTACATCAAGTCCAACAGGCAAATCAAAAGAGCGTTATGCTTTTATCTGGAACACCAGTAAAGTTAAAAAAAGCGGAGCAGCATGGTTGGAAGATACTTATGGGATTCTGATTGATAGAGAGCCCTATTATTGCAGGTTTACCGTTGGACGTAAAACGTTTACTGTGGCCAATTTCCATGCAGTTCCTAAATCAAAGCAACCAGAAACAGAGATTAAGTATTTTAAATTCCTGCCAGATCTTTATCCCGCTGATAACCTTATTTTTTGCGGTGACTTTAATCTTCCTCAGTCTCATACGGTGTTTAATCCTTTGCGAAAGACTGGGCATACTTCTGCCTTTAAAGGCCAGAAAACATCATTAAAGCAGAAATGTGTTAATGGCAATTGCCTGGCTTCGGAGTATGATAATTTCTACTTCAAAGCCTCAGGCATAAATGTACTGAGAACAGGAATAGTTTATTTTTATCAGGACTTTGAAGATCTCAGAGCAGCACGGTTAATCTCTGATCATGTACCAATTTATATGCAGTTCTCTTTAGATGTGATTGCTAAATAGGAAGTAATTTCGGCTTATGCTTTTTTAAGGATTTTAACTGCACTGTCAGATGCACAGAGTAATCCAGCAGCCATCATAATCACATCTTTAATCACCAAACGCCCTGCTGCTGATAGGTATGGGAAGCCATGGTTTGGCCCGCCTAAATCCGGAACCCAGGTTTCTTTAGTGGTAATCAGGAAGCTAAGGGTAACCAGTGACATTCCAAAGGTGAGTAAAGCTCCTGTAAGTCCTAGTTTTGCGTTGAAAATGCCTAAAAAGGTTAACAAACCAATGATCACGATTGCTGCACCTAATGCATAAGAAAATGTGTAGGTGCCATTTTTTATGTGCCACTTAATATTTTTTTCTACGACTTCACCTTCTTTATTTTTGTAGTTTTTATAATCAGGTGCTTTTTCGTGGTAAAAGAAGCTCATTATAGGGCTGTTTGCAACAAAGGGTACAATTCCGTCGGCTTCGTATTGAAAAGCTTTTAGGCCGCCAATCCAGGCCATTACAATAAAAATGGCTATCCTCATTAGGTTAAAGAACTGGCCTTGCGCGTTTGCTAAAAAAGTCAACATATCCATTAAATTTATTCTATTACAAAATTCAATGTTTTTTACTGCTTTTACCATGGACAGATATGGATATTATCTGGACAGATCTGCCACAATAGATATACCTACTTTTTCTCTGAATGTACTAGGAGTTACACCAGTATGCTTTTTAAAATAGCGACTAAAATAGTTTTCGTCATCAAAGTTAAGCTCCGCGGCAATGCTTTTCATGCTTTTGCGGGTTAGATGAATCAGTTTCTTGGCTTCCAAAATAACACGTTCTTGTATCATATTGGAGGGTGACCTCATGAAATACGTTTTACAATTTTTAGAAAATGTATTCGCTGCAACACCTAACTGCGCCGCGTAAAAAGAGGGTTGTCTTTCCTTTTGGAAGTAGGTTTCTAAAAGTTCTTTAAATTGAGCGATGTAATGATTGTCAAAATTATTTTCAGGAACCGTTACGCTCGTTATTTTGGCTTTGCTACTTATGGCCAGGATCAATTGTAAATAGGCACGTATTACGGCTTTAGAATAATCGTCTTTATAATTCAGTTCAGCTGCCAGTTTATCGAATAATAAATGCATTTCATTAAAGTCTTCTTCTCTGAGCTGTACAAATGGCTCTGCGTAAATGTTATTAAACAAAAGACCATTACAGGCTACCTCTTTTTTATGGTATTCAATGCAGTAAAAATCTCCATGGAATTGCAAAGAGCGTACTTTTATGGGTGTTTCTGCAATAATGCGAACAAGTTGGTAGGGAGAGCTAAACAATACAATATTGCCGGCGAAATCGTATTCGGTAAAGTCAATACTTATCCTTCCTTTTCCCTCAAACAAAAAGATGTTATAAAGTGGACTGGCTTGGTAGTGATGTTCAGTTTCGTCTTTATGTTGATGAATGTATGCAGTTTCACTTATCATATATTCTTTCAATATATGGAATATTTACTTTTTAAGCATCCTGTTTTAAAGTAATCTTATCATGGAAGAAAAAATCAACAATGCAAAGCTAAGTTTTACCTGTAATCAGGATTGGAATTCTATGAAATCGGAAGATGATGGGCGATTTTGCGACACTTGCCAGAAGAAAGTATACGATATGACAGATAAAAATGCGGCCTATTTTATCAAAATTATGCAGGAAAACAGTGATAAGGTTTGTGGCAGATTTAGCAATGAACAATTAGCTTCTTCGGAATCGGTAAATAAGCCTTACTGGAAAAGGTGGGGCGTGGCCACTATGGTATTTCTTGGCATTGGCACGGTTGGACAGAAAGCAAATGCGCAAATAAAATTAGGCGAAGTTGTTGTTCCTAAACGGGTAGATTCGATATGCAATAATGATAGGTCATTTATCATGGGGAAGGTTGCAATGATTCCCAAAAGCGACGAATTAAAAAAAATGCACGAATATTTGGCGCGGAAATGTAAGGCTCCAACTTCAACTAATGGTTGGTTAGTTGCTTCATTCGTTGTCAAAAAAGATGGTTCTCTTACCAATTTGGCAACAAGCGATCAATTGTCCAAAGCGGTTAGAGAAGAGGTTTTAAAGACATTAAAAAAGGCGCCCAAATGGGATCGTACTAAAATTAGATACGAGCAATCTTATACTTTGTCTCTTAATTTTAAAGGCGGAAAAATTATGCCTAACCTGAATATGTAGGGATCAATTTTTGAAACTAGAAAACTTCGGTTAAGCCCAAAAAGAATCCTTTAGAGCCATACTTTCCGATGGCATAATCCAGGCATAGATTGGTACGTGTAGCTTTATTGAATAGCACTCGTAAACCTGCTCCACCACCGGGCTGCCATCGTTGAAATAATTTGGTGCCTAGATCATCGCTTGCAGTTTGGATATTACCGAAAGTTACCCCACTTATAAACTTGTTTCTTAAGATTGGAAAGCGATATTCCAATTCCGAGTAAAAATATTTGGGGCCTTTAAAGTAAGTCACAGTATATCCCCTCCCGCTTCGGTAGTAGGTATCTCTTCCTGTGCCTGGGAGCTCAAGATAGGGCAGGGCACCACTAATTAAATATGAGCCCCAGTTCCAAAAGGCAAGTACATGTTCAGGATTGCTGTCAGACAAACTCCAGTACTTTCTGAAATCCGTAGTAATTTGCACCGCATTTTTAGAACTTGCCATCCAGGTTTGGTTTACACGAATCCCAGCATCAACATAAATGCCTTTATAAGCCCGGTTTTGATTGTCGCGCGTAGTATATTGTACATTTAAAAGTAAGCCATTAGACTGGTAATGATCTCTATTAAAACCATAGCGATCACTATAAATATTGTATGGTGTTAGGTCACTCGTATTTAATCGGTCTTCGATTTTTCTCCTAATTTCGAAGGATACACCAGCGCCAACAAAGAGACTCTTCGCAATTTGTTTATATATCTTTTCTCTGAAATTGTAATACTCAGCATGAAGTACATAAGGCTTACGGTCTGGATTACTCAGTATAAAATCGGCATCACTAGCATGGGAAGCATTTCCTATTCCTAATCCAAAATCAGGCAAAACAGTTTTCGCTGCCACTAAACTTCCCTGCAGGTTCCATTTGTTGCCTGGGGTGTAAACATTATGATTGAGATAAAAATAAATGATACCCTTAGTAGTTATAGATGCTGATGTAGCAGCAATTGACATTAGCGTATTCTTGTCTTTTCCTAAGACTTTACCTGCAACCGCCTTTATGCCAATCTGAGCACCTATACTTGGATTGTAGGCGAAATTGGGTATAATGGTAATTGGCGATTTCTTTTTAAAAGGATCTGGTTGTCTTTTTGGATGAAAAATACTTGTAAACAAATCGCCAACGTCATACTGAGTGTGTGTGGAATCGTTTCTTAAAGAAACGTTCTTTAGGGAATCTACTGATGGCTTAGTTTGGCTATAGGTGTACTGTAATCCAGCTAATAAAGCTAATGATAGCATTATACCTTGCTTAAGTACTTTGTCTATATGGAGTAAGTGATAAAATTTCAATGTGTTATGATCTTGCTCAAAGATAAATACAAATATGAGAACCAAGATATAATAGGGGATATTATAATATTAGATGTAATTTTATTACTTTGGTTTCTGTAAAGAGAATAACTGAATAATGTCGGCGCTCAAAAGAATATTGTCACAAAAAACAGACGAACAATTGCTGTACTACATCGAGCATCCAGGTAAACACACCGAAGAGGCTGTAGAAATCGCATTAGAGGAGTTGTATAATAGAAATATACTGCTTCCGGATAATATCCGCCAAGTTATAGCTCAAAAAATTAGTAGAGATAATTCCCGGTCATATATCCCAAGTAAAGAAACAAGAAATAAGTTTTACAAGCTAAGCTTCATCTATTCTTTATCTTATGTTGGCTTGGGGACATTAAGTATCCTTTCACTATACCCTAGCTCATTATTTTACGGTGAGTGGGTCTTTATTGCTTTATTAATTACACTTCCAGTTAATTTTGTCAGTTTTGTGGTCGTATTTTCCGAAGCGGATGCGACTGGTTTAGTTTTAATTGTTCAAGCCCTTATGTTTTTAATATTTTGGTTAATACTTTATAACGTATTAATGTCAATAAATAGGAAAGTTAAAAAAGACAGTCAGTGAGTTGTCGAAACCATTTGATTGTGCACAAGATAGCCCATAACATGAAAAATATTATATTAACGTTTCTTTTATTAGTTTATTCATCAATTTCCTTTTCTCAGGAAAAGCAAGATAGAATTTTATATTTTGTTGACAGTATCCCGATTCTTGATACCCCTGATGATGATGAGGAGATCTCAAATGAAGACATAGCTCAATTAGATGTCTTTACTAATCTAGATAAGATTAAGGCTTTGGGCCGTGAGGGGAAAATAGATAAGATAATCTATATTACAACTAAAGCGTATTTAAGTAGGTCTGCAGAAGTAAAGCGTATTCCTACTACCAAAAACATGGATAGAAAAAATGGGATATGGTACCCTAAAAATTCAGACCAACCTTACACAGGTAAATTCATTGACTATTTTGTTAATGGTAAAATACAAGAAGAGGGTGTTTTTAAAGACGGGAAAGTAAATGGAATAAGAACTGGTTATTACCCTAATGGTAACAAGAGCTATTTTTACACTTATACGAATGGTATTACAAATGGTGAATCAGAAGAATATTTTATCAATGGTAAACTTAAGCAAAAAGGATCTTTTCTTAAGGATAAGGAAGTAGGGTTGTGGCAAGATTTTTATTCTACTGGTAAACTAAAAAGACAATCAACCTTCGAAAATAATAAGCAAGATTTATCTAAGGAGGAGACGAAATTTTATGGCTTTTTAAACAAAGGAATCACCATAATGCGTGAAGGAGATTATGCAGGTGCAATCAAAAAATTTAATGAGGCGGCCAAATTAAATGCTGGGTATGCTGATCTATATTTTTACAGAGGGACTGCTAAACTAAATACTTTTGACTTTGATAATGCTATTTCTGATTTTGATAATGCTATTGCGCTAGAGCCATTGTACATGGAAGCGCTCAGTAATCGCGCTTTTGCCAGATTAAGAAAATATGAGTTTAAGGATAGTAAAACCCTGAGTAAGTCAAACGAGGTAACAGTAACGGTAGCGAAAGATAATGTACCTATTCCTAAAGATGATTTGGATAAGATTTGCAGCGATTTGAAACGTGGTTTTGAACTTGGTGATAGAAAGACAATGATTATTGATGCTATGAAACGATATTGCAATGGAGGGTTTGTAAAAAGCACTCAATAATGATCAAAATTATAACCTCACCTAACCACATTTTTCATGTTTAAGAATCCTTTTTCATTTGAAGGTCGTATTCACAGATTGGAGTATGGCTTGAGTTATTTGATTTGTATTTTAATTTATTTTGCTGTACAAGTTTTTATTGGCTTTATCATTGGACTGCTACTTCTTCGTGAAGTGCCAGTGAAAACACTTTTATTTTTGTCGTTACTGCCTGCTATCTATTTTTTGATTGCTCAAGGTGCTAAAAGGTGTCACGATAGAGGTAATAGCGGCTGGTGGCAATTGATTCCCTTCTACGGTTTTGTGATGATGTTTGGTGAAGGCGATGCATTTGAAAATGAGTATGGTCAATGCCCTAAAAATCCAGTTACCGATATTGTAGATCCCTTTGCTGTTAAAACTGTTAGTGATAAGGACTAGAAGATGAAATTTAAACTGAAGACAAAAAGGTTAGTTCTAACCGTTTTCTTAATTTTAGTGTTATTGGTCATAAGACCAGTAACTTTTCTTATTTATACTTATATTAAGGATCAGAAGGCCAGCGAGCGTTTGCCTTCTGCTTTCGTAAATGACGCTAGTCAATTAAACCAAACAAAAGTAGATACCGTTGTAAAAGTACCTAGAGAGATTAATCATGCGATTTCACAGATTTCTAGTTTAGTAAAACAAGCCGGTGTTTCTGGAAAGAAGATCTCTATATCTGGTGCTACGCATAGTATGGGAGGACATACTATTTACCCCAGAGGTATCCTGTTGGATATGAGATCTTTTAATTACATGCTGTTGGATAGCGCTACAAATGTTTTAAATGTCGGGTCTGGTGCATTGTGGAATCAAATCATTCCATATTTAGACCAATATGGAAAATCTGTCGTTGTAATGCAATCCAATAACTCCTTTTCTGTAGGTGGATCTATTAGCGTAAATTGTCATGGCTGGCAGCCTAATTCCTCTCCAATTGCATCAACCGTAATTTCATTGAGATTGATTAATGCAAAAGGAGAGGTCGTTAATTGTAGCAGGGCAGAAAACAAGGAGCTTTTTTCGTTGGTTCTAGGTGGCTATGGGCTTTTTGGAGTGATATTGGATGTCAAATTAAGAATTACTGATAATAAGGTCTACAAAGCTGAGCAGTTTGTTGTAAAGAGCGCCGATTATATTCGAGAATTTGAACAGTGGATGAAGAAAAACCCAACTACTGGTCTTGCTTTCGGAAGAATCAATATCAATCCAGATAATTTTATGGAAGAAGCGATTTTGTCTACTTACACCGTTGCAGACGTTCCAGTTCAGAAACTACATAAAAAAAATACTTTTTCAGCTATTAGAAGAACCGTATTTAGAGGCTCTGCAAATAGTAGTTATGGTAAAAAATTGCGGTGGAAGCTAGAAAAAGCTTCGACATCATTGATTGATGGAAAGCAGTTTACAAGAAATGATCTGTTGAATGAAGGGGTGGAAGTATTTCAAAATACAGATAATAACTATACCGATATTTTGCATGAATACTTTATCCCTAAAGCTGCCGTTCCTGCATTTATAAAAGCACTTCAAAATACAATACCCAAGTATCAGGTGGATTTGTTAAATATTACGGTCCGAAATGTAATGACTGACAAGGACAGCTACTTAAACTATGCCCATGAAGAAGTATTTGGTTTTGTAATGCTGTTCAACCAAAAAAGAAGTCAGAAAGCCGAAGCTGATATGAAGGCAGTAACGCGTAAATTGATAAATATTTCTACCTCCTTAAATGGGACTTATTATCTTCCTTATAGGTTACATGCTTCAAAAGAACAAATGTTAAAGGCGTATCCGCAGACGATTACTTTTTTTGAATTAAAAAGAAAGTATGATCCAGAGGAAGTTTTCAATAATAATTTTTACAATACTTATGCGAATCAATAACAGTTTCAATATTTACAAATGAAAAGAATTACTTTAATCGCTGCTATTGCAATAATGGCAATGTCGGTAACGTCCTGCAAGAAAATACCGGTGTTTAAATTAGATGAAGAGACAATTGTACCAGAGGTACCTTTACCTACGCCAGAGTATTATATTACTTATAAAGTGGATGGTGTTACTATCACCGCTACAGAAGTTTCAGCGCTTCGAGGTATCACTGATTCACCAAGAACATTAACGATTTCAGGTAACGCAAAGAATGGTTCCATACCTAAGTTTAAGTTTTTTTCTGAAGAATCTTTTATTGGATTTGTACCAGGACTTAATGTCTGGAGTAGCAAAAACTCATATCCTACACATTATATTGAGTATACTAATAGCACGGGTACATCATTTTCAACAGAAAATATTGACGAAGGAACATTTCTTTTTGTTTCTGAGGCTTCCTACAAGAATGGGGGTAACATAAAAGGTTCTTTTAATGGCACTGTACAGAATGAGAAGGGAGTTAAAGTTAAAATTACTGATGGTGTATTTAACGTTAAATTCAGCAATTAACACTTTTGAGCTCTTATTGTCATTTTAGATGCTTGCTTAAGCAGATTTAATATGTAGAAATTCCTAAAATCAAAATATCCGTATCTTGCTCCCATGAGTTTTTTAACGGCAGAATGGAGAAAGTTGGCTATAGCAAATTATGCAATAGATGCCCGGATTTTAGCGCCTTACCTTCCTATTGGTACGGAACTAGATATGTGGAATGATATATGTTATGTTAGTTTGATTGGCTTTTTGTTTAAAAACACCAGACTAATGGGCGTTCGGGTGCCATTTCATTCTAACTTTGAAGAAGTCAATCTGCGCTTTTACGTGCGATATAAGGATAAAGGAATCTGGAAAAGAGGTGTAGTTTTTATTAAAGAAATAGTACCAAAGTTTGCCCTTTCATTTGTTGCTAATACAATTTACAATGAGAATTATGTCGCTATGCCTATGGCGCATAGTTGGATCGAAACTGAGCAAGAGAGGATCGTGGAGTATAAATGGAAGTGCAAAAAAGAATGGCAGCGTTTTAGCATAACAGCAGAAAAAGAGCTGTCACTGATTCAAGAAGGTACCGAAACTGAATTCATTACAGAGCATTATTGGGGGTACGCCAGATATAGCGATTTCAGAACCAATGAGTATGAAGTGAAGCATCCAAAATGGGATCACTATGAAGTTAAAAACTACAATATCGATGTAGATTTTGGGTTGACTTATGGAGATCGATTCAAATTTTTAAATCAACAAAGTCCGATATCGGTCATGCTAGCTGAAGGATCGGAAATTTCTGTAGAGGGAAAAAGAATTAAATCATATAATTTGGAGATTTTGTGAGCTTCAGGCAGATTGTACATCGATTATGACCGGAAAAATCTGGTTTTGAAATGCTACCCGCTATAAGACAAAGAAAGATTACATGATAACATATCACATAAACTAGGCAAATACTCGTAGAGATTTCAAGCCGACACTCCCCATATTTGTCTAAATCAAATTTTTGAATTGATTTGTGAAGCATATTATCTGTCATCACGACAAATAATATTCAAGCGATATTTAAACTTTTTTAACATGACAACATATACTGAAAAACAAGTTTACCTTGTATGTAGTGGAGACTTGCGTTTGTCGGCCAATTTGAGTTGCTGGGCGGCGCAGGTAGAAATGGAAGACCTATTGGGAAAAGCACTGAATGCGCAGGGCTGGACAGTAAAAAGAGCCCATGCTTATGATGAAGAGAAGAAGCATGGATTTATAGATTCTCAGCGTATGGGCATCGAAGTATTTAAAACGATAGATCCTAACGTTCCACTTATTGTAGCCGAAAGTGTTTGGCAATACTCACATCATGTCCTGGCTGGGCTGACTACCCATAAAGCGCCTATTTTAACTGTTGCCAACTGGAGCGGCCAATGGCCTGGATTGGTAGGAATGTTGAATCTTAATGGTTCATTGACCAAAGCTGAAGTAAATTACAGCAGCTTATGGAGTGAGGATTTTAGTGATGATTTTTTTAATAAGGGTTTAGCCGAATGGTTGTCTACGGGGAAAATTACTCATGATGCCAGTCATGTAAAGGCCTTTACTGCGGTAAATATACCTTCGGATGATGAAGCTGTGGGACGTAAATTTGGACGTACCCTACGTGATAATAAAGCGATCATGGGCGTTTTTGATGAAGGTTGTATGGGTATGTTTAATGCAATTGTTCCAGATGATCTGTTGCATAAAACAGGAATATTTAAAGAACGCTTAAGTCAATCTGCCCTTTATGCTAAAATGCGGATGGTGACTGAACAGGAAGCTGAGAAAATACTTGAATGGCTGTTGCAAAAAGGTATGACCTTTAAATGGGGAACTGAGAGTTTAACAGAACTTACCCGCGAGCAAACCCTCGACCAATGCAAAATGTATATTGCTGCAATGCGCATGGCCGACGATTTTGGCTGCGATACCATTGGTATTCAGTATCAACAAGGTTTAAAAGATTTAACCGCCACCAGTGATTTGGTTGAAGGCTTATTAAACAATCAGGACAGACCGCCAGTATTTTCAGAATCAGGGAAAGAATTATATGCAAATGAAGCTTTGCCACACTTCAATGAAGTTGATGAGTGCGCGGGCATAGATGCCTTGGTGACTTATCATTTATGGAAGGAGCTAGGTATGCCTGGCGAAAACACTTTACATGATATCCGTTGGGGTGAGCATTATAAAGGCGAAGGCATCGATGATTTTGTATGGTTGTTCCTGATTTCGGGGGCCGCACCACCTGCACATTTTATCAATGGATATGCTGGCGCGAGCAGCGAAAGACAGCCACCTATGTTTTTCCATCTTGGAGGTGGAAGTTTGAAAGGCATCAGTAAACCTGGAACTCTGGTTTGGAGCAGAATTTATATCCAAAACAATGCCTTACATTGTGATTTGGGCGTAGGTGACGCCGTATTTTTGCCGGCAGAAGAAACCGAGAGACGCTGGCAAAATACAACGCCACAATGGCCTATTATGCATGCTACGCTTAGTGGCGTATCACGTGATCAGATGATGGCACGTCATCAGGCAAACCATATACATGTGGTATATACCACTGATGAGGCTTCAGCGCATAAAGCTTGCCGCATCAAAGCAGCGGCTTTGGAAGAAATGGGAATTACAGTTCATTTCTGTGGTGATGTAGATCATGAAGGCAAAAAATATGTTTAAACTTGCAAAATGAAAAATCTACCCATATTAGACCTCGCTATTATACTTGCCTATCTGGTAGGAATGGTAATGGTTGGTGTTTACTTTTCCCGTAGAAATAAAAATCCTGAACAATATTCCAAGGCCTCGGGTTCTATACCAGGTTGGGCTATTGGCTTGTCTATTTATGCTACATTTTTAAGCAGTAATACTTTTCTGGGAGTGCCTGGTAAGGCTTTTGGTTCTAATTGGAATGCATTTGTGTTTAGTATATCTATGCCACTTGCAGCTTGGGTTGCCGCTAAATATTTTGTGCCATTTTATCGGAATACCGGAGAGGTCTCTGCTTATACTAACCTCGAAAAGCGTTTCGGACCATGGGCTAGAACTTATGCTGTGGTATGTTTTCTACTCACCCAATTGGCACGTATGGGCTCTATATTTTTTGGTATTTCCTTAACATTACAAGCGCTTACTGGTTACAATATGCAGGTAATTATGCTAGTGACAGGTATTTGTATTGTTATTTATACCGTAATGGGGGGGATTGAAGCCGTAATCTGGACAGAAGTAGTACAGGGTGTATTAAAAACATTGGGTGCAATTCTGATCATCTATCTTGTCGTGTCCAACATGCCGGGTGGGATCTCAAAAATTATAGAAATAGGGAACCGTGACCATAAGTTTAGTCTCGGAAGTTTTAGTCCTGATTTCACGCAAACTACATTCTGGGTGGTGCTATTGTATGGTTTTTTTATCAACCTCAATAATTTTGGAATGGATCAGAATTATGTACAGCGTTATCATACAGCTTCTTCAGCAAAAGAAGCTTCCAAATCTGTATGGCTTTGTGTTTGGATTTATGTACCGGCTTCCTTATTGTTCTTTGTGATTGGAAGTTGTTTGTATGCCTACTATCAAGTTAATCCAGAAATGATTGAGCCTATTAAATTGCAGGTAGCAACCGAACGCTTGGGCAGCGGATCGCCTTTGCTGGATATTCAAAGTCTGGCCGCAACACTTCAACCTTCGGATTATGGAGATAAGGTAATGCCCCATTTCATGGTAACTATGATTCCCACAGGTTTAATTGGTCTGATTGTGTCAGCTATACTTTCAGCGGCAATGAGTACCATCAGTTCAGGAATGAATGCTTCAGCAACGGTATTCACAGAAGATATTTACAAACGTTATTTTAAGCCAGGTATTAATGATAAACAAAATATGAGATTATTGCACATCTCGACCGTTGTGTTTGGGGTGATTGGGATGATCTGTGGTATCGCTATGATTGGGGTAAAAAGTATTCTGGATATCTGGTGGCAGTTGTCTGGTATATTTGCAGGGGGGATGCTTGGATTGTTCCTGCTAGGGATCATCAGTAAGAAATCTGGTAATATGGAAGCTTTTGCAGCTACGATAGTTGGCTTATTGGTTATTCTATGGATGTCGCTTTCTTATTTAATCCCTGAGCAATATGCTTATCTCAGAAATCCATTAAACGCGAATATGATTATTGTAGTGGGTACGCTCTCTATCTTTTTAACGGGTACAATCATTACACGATTAAAAGGAAAAATAGCGGTAGATTAAGCTAAAAGCATTTTTGATATCCTGCATTGGTGGGGAAATAATTTAAACAGAAAAGGCATTACTTAGGTAATGCCTTTTCTGTTTAAGGAGCAGACAGTAACATTATTGATAAGATACTACATAACCTGGAAAAAATGCACCATATGTTATCGCTTTTCGCCTGATACTTTTGTATAGGTTTTATTGCTGATCAGCAATGACAGAATAAACAGGAAGCTATCCCATGAAAAATAAATAACGATGAACAAATCAGAAAAAGGATTTATACCGGTAATGCTAACGCCGTTTAAAGACAATGGCGAAATAGATTTCGACGGATTGACAAAACTAACCGAATTGTATATCGAGGCAGGTGCAGCTGGACTATTTGCAAATTGCCTGTCTAGTGAGATGTTTGAGCTTACTGAAGCAGAAAGAATAAAGGTAGTTGAACATGTGGTGAAATCTGCTCAAGGTGCCGTTCCTGTGGTGGCTACCGGGACTTTTGGCGGTCCGATACCTCAACAGGCTGATTTCGTGAAGCAGATTTATAACTGTGGTGTGGAAGCCGTAATTGGCATCACTGGTCTACTGGCAGCTGAGCATGACAGTGATGATGTGTTCGATGCTAATGTAGCCAGATTATTAGATTTAACCGAACAAATCCCTATGGGCTTTTATGAATGCCCTGTTCCTTACAAGCGTTTAATTTCTCCTACACAACTAGGATGCCTGGTGGCTACTGGAAGGGTAACTTATCATAAAGATACCTGTCTGGATATAGAACAGGTGAGCGCTAAGATTGCCGCAACACAAGGCCATAAATTTGGTTTATATGATGCTTATATGGCGCATGCAGTAGCCTCTTTAAAAGCTGGATCAGCAGGGCTTTCTTGTATACAAGGGAATTTCTTTCCTGAATTGATTGTGTGGTTGTGTACTCACTACGACAACAATGATTTAAAGCTGGAAGTAAATAAAGTACAGCAATTTTTCATCGACAATATGGATGTGATGCACCATGTTTACCCAACAATATCAAAGTATTATTTGCAAAAGAGAGGTCTTGATATCTCCACTTTTACAAGAAGAAATGATGTAGGGATTTTTGACGCAAACATCAAAGGAGATATAGATGCACTAACGGAAAAATATGATATCTTGAAGGCTGAGCTGGATATTAAATTTGCCTTGATCTAATCTTATAAAAAATAATGCTGGAGAGACAATTAACAACCGATGCAAAAGGACATTTCTTAAATACCAATCAATGTTTTTCGGCAGACGGCAAATGGTTAGTTTATGATACCCGAAACGATGATAGTAAAATAGGCAGTACAGGTAGCATTGAGATGGTGAATGTGCTTACCGGAGAAATCAAACTGCTTTACCAAACAAAAAATCAAACTGAGTATGGCCCAGGTGTCGGTGCAGCTTCCTTTTCACCAGCTACTAACCGTGTGGTTTTTATCCACGGAATAAGAAATGCTAATGAGAAAAATCCATACGGTTTTACCCGAAGAACGGGAGTCGCTATTGATGTAGATAACCCTGAGGTACCTATTTTTATGGATGCCAGAGATGTTAAGCCGCCATTTATACCAGGTGCATTACGTGGGGGGACTCATGCCCATTCCTGGAGCGGAGATGGGCAATGGTTGAGTTTTACTTACAATGATGATGTTATCGCACAATTGAGTAAAATTAACCAGAAGGTTCAAGATCTAAGAACCGTAGGGGTCATGTTTCCAGGAAAAGTAAATGTCGCTGAGGAGGCAAATGGCGAAAACAATAGTGCTGAGATGTTTGCAGTAGTGGTGACTAAGGTTACGGAAAATCCAACTCCCGGCAGTGATGATATAGATAAGGCCTTTGATGAGTGCTGGATTGGGAATAGAGGCTATCAGAAAGCCGATGGAAGCCGGCAGGAACGGGCAATTGCTTTTCAGGGGAATGTGAAAGATGAACATGGAGATAGTAAAACTGAGATCTTTGTGGTGGATTTGCCCACTGATTTAAGCATAGCAAAACTCGGGGAAGCGCTTGCTGGAACCGTTACTCGTAGACCCGATGTACCGGCTGGTATAAAACAAAGAAGGATTACATTTACGAAAGAAGGCGTATTGGGACCGCGTCATTGGCTAAGATCCAGCCCTGATGGAACACAGATCGCTTTTTTATCAAAAGACACTTTTGGCTTTATCAATGCCTTTGTGGTCTCGCCTAATGGAGGACTGGTAAAGCAGATTAGTTTCAATTCTTTTGATATACAGAGTGGATTAAATTTTAGTCCCAACGGTCGATATATTAGTTACGTTGCACAAAATGCTATTTACATTACGGAACTGGCTACAGGAGAATCTAAGCAATTAATAGAAAGCTCAGCACAGGAGGACCGGCCAGTAAGTGCAGTAATATGGAGTCCGGATGGTAAGACCTTGGCTTATAATCGCTATGTAAAAAATGATGGGAGTTATCTGCAGATTTTTCTACTTAAATAAAAATAGCCGACATTTGCATTTTTATATTACATCATCATACTGTAAACGTCTAAAATGCATAACCTGGTTTATGAAAATTCAGCGTTCTGTCCTTTCGACGATTCAATAGAAATCCAAACGCAGGCAGCTGGACTTAAGTTTTCTTTAGTTGCCGAGCAACATCCACTTTGTCTGCTTGCTGCAAATGAACTACAGCTTCATTTGCAGCAACAACGAGAATGGTCGCATAATTTCGGTTTGTCTTCAGATGCAGAAGGGATGGTTATTGGAAAGATGTTTGGAGTACTTGTCGTTCGGACAAAAGAAGGTGTATTAGGCTATCTGGCCGCATTTTCGGGGAAGTTAGCAGGTGAAAATCATCACGATAAGTTTGTGCCGCCAATTTTTGATGGACTTAGGGAAGGGGGATTTTTAAATGTAGGTATGGAAAAACTTACTCAAATGAATAAGGAAATTAGTCATTTGGAGTCCTTTAAAGATCAGGCTTATACCCCAGAGATTGAACGCTTAAAAGTATCCAGAAAAAACTATTCTAACGCTTTACAGTATAGAATTTTCGAACAATATCATTTTTTGAATAAAGCGGGTAAATCAAAAAGTCTCCTTGAAGCTTTTGAGCATACCGCTGGTCAGAAACCACCAGCAGGAGCAGGGGAGTGCGCTGCACCTAAATTGCTACAATATGCATTTCGTCACGAGATGGAGCCATTGGCACTGGCAGAATTCTGGTGGGGCTTGTCGCCCAAATCCAGCTATTGGAAACACGGCCATTTTTATCCACCATGTCGCGAAAAATGTGAACCCATTCTAGCGCACATGCTTACTGGTTAATATACCTCGTATACGATAAGACGGTTATTTAATATAAACCGTTTTGATATTCACAAATTCATGGATTCCAAATGATCCGAGTTCTCTACCATATCCAGATTGGTTGATGCCACCAAAAGGTAATCGAGGGTCAGATTTGACCAGCGAATTTACAAAGCACGATCCTGCCTGTAATTTTGTTCTGGCAATTTCTTCACCGCCTGAGCCATCCTTAGTAAACACTGCAGCACCCAATCCAAATTGCGTGTCATTTGCTAAGGCGATGGCATCTTCCGTGTCCTGAGCCGTTAAAATAGCCGCTACGGGACCAAACATTTCCTCGCTATAAGCCGGCATTCCCTTTTTTATTCCGGTTAATATAGTTGGTTGATAAAAAGCGTGATTGCCTTTAAACAGAGGTACCTGTCCACCTAGTATGCATTTAGCACCCATTTCTATGTTCTTTAATACCTGCTGATGAAGTTCGTCGCGTAAGTCTGCTCTGGCCATGGGCCCCAGATCATTTTCCGTATCCCTCGGGTCGCCCAATTTTCTTTGCTTCATCTTTTCCATAAACAGCCGGGTAAAGTCCTTTTCTATTTCCTTTACCAGGATAAACCTTTTTGCAGAAATACAGCTCTGTCCATTGTTAATCAATCTGCTGTTCGCACAAATGGTTGCGGCCTCTTCCAGATCAGCATCAGCTAAAACAATATAAGCGTCGCTGCCACCAAGTTCCAATACGGTCTTTTTCAAAACTGAAGCCGCCTGCGCGGCAACTTTCATCCCCGCCTCAGTACTGCCAGTAAGCGTAACTGCTTTTATATTAGGATGGGAAATGACTTGACTTACAGCTTTACTACCAATCATTAATGTTTGAAACACATGATTAGGGAAGCCCGCATCCTTTACCAATTTTTCAATCGCTAAGGCACAACCAGGAACATTAGAGGCATGTTTTAGCAATCCGCAATTGCCAGCCATCAAAGCAGGGGCAAGGAACCTGAAAACCTGCCAGAAGGGGAAGTTCCAGGGCATAATAGCCAATACAACACCAATAGGCTGAAAGCTAACGTAGCTTTTTGAAGCCTCTGTAGCAATTAGCTGATCTTTAAGAAAGTTGGCCCCATATTCCGCATAATACTTGCAAACACCAGCGCATTTGTCAATTTCGGCAGCCCCATCTTTTACAGGTTTACCCATTTCCATGGCCATCAGATTGGCAAGGTTGGCTCTTTCTTTATACAGTTGATCGGCAAGCTCATTTAAGCAGACCAATCGTTCCTGAAAACTGGTTTCGCGCCATTTCAACCAGGCACTATGCGTTTGTTCAATTTTATGAATAACCACACTGTCAGCGTCCTCTTTATAGGATTTGATAACCGCTCCGTTGGTTGGGTTGATAGATTGTATACTCATGGTATGCTATTAAATTAATTAGCTGCGGCCTAAAATGGCAGCTACTATCAGGATAACACCAATTTCCTGATTTTTGTGTAAATATTCTTTAATAAAACGCATAGCGTTTACCATATGACTGTTTACTGTGGCTACGGTAATTCCCAAAGCTTCGGCAGCTTCCTGATAAGATTTACCTTCAATCTTGCAAAGTTTAAACACATTGCGACGTTGATCAGACAGCTTGTCAATGGCTTCCTCAATAATCCCCCAGGTTTCTTTACCTATCAGGTTTTCTTCAGTGTGCAGGTAATAATCTACAGCATTGATCAACAGACGCTCATGCAAGCGCTTATCCTTAGAAACCTTACGGAAATAGTCAAAAACAAGATTATTGGCTATCGTATATAAAAAAGCGGTAAATGACTGCTCCAGTTTAATATCCTGTCTTTTCTCCCATACCTTCAAGAATAGATCCTGTAACAGCTCATCAGCAATGGATTCATCTTTTACAATTCCATTGATTTTTTTGTAAAGCGCTTTACTGTAAGCAAGATATATTGTATTAAATGCGGACTCGTAGCCCTGCTTTAACTGCAATAGCAAATGCTGTAACTCTCCCTCTTCTACAAAAACTTTCAATGGTAATGGTTGGATTGGTTATTTTTCAATGATATACAATATTTTTTAGTATTCAATATGTTTTATGAAAGCTACAACGTAGCTGAAATTATTGTGTTGATTGTTAGTTGGTTATTAAATAATTGTAAATAATTAAATAAAGGCATCAATGTATTTCCCTTTAGCTCCGTATTGGTTTAATATAGGGCCCGTACTCAAAGCTATGTAAATATGATGGATGATTTAAGTAAACTTTTTAGCAAATATATAAACGATGGCTGTACCGTAGCGGAAATTAAATTGTTGATGCAGCATTTTACGGAAGTAGAGAGTGAAACCGAGCTAAGAGAAGCGATAACGGCAGAATTGGAAAAAGATACCAAAGAAGCTGCAGATGAAGCCGAGCTTGATAACCATATGTTGCGTATCTATGATCAGTTAAAACCTAATTTAAATGCTAGAAGCCAGCAAGATAATATATTACGTCCGATTAGGAATTACTTTAAATATAGTGTTGCCGCGGCCATTTTTGTTGTTTTCTCAGTGGTACTTTACTTTTACATCAATGATAATAGACAAGCAAAACAAGGCGACTTAACCGCTCAACATCAAGGTAACGATGTTAATCCGGGAGGAAACAAAGCCATACTAACGCTTGCCGATGGTTCTAAAATTTCCTTAACCGATGCTGGAAATGGAGAACTGGCTAAACAGGCTGGAATTGTTGTCACTAAGACAAAAGACGGACAATTGGTTTATGAAATTAGCAAAGGAAATGCGGCCGCTACTGAAGTCCTGTACAATACCATTAACACTCCGGCAGGTGGGCAATATCAGATCAATCTACCTGATGGAACTACAGTTTGGCTAAATGCACTATCTTCTTTAAGGTATCCTACAGTTTTTAATGCTGCCAGGCGTAAGGTTGTGTTAACTGGTGAAGCTTATTTTGAGGTAGCTAAAAATCCCAATCAGCCGTTTGTGGTAACTACAAACGGAGCTGGAAAAGCACAAGATGTAACTGTACTGGGAACACATTTTAATATCAATAGTTATCAAAATGAAGATGCTACTAAAACAACTTTGTTGGAAGGATCTGTAAAAGTAGCTGCCTCAGCTCAAGATGTTACGATTAAGCCGGGACAACAAGCCATTTTAAATAATACGCTGAAGGTGATGAATGTTGATGTTACGCAAGCCATCGACTGGAAGAATGGCAATTTTTACTTTAATGATGAAAATATTGAAAGTATTATGCGCAAACTGGCCCGTTGGTATGATATAGACGTTATTTATAAAGGCCAAATACCAAGTATAGATTTTGGTGGCGAAATCTCAAGGACCAAAAAACTATCAGAAGTGCTAAAAGTATTAGAAACAACCAGAACAATTCACTTTAAGATCGAAGGAAGGAGGGTTACTGTTATGCCATAACTCTACAGTTTATGTAGGTATTGAACCTATCAGTAATTCAGTATAAAAAACCAGGAGTGCTTGGACCCACCCCTGGCTATAAAGGCTGATTTATTCAATAACAATGTTTCGCACACGATAATTAACTAAAACCAAACCTAAACCCCTAATCTTAATCAGGGGTTAAAATTCAAATGTATGAAATTTTATGCGCTATTTAAACGCAGGCATTTAGCCCGCGTGGCACAACCAATTTTGCGTATTATGGATTCGGTTTCATGGCTGATTCATAATACAGATAAAAGAAAACTGATTATGCGAATCAACCTAACCGTAATTCTGTTAACCGCGTCCTTACTTCAGGTAAGTGCAGGTGGTTTTGCACAGAAAATTAACCTCACACAAAGCAACATCTCTTTAACCCAGGTTTTTAAAGAAATCAGGAAACAAAGTGGGTATGACTTTGTTTATGCTACTCCACAAATTAAGCTCGCCAGAAAAGTAGATATCTTTGCCAGAAACGCATCTTTAACTGATGTGTTGGAAAAGTGTTTTCTTAACCAACCCTTTACCTACGAAATCCAGAATAAGACTATAGTGATAAGGGAGCGGACTGATGGATTTACCGCGCCAGATCGCAGGATAGAAGGTACTGTTATGGACAGAAAAGATGGATCTCCAATAGCGGGTGCCACTGTGTTGGTTAAAGGCACTAAGCTGACAAGCCAAACAGATGGAAAGGGTAAGTTTAGCCTAAATGTTCCTAATGGTGCTGAAACCTTGATTATACGTTATCTAGGCTTTAAAACTCAGGAAATTGCATTGTCCAATTTTGTAAGCTTCACCATTAGGATGGAAGAAGATGAGCAGCTTTTAGAGCAGGTTGTGGTATCTACAGGATATCAAACTATCGCAAAAGATAGGGCAACAGGCTCATTTTCACAAGTGAAACAGGAGGATCTGGAGCGGAAAATTACGCTAAATCTGGTCGATAAATTGGAAGGTATGGCTAGTGGGTTACTGCTCACAAGTAACCTCCCTAACTCGAGCGGACGCCCTACTAAAAGCTCGCTGTTGAGCATTCGGGGACGTAGTACCATCAGTGCTACTCAAGATCCTTTAATCGTTGTGGATGGTTTCCCTTTTGAATCGGATTTATCTTTGCTCAATCCAGAAGATATCGCTACGATCACTTTTCTAAAAGATGCAGCTGCGGCTTCGATATGGGGTGTAAGAGCTTCCAATGGCGTTGTTGTTATTGAAACAAAGAAGGGTAAAGCGAATAAACCTCAAATCACTTTCTCTACCAATTTTACTATAGGTGGAAAACCAGATTTAGGTTATAGGCCAGTTGCCAGTTCTGCTGATTACCTTGATTTTGAAGCTGAAGGTGTAAATAAATTGCTTATTCCTGATCCAAAAGGTAAATCAGCGCCTGCGATTTCATCGGGTGCCGATATCTTTTTCCGCTTTAAACGCGGTGAGATTACTGCTGCACAACGTGATGCATTGGTACAACAACTAAGTGGATATGATTATAAAACGCAATACTCAGAATACCTGTTGCAAAAACAACAGATACAACAATATAACTTATCTGCCTCTGGCGGAAATGAGTTGGCAAAATATTTTGTTTCAGGCTCCTATAGCAAGGAGTTGCCTGTGGCTAAAGGTGATCAGACAGAGCGTTTTACTTTAAATTCTAAAAATGATTTCCAGCTTTCTAAAAGGTTGGATGCTTCAGCAGGGCTAATGCTCATGATGAACAATAGCAAAAACAATGGTCTTGGCTTAACGCCGCTACAGCCTGGCATAAGCACCTTTTTGCCTTACGACAGAATCGTGGGCGATGATGGAAAGCCTGTACAATACGCACGTGCATTTAATGCAGCAACGCTTGATCCTTTAGAAAAACAAGGCTATTTGCCTTGGAGATATGACTATTTATCTGCGCTTTCTGATGCGGACAACACGGTCAGATATAGCCAGTTTAGGATTAATGGAAGTTTACAGTATAAAATTATAGAGGGCCTAAGTGCTCAGGCAAGTGGATTGTATGAACGCTCTTTTCAACGCAGCCGAAATTACTATAGTCAAGATTCCTATACCACAAGAAATGCAATAAACACCGCGACTTCTATACTTGCTGGAAGTAATCCTGCAAAATTAGTTTACGGATTGCCTTTAGGTGCGATTCTGGATCAGGGCAATAGTGACATGGAACAGTATAACGTGCGTGGACAATTCGTTCTGAATAAAAAGTTGGGTACTGACCATCGTGTGGATGCGGTAGCTGGTATAGAAATGAGGCAGGTATGGACAGCGGGTGCTACCACCAGGCTGTACGGTTATGACGACCGGACATTGAGTTCTATGCCTGTAAACTATGCAACCCAATATACCACGGCAGTTACAGGTAATAAAACTACACCATCTTTACCGAATACACTTTCAGATGTGAGAGACCGCTTTTTATCCTGGTATACCAATGCGAACTACACCTTTAAAGAAAAGTATGTGATTTCTGGAAGTGCGAGGTTAGACGATTCTAATCTTTTTGGAGCCAGTAAAGAATACCGGGCCACGCCGTTATGGTCATTAGGAGGGATGTGGAAATTGGGACAAGAGGATTTTCTTCAATTACCTTTTGTAAATCGCCTAAACCTGCGTGTGACTTATGGTGTGAATGGAAATGTAGATAAAACAACCAGTCCATTCCTTACAGCAACAGTTTCAGGATTTCCAGATTTTTACAATGGTTTAAGCTATGCTTCGATTACGAATCCTGCCAATCCATTACTTCGTTGGGAGAAAACAAAAACTTTCAATATTGGTGCAGATGTATCCCTTTGGGAGGACAGATTAGAGTTTAATCTTGATATCTATAAGAAAAGAAGTTATGATTTGCTTGGTCCAGCCGAATTTAATGCGACTTATGGCTTTACCTCACTTAAAGTAAACACAGGAAGACTCGATAATCATGGAGTAGACCTTAATCTTACGGCTGACGTGCTGAGGGGTGGCGATTTTCAATGGAAATCCCAATTGAACTTTGGGTATAATGAGAATAAGGTGGTGTCTTCTAATCTTCAACGCGATAATGTAAGTTATTATCTTAATAGTGGTCCAGCCGGAAATAACCCAATCGTAGGGAAGTCTATTGATGGGATCTATAGTACCAATTGGGGTGGCTTGGACAATAAAGGAAGACCAACGGTATTAACGGGCGATGGAAAACAAATGTTTACTGAGAATGACATTTCTAATGATCTTTCTACCTTAACCTATAGCGGAACAACAGTTCCTAAGTATTTTGGAGGCTTTACCAATACATTTCGCTATAAACAGTTTGATTTGTCCTTCTTGATCACCTATAAGTTAGGCTATGTATTCCGCCGACCGTCGATTGATTACTTTAGCTACTTTACGCAAAAATCTATACATAGTGATGTTGGCCAGCGTTGGAGACAACCTGGTGATGAGGCGAAAACTAATGTACCTGTAATGCCAAGCAATGGTGTTAATTACAGTGCTAACTGGTATACCTCGTCTAATCAGCTGATCGAGAGCGGATCCCATATTCGATTTAGAGAGCTTTCTCTGTCTTATAGCCTGGCACCGTCTATCGTAAAACAATTGCACATGCGTCAATTGGCTGTGATGGCCTACGCCCGCAATTTGGGATTGATCTGGGCTAAAAATAAGGAAGGAATTGATCCTGATTTTGTGCCTTCAGCTTATTATACCATTCTCCCAACTCCAGCTTCATTTGCGCTTGGACTGAGGGCTTCCTTTTAATTTTAAATCTTGAATTATGAGACAAACTTATTTATATCTTTTATGCTTTGTAGCCATAGTTTCCGGTTGCAAAAAAGATTACTTAGATATCAAACCAAAAGGGAAAGTGATCCCTTCGATTTATAAAGATTTCAGACTGATTCTGAACAGTACAAGTAACATGGCATCCTCATATGGACAGGATGAGTTTGTTACTGATAACGTGGAATTCTACGAAGCTCAGGGACTTAGTTATCTGGGGAATTCCAGCTATAAATTGCATACCTGGCAGAATAATGTTTATGTAAGTACAGACAATGATTCGCAATGGAGTAATTTGTATAAACAGATTTATCTGTCCAACGTAGTTCTGGATGGAATGAAAACCGCAACGGGTGGCTCAGAGAAGGAACGGAACCAGTTGATTGGTGAAGCCATGGTTCACCGTGCTTTTGCTTACTTCTCACTGGTTAATATTTATTCGACTCAATATGATGCTTCTACAGCAAGTGCGGATCCTGGAGTGCCCTTGTTATTAGAGCCAACTACCACTGCGCAGTTAGTTCGGGCAAGTGTACAAGCGGTATATGATCAGGTCTTTATTGACTTAAATAAGGCTATAACCTTGCTATCTGTAACAAGTACTTCTACCTATGAGCCATCGATTCCTGCTGCATATTCCTTACTTGCGCGCGCTAGTCTTCAGATCGGAAAATATCCGGATGCACTACAATATGCTTCAAAAACTTTGGAGCTTAAAGGTGCTTTGGCAGATTATAATGATTATGCCGCAAGTCCAGCCACTACATTTCCACTGAGCAGGAATAATCCTGAAACCTTGTTGTCGAAAAATGTATCCAATTCATATTCATGGTTTTCTATGAGCCATGATTTACAAAATGTATTTGCTAGTTCAGTTGGCGACCTTCGTTTTCAGATCTTGTTTAGTACCACTCAGGATCCTTTTGTTGGCTATGTCTATTATATGGGTGAATTTCTTGCCTTTGATACCAGAACAGTTGGGCCAACGGTTGCGGAAATGTACCTGATCCGTGCCGAATGTGAAGCCAGGGCTAACAATGCAGCTGGAGCAATGCAGGATGTTAACCTATTGCGTAAAAAGCGCATTCTTAAAGCTAGTTATGTTGATTTAACAGCTTCCTCTGCAGATGATGCATTGGTAAAAGTTTTGGCCGAAAGAAGGAGGGAGTTATGCTTCAGAGGACTTCGTTTGTTTGATCTGAAGAGGTTAAATAAAGAGCCGCGTTTTGCCAAAACACTGACGCATAACTATAACGGTGAACAGTTTGAATTGAAGCCCAATGATTACCGTTACTTGTTTCCGATTGCACCAAAACTGTCAAATCTGAACCCAGAATTGACGCCAAACCAAAGGAACTAAGTCCTATTCAAGAAAAGAATTGAAACCATAATGTTTTAAATAACAAAAAGATGAAGAAGTTAATTACAACTGCGCTTATCCTAATTCCTGTATTGGGATGGGCTCAAAATAATACCTATCAAGTAAAGGGTAAATTTGCAGCCGCCGGTAAAAGCGGGAAAATGTACATCAGTTATTACAAAGCTGGAAAAACTGTAAGAGATAGCGCTCTGGTTACAAATGGTGTGTTCGAATTTAAAGGCCCATCAGAAGGTCCGCAACAAGTCTACATGAATTTTAATAGTAATGAGGGAAAGGTTAAAGGTCGTAACGATGCAAGATCGCTTTATTTAGACAAAGGCCTAATCATTATTAATGCTGTTGATTCTATCAAAACAGCAGTAATTAGTGGAGCTGGTATCAATGCTGAATTTGAAAAGTACACGGCAGTAGGCAAATCTGAAGAGGCATTGAGTAGTTTTGTTCAACAAAATCCCGATTCCTATTTCTGCTTTGAGGCTATGCAAAAAATAGCGGGATCGTATTTTGATGCAAGCAAGGTAGAACAATTGTTTAATGGTTTGTCAGCTAAAAACCGTAACTCTAAAGCAGGTAAGGACTTTGCAGCTTTAATAGAGGCGAGTAAATCTACTGCAGTTGGTCGGATGGCCCCAGAATTCGCGCAAATGAATACGGAGAATAAAGCCGTTAAATTGTCTGATTATAGAGGCAAATATGTGCTTGTCGATTTTTGGGCATCATGGTGTGGTCCATGCAGAGCAGAGAATCCTAAAGTATTGAAAGCTTACAATGCTTTTAAGGACAAAAACTTTACTGTATTGGGCGTATCGGTTGATCAGGAAAGAGATCGTGAGAAATGGCTAAAGGCAATAAAAGATGATGGGATGCCATGGATGCAATTGGTAGATCCAAATCATGATGATCCTAAGGGGGCAGGGAATCTATATGCAATTAAAGCTATTCCTTCTAACTTCTTAATCGATCCGCAAGGTAAAATCATTGCCAAAAATTTAAGAGGCGATGCCTTAGAAAAGAAACTGGCAGAAGTAATTAAATAAATAAAATGAAAATGGCCGGTAATCACCGGCCATTTTCATTTTATTTTTCTAATGTCGTTTTTAAGGTATCTAAACCACCCTGCAAATCTTTACCCAGCATTCCTTCCATATCCATAAAAAGTAGCATGATGTTCATTGGGTAGGCCATTCTACCTTTAAAGCCCCATTTTACCTTAGTTTGGTTTTCGCCTACAGCTTGCGTAGTCATGTAAGCATCATCCTCAGCCTCAAAGGGCTCTTTAAAACGTAGCTTCATGTCAATCCGGTCACGCTCAGTTATATTTGTAATTTCTTGCTCGCCTTTACCTACATTTTTATTGGTGCTTTCCCAAGCCGAGATAAACCCAACAGTACCATCTGTACCTGTGTAAGTCTTTTTTGAAGCTGGATCTAAACGATTCCAAACACTATACTCATCCTGATTTTTAATGTGTTTGACATAATCAAATACCACTGCTATTGGCTTGTTGATGGTAACTTCCCGCTCAACAGCGTAATCTTTTTTAACAAAAAGAGCGACAACTAATGCCAGAATTACAATCCCAACAATTAAGAGTAATAGTCCTTTTAAAATTTTCATAATATGTTTTTGGTTTTTAATGAGGAGGCCTGGTTAATTACAAGTTTAGCTATATAAAGATGGTTAAATTTTAGGTAAATCTCCAAATACATTTTTTAACGGTCGCTTAAAAAACAACGGCAGGGATATTGCATATTATTTTGTAGATATGCCATTAACCAATTTTTTTTAAACAATGAAAAAGCACTTGTTCGCCTTGATCCTTTTGATACTTGCCTATCATGCAAAAGCCCAGGATTCCTCAGTTGTAGCCGCACCCACAGCAGTTGCTGTAAAACGAAGCGCAGTTCAATTGAACAGAACTCCTGAAGCATTGGGGATATCACAAACAACAAGAGACCGGGTAAAAGCCATGACTAATCCCCCGATTAATATTGCGCTTTTTGCTGTGGATAGGCGTGAGAATGATGACCGGGCAAATTCCGATGTGATCATGGTGATTTCTATTGATCAACAAACTGGAAAAATTAAAATGTCGTCAATTATGCGTGATAGTTACGTAAATATTGAAGGACATGGTATGGATAAAATCAATGCAGCTTATGCAGTTGGTGGGCCTCAATTGGCTATAAAAACCATCAATCAGAACTTTGATCTCGATATTAAGGATTATATGAACGTTGATTTTTATAGCGCGGCAAAAATTGTAGATGCACTGGGTGGCGTTAATGTAAATGTAAAAGATCCAGAACTTCCATATCTAAATAATTACCTTAATGAAGTCGCTATATACGATAAAATACCTGCTGTGCATGTGAAAAGTGCAGGTTTACAGAAGTTAACAGGAAGACAAGCAGTAGCTTATACAAGGATCAGGGGAGTGGGGAATGGTGATTACGAGAGGACAGAGAGACAACGGTCTGTGCTGGTTGCTTTGTTTAGTAAATTGAAAAGCTCCGGACAAGAAGTGTTCCCTGTTTTTGCTTCGCAGATCTTGCCTAATCTCGAAACGAGTATGGCCAATATGACGCTTATGAGGTTTGCTTCAAGTATTTTGAACTCGGAGAATAAAGTAATTGATCAGGCAAGATTTCCACTGGATGGGCAAAGTGTGGGGAAAAGGATCAACAATATCTGGTACCTAACGGTTGATTTAAAAGCGACCACAAATTCGATTCATAACTTTATTTACAAAAATATGAAGCCGGTTGGCAAATAAAATTTGTTAAGATTTCTTATCTTTGTGAAAAGAGCGATTAGAAGTTTATACGATCCAGCTACTTATGTTTAGACGATTAACGGGCATATTTATTTTACTTTCATTTTTATTGGTAAAAAGTACCTCGTTATTTGCTGTGGACAAACATCAGCAATACCTATCTGTTTGCGCATCGGAACAAGAAACCGATGAAGTACCCGACCTTGAAAAAGAATGCAAGCAGTTGGAGATCATGGACGAAGATTACATTTCTCATCTAATTTCCAGTCCGTTTTTCTTTACGCTTTCCAGGAAATTGGTTCTTTCTGGTGTCGCCAATATTAGCGCTCCTTATATTTCCTTACCGTACCCGCCTCCCAACGGCCTTTAGTACGCATATTCCATCTTTGGGTTGTAGAAACTAACCCGCATATCAGTATTTATACAATAATTTAATTTTATGAAATATCTAATTTTCAAAGGAGCTTTTATGGCCCTTTTATTAAGCGCAAGTACTTTAACTGTAAGTGCTCAAAAAATTGACGAGCAAGAACTTAAAGTTAATATCGACAAAATTTCTAATTCAACGCAACATCTAAAAAATTTGGAGCCAGTAACCTTCAAATACGATGTAAATAAGTATAAGCATCTTAAGCTGCCATCAGGTGAACAGTATGGTTTTTTGGCTAGCAATGTACAGCCCGAATTTCCTGCAATGGTTTACGAGGCTTCAAAAGTTTATGAGTCTGGTAAAAACAACTCAAAAATTGCGAAATACAATGCCGTACAGACAGAGAATTTGATTCCTGTATTGGTAGCCGCAATTAAGGAGCAACAGGCCGAAATAGAGCTTCTAAAGAATGAGGTGAAGCTATTGAAAGCCAAAAGCAAATAAGAATTTTTCAGTTTAAGTGTTTTGGAAAGAAGCTGCCCCAAAAGGGCAGCTCTTTTTTTATCCTTTATACATTTTTTCATAATATTCCTTGGCCATTCTGCTGGCTTCAAAAGCTGGTACCACATCCATGGCTGCTTTTTTTACCAGGCTTAACCATTGCTTCTGGTCGTTATAGTAGGTTGGTACTACGGTGCGTTCCAACACATTCATAAGGTTGGTATTTTCTTGGTTGTCTTGTTCCTGATCTGGTAATCCATCAGCTGCTGGCTGAATAAGGAAGCTGTTTACATTGTCTTTAGCAAATTCTGGTACCCAACCGTCAGGCAAGGAAAGATTAATGCTACCATTCATCGCTGCTGTCATACCACTGGTGCCCGAAGCCTCTCTGTACATCCTTGGATTGTTTAGCCAAACGTCGGAACCTCTTTTTAGTAAGGCTGATAACTCTAGCTCATATCCGGTAAGGACTGCACAATTTTTTAGAGGCAGTGCACGATTGATGATGGAATTAAATAGGCCGATTGCCCCAAAATCTTCTGGATAAGGTTTTCCTGCCCAAATGATTTGAACCGGAAATGCTTCATTATTAATCAAATTTAGGAACCTGTTCCAGTCCTGCATCACCAGGTCAGCCCTTTTATAACCTGCAAATCGTCTTGCCCAGACAATAGTCAATACATCTGGATTAAAAAGTTTGCCACATTGATTGGCCACAACTTTAAATAGATCGGCTTTCATTTCTTTTTTGCGAACTATAATCTCCTGATCATCACCAGACTTTATAGCTTTACCTATTGTGGGATCTTCCCAATATTTCTGGTTTTGAGCATTGGTGATAGAGATGATTTCGCATATTCCTGAGTTATGGCTCCACATGTCCCTGGCCACTTTACCATGTAGGGCTGATACTCCATTGGCTTTTCTGGCAAATTTAAGAGCAGCAAGCGTATAGCTAAAGTTATCGTCATCCATACCTAAAATTGACTTTACTTCATGTTCCTGCAAATGGTAAAAGAAGGACATTTCTTTAAGTAAGCTATACCTGTGTTCTTCATTGCCGGCCATTTCCGGTGTATGTGTGGTAAATACTACTCTCTTTTTTATTTCCTCCAGGCTTTTATGCTTGCTGTAGAGGTAAAAATTAAGGGACACTGAATGACCTTCATTCATATGGTATATGTCGGGAGGCATATTTAAAATGTCCAACAGCATCGCTCCGCCAGTGCCTAGTATGATAGATTGGGCAATACGGGTAGTTTCGTGGGGATCGTATAAACGATGGGTTATTGTACGTGATAAGAAGTCGTTCTCTGGGACATCTGTACTTAGCAAAAATAAAGGGGCAGTGCCAAATGTTTCTGGTTTTAACAGATAGGCACGGACGTGTACTTCGGCATCGTGCACCGGAACTTTAAAGGTGATACCCGTGTCCTGTAAGAAGCTATATTGTTTTTCTGTATAATCAGGCTTCATCAACATATCCTTATCTCTGGATTGGTCGTAATACCCATATTTCCATAGTATTCCAATACCAAGTAGGTTCTGTTTCAATTCGTAGGCACTCCTTAGGTGGGATCCGGCAAGGAAACCTAATCCGCCACTATATATTTTTAGCGCCTGATGTACCGCAAACTCCATAGAAAAATAAGCCACCGCAGTACTATACTGCTGATTGGGTTCGTAACCGAAAATGTCTTGTTTAGATAGCATGGGTTTAATTTATAAAAATTAATACGAATAAAGGACTTTGGATCTTATTATATATTAGGGACTTGTAATGATATTGTTTATTTTTCGCACATGAAAACATTGAAACCTACTGTAACTATTGAATACTGTCCAAAATGTGGCTGGATGCTTAGAGCTGCATATATGGCGCAGGAACTGCTGAGTACGTTTACCGATGACTTGAATGGCGTATTGTTAAAGCCAGCGGAAATAGGAGGAGCCTATGTGATCAGTATTGATGATATTGTTGTATTTGACAGGAAAGAGAAAGGTCGTTTTCCGGAAGTTAAGGAATTGAAACAATTGATACGTGATGTAGTGAGCCCCGAGAAAGATCTTGGTCATTCTGATAAGCCATCTTAAATTTTTGTAGGATATAGCCACTTTTGGCGCTTAAATAAGGCTTTGAAAGCAGGTTTTTGTAAATAATCTGGCTTAAAACCAGCATGGTATATGTTTTCTCAATTAATTAATTGCACAATATATATCGTAGTCCTATATTTGCATCACTCTAAAAGGAAACGATTAGTGTAAACGTTCAAATAAGAATGATGATTCCGTAGCTCAGCTGGTAGAGCATTACACTTTTAATGTAGTGGTCCTGGGTTCGAATCCCAGCGGGATCACAGAGAATAGTAACACAACGTACAAAAGCCTGCAATCATTTTGATTGCAGGCTTTTGTTTTTACCAAAACCTAAAATTCTCCAGAACAAACCATAATTTTCATTCGAATAATCCTATCCCGGAAGTAGCGATCACCGCATATCCAAAACTGATACAAAACACAGGATATTAATTGTCAAGTTGAGCAATTGCCAGATGGGTTATTTTGCAGTTGCTCAACTTGATACATCACGTTAACGCTCCCTTTTACGCACTACCACTTTTCCTTTGGCGTGTCCACTTTCCACATATTTCAAGGCCTCATTGGTCTGATCAAACGGAAATACTTTATCTACTACTGGTTTAATAGCAATCTGTTCAATCAATTTTGAAATTTCCTGTAGCTGTCTGCCATCTGCCCTCATAAGCAGAAACGAGTAGTCAATACCTAATTTTTTTGCTTTTTTGCGGATACCGTAGCTGATTAATGATAAGATTAGTTTTACAAACCATGGTGCACCTATTGCTTTGGCGAAATCTCCTGTGGGTGGACCCGAAATGGAGATCGCCGTTGCTCCTGGTTTCAATATCCGTAGTGATTTTTCAAGTGTTTTATTGTCCTGGCTATTTAAGACCACATCATAATCTTTCAGGATACTTTCAAAATCTTCCTTTTTGTAATCAATCAAAACATCCGCGCCTAGGTTCTTTAGCATTCCAAAGCTCTTTTCACTTGCTGTGGTAGCTACCGTTGCACCAAGATGCTTTGCCAGCTGAATAGCTATTGTTCCAACACCGCCCGAACCTGCCTGGATAAATACTTTTTGGTCTTTCTTCAGGTGGGCTATTTCTACCAAGGCCTGCCATGCAGTAAGTGCTACCAATGGAATGGACGCTGCCTCCTCCATCGTGAGGTTTTTAGGTTTAAGTGCCACATCCTTTTCATTTATAGCAATGTAATCTGCAAAGGTTCCGATATGGTGATCTGCCGGGCGTGAATAAACCTCGTCGCCCACCTTAAATTTTTTCGCCTGTCCACCAACTTGCGTAATCACACCTGCCACATCATGCCCCAATGTAAGTGGTAACTTGTAAGGCAAGATTAATTTAAACTCACCGGACTTGATCTTAGAATCAAGCAGATTGACACCCGAAGCATGGATTTCCACAAGGACTTCATTATCCTTTATTATCGGAACGGGGACATCAGCTAGCTGAAGATCTCCCTTTTTATCATATTTATTTATCCTGAATGCTTTCATTTGAATGTTTTAAAAGTTGATGGCTTTTCTTCGGATGAACCAATCTAAAGGCTATTTTTCTGATACTGGAACAACCAACTGATGGATTTTTTTAGAGTCACCTACCGGAACTTCAAATTGATTGTTTTCAAGCGCTGTAAATAACTCATCAGCCACTTCAGAAGGAGGAATGCCGTTAGCACCACCAATTTCTGCTGAAAATTCGGTGTTCACCAACGGTGGATATACTTCATAGATATTCAACTTGTCATTTTCTGCAAAGGTATCTCTAAGGCCCTGTGTGTAGCTATGCAGTGCTGCTTTACTTGCCGAGTAAGTAGGTAAATATTTGTTTGATCTAAATACAGCGATAGAAGAAATATTTATGATTGCGGCCTCTTCTTGTTGCAGAAGCAGAGGCAAAGTTAAAGCAGTAAAATCGATCACACTAATATAATTAGTGTTGATTTCCAGGTAAGCTTTTTCTGCGGAATTGTTATTGATATCGCTCAAATCATTTATGAAGGCAGCGCCCGCATTATTGATGATAATGTTCAGATCCGGATGATTACTTTTTAATTGTGCTGCAATATTAATCCTGTCAGATTGTAAAGATAAATCTCCCTTTATAGCTACTGCATTGTCCAGTTCCTTCAATGCACTTTGAAGACGTTCTTCATTACGACCGTTGATAATAATTTTGTTGCCTGCCGCACTTAGTTTTTTAGCAATGGCCAAGCCAATTCCGGCACTTCCGCCGCTGATAAAGATGGTGTTTCCTGATGTTTTCATAATATGCTTTTTTAATCTGTTATTAACTGTTTAGAGTGGGGTAGTTGGTATATCCTTTTGACCCTCATTGTTTTAATTCTATTAATTTGTTTATAATATACTTTTTGGTCTATTTTATGCTAAAAAAATTAAATACTATATCGTTCCAGATCCGATTTTAGATCTTTTATCAGCGTTTGCATCGGTTTTACGGTATCCATAGTTCTGCACATAATGATGCCGCCTTCTATCGCAGCAACCATTTTAAACGCGAAGGAAACAGGATTTAAATGTGATGAAAACTCTCCGTTGCTAACACCCAATTTAAGTATGTTGACAATATCTTCCTGTCCTGCTCTAAACACGGCTGCAACTTTTTGCTTGATAACAGGATAGTTGTCATCAGCATCAACAGCGGTATTGAAAATTGGACACCCTCCTGAAATGTAGGTTTCAATAGGGTTCTTATGAAAATCCAGAAATGCGAAAATCTTCGCTTTAGCTGTCTTTTTTTCTGAAACTGCTAAATATATTCTGTCCGATATCTTCTTAAGCAACAGATCAACTACCTGAGTGGAAAGGTCATCTTTATTCTCGAAATGGCTGTAAAGGCATCCTTTGGTTAGCTTCGTAGCAGATAGCACATCGTCTATATTGACACCAGAAACTCCTTTCTCATTGTAAAGGGGGGCAGCCGTTTCCAGTATAAATTGCTTTGTTCTTTCAGCTTTCGTCAACATATGCTTTAATATTACGACGCAAATATACTAAAAAGTATATTTCAACAAAAAAGGATTGTTAGAAAATAAATTTAATTACAATAATAAGACATCAGCTAGCCTAAAAGGGCCTTCTGTAAGCCGCTATTTAGGTGATTCCCAAGCTTGGGAATCAGTACTACCCAGTCCATTAGCATCAGCAAATTCCAATGTGAAGGTTGTTCCATTTCCTGGTACACTATTGAAGCTGATTTTGCCTTTCTGCAACTCGGTATACTCTTTACATAAGATCAGGCCCAGGCCTACACCTTTTTCGTTGTTTGTACCATAAGTTGATGCTGCATTCATCTTAAAAAGATCGTTCTGTTTTGCCATAGGAATACCCACACCATTATCCCTTATGTGCAACTTGACATGACCGAAATCATAAGAACTGTAGATCTGAATTTCTCCTCCAGGCAGGGTAAACTTTATTGCATTATTTATCAGGTTCCTAATGACCAACTTAAGCATATCCAAGTCGGCACTGAGTTCAATTTCCGGATCAATATTCATGCGGATTACAACATTCTTTATATCCGCTGCCGCATGTTGTACAAGTAGACAGGTCGATACAACTTCAGATAAGTTCAAGTTCACCATATTTACACTGATGCCACCATCCATTTGCGATTTTGTCCAGTTTAATAAATTGTGCAGCATTACCTGTGTGTTTTTCGTCTCGTTAAGCAGGTTACTTTCCAGAAATCGGCGCTCATCTGCCGATAATTCATGTTCATTAAGGGTCTCCAGGAAAATTGCAATAGAATTGAGGGGAGAACGTAAGTCATGAGACAAAATAGATAATAACCGGGTCTTAGAATCATTGGCTTCTTTTAAAGCCAGGGAAGATTTCAGTGCATTATTCTTTTCCCGTTGATAACTGTTGATCAGATAAGACAGCACGACGCCTATACATACGACTACAGAGATGTAAGTCGTTGCCATGTCAACAAACAAATCGCTGCGTTTTGCATAACTGACGTCGATCAATCCGGTGTTATAGTATTCAACCAGTAATAAACAAACAACAATACCCACATTGATTAGCATCCAAAATACATACTGCCGTGTGGGCATTACGGCCAATGTAAAAACCAACGAGAGTAGATAAAGTATTAATGTGGGGCCATGTATACCTGAATTGATGAAGTAATTAAATCCCATGAGCACACTGGTGCCGACGCTAAATAAAGTGAAACTAAGCTGCAGCCGTCCAAAGTATCTGGAATTGATGTACATCGCTACAATCACAATCCAGGTAGCCGAAAGTGCCAAATTGACCAATGGTACCTTTATGAAAGTATTTACCAGTAATGCCATAGGAAGACCGATCATGGCAATTACACTTACTTCATGAAATATCCTGGTTTGGAGCGGCGTGTCAGCGATACTGCCTATCAATTTGGTATGTAGCCGTTTAATAGATTCGATCATCAAAAAAAATTGCCGGTTTTTAAAGGAGTAAATTTAAGAAAATCTTATCAGTCTATTAGATTTTTATAAATGCTTGTTATTCTGAGTTCTTTTGTTCTATAAATCAGTCGATTATAAGGTGGGATTGAATTAAATTGAAATTAAGTCATTGTCAAGGTATGAAGTCTTAATAAATTTCATACTTTTGCACTCCTTCAAACAAGGAATTGATTCCGTAGCTCAGCTGGTAGAGCATTACACTTTTAATGTAGTGGTCCTGGGTTCGAATCCCAGCGGGATCACGAAGAGCCTCTAACGAAAGTTGGAGGCTTTTGTGCTTTAAATGGATTCGAATGAGAGACCCAATTGGGGTCAAACTTTCTTTTGAGCGCGCTATGTAAGGCGCTAGGGAGCGAAAAATCTCAGTGGGATCACACCTAAGACTATCAAAACATATAAAGATCTGCATCCGTACCTTATCACTAATGTAATCCAAAAAACCTGCGGCTATAATATAAGATTTGTTTTTTTACAGAGTCGAGCACGGCTCTGGTCCCAAATTACCGAATGAAATACCACGGTATGACTCCAGTACTACTAGTTCGATTTTGACCTTCATCAATGTATCTTAAAAATTTTTGCTGCAACTTTAACTTTTAATGATGTTATACATACAATCACAATGATACTTGCAAGCTTAATACAAAAGATAACAATGCTCAATGAAGAACAATCAGCCACTGTCGTTTCATACCTTAAGCCAGTTGAAGCGAAGAAAAATGAACAATTGCTTGAGTATGGGTTATGAATGCAAGCAATGGTGCTGTTTTGAGATCAGATCTATAATATTGGTTTATCCTCCTTGTGCTATGATTGCCGGTGGTAAGGAAGGGCTTCTAAATAAAATATTCGGGGAGTCTAATTTCACTTCTTTCTCCATCAAGGTTTGCAAGCAAATCGGAGAGCTTGTCGGTATAGTTATTTAGCTAGGTAGCCAGACTAGAAAGTACAAGTCAAGGAAATATTAGTTGCCCGATTTGCCCACAATTGCCGAGCTGATTTGTTATTTCTTTTTGAGAAATTTAAAAAGTTGTTGATTTAGTTTTTTTTTATCAATAAGATGATGAATGTCATTATTTTAAGTGTTTGAGATCAGCTGTCTAAGATTTGTTTGGTTGTACTTTTGGTTAAATTATTTAATCATGTAATTATGACCAAGAAGCTGTATCAACCCAAGCTACCTATCTATTTTAGACATCTGTTCGTTTTAATCATTATTTGCACGGCTGCTGGCATGGACCTGCATGCACAGGCATTGTATAAATTAAATGGCTCGAAAGATAATGTCGTAAAAATCTCTGGTAAATCAAATATTCACGACTGGACAATGATAGCGCAAAACCCTATGTGTGAAGCAAATTTCGGCGCTGTTTCCGGAGAGAGCGGAGTACCTAAAAATCTGGTTTCTTTAAATTTCAATGTTAAGGCTAAAAACCTCAAAAGCGAAAGCGAATCCATGAATAACCGTACCTACAAAGCCATTAAGGCTGACGCTTATCCGGATATCGATTTTAAACTCCGGGAAGCTACTGTTACACCCCTTCAAAAAAATAAGTTTTCTGTTAATGCTACAGGGACACTTACCATTGCCGGGGTTTCCAAACTCATTACTATACAGGTAATCGGGGAAGTTAGTGCTGACAATACCATTTTATGTACTGGTCAGGAAAAAATAAAGCTGACTGATTATGGTATACAACCACCAAGTTTTATGCTCGGAGCAATGAAGGTGGGTAACGAGCTGACTATTTCATTTATCCTCAATTTTAAAAAGTAACCTGTTAAAAAAACTATAAATAAAAGATCATGAAAATTAAAATTACTCAACTTTTAGTTCCAATAGCGCTGTTAATGTGGATTTGTTTTATTCCCCTTATCGGTAAGTCCCAGTTTCAAAAGGTAGACAATCTGAGACCATATGACAAGACTGGTATCAATGTATTTGAAGATCCAAAAGATACCGTCACCACATTTGATGGAATGAAGTTAAAATTCGGCGCTGGCTTTACTCAACAATTTCAAAACCTGAAACATAAAAATCCGGGAGCCTTAAATAACAACATTGGGTCATTTAACCCGGCTGTAGCTGGCAACAGGTTGAAAATAATTACCCCGGGATTCCAGACAGCGCAAGCCAATCTGTATATGGATGTTCAGCTGGCTGACGGGATCCGGTTAAACATCACCAGCTACCTTTCTACCAAGCACCACAATGAAACTTGGGTTAAAGGTGGATACATCCAGTTCGATAAACTGCCGTTCAAAGGTCAGATCTGGGATGATATCATGGAAATCGCAACCATCAAGATCGGGCACTTTGAAGTGGATTATGGTGATCAGCATTTCCGCAGAAGCGACGGGGGAAATGCGATTTATAACCCGTTTATGGAAGGCAATATTGTTGACGAGTTTGCAACCGAGATCGGCGGACAGGTGATGTTAAGGAAAAACGGTTTCTTTGGATTGATTGGAGCGACCAACGGCATGATCAAGGGTAATGTAGATTCTTTGTATGCTGCTTCAAATCCTGACGGTAAATACCATAAATCCCCATCGGTTATATTAAAAGGTGGATTTGACAAACAAGTGATGAAAGATGTCCGTGTAAGGGTAAGCGGCTCATACTATGGCAACCAAAGTTCAGGAAGTAACACCATTTTTGGTGGTGACCGTTCAGGATCTAATTATCAGTATGTGATGGAACTGAATTCTGCTAATCCCAGTAGTACAACAGGTGCGGGTACCCCATTAGCATTCTCTGGCCGCTTCAACCCAGGATTCAGCAAAAAAGTAAATACCATTATGCTAAACGGGTTTTTAAAAGTAAAAGGATTGGAATTGTTCGGTACCTACGAAACTGCTTCTGGAAGAACCGCCAAAGAAACAGACACCAGAAAAATGCAACAATTTGCTGCCGATGTAGTTTACCGTTTCGGAAAAACAGAAAATTTCTTTATAGGTGCTAAATACAATACGGTTACTGCGCGTTTGGCCAATACTACGGCTATTACCTATACTGATGATGTTAAAGTTGACCGTTTTGCAGGAGCTGCAGGCTGGTTTATGACTAAAAATATCCTTTTAAAAGGAGAATATGTAGTGCAGAAATATAAAGATTTCCCAACTCAGGATTATCGTTCCGGGGGCAAATTTAACGGCTATGTGATAGAAGCTGTGGTTGGGTTTTAAATTAACAGTATAATATTCATAATTATGATACCTAAAAAAATGAAAGCGGCGGTGATCCATGCATTTGGAGAACCGTTGCATATTGAGGAAATGCCGGTCAGAGCACCTGGTGAAAATGAAATTCTGGTTAAAGTAATTGCTTGCGGGGTATGCCACACGGACCTGCATGCCTGTCAGGGAGACTGGCCGGCGAAGCCAAAAATGCCCTTGATACCCGGACACGAAGCTATTGGATACGTAGTCGCTTTAGGGAATGGTGTGAAAAAAATCAAAGAGGGGGATATTGTTGGTGTGCCCTGGTTATATAGCGCTTGTGGTTGCTGTGATTACTGTTATACCGGCTGGGAAACGCTCTGCGAAACTCAGCAGAACGGTGGTTATAGTGTTGACGGTGGTTTTGCAGAGTATGTGGTTGCGGACTCCAGGTATGTTGCGCATTTTCCTTCAAATATCAATTTTATAGAAATGGCCCCGATCATTTGTGCCGGTGTTACAGTCTATAAAGGTTTAAAAGAAACTGCAGCGAAACCGGGAGAATGGGTAGCCATTTCCGGTATTGGCGGTTTAGGACACCTGGCTGTTCAATATGCGAAAGCTATGGGCTTGCATGTTGCTGCTATTGATATTTCAGATGATAAGCTACAACTGGCTAGAGATTTAGGCGCCGACCTTACCGTTAATGCAAAAGAAACTGACCCGGGTACATATCTCAAGAAGGAAACAGGCGGTATGCATGGTGTATTAGTTACTGCACCATCACCAATTGCCTTTAACCAGGGATTAAGTGCGCTCAGGCGTAAGGGGGTGCTTTCATTGAACGGCCTGCCTGCCGGAGCTTTTGATCTTTCCATTTTTGATACGGTGATAAATGGTACAACCATCAAGGGCTCGATCGTAGGTACGCGCAAAGATATGGAAGAAGCCATTTCCTTTGCGGTAGAAGGGAAAGTTAAGGCAACGGTTAAATCCGCTAAACTGGAAGATATAAATACTGTATTTGACGAGATGAAAAAGGGAGACATTAGTGGCAGGATCGTCTTAGAAATAGCCAAACCATAATCACTAAAAACGCCTGTAACATTGAGCACAGCTGGTTTTGAAAGTGTTTAGCCAGGACTCTCAAAATTAATCACTGAAATTAAAGCGCTATAAATTAATAAGCTTAATAAAATAACATACCATGGCGATACAAACAATCAATCCTTTTAACAATCAGGTTGTTAAAACATTTCAAGAAATGAGTGAAGAGGCGGTAGATTCCGCCATTGCAAGAGCTGAAAAGACATTTGAGAGCTGGAAGCGAATCAGTTATCAGGAACGTGCAACAATACTGCACAAGGTTGCCGCGCTGATGCGCTCCAAATCCACACAGTTAGCTGAGTTAATTACGCTGGAAATGGGTAAATTAATTTCGCAAAGTAAGGGTGAGATCGCATTAAGTGCTGATATCATAGATTATTATGCTACTAACGGAGCGACTTTTCTGGCAGATAAGCAATTGGATCCGCAATACGGAGAAGCCTATATTACCAGCAGCCCGATTGGGGTTTTATTGGGGGTTGAGCCCTGGAATTTTCCATTTTACCAGGTTGCCCGATTTGCCGCACCAAATATCATGGCAGGAAATGTGGTCCTGGTAAAGCATGCTTCTAACGTTCCCCAGTGTGCAATTGCCATAGAAGAATTGTTTACAGAAGCCGGTGCCCCTGAAGGATTGTACACTAATTTGTTTGTTTCGGGAAATAACGTGTCTGCCTATATTGCTGATCCAAGGATTAAAGGTGTTTCGCTTACAGGAAGTGAGAAAGCTGGTGCAAGTTTAGCCGCAGCAGCCGGAAGATCACTGAAAAAATCGGTTTTGGAACTGGGTGGAAGCGACGCGTTCATTGTATTGGAAGATGCCGATATTGATCAAGCCGTAGAATGGGGAGTGATTGGCCGGATGAACAACACAGGACAATGTTGTGTAGCCGCGAAAAGATTTATTGTTGTGGAAGCAGTTGCAGAAGAATTCCTGACCAAGTTCAAAGCGAAGCTGACCGGTTTAAAAGTTGGTGATCCGATGGATGAAAGCACTGAATTAGGGCCTTTAAGCAGTGAAAACGCAGCAGTTCAACTGGCAGATCAGGTTCAGCGTTCGGTTTATGCCGGAGCAAGGGTTGTGTTAGGCGGAAAACGAATCGACCGTCCCGGAGCGTTTATGGAAACTACTATCCTTACCGATATCAAACCTGGTATGCCTGCTTATTATGAAGAGCTATTTGGGCCTGTAGCTTCATTTTATACTGTTAAGGATGAGCAGGAAGCTGTAAAACTCGCTAATGATTCACCTTTTGGTTTAGGTGGTTCCGTATTTACTTCAGATAAAAACAGGGGTAAGAATGTAGCCTCGCAAATTGATACCGGCATGGTCTTTATTAATCATCCAACCTGGACGCAGCCTGATCTACCTTTTGGTGGTACCAAGATTTCAGGTTATGGACGTGAATTATCAAGTCTTGGAATTGAAGAATTTGTAAACAAGAAACTGATAAGATTCAGTGAGTATACTGATCCGTTTTAAACTTAAATTAGAATGTATGTGTTTTTCAGCAACAGCAAGTTTTAGTTCTGGAATAGCTTTAATGTTGATCGGAACAGTGACTGTTCAAAGCTCTAATGTCAGGACACATGTTCTTTTTGGATGTATCCCCCTGTTATTGGCTGTTCAACAATTTTCAGAAGGAGTGGTATGGCTTGCTTTGTCGGATCCTGTTTTTGAATATTGGAAAATTCCTGCAACTTTTCTTTTTTTATTTTTTGCACAGGTGCTTTGGCCAGTGTGGATTCCGCTGTCCATATTTCTTTTGGAAAAAGACAGGAATCGAAAGAAAATATTAGCTGCATTACTGATAGTTGGGGCAGGAGTGTCGGCATATTTGGCTTACCGTTTATTTGTAAAGCACATCTTTGCTGAAATTATTGGACATCATATTTATTATCATATCGGTGTGATCAATTTTTCCTTGCATCTATCAGCACTATTATACTTCTTGGCCACTGTTGTGCCAGCATTAGTTTCATCGGTAAAGAAAATGTGGATATTTGGGATCGCTATTGGTACTTCTTACATCATAGCAAACCTGATCTATGAACGATATGTCTTGTCTGTTTGGTGTTTTTTTGCAGCACTTGTGAGTATCATTGTATTTGTGATTTTATTTCGTCTCGATAAAACAGTGCTTTTTGATGTTAATTTAAAACGACAAGATGTAAGCTCATCCAGTTTATTTTAATCCTATGCTTCTGCCAACTCTTCTTCAGAAACTACTTCTTCAACTGGATTCAAGATTTCATTTAGTGTATTGTACATCTCTATAGCTTTTGGATGCAAGGCTAAAATACCATTAACCTGGTTGGTATTACCTGTAGCAATTAACTCGTTCAAATATTTTACGTCCTCAATAGTTAAAATGTTGTTTTCAAACTTGCTTGTCCATGAGTTTATAAAATTAGTCATGCTCTTGGTTTCAATTTCAGATAAAATAGGTTGCAGACTCTTTTTTAATTCATCAGAATGATAGGTTTCAACATTGTAAAATGGATTGAAAGCCTTAAAAAAAGGCATCTGATGCTGCGAAAGCTTTTTATAAGATTTTGAGAAATAAATTGAGATAATTAAGGCGGCTGGTGTTAATAGGGCAATTAAAGTGTAGTTCATTATAATTTCTTAATAGGGGCTAATTACTAATTGTTTTTTTTTTAATTAGGTGCGGCAAAAGTAATAGAAAAGATAGAAATAGTGGTATTTAATTTCGCAGTAATTCACATATTTATCTACTTCCCTAAAACCTTTAATTCATCAAGAATATCACTAACAATTTCAAATCTGGCCTTTCCAAAATCCGGATTCTTATCAGCTGATTGTATGCAATTTGAAAAGTAATAGACATTATCTTTAGTTGTAACATAGCCTACGTACCAACCTACATATTGTTGACCTTGTTTACCAGAGCCGGGTTTCGCTCTGACAACGGTATTTAATGTGTCCTTAACAATCATAATGTTCTTTACTATATCCATCGATCGCTTTGAGAAAGGAAGTTTGTCATCGTGCAGTCTTCGCAGAAAATCAATTTGCTCATTGGGTGTAATCCTAAGTTTACCCCATAACCAAAAACCATCAATTCCGCCTGTAATATCCGCATTGCCATAGTTTGTTCTATCAAGCCAATTCTTCATTCTGTCTTCACCTATTCGTTTAGCTAGTTCTTGATAGTACCAGACAGTAGAGTTTTTGAATGCATCCTTCATATCTGTATCTTTATTCCATGCTGGAAGCTGACGTTCTTTTCCGTCCCATTTAAAAAGAACATGTTCGTCTTTGACAACTCCCGTTTCTAAAGAAATCAATGAATTACATATCTTAAATGTAGATGCTGGTGTAAATGGTACAGAGGTTTGTTCTTGGTTGTATATAGTATACCGGTCATTCTTCTGATCGTATATAATGAAGGAACCCTGTACTTTATATTTATCGTAGAATTTTTTAAAATCTTCCCGGATTATTGTGTGGGGGATAGGCTTGAAAGAAACTAGTAAGATTATAATTAGAAAACAGAGTATAGAATAGATTTTAATGACTTTCATAATATAAGGGATTCTCGGTTGTCTAGTCTTTATATGTACTCTGCAAAGTAATAATTAATTCAGTAAGGATTTAGTTTGATTCTTTAGTTCCTGTTTTCATTAATTATTCTTTTTTCGAAATACTGAGTTATTTTTGAATGGTTTTTGGTCATTTCGATTTTTAGCTCTGTTTCGCTGGGAAAGGAATAATTACATCTAATAATCTCGCCGTCATCATATCTTAACATTAATTGGCGTTTTCGTTCATCTATGCTATAAGTAGTTGGGCCGACTTCATTAGTCTCGTCAACTTCTTTATAAATGCCATAAGCCCAAAAATATAGTTTGAGATTACGAGTTGCCAAAACGCTATCCTTAGATTCTTCTTTTACTAAAGTCCATTCAATTGGATGTTGATGTAACCAATCGCCTGTTAAGGCATTTGTTTGATTCGTATATACTAATAATTGTTGCAAAGAAAAGTAGGTAACAGTTAGGATAACAGCTATATTAAATACGATTTCAGCGATGTTGAGTTTTATCGATAACCTTGTACCAATAATTATTGAAAATATAGACTTTATTCGACTCCATTCAAATGCAAAGACCAATAAATTGAGAAATAAGAGTATTAAGGATAATATTTTTGTTCCATCCCATAGGTCTAATGCATAATTAATAAGAACCACGTTAAGTGTTACCGGTAACATTAAAATTGCGCCGAGTAAAGTTGCTCTTTTAAAAAATAGAAGTAAAGCAGGGCAGAGTTCTAAAAAACCTAAAAGGACTTGAAACCATGTCGAGTACCCCAAAAATACCCATGCTAATTGTTTGCTGGGCATGGTTTCTAATGTTTGTGTCTCTGTCCAAACAAAGCCTGGGAGCGCAAATTGAGTTTTTAAAATTTTAGTTATTGAATATGTGAGCATAAATGCGCCCAGGGAATATCTAACTATGCCAAGATAAAGGTGCTTTGTTTTTAAATAAGTGAGGATCGATGGTGTCATATTGATGGGCGTTAATTGAGTAAACTTGCTTAGTTGTAGTTGAGAATTTAAAATAAATAAATTACATCCATTTTAGTAAAATTAAAATATTTTTTTTACGAAGCAACAAGATGGAAAATTGAATTTTTTCCTTAAATATTCCTAAGTTGTGACACAGAAGAAGAATTTATATGAAGATGATTATTGAAACGGAGCGACTTTATTTTAGGGAATTACTAGAAACAGATGTTGATGGAATTTTTAGTTTGGATTCTGATCCCGAAGTACATCAGTATCTGGGAAAAAATCCAATTAAAACTTCCCAACAGGCAAAAGATGTAATAAGTTCGATTAGAAAACAATATGTTGACAACGGAGTGGGGCGTTTAGCTATAATTGAAAAAGAAACAAATGATTTTGTAGGATGGGGTGGTTTTAAGTTAATCACCGATTTAACGAATGGGCATATAGGCTATCATGATTTAGGATATAGATTTATAAAAACATTTTGGGGGAAAGGTTATGCCACCGAATCTTCAAAGGCAGCAGTGGAATATGCTTTTAATCAACTTAAGCTTCATGTAATTTATGCGATAGCTGATATAGGTAATTTGCAATCCCATAAAGTTCTAAAGAAATGTGGTTTTATAGAAAAAGGATTATTTGATTATGATCTTGTCCCGCATTATTGGTTTGAACTTTACAATCCAAACAAATAAGGTCGATTCTTCGAAAATTAGCGAGTTAAAAAAAAGCCGAACTTTTTAGGTTCGGCTTCATTATACACAAGTAGGTTTTACTTTAAATCAAACCTATCCAGATTCATCACTTTAGTCCAGGCAGCCACAAAGTCTTTTGTGAATTTCTGCTGGCCATCAACACTTCCATATACTTCAGCAATCGCTCTGAGTTCTGAATTAGAACCAAAGACAAGATCAGCACGAGTAGCTGTCCATTTTATTTCACCAGTATTACGGTCGCGACCTTCATAAACTTCTCTGTCAGCAGATGTAGCTTTCCATACAGTATTCATATCAAGTAGGTTGACAAAGAAATCGTTGCTAAGTTGACTTGGATTGGAAGTAAACACACCGTGTTTAGACCCATCGAAATTAATGTTTATTGTACGTAAGCCACCCAATAATACCGTTAACTCAGGCGCAGTGAGCGTAAGCAAATGCGCCTTATCAATCAGCAATTCTTCGGTGGATACAGGCAATTTCGACTTGCGGTAGTTACGGAAACCGTCAGCAGCAGGCTCTAGGTAGCCAAATGATTCAACGTCTGTTTGTTCTTGTGAAGCATCCATACGACCAGGCGTAAAAGAAACCTTCGTAGCTTGTCCTGCATCTGAAGCAGCTTTTTCAATACCTGCGCAACCAGCCAGTACAATTAAATCTGCAATAGAAACTTTTTTGCCATTTGCCTGTGCAGCATTAAACTCTTTTTGAATTCCTTCAAGTTTGTCTAATACCTTTTGCAATTGCGAGGTATTATTTACCTGCCAGTATTTTTGTGGAGCAAGACGAAGGCGTGCGCCGTTAGCGCCACCGCGTTTGTCTGTGCCACGGAAGGTAGAAGCCGAAGCCCAGGCTGTAGAAACCAGTTCAGATATACTTAAACCCGAAGCCAATACTTTCGCTTTCAATGCCGCGATGTCGTTTTCATCTATCAGTGTATGGTTTACAGCCGGAATAGGATCTTGCCATAGCAATTCTTCTTGTGGAACATCAGGACCGAGATAACGTTCACGTGGTCCCATGTCTCTGTGTGTCAATTTATACCATGCACGTGCAAAAGCATCCGTAAAGGCATCAGGATTCTCAAAAAAGCGTCGCGATATTTTTTCATAGACTGGATCAAATCTTAAAGCAAGATCTGTCGTCAGCATGGTCGGACGATGTCTCTTTGAGCTATCAAACGCATCGGGAATAAAAGCTTCTGCATCTTTCGCTACCCATTGATGAGCGCCAGCAGGGCTTTTAGATAGTTCCCATTCAAAGCCAAACAGGTTTTCAAAAAAGTTATGGCTCCATTGGGTTGGTGTTCTTGTCCATATCACTTCCAGTCCACTGGTAATTGCGTCTGGACCCTTGCCTGTACCATAGCTGTTGCTCCAGCCTAAACCTTGCATTTCAAGGTCTACTGCCTCCGGTTCTTTACCCACATGATCAGCAGAAGCTGCACCATGGGTTTTACCGAAGCTATGACCACCAGCTATCAATGCAACTGTTTCTTCGTCATCCATAGCCATACGGCCGAATGTATCGCGAATATCTTTGGCGGAAGCAATAGGATCGGGGTTACCATCCGGACCTTCCGGGTTCACGTAAATTAAGCCCATTTGTACGGCCGCAAGTGGTTTCTCCAGATTCCGGGAATGAACATCTCCATCTGCATCATCATCTGAAGCCAATACACCATCGCCTTCTACACCCGGTGAACCATGCGCATAGCGCAGGTCGCCACCGAGCCAGGTCTTTTCAGAACCCCAATAAACTGATTCATCTGCTTCCCATACATCTTCACGACCACCAGCGAAACCAAAGGTTTTGAAACCCATTGATTCCAATGCGATGTTCCCTGTAAGAATCATCAGATCGGCCCATGAAATATTACGGCCATATTTTTGTTTAATTGGCCAAAGCAATCTGCGGGCTTTATCCAAACTCACATTGTCTGGCCAGCTGTTAAGTGGAGCAAACCGTTGCAGACCTGCACCAGCACCACCACGTCCATCACCTACACGATAAGTTCCGGCGCTGTGCCAGGCCATCCGTATAAATAAACCGCCATAGTGACCAAAATCTGCAGGCCACCAGTCTTGCGAATCGGTCATAAGTGCATGAAGATCTTTTTTTACGGCCTCAAGGTCAAGGCTATTAAAGGCTTCTGCGTAATTAAAATCTTCACCCATTGGATTGGATAAAGAGGAGTGTTGACGCAGGATATTCAGTTTTAACTGGTTAGGCCACCATTCGCTGTTCCGGGTACCACCACCACCAACATTATGTTTCATGCTGCCATTATGAAAGGGGCATTTACTGATGTCATTTGATTCTTTTTCCATACTTTAAATATTATGTTTGAACGTTCTTGTACTTCGATATTTGAAAAGTATTATAAATTTAAGGTATTGAATGTTATAATCACAATCAATTAATTCTATGGTGGATAGTTAAAATCTATCCCACAAATGGAGGAAGATGTAGAAAAAGCTGCATTTGGTCATACTCAATTAACCACTCGTCAATAATCTTTTCTCCTTTTAGGGCTGCTTCCGTTCTTCGTGTCTGATATACAATAAGATCAGACACAAAATATGAAAACATTACGTTATTCTCTTACCATAGCTGGTATGGCTTTCGGTTCATCCTTATTTGCACAGAGTGGATTCTCGGGGAAAATTAAAGCCGAATATGTTCCTTTCTCCAATTATGTAAGACCGATAGACAGTCTTAAAACTGGGTCTACCAGTGATTTTAAGCGAATTCAGGCCGCTTTTAGCATCCCCATTTCAACAACATTAGATGAACTTGGGCGACCAAAAATCTGGGCCGTTGGAGTAGAGGGTTCCTATGCTAAAATGACTAGCCGAAACTATGAGGAACAGTTATTCCCTACAGAAATGCTTAATGCGCAGATTGGTCTAATTCATTCCAGGCACATTAGTAAAACCTGGTCAATCATGGCGATGGCTTCAGTAGGGGTTTATACGGACATGGAAGAAATTTCATCTAAAGACCTACTTGCCCAGGGTGGAGTTTTGTTTATTAAACATTTCAATCCAAGATTGGCCTTAGGGGTGGGGCCGGTATTAACCAATACCTTTGGTGTTCCTATGGTTATGCCAGGTCTATATTTCAATTGGTCTACCCAGGGGCGGTATAAACTACAAATTAATTTCCCGAATGGAATCGAGTTTGGTGCAAAATTGAACGATGCGGTAGAACTTAAAACTGTCGTCGAACTGAGTGGTATGACTGCTGAAGTAAACCGTAATAATACTTCAATGCTTCTAGGTTACCAACAGGTTGTTGCTGGGTTACGTCCTCAAATTAATTTGAGTAAATCACTGTCTATTCAGTTAACTGCTGGTACATCGCTTGCCCGCTCCTTTAGTTTGACCAGTAGAAGATTGAAGGATTTCTTTAAGATGAAGAATGAAGCGGATCCTCGGTTTACGACTACGTTTTATGGATCCGCTGGATTGTCATGGAATTTTTCCAAACGCTAGCGGCTTAAAAGTTTATTGTAAACCACCTCATTTAGTAAATCCTCCCTGCGGGTTCTGGAAATTGGAAGTTCCTGTCCATTGATGAAAATCCGACCGCCAGATACCTGGTCAATATGCGCAATATTGACTAGGTAAGATTTATGAATTCTAAAGAAGTTATCCCTTGGAAGTGTCTCTTCCAGGGATATCATCGTTTGGTGGATCACCAGTTCCTGATCTTTAAAATGGAGTTTGGCATAATTCTGCATACCTTCAATATACAAGATGTCAACCCAGGAAATCTTTCGGAAGCTATCGCCCTGCCTAACGTATAAAAATGTATCCACAGGTTGCGGATGTCGAGGACTTAAGCTCATCATATGCATCTGTCTGGCTTTCAAGGCCGCCTGGTAAAAACGCTTAAAGGGGATTGGCTTTAATAAATAATCTACGATCTGAAGTCGGAAGCCTTCTAGCGCATGTTCCGAATAAGCGGTGGTTAGGATGGTAAGTGGGGGATGCTCCAGCGATTCTAAAAAGTCGAGCCCGGATAAATAAGGCATATTGATATCCAGAAAAAGAAGATCGATATTCCCTTTTCTTATGTAATCAGAGGCTTCCATCGCCGAAGAACAAGAGCCTGCAACAGTCAGAAAGTCTAACTTTTCAATGAAATCAATAATTCCTGCCCTCGCCAGGGGCTCATCATCAATAACCAGGCACTGCATTGCAGGTTCAGGCTGTAAAGAGTTTGAGTTAAGTGTCGTGGTCATGAGTTTGATGGATTTAATTGTAAGCGCAAATATACCTTATAGCTTGATTCTGTTTTTTCAATGTTGAGTTCGTGTTTGTCCGGGTATAGGATTTCAAGTCTTTTTTGAACGTTGGTTAAGCCTATTCCTCCACTGTCTTGTTTGCGTGGTTGTTGTGCCGAATTGGAATTATCAATGTTCAGTTCCAGCATGTCGTCTGATTGTTTTAACATCAGATGTACATAGCCCTTTTCTGTGGGTAAACGGGATACATGTTTAAATGCATTTTCTATAAACGGTACTAACAATAATGGGGATATTTCACTTTTGCCATTCTGAATGGTCCAGTTATATTTCACTTCAAGTTCATCTGCCCATCTGATTTGTTCTATCGCAACCAAATCTTTCAGGTATTTCAGTTCCTTTTCCAATGTCACAAATTCACGGTTACACTCATACAACTGATACCGGAGAATATCTGAAAAACGGATTAATAACACAGAAGCGCGGTCAGTGTCTTTCTGCATAAGGATATGAATGTGATTAAGTACGTTGAACATCAGATGCGGATTGATTTGATCCTGTAAAATCCTGAGTTGTGCTTCCAGATGTACCTTAAGTAATTGCTCATGATTTTTCTCCATGAGGCTATGTTCCTGATAAAACCGCAGACCACAGGCTGTAGCATTGATCAAAATTGCAGAGGGAAGGTTGCTGTAAAACCTGAGCAGAGATTCGCTATAGGCTTCCATTCTTTCTGGAGTATCGAAAGCAGTCCCCATTACATAATGTTTATAAAACCACAATGGGATGGCTGTTAATACAAGCGCTAAAAGCAAGGTCATTAAAAGGCTTTGGCCTACAAATAACTTCATTTTGCCATTAACAAGGGCATTTGGAAGTAGGACGTCACTAACGGTATGGGCCACAACAATGGCTGCTGCTACAAATGCGATCGATTGTAAAATTGAGGGTACAAGCTGAAAATCTTTTATCATTTGTGCCCAAATGGATATACCCAGGAGTAACCAGTAAAGGCAGATAAAAAGCCAGTGTTTATTGAGTAGAGTCTTTTTCATATATAAGATAGACTGTCCGAAAGGTAACAGTTCTTAGAGAGCCGTTCCGTTCGGACAGTTTGAAATAGAAGGTAAAAGTAGAAAGAATTTTAGAAGATCATGAAGCCGATACTGGCCTGAAAGGAATTAGGTCTTGCCTTAAATTCTTTACTGATATTGGTCAATGCACCTTCATATCTTAAATCGAAGGTTAATTTTCCAACATCTACACCAGCGCCTACCTGATAACCAACATTAGATTTGTCGAATTTCTGAAAAGACTGAGATACTTGTTTTAAAACTGAAGCTTTGTCGTTCAGTACATAAGAATAAACACCACCACCAAAAATTCTAAAGTTTAAATTGTCAGACTGTAGAAGCTTGTAGCCAACCAATACTGGGACTTCAATGCTGCTCCATTTGGCTTGTTCTTTGCCAAAGCTGCTATTTTCAATCTTCGATTTTTTTTGCGAATACAATACCTCGCCCTGTACATACAGTTGAGAAATGTCTACCCGTGTAAACAACCCGCCATGATATCCCAGTGAATATTTGGCGTCAAGATTACTCTTTGCTAACGAAAGGTTAGAGAAATTTGCTCCTCCTTTAAAGCCAATGTGTATTGGGCTTTTGCTTTGCGATTTCGCTTCATTAGTGATAAATGCAGTACCTACCAGAAGTAGCGTCATCAGATTCTTCAATTTTAATTGTGTTTTCATTTGTTTTTATTTTCCACAAAAGAGGGGAATTCGTCAGTGCGACTCAAAATGATTTGACCAATTGCAAGTTTGAATTGACAAATGACTAAAAAAGAAAAGATGTCTCTGAAAACTTTATGCGTTCTGACTTGTAGTATTTAAGATTAAAAACAACAAGCCATGTTAGAAAAGTCAAAAGCATTTAGTTCATTTTCAGTAGATAACCTGGAAAAGGCAAAGAAATTTTACGGATCAATACTTGGGCTCGAAGTTAAAGACAATCCAATGGGCGTATTAGAATTGCATATTGAGGGATCATCTCCGGTAATGATTTATCTTAAACCCGATCACCAAGCGGCAACATTTACTGTACTCAATTTCCCCGTTCAATATGTTGAAAATGCAGTTACTGAGCTCGAAGAAAAAGGTATCCATTTTGAACACTATAATGATGAGCATCTTAGAACGGATGGGCGAGGGATTTTTCGTGGCGATGGACCGGTGATTGCCTGGTTTAAGGATCCCGCAGGTAATATCCTTTCGATAGTAGAAACAATTTAAAAATGAAAAAATTACTTAAGATTTGCTGTTTTTTTAGCCTTCTTACAGGGAGTATTTACCTTCTATCTTCCTTTCTGATCAATCCTTCGCCAGTTACCGTATATAAATTTCCTTATAAACGGGCGGGTTTAACGGAACGGCAGGCTGCCGAACACCTGTTGAGCAGGTTCTCTTTTGGGGCAACACCAGGACAAGTTGACTCGGTGATGAAAATAGGCTTGGAGAATTGGTTCAATCAGCAACTCAACGCCGATTTGCCAGATGATTCTTTGAACAAACGCTTGAGCCTTTATGATGCCATTAAACTGAGTAATGCAGAGGTATGCCGTCAGTATCCACCTGGATTTGTAATCCGGTCGATGGCAATCAAAGATTCCGTAATCAGTAAAGATTCTGTCAATAAAGCAGTAGATAAAAAAGCCTTTAACTTGCAGTTGAAGGCCTATATGGATATGAAAGGCTATAAGTCCGATCAGGATCTTTATAAGCAATTTATTAATCAGAAAATACTTAGGGCAGCTTATACCCGCAACCAATTACAGGAGGTGATGACCGACTTCTGGTTTAACCATTTTAACGTTTCCTTTTTTAAAGGCGAATGTGCCCAGTTTATTCCTGCGTATGAAAGAGATGTAATTAGGCCTAATGTTATGGGGAAATTTGGGCAGTTGCTTTTGGCCTCTGCGCAGTCGCCGGCAATGTTGTATTACCTGGATAACTTTAGCAGCGTTGGGCCGCCAACAGCCGCCCCTGTTAAGCCTCAAGCCAAGCCTGCTGCAGCCAATGGTACTGATATGATGATGGCAGGTACTGAGGGGGCTAATGTACCCAATAAAGCAAAAACCCTTACAAAGCCTACCAATGTGAATGGTTTGAACGAAAACTATGCTCGTGAGGTGATGGAACTACATACCCTTGGTGTTGATGGTGGTTATACGCAACAGGATGTGACCCAGGCAGCGCGAATACTAACCGGTTGGACTGTTTACCCAATTAGCGACAATGCCTACGGCAGCGCTATGAAAGGCCTTGTTGCCAAAGTAGGAGAGGATAACCTTGCACAGAAAGGTTATGTGCGTAACGGCGATTTTCTATTTACACCAAACCGACACGATCGTGGAGAAAAAGTGGTGCTAGGCCATCGTTTCCCAGCTAGTACTGATCCAACAGTAGGTTATCAGGAAGGAGTTACGTTGTTGGATATGTTAGCACATCAACCCGCTACGGCAAAATTCATTTCGCGTAAGCTTGCTGTGCGTTTTGTTAGTGATGCTCCGGCACAGAGTCTAATAGATAGAATGGCGAAGTCCTTTACTGATCATGACGGTGATATGAAACAGGTATTGATCACAATGGTAACTTCTCGCGAGTTCTGGGATAAAAAGACTTTGTATAGTAAAACCAAATCACCTTTTGAGCTTGCAATCAGTTCGGTACGTGGTTTAAATGCGGATATTAAAGATCCTTATCCGCTATTTGGTTGGATTTCCCGGATGGGACAAAAGATTTATTATTACCAGGCGCCGACAGGCTTTCCTGACCGGGGTAAATACTGGATCAATACAGGTTCGCTGCTAAATAGGATGGATTTCAGTCTGGCCTTAGCATCCGGACAAATCGCTGGAATAAAAGTAAATCTAAACAAAATCACAGCGCAACAAAAAGCGCAGGAAAATGCACAGGCTATTATCGATACTTATAGTAAGTTGTTACTGCCAGAGAAAAAGTTGGATCAGACGAGCAAAAAGTTAGCTGATCTATTAAACGATCCGGGCTTGTTGGTTAAAGCAAATAACATTGTTCGGCAGGATAAAACAGCGGTATCGGAAAGACCAGAAGCGGGGGCACCAGGCGATATGATGTTTATGGGCGTCATACCAGACAGCAAGGCGAAAGTGGCCGCTACAGTGGATAAACAGAAAAGCAATTATGATATGTTCAGAAATAAACGCAGTGCGATGCAAGCATTAGCAGCAGGTGTTATTATTGGCTCTCCTGAATTTCAACAACGTTGATCTAGATATTATGGTCACTGGCAAATTGGATCAGCTCACCAACGCCTTTGAGGTTTAATTTTCGGTAGATGTTTTTCCGATGGGTTTCTATGGTATATGTACTCAAGCCCAGTTGAGCCGATATTTGTTTGTTGCCATGACCAACCTTAATCAATTTAATGATTTCTATTTCCCTTGGAGATAGCTTTAAATTATTAGCAAAGTCATCTTGCTGCCAGACTGGCTCAGTAGATGTCTGCGGAAAGGGCGAATCAAAACAGGTACCTCCATTGGCAACATGAATCAATTTTTCTTTTAACAGAGGAGCAATAATATCTTTCAGTATAAAGCCTTTTACACCATTTTCTTTAGCTGAAGCAATGAGTTTAGCATCGAAATACATACTTAGAAATACGATTTTAATATCGGGCATACGTCGCCCTATTTCTTTAGCGGCATCCAATCCATTCATATAAGGCATATTAATATCCAGCAAAATCAAGTCTGGCATTATCGTATTTAATACCTGTATCAAAAGCTTGCCGTTAGCTACTTTAGCTATTACTTCAAAGTCAGGTACGCTATTTAATATTTGCTCCAGGCCATCGGCTAACAACAAATGATCGTCAGCAATAATGATTTTAGTTTTCATGTGGTGCTCCTTTAGTCTTGCGATCAAGCGGAATTTCTATAATGATTGATGTTCCCTCTGCGCTGTCATCTATATTAATCTTTCCGTGTAAAAAATCAGTTCTCGAATAGATGTTTTTCATGCCAATACCTTTGGTAAAAGCGGTTGTACTGCCACCTATGCCATTGTCTTCCAGCATCACAATAATTTCATCATCAGTAAGCAGTAGCTGTATGGTGGCTAAACTGGCTTGCGAGTGCTTAAGTGTGTTGTTGATGAGTTCATTTATAATACGGTAAATCGTAATAGAAAAGATGTTTCCAATATCCTGATCGTTTCCTTCCGTAATCAAAGTAAAGCGAATGTTACTAATCGCATTTAGTTCGTCGATTTTGTTTTTCAAGATGTGAAAAATGCCCAATTCGCTAAAGTCTTTAGGTAACAGATTGTGTGATATAGATCTTAAATCACTGATTGCCTTAAGACCTATATCAATCCCCTTTTGATAATGAATCTGGTTATTTTTGTTTTGCGCTTCATCGTTGGGGAGATGGCTAATGTGTAGCAAAAGGGTAGTTAGGGTAGAGCCTAAATCATCATGGAGATCTTGCGCAATGCGTTTGCGTTCGTCTTCTTGAGCAATCACAATTTGCTCCATTGTTTTTGTTTGTTGCTCGTTAAATTCTAACAGCAATTGTTCTTTTTCATTTTTATATAGGTTATATCGATAAATGATACCAATAAAAATGATGATGGCTTCTATGGTCAGACCAATTTGGATATCGTTAGGTAAAGACTGTACAGCACTATTTAAACTGCCCCCCAATAGATAAATGCAATATCTTATAATGCCAAAACCGATAAAACCGCCACCAATTAAATAAAACCAGGCCAGCTTTACTTTCTGAAAAATCTTCTCAATGGTGACTAAATAAAACAAAATAGAAAGCACAATTGCTAAACTGATGAATATATACTCATAGGTCACCTTGAGTGTGGCAGAATTCTCAAACCAGTAATGGATTGTAAAACCTACAACAGGAAGTATAAAAAAAGTATACTTCAATACATCCATACTCCTTTTAAAACGAGAGTTTTTAGATGTAACATCCAAAAATGCGGTAATCAGGTTGGTCATGGTAATGAAACCGAGACTGGCGGCGATGTATTCCGATATGGTAGCCAGAAAAGGTTGATTAGGGTACAGATATTGGAAATCTAGTGCCACATTGCAATACATCCAAAACAACATGGCCAATACATATTGAGCATATATCAAGTGTATTTTTTCCTTTAATGATAGGTATAAGAAAATATTGATGAGGATACTAAATATCATGATCCCAGTTAACACACCCAGAAATAGATATTCCTTTTTCTCTTCCGCTCTAAAGCTGTCACTATCCATTAAAGTAGGGAGGATGTTTAAGCTAGAACCTTTATTGTCAATTGATGCTAAATAAGTACCATAGCTTTGACTACGCAATTTGATAGGGAACACCATGTCGTAGTGCTTGTAAGGCCGCGCATTAAAATTCAGCTTCATGCCCGACTGCCCCACAAGCACATAACCAGTGTCGGTTTGCAAATAGAGCTGTGCTAAATGTAACCAGGGCTGATGCAGTTGGAAGTAAAAAGTGCCATCTGCTTTTTGTTCATTTTTTAGGGTAAAGCTTAACCAGTAATAATTTTTGGTAACTCCCGCGTTGATGGCATGATCGGGATATAGTTTTTTGAAGGAATTGGTATTTACAAGTTTTGAGACTTCTTTTACCGATATCTTATTTGGGGTTTGATAGTAGTATAGGTGTTCGTTAAACTGGAAGCTTGCATTGTCTCTGATATACAAGGTATCCGATCGCAGCTGTGCTGATACATCCATTACCAGAAGTAGAGGTAAGAGTAGGCCCAGCCACTTTAACGCTTTTATGATCACCTTGTCCAGTTTAAGTTACACTGCAAATATCTAATATAAAATAAATATAAAGACGTACCCAATATTGGGTATTGCAGAGCCTGTTACATCATTTTACTTTTGGTTTAATCATCCCTAAAACCAAAATCTATGAATGCTCGCTTTAGCTTCCGTGGTAAAGGCTCATTGGCCCTTATATTCTGTTTAATTCTGATTAGCAATACGGCAAAAAGTAATCCCCTTAAGTGTTTAAATAAACTATTTTATTTACTGTTTGGTGTATTTATGTTTTGCGGAATTAGTGCATGGGGGCAAAACAGCCCTGGGGATTTTAATAATCAAATACATACTGAAATTAATGATTATTACTTAAAGGTATATTGGGGAACAGATTTGCCCTGGTATAATGATGACGATGATCATGCTACTTTAGAAATAAAAAACTCATCAGGATATCCAGCATGGAATTATTACTACCTGGCGGTTAATAAGAACGATGGTAATTCTAATTATCCGGCAGGACAAAGTATTACTAACTATGGGCCAAACAGGTCGTACAGGTTAGAAATTTTCTATCAATGGGGAAGAAATTGTAATGGATGCCATTTGAAATGGGGTACAAACTATCGCGAAGGAGTAACCCCGAAACTAAAAGCGCCAACAAATGTAAACCTACAAACAACAGTAGTTGATGGCATAAATTACCCAAGTAAATTATCCTGGGCAAAGGGAACAAGCGTTCCGGATAACCTGTTGGATTATTACATCTACTTAAAAAAGGGTAATGCCAGTTTCGAGTTGATTGCAACAGTAGCAGGAGATAAAAGAGAATTTGCTATTGATTATGCGAATATGGAATCAGGAGATTACGTGTATTCTGTACAAACGGTGCTAAATGATAGTGCGCCCGGCGACTGGAACAAAAATAAGGATCAAGATTATGAAGCCCCGACAAGTGCTCCATCCTTTAACCTTTTAAATAAGGGACTTACTGCAAGCTCGGCAGAAAACGGTAAAATTAAATTAGCCTGGCCATCATTTAACGGTACTTTAGGTTTGGATGCAATTGTAATTTATAAAAAAATAACAGGCACTGCCCAGGATACAGAAGTTGCAACCGTAACAAAGGCAAGTAAAACCTACAGCGATCTGGATATTATTCCGGGCAAACGCTATACCTATTATTTAAAGCTGGTACCGGATAATAGTGGTACAAATACCGCCAAAATTAACAGCTATAAATCTTCTGAATCAACTGGATATGCTAATCCTAATGGTAAATTAAGTGGCTACGTAAAATCATTAACAGGCGTTGGCATTGCAAATACAACTTTAACTGCGGTATCTAAAAATTTGCTAAATGATGGTGCAACAAATAATACACGTACTTACACCGCTACAACCGATGCAACTGGCTATTATGAAATTACAGATGTTTATTACGATGCGAGCGCCGATTATGTAGTAACACCAAAATTACTTACCTATACAGACAGGCACGATCCAGCCAACATTACCCGGAAATTAACGCTGGATGAGTACAATGTGAAAAATATAAACTTTACCGATACAGCATCTTTTACTGTAAAAGGTATGGTTTATTTTCCTTTGGTGGATAAAAACAATGCGAAATTTAAAATAGAAGCCGATTCAGTTGATGTTTATGTAGATGGAATAAAGAAAACAACTACCAACCAGAGCGGAGAGTATAATGTAAGTTTTCCGGTTCAGGGCGTTCACCATATTGCTGCGGTTTATAAAAACCATAATATTCTGCCTTCAGGCGATGCTTTTGATGCCTCAACCAATAGTTATGTTCAATTAACCAACAGCAGTATCGTTACGAGGAAGAGTAATGATGGTAAAATTGATTTAAAAGGTTTCTCCATAGATGTAAACAAAAATTTTACCAATGTTAACTTTATTAACCTGCAAACCGATACGTTAAAGGTAAATGTGTATGCTACGGACGGTAAGTTTGCCATTGGAGAAGAAGCGCTGGTTGCTGTATATCCCCTAAAACCAAATGGACTAGCCAACTCTACAGCATTAAACAAGTTAAGTGTATTGTCAAATGGGAATAAAACGAAGCAAAGCGGCGAAACTTTAACAGGAGACACCTATAGCTGGGGCGCTTATAGTGTTAGTTTTAACGAAAATAAGGGCGCCGTAAAGGTTGTTTTGCCATCTACAAGATATCAGGTAAAAGTAAGCGATGTATTGAAGAAGCAGGATAAAAATGCTGCATATAGCGCTACTAATTCTGTACAAAATACTAATCAACAAGTATTCTTTGATAGAATACCTCAAACTGTATTTTTGGGCGCCAGAGACTCGATAACAGTAACCAGAACGCTTATTACGAAATGTTTGCCAGAAACTGATACGCAGGAAGTCATTAAGGGCCAAAACGGACAAGATTCAGTGATTACTGTTAAAGCCTGTTCTAAAATTAAGGACACCTTAAATGTTCAGGTAAAAGTTATAAAACCAATTTCACCATTAAATTTCGTATACCATAAAGATGTAGAGATACTTTGGAATGATGAAAATGATGGCGGCACCGTGGCCAGCGATTTATTGTTGGCAGGTAAAAACAGGTTACCCGCAAATATAATTAATCAATGGAATGCTGCACAAAGAGGTTCGTCATCACTTTATTTAATGACTCAAGGTGATCAAAATGCCTTAAGTTTTAATATTATTGAGAAATACAAAATATACGATGAGGATCAGTATCAATTTTACTATGTGGATTCGGCCCTGGTGGAAGTTTACGATCAAATAGGTGATGTAGCGAATAAGCAATCTTACAATTATATTGCTACAACACCACAGCAAAAGTCAAAAGGCTTTACTTATAACCTGGTTCCAGGCGTTCCAAATTTCAGTTCCCTTCCGTTTTATGATAAATCATTTCAAATATATGCTTCAGTTGGTGTAGGCGGAAGCACGCTTCGCGTAAGTAAATTAATTTATGGTATGGTGCAAGGCGAACGTGAGGAAGAGGGAAAAGGCGTAACCGTTACGCCAAATATACCTTTTATGGTTTTACATAGGCCGCCAGGTGATAATTCTTATGCTAAACTATCAAAAGGTTCCAAATTTACCTGGAAAAATACAACCCGATATGGTACCAGTGGTGGAGCAGGGGTAATGACCAATTTGAAGTTTGGATCTAAAACCATAGCATCATTTAACCTGGAGTCGCAATTAGTTTTTGGTAGAGATAATGATGGCGAGCGGGGTACCGAAACTACAATGACAATTAGTGAAGAGATTCAAACCAGTGATAATGAAAACAACATCGGTCAGCGTGGCGATATTCTCTTTTTTAACTCAAAGGCATTAAGTTATGGCGTTTATAAAAAATTGAGATACACAGCGCCAATAAACGCAGGATCCGGCAAAATAGATTCCTATTCTGATGCTGCCTTTGCAGACAATGGAATTGCCAGTACTGTTATGTATACCTATGCGCAGGTTGTTGATACAGAGATACCTAAGCTGAACAAAATGATTGCAAATAATGAAATTGGTATTGGTGTAGAAAAAGCCAAGCCAGCATCTGATGCAACATATATCAAAAGAAAACAGTTGGAAAATGCCAATTTAGGTGCCCAAATCAATGCCTATAAAAATGTTATTAAGCAATTAGATTCAGTTCAAAATTTAGCGCAGAATAATAAAGATAAACTGAAGCCATTTTACAAAACAATGGTGCAGGACGAGATGGCTAAATATTTAAATGATAGCGATGCAGATAAAAAAGTAAAAGAAAACTTAAAAAATGATAATGGCGATTTATATGCCTTACAAAAGAATGTAACTTTTTCTAATGGTGTTGATTACACCTTTACCGTAGAAAACTCCATGGCCACCATTGATAATTTTGCCTATGAAGTTTATGTAGATATGGACATGTCAGTATATGCACATATTGGCGATAATGAAATGAATTATGCTGAAGTTGGAGCAGTGGCAACATTACACAGTATTTTAGATAGTAAGGTTGTAGAGCGTAGTGGTGAAAAAACAAGTAGCATAGAAATACATCTGGCGGATAAAAACCCAGGCGATTATTACAGTGTGGATATGCTGGTAGATCCAATATACAATACACCGCTATTTGCGGTATATGGCGGCGCATCTTCTTGTCCCTGGGTTCCTGGTACTTTAAAAAGAGATATACCCACAATTGCTGTTGTTGGAGCTCAAAAGCAAGTTAACGTACCGGCAGATCAGGCGGCAACTTTTACCATTCAACTGGGTAACGAAAGTGCAACCGACGAAGGCCGTCAATATAATGTTAAAGTAAATTCGCGTAGCAATCCTTATGGGGCAAAACTTTATTTGGCTGGTCAGGAAATTAATAATGGAGTGGCCACTTTTTATGTGGCTCCAAAAGATTCGGCAAGAGTAACTTTGGAGGTAAGGAGAGGTCCTTTGGCTTATCAGTATGAGAATTTAGAGCTATATATTGGTACTACCTGCGAAAACTTAGAAACTGATAATTCTGACGATTTAGGCTCTGCTATAAAAAGCACCAAAGTAAGTGTTGCTTTTGTTCCATCATGTGGTTCTGTAGATTTGTTTAAACCAGGTGCAAACTGGCTGGTAAGTTCATTAAACAATAATAAACTGCAAATTACTTTTAATAAATACGATGCTAATAATCCTAACATGAGATGGATAGGATTAGAATATCGTAAAAAAACTGGTCAAAATGCAGGCACCATTGAAGAACAATGGAAAGAGGTGGTCACCATAAAACCAAATCAATTACAGGATGCTTTTTATGATTATTTGTTTGATGTTTCTTCCCTTGAAGATGGTGATTATGAATTAAGAGCTAAATCGGTTTGTACGGATGGTTATTATTTCTCTGCAGTATATTCTGGTAAAATAGATAGGGCATCTTTGAATGTTTATGGCTTGCCAGAACCACAAGACGGTATTTTAGGCATTGGTAAATCTTTAAGCGTAACCTATAATTCTGTTTTAGCTGCAAGCCAGCCAACTTTAAAAATAAAACTTACACGGCTTGATACAAATGAAGAAATTCCGGTAACCTATACCATGAATGCTGCTGCAAATGCGATTAATATTGTTTCAGTAAACGGGGATGCAGTATTTGATGCACTTGAAAATATTGAACTCAAAGCAGAGGTTAGCGGGGCAATAGCCAACAATGCCAATGTACAAGCAGATACGATAGTTTGGAATTTTGTAGTGAACAGAAGCTCAGTGTACTGGTCGCCAAGAAATATTACTGTTAATGCAATTGAGAACCAACAAAGCCCATTTAGCGCAAAATTGATAAATAAAACAGCTAAAGAGCAAGCCTTCACGCTTACCAAATATGCTTCTTGGTTAAATCCGATATTAAAATCTGGTAAAATAGTGCCGTTTGGAGAGCTTAACCTGGACTTTACGGTAAATAAAAATTTAAATACCGGAATTTATCAAGATACCGTATATGCTGAAGTTAATGGTAAGCAGCAAATGTTGTACGTAACGGTAAATGTATTGCGTACACCACCTAGCTGGACTGTTGATCCTCAGAAATACAAATACAATATGAGTTTTACTACTCAGTTTAGTATTGATCAAACAGATCATTTGACCTCCCGGGATATCCGCGATAAAATGGCTCTTTTTGTAGGCAAAGAATGTAGAGGCATTGCGCAGATTGAATATGATAAAACTCGGGATAAATACGTGGCCTATATAACAGCATACTCCAATGTGGCTACAGGAGAAGAAATGACTATCCATTTTTGGGATACCTATCCAGGTTTAGAATACCAAGCCAAAGAACGCTTATCCTTTATTGCCAACGGAAATTTAGGCAATTTAGTTAATCCTTATGTACTCCATCCCGAAGGAATCTATCAAACTATTCCCCTTAAAAAAGGCTGGACATGGATTTCGTTAAATGTACAGAATAATGATATGTCCTTAAAAAATGTTTTGGCTAATTTAACCCCAACAGAGGGCGATTTAATTAAAACATTGAGCAATAACAACGCTTACAGTCAATACTCAAAAACTATGGGCTGGGTAGGCGTACTTAATGATGTAAACTTGTACAATAGCTACATGATTTATGTGACCAAGCCAGATACCATCCGTATTTTAGGAAATTTTATAAGTCAGGTGGCCAATGTTAAACTGGTTAAAGGTTGGAGCTGGACAGGCTATCCAATGGCCATAAATATGGAATTGAATACTTATTTAAAAAACTTTAGCCCAGCAGATGGTAGTCAAATTGTAAGTCAGGAAGAATTTGCACAGTACAATGCAGGTACGCAAAGCTGGTCTGGAAGCTTAAAATATTTGCGTCCAGGCAAAGGCTATAAATTCTATACAGAGACAGATGGCTTTGCCATTCCTATAATGCCTTATGTGCCCACAGTTGATCCTTTGGTAGAAACCAAGCAGCCAATTACACCTCCCGATAACAACCCAGCCAATCCAATAATTGTAAATAATAACAATACTGTGGTAAATAGTACCGTAAACAATACTTCCGTTAATACGGTGAATTACGAAAACAACAGTTCGGTAACAACAATAATTAATCAAGGCGGTCAGACTATAAACAATACGACCAACAGGTACGAGAGCTATGTGTATGTAGAAAATAAACTGGTCAACATTGTAAATCAAACTGTTTTGCCTAATGGTCAAGCTGTAGGGTTTATACCGGTGAACGGTAGTGCTGCTGATGAAGGGAAAGAGGTACAGATCAAGGTATATGATAAGGAAGAGAAGAAAGAGTACACGGCAAAGATAGAGCAGCCTGTTACACAACAAACCGACTTGATAACGGGTACTGTGACGTCCCCAGTGGTGCTGGTACTTGAAGGATTGGCCGACGTGAGCGTTAGCAATAGCCTGGAAGCAAACCAGGTAAATAGAGATGAAGAGTTTGTTTACCAGCTAAAAGTAAAGAATGAAGGAGCGGATTTGGCTGTAAACGTAATATTATCTGATACTTTAGCGAACACCTATGATTATGTGGGATCTGACAATATACTTGTATTTGATCCTATAAAGAGAACGCTTAAAGCAAGCATCCTTCAGTTAAAATCTGGCGAAACTCAACTTTTCAATGTTAAGCTTAGGGCCAATAAAGTGGGTAGCCTAACGATTGGTAAAGGTCTTGTTGCCTTAAACAATGACAACAATCTAGCTAATAATAACATTGGCGCATTGGCGCTCAATGTAGTTGATAAAAGAGCGAACAGTGCCAAATTGCTCATTCCTTCATTGTTTACCCCAAATGGTGATGGTATTAATGATCGATTTGAAATTGTAGGTCTGAGCGAATTTTATGTCGCAAACAGTCTGGTGATATTCAACAAAAATTACAATGAGGTTTACCGCAGACAAAATTATCAGAACGACTGGACGGGCGACAGCTTGCCGATGGGCTCGTACGGCTATATTCTAAAAGTGACCGATAAGGACAATAAGGAAATGGTGTACAAAGGGTTTATTACTATCGTTTATCAATAATCTATACTATGAAAAATTTAAAAATAGTTATATACACATTGTTAGGGTGGATGGTGTGTATGAACAGCAGCTTTGCACAAGTTGAAATGCAGGGGAGTCAGTTTATTTTTGATAAGACCTATGTGAACCCGGCGTTTTCCGGAATCAATGGAGGTTTTACTGGAAATTTACATTACCAATTAAACGACGGTAGTCACCAATTTGGAAAATCTTATACTCTGTCCGCTGGAGCCAATGTAGCTTTAAAGCAAGTAAAATCAGGGCTTGGAATTAATGTTGTAAGGAATGTTTTTGGGAGTGATAGTTATACTATGGGTTATGGAAATTATGTATACCACTTGCCTGTATCAGCTACTACAGTATTATCATCGGGGATCAGCTTGGGTATTCAGCAATTTGACATCAACCTGTCCGACCTTACCACGGTATCGCAAAACGACCCCTTGGCCGCCCGCAATATTTACAGTTCAAAATTCGATGCCAGATTTGGTGTAACCGGGACTTTTAGCAACAAGTTTTACATGGGCGTATCGTTTGACAATATTCTATCTCTTTATACCAGAAAGGACGATTATTACAATCAGATTCCACCTACCTTCAGAAAAATTAATATGTATCTTATCGGAGGTGCAAATCTGCTTTATGACAATGGAATGCAGCTTCAGCCAAGTGTGTTATTTATGAAAAATTTTGGGGGCATTACTTCAGTAGATGTTAATGCCATGGTTACTTTTGATCGCAGTATTAGTTTTGGGTTAGGTTTCAGACAGCGCGTAGAGGAGTCACAAAGTGTTGCCCTCGGCGCGGAGACTAAAAGCTATTCTCAATCTATACTCAGGCCAATGATTCAATATCAACTCAATAAAATGAACCAATCTATTAAAATTGGTTACTGTTATAGTTTTAATGCGGGAAATTCCTTGAATGTTGGCAGTAAGGGCTCACATGATCTTACACTGATATTTGAATTGCCTAAGTAATTCTATCTCATCACTGCTTTGTTCTTCCTTTGTCAAGGAAACTTTCAAGCATTGGAATTACGAAGCCTGCTTCTTTAGAATTAGATTTTAGTGTTGTTATTTCTTCAATATACTCACCATGTATGCCTGGGATTATCGCAAGTTCCGAGTTGGCAATCTGCCTATGCATTTCGATAGCATGCTCGGGTTGTATAACATCTTGGTCTGCGATAATGATAAAGGTAGGCGCTTTAATGGTTTTGATCTGTTCGTCGGGTATATCTTTAAAATTAACCATCCTTTTTGCGTCCTTATCATGCATCACCTGTAGGCCAGCAGGATTTGGAGAAACCTGTAAATAAGCTTCTTTTAGCTCTGCAGGCATATTAGACAGCTTGGCCTGTTTCATAAAGTCCCAAAACTGTGCGGGCATGCCACTGCGCTTGCAAAGTGCAGAACCTAAAATTATTTTATTAACGATTTGAGGGTGACGAGTGGCAATTTGGACACAGGTTGTCCCGCCATTACTGAAGCCGAAGAAATCAGCTTTCTCAATATTTAAATGCTGTAAAAGTGTTGCAACATCGTCTGCGTCCTGTTCAAACGATGCATCCGCTGTCCGGTCACTGGTTCTTCCATGCGCTTGCAACTCAACAGCTATTAGTTTTCTATGCTTTGCAAGCATTGGAATGACTCTTCCAAATGTGGTTTGAATGGTAGAGCCACCGCCATGCAGCAAAACAAGTGGCTCACCTTGTCCATAAATTTCATAATACATTTTAATTCCGTTGACTTCAGAATATCCCTTACTTTCTTTAGATTGATTTGCATTATTGCAGGATGATACTGTAAGAACTGCAATGATAATGTATACGATTGTCCTTTTCATCTGAGTTGTTTTTAGGTTAACAGATCGCATTCAATAAGGATACCTAAACATATCACCGTGTAACGCAACCATATGATTGCAAATATATACGCAACTATCTAATTGCGCAACTTATTTTAATATTTTTTTTATCCAGGTATGTTAAAACTGCCGATGTAAAGCATGTCGTTATAATTTTCAAGTGGGTTATCTATGTTAAGCTCGTCGTCAGCATAACAAAGTATCACATTTGCAGTCGTAATTCCTTTGTTTACACATGCCTTGTATATGTCAACTTCGGTTTGGTCATTCCAGATTGGTAATTCTTCTATAGCTGCCTGGATGCTAATTCTTTTGCGGCTGTAGTAAATTGTGATCCAATTTGCATCGTAATCATACTGTTTGTCGATTGCCTTGCTGAACTGGGAGCGGAGGTTAAAGTCGGGGGTGTTTCTTGGATAGTCTTTATCCGTATTGAAGCTGTGGTTATCCTTGAGGAACTTGGTTTGATCAAAATATTTGTAAAATTGTTCTTCTGTTTTATTTGTCGTTCCTGCCCAGATGTGGACGCGTTGCTCTGCCATTTTGTTATTACTTTAATTGAAGTCCAAAGATAGCAACTTATTATGCCGATAATATTTATTGTAATTTAGACAAGAGATGTTCATCGGTTTTAAGATCTATTTATAAAACTTCTCGCGATCCCATTTGTTAGTTTGTTACTAGAAAAGAATTATGGCTAAAATTTCAGAACCCTGGGAACCCTTTGATATTCAGGTAGTCATTGAAGGTAAGATGGAGAAGATCTTGGTTATACCTGATCGGGAAGAAGCTAAGTATGAACTTTTTGATGATCATACTTCTATCGGAAACGTGTGGACTGAATTGAAAGGAACAGCTACGGTCTGGTGTGCCGAAGGTATGATTGTCCGGGAATTATTGGATCAAATAGGGGAGCAGATCGAACAAAATAGAGAGTGGCTACAAAGTGAGGAGGGCGAGCAAAATCAGCGTGGATCTGGGATTATTCCCGGAGATCAAATACAAGGAAGTGATGCCGATCTGGATAAAAGTGATGGAAATGGTTCTGGTTTGATTCCAGATGATGACCTTAGAGGCAGCGATGCCGATATTGATCGGTAATTTTTTAATCTATAAATCAATCTATTAAGTGAAATATTGGTGCTAATCTAAAATTAAGTTTTAGCCGAGGCTTGAAATACGCATAAATTTTATACTTTTGCACTCCTTCAAATAAGGAAATGATTCCGTAGCTCAGCTGGTAGAGCATTACACTTTTAATGTAGTGGTCCTGGGTTCGAATCCCAGCGGGATCACAAGAAACAATATCAAGAAAGCTAAAACCCTGCAAATCAAATGATTGTAGGGTTTTAGCTTTTTCAGGATACGAGACCGTACTGATCCTGAAATACACATAGGCTGACAAATGCCGCATTTTATTAGATTATTGAACCTGAACTGTATAGTTATATGCTGTGCTTTTATCTTGATAATAAATACTAAATGATTTACTATTAAAATTAGCCAGTTTAAACTTATTATACTTTTTGATACCCAACAATTGCCCTTCTAGTGTAATGATCCCATTATCATTAACAATGTTTGTAATTGTAAATTGACCTTCAGCGGTTGATTTTGTTAAATCACTATCGCTTGCCCACATTTTGTATTCTTCAATTACTGAGAACGTAGTTTTATTATTTATCAATTTTTTAAAATCATCAATATTTGGTAATTGATTGGTATAAGCTATTCCGGTTAGACTAGTTTCAGCAGTAGACCCAGATTGAAAATATCCGCCATATTTATTTCCTTCACTTCGTTGATTAGTTAAGAAAACTATATTTCCCCCCATCATTGCCGCTTGAATTTTCATTTTTTTATATGCTCGAGCCTTAACCCGCTCTTGATTTGAAAATGCGGTAGTACCCTTGGCTTTTGAACTCACATCTCCCAGTTTGAATAAGCCTTTTATTTCAGACTCAACCGAAGTAGTTGTTATATTTTCATAATCATCTACCTTATCAACTTTTTTGTAGGAAGTTGCTTCCACAAATGTTTGAACCCTTCCTGATTTAAAAATAATTTTTTGAACAGTGTTCTTATAGACTGTGTTAATCATTTCCTCTCCAGGATACTTAAACTTTACAGCATCAGCAGTAATTTCATTTACAGAGCAAGAGATTTTTTCGTTGTTTATCATCAATGTATCTGTCTGTGCAAAGCAGAACATTGAAGAAATTAACAACATAAGAAGCATTAATAGATTTTTGGCTTTCATATAATTTTTTAAGTTAATTTGTTTTCATATTTTTTTAGTTAAATATGAAAAGTAAATATAGAATATTTTAAATATTTGACCAATTCGGTTTTTCAGGATGATTTTTATTCATCCATTATTTATTTCTATTATTAGTAAAATAAGAGTTTTCAAATGGATATTAGAGCGAAATTTAGATACCCCACATGCGTGGTTTTTTAATGTTCTTCCGATAGTCTGGTGACATCTACAAAGTGTGGCAAAAGGTTAAAACTTCCTTATTTATAACGTTGAAACAGATAGGAAAAGTAATAAAAATGGTTGACTTAGTCAACCATTTTTATTACTTTGGCGCTTATCAAGTTACTATCATGTCATAATGAAATGGAGAAATCAATTATAAGCAACATGCGTGCATTCAATCGTTACTACACAAATCTGTTAGGATTATTGGATAAGGGATATCTTGAGACACAGTATACGTTGACAGAAGCGAGGATATTATTTGAAATATCTCCAGCGGGCAAAATAGATACATCTGAGATTATAGATGCTATGCTCATTGATAAGAGTTATTTAAGCCGGGTATTAAAGAAGTTTGAAAAAAATAAATTGATCGCTAAATCAAAATCAAAAACAGACTCCAGGGCAAGCCAAATATTTTTGACTGATAAAGGAATGGCGGAATTAAATGTTCTAAATGCGTTAGCGGACAAGCAGCTTGAAGAATTACTAAAAGATTTATCTTCTACAGAAATAAGACAACTTGCTCTGCATATGAATTCAATAATTGAAATTCTCGATAAAAAATCTGCAAGCCAAAACAAGTAAGTATACCAAAATTATAGATCAGAAAATTATTTGAACATATTATTATGATACGCCTAGCTACATTTCAAGACATTCCAGAATTAGAAAAACTTTTAGATCATTCAGTACGAGGTTTAAGTAAGGAATATTATACATCAAGCCAAATTGATAGTGCCCTCAAATATATCTTTGGAATCGATACCCAATTGATAAGTGATGGCACCTATTATATTGTTGAAATTGATGGGATAATCGCTGGCTGTGGTGGATGGAGTATGCGAAAAACCTTATATGGAGGTGATCAGCACAAAGAATTGCAAGACACCTTGCTTGATCCAATAATGGAACCGGCAAGAATTAGGGCTTTTTTTGTTCACCCAGATTATGCGAGAAGAGGAATAGGCCGTAAAATCATTGATTTTTGCGAGGGAGAAGCCAAGAAACACGGATTTTCTCGCTTAGAGCTCGGTGCCACCTTACCTGGTGTTCCCCTTTATAAAGCGATGGGCTTTATGGAAATTGATAATATTGTTGAGCCGTTGTTGGATGGCGAAAAATTAGAACTTGTAAGAATGAATAAAGATATCTGAGGTAGAAGCACATACTGTTATAATTGAGCGACACGGCTTTTATCCTTAGCAACACTTCTCCGGGTCTGGGAGCAATTGCAGCAATACTATCACATTGCAAGCTACGTAGGAGTAAAGCCGGAATCGTTAATCAATGCAAACTGATTACTCGTGTGATTTGCCACTGACCATTTTTTAATCGCCACAGGGTAACAAACTTGCTCGGATGACTTTCTCCAGGCTCATTGATATTGCGAAAGCTATGATAGCCGAATTGGACTGCGCCATAACCCGGTATTTCGTAAACTTCCATGCTGCCTGGTGTAAGAATACGAGTCACCTTGCCACAGATGTTCTTTTGTATAGATGCGAGTAACTCCTTTTTTGAGTGTGAAAAGCCTCCGCGGTCGTGATAGAATTCAATATCGTCTGCAGTAAGTGAATCCATTTGGGCGATCTTACAACGGTTATAGGTATCGAAATAAATACTATCCATTTTAGCAATGGTATGATATAGTTCCGCAGATGCGGGTACATAGAGCCCTGGCACATATCGATTGCCAGGGTCGGAACTGGGCTGATTGTTGACCATGTAATCGGTTTCATCTGCCATTTTCCAGATGCCTCTTTCTCTGCGCCAATGACGGGTAAATTTTGATTCTTCGACTGGTTTATTATCTACATAAAAGCGCTGCACACCAGTTTGTACAGCCGTGATCTCATTTAACCGGAAACTCTGCAAGTTGGCAACTTCGCGGCGCATCTTTACTTTCCCGCAGGTAGCGGCTATGCGTTTAAAAAAATCCGCACTGGATTGGGCGTAGGTTTGTTGATGCAGTCCTTGATCATGCAGAAATACGAAATCGGTAGTAAAAAGATCGGGTAAGTGTTGAACCTTGCAACTGTTCAATGCAATATCAAAAAAGAGGCTGTCCTTAGCCGCTAATATGCGATTGAGCGCTGTATTCTCTATACTTGAAGTGCTTTGTGCATAGGTACTAGTAAAAAAAACTACTAGATGGGTGGCTATTGTTAGAATTTTTTTCATCTGACATTACATTTGTATTTTGACGCCAAATCCCAAAGAGTGTTACAGTGTCGACTCCTAAAAGAGCTATATACGGATAAGACAGCGATCGGTCTGAGTAGTATAAAACTCCAAGTATAGTCCAAGTATATAGTAACTATACTCCATCTTTTCGTAAAAAAAATATGGAGTATGATCCCTTTTTAATTTTTTTTAACTTGAAATTTTGTAGTATGCTATCCGAACCTTATCTTAGATCAGTTGTTTATTTATAAAAACTATAGATCATGGCAAAATTCGACGGAAAATTCTTGACAGGTGTAATAGGACCTGCTGTTTATAAGAAATATCGCAACATGCAATTGGTTACGGCCAAATCCAGGTTGACAAAAAAGCAGCAAACTAAAAACACACACAAAGCAGCAACTCAATTTGGGATCGCCAGTACGCTGGCAGAACAATTTCGGCGAGATGCATACGAGGTCATCACAGATTTTTATGATGGAACAATGGTTTATCGCTTTAGAACCGATGTACAAAAGGCTTTGCGACAAGCATTCGACGCTCAATCTGAAACCTACCATTTTACAGCCAACACTTTTGATCGGCTCAATGGTTTCGAATTTAATGCAGATTCACCGGTAATGGATAATTTCTTTGTGCAACCGGAGCAGCACATCAATGGAAATATCCTGACCATCAAGTTCCCGGAAATCCATGTTTTAAAGGATATGAAATTTCCGGTAAAAGCAAGTTCCTGCTTGTTAAACATTGCTGTGGGGATGTTTGACCTTACCTATGGAAATAGAACGATGTGTCCGATTCAATCCATTGAAATTCCAAGGAGCTCAGCAGATAATGTTATTCCTGCGCAGGAACTTAGTTTTGAAATAGAACCAGGCTGTTTATGTATTT